>Ga0210392_10001533_pt1 | contig 12081 bp, 5 predicted proteins | sample IncBWC30OmetaG_FD_161057 | JGI IMG/M metagenome (GOLD analysis project Ga0210392, IMG submission 161057) | Forest soil microbial communities from Barre Woods Harvard Forest LTER site, Petersham, Massachusetts, United States - Inc-BW-C-30-O ...
ATAAGATTTAAATCTTCCGCCAAATCCCCAAACCGCAGCCGCATCGCCCCGCTCTGCTCCTGCCCCAGCAACTCACCCGGCCCGCGCAGCTTCAGATCCGCCTCCGCGATCTTAAACCCGTCATTGGTCTCCTCCAAAATTTTCAAGCGCGCCTGCGCCTCCGGATGCTTCGCATCCGAAACCAGGATGCAAAAACTCTCGTGCGCCCCGCGTCCGATGCGCCCGCGCAATTGATGCAACTGCGCCAGCCCGAAATGTTCCGCGTTTTCCACCAGCATCACCGTCGCATTCGGCACATCCACGCCTACCTCGATGAGCGACGTCGCCACGAGCGCCTGGATTTTGTTCGCGCGAAAATCCGCCATGACCGCTTCCTTGTCCGCCGCCTTGATCCGCCCATGCAACAGGCCCGCCCTGAAGGGCGTCAGTGCCTTTTGGACGTTGGCAAACTCCTTGGTGACGGCCTTGATGTCCTTGTCCGTGTCCGCCACCTCCACCCGCGGATAAACGATGTACGCCTGCCGCCCACCGGTCACCTTTTCGCGGATGAAATCAAAAACCTTCGGCAACTTGTCGGCCGCCCGCACAAAGGTTTTGATCGCCCCGCGCCCGCCGGGCGATTCATCAATCACCGAAACATCCAGGTCACCGTACAGCGTCAGCCCCAGCGTGCGCGGGATGGGCGTGGCCGTCATGACCAGCAGATGCGGGTAATTCCCCTTCCGCACCAGCGTCTCGCGCTGCGCCACGCCAAACTTGTGTTGCTCGTCAATGATCACCAACCCCAACCGCGGCAACTCAAACCCGCCCGTCAACAACGCATGCGTCCCGATAAATATCGAGGGCTTCCCGCCTTTTCCATCTTCTATCTTCCATCCTCCATCCTCGTTGCTCTTGCGAGAACCCGTCTGCACTTCCACCTTCACCCCCAGCGGTTCAAACCATTTCGAAAAATTCCTGAAATGTTGTTCCGCCAAAATTTCCGTCGGGGCCATGAGCGCCACGTTGAAACCGCTCTCCAGTGCCATCAATGCGCTGCACGCCGCCACCGCCGTTTTGCCCGAACCGACATCGCCCTGCAACAGCCGCCGCATCGGATGTGCGCCGCCCATGTCCGCGCGGATTTCCCGCAGCACCTTCGTCTGCGCCTCCGTCAGTTTGAAGCCAAGCTGGGCTAGGAACGGCTTCATCAACCGGTTGTCACCGCCGCACGGCAAGCCCTTCGACAGCGCCTCAAATTTTTTCCGGCGCGACTGGATCTGCGTTTGCATCTCCACAAATTCATCGAGCGCCAGCCGCTGCCGCGCGATCCCCACATCAATCAGTTCCTCCGGAAAATGGATCATCCGCACCGCATTGGCCCGCGTCGGGTATTGCTTCAAGTCCAGCGCAATGGCGGGCTCTTTGATTTCACCCTCATATTTCTCCAATGCCCGCCAGATGAGCGAGCGTACCACGCGCGCCGTCAGCCCTTCCGTCAACGGATGCACCGGCACGATGCGGTTGACGTGGACAAACTCATCATCGCCCGGCTCGACCAGTTCCGTTTCGGGATGCGTGAACGTGCGCGGCTTTTTGTCGTCATCCAGCTTGCCGTAGATGAGAAACTCGCGCCCGACGGCATACCAGTCCGGCATCCACGCCTGCGCCTGCCACCAGCGGCAATGCAACCGCGTCGTGCCGTCTTCAAACACACATTCAAACATGGAGCGCGTCCCCTTTTTGAAACGCTTGATGCCGGCCGCGACAATCGTTCCGCGCACGGTCGCCGCCTCCTTGGGCTTCAACTCGCGGATCGGGAGAAATTTCCGGCGGTCCTCATACCGGCGCGGTTTGTGGAGCAGAAGGTCTTCGACGGTAAAAATGTCCAGCCGCGCGAGCAGTTTCGCGCGTTCCTCGCCCACACCCCAGACCAAGGAAACGGGCGCGGCCAGTGGACTGGAATTGGTTTCCGGCGACGACATCGCGGGCACGATACTAGCCGCCAAATCAAATCTCAATCACCGTGATTTCCGGCCTGCAGTTGAAACGGAAATTGTAAGTGTAGATGTAGCCGATGCCCGCATTGACATAGAGCGGACCGGCCTTGGTTTGATACAACCCCAGGTCGAATTCATCCACCGCGAACGGCACCATGATTGGGCCGTAAAACGGGATGCGCACCTGTCCGCCGTGCGAATGTCCCGCCAGGATGAGGTCAAACTTTTGCTCCCCCAGCTTCTTCACCCACGCGGGGTAATGCATCAGCAAAATATTTTTGGCGGAATGGTCCAATGGCACTTTTGCCTGGTTGGCATGGCTGCACGTGGCGCCAATGAGATTGATTTTACCATCTGCGATCTTGAGCGACTCATCCATGAGCCACTTGCCCCCGGTCGCGGCAAAACATTTGTGTACCGGCTCGAAGGAGATCTTGCTCCAATAATCGTGGTTGCCGGGGATCCCATACATGGGCGACTTGATGCCGGCCATCAGTTCCAGCGCCTCCGCCAGAAATTTCATCTCCTCGATGATGTCCTCCGTGAAACAGACAAAGTCGGGCGAGAGCGAATTGATGGTTTTGACGACCGTCTCCAGATAGGCGCGGTCGCCTTTGTGATGGATATCCGTGAAGTGAACCAGCCGGTGCGAAATCGGGCTGGAACCGATGCGTACCCGGCGGATCTTCAACCAAGTCGGCTCGACCCACTTTGCATCCGCCGCCACAACGAACGGCGACGCCAGCACAACACCGCAGGCACCCACAATAAACTTGCGCCGGCTGATGCGTGGAAATTTCATGGCCCCGGCCGCCCGCCTTCAGCCTTCAGCGCCTCCGCCTTGGCCGCATGGATGGCGGCGCGTTGCGGGTTATTGCTTGCCTGAAACGATTCGGCAAGCTGGCGTTGCAGGGCAAACTCCACCGCGCGTCTGGTATTGGGGCTGCGCGACCAGACAAAGCCCAGCGCCATCAGCACGGCCAGCAGGACGATCACCCCGGAAAGATTTTCGCGCGTCAACCCCAGCGCACCCCGGGCCAGGCCCACGCCGCAGAGCACGGTGAACAGCGCCAGTCCGGCACCCAGGATTACCGGCGCATATTGCAACAGCAACTCCGTCGGCATCATGAAGCGATACGGCGGCGGCCTCTGGTCCGGCGGCTGGCAGATGCCCGGCAGGATGGGGCGCAGCTTTTTGTTTTCCAAAATTGCCAAAATCACCTTCGGCTCAGGCCGCACCGTCGGGGCGGCAAACAGTTCCTTTTCGTCGCCGGTCGCCATAAAGGTCTCCACGCGCTCCTCCGCGATAAGGTTCATCAGGCGGGTCTGCACCAGCAGCTGGTCAACCACGAGCTGCGAAATCTTCACGATGCACAAAAGCATGACGCCCGCGAAAATCAGGGGCAGTAGCGGGGCGATTTGCTTGCCTGGGCCGGCCGGCACCCACTGCCGCTGGAGCAACAGCACGGCAAAAATTCCTGCGATGATCAGGATGTTCAGTACATCCATGTAGCGGCTCGCCGGAAAACCGTCGCCATAATTCGCCCGGCCAAAGGCGATGGCGGCGGATTGCAGCCCGCTCCACAGCGCCAGCACCAGGATGAATTCCGCCGCCCGCGACTCGGTAAAATTTTTGCAGAAATAAAACGCCAGCAACACCACCAACGGCAGCAAGGTGACGAGGCACATCAGTTTTGGGTTCTCAATGAATGGCCACGCGAGATTGCGTGCGAAGGCGGCAAAAAACTCACCCATCGTATGCGCCCGCAGCGGCTGGTCGGCGGGCATGGAAACATTCAGGGACGCGCCCAAGGCGACCACGACGATACAGAGGGCGAGGGTGACGAGATTCCCCCTTTCCATGCGCCGGTTTTTAAGCAGCCGTAACACCATCAAGCCCCCGACGGTCATCGCTGCAAGAAAACCCGAGCCCATCGTGACCAGCCCGGCGAACGCCGCCGCCAGCCCCAGCCACCAGCGTGGGCTGCCCGGCCTGCCAAAGCCCAGCCCGGCGATGGTCCCGAGCGCCGCCAGGCTCATAAAATATTGCTGTGAATTGATGGCCCACAGGGTGTTCTCCGCCGCGTAAGGCAGCGCATAGAACGGCGCCAGCAAACCGCAGATCAACCAGCCGTTCTGCCGGCCGAGAAAAACCCAGAGCGCCGTGGCCAATGCGCAGGCAAACCCGGCGTGGATGAAACAATTCACCGTCATCTGCAGCATCGGCTCCCAACGTCCGTTCAGCGAGATAACGGTGTAATCCAGCAGGTGCGTGAAAAAGATCCGGTGCTCGTTGCTGGGCGCAAAAAAATCCCGCCACGTCAATGAGCCTTCCATCCACGGGCGGAAAAAATCCTTCGCCTCGTACCACTGGTCCCACAACGGCAGCGGCGAGCCGTACAATTGCACGATCCACAGCTTTGCGCCCAGCACAACCAGGAACAAAGCGGCCAGCCACGCGGCAAAAACTTTTGGCGAGTCTGTCTTGGGGGCGGGCGACGTCATGGAATTTTTTCCGGCAGCGGTTCGTCAAGACCCCGTGACTTCAGCATGCCGATTTCTTTTTTGGTTTCGACATCATCCGGCCGCAGCCACAAAGCTTCCCGCAGGTGCAGGCCCGCCCGGCCCGGATGGCCGGCGGAGACGAAATCCACCGCCCATTTCTTGTGGAGCGCAAAACTATATTCAACCGAATCAAAATTGCGCCAGCAAACCGTCCCGGCCAAGGCTGTCAGGCTGACCAATAAAACCAACAGCCACGCCAGCCCTTCGTTGGCGAGGGAAATGCCCGGACGCGTCAATCCCGTCACGGCAAAAATGAAGCACAGCCCCAGCCCGATGGATAAAACCAAGACCGCGTGGTTTATCAGGCCTTGCGCGAACACGGAGAATCGCCCAAGTTCCTTGATCTCGCCAACGGCCACGGATGCATCCTTTGTCGCATTTTCCACCGACAGGACAAAGGGATTTGCCGGGGCGTCCACCACCAGCGTCTCCCAACGACCGGTCAATTCCGGATGCAGTTCAACGGTGCGGTTGCCAGCGCCAACCAGCAACAGTTTTGTCGCCGGCGAACTGCAATACATCTGCACGGACAGTTTTGGCAGGCTGGCGGACATGGGCCGGCTCACAAATTTCCCGGCGGACAATGTGCCGCTCCCTGAAAAATTACCCCAAGCTTTGACGAAGGGTTGCGCCGGCTTATCTAGGGGACAGCCGTTCGTATAAAACCCCGTGGACAGCGCCTCGTCCGGCTCCAACTTCAGAGCCGGGCGCGCATCGGCAGGCATGATGGACAGCATCTTGGGTTGGCGCAGCAGGTCGATCAGCCAGTCCGGATTCCAATAGGGCACGGCAAGCTTCATGTCACTCTTCAACCAGCCGGCATCACCCGTGGCAAGAAAAGCGCGGACGTTTTCGGTTTGTACCAACCCCCAAGAGCGGCTCCAGACCAGGTACTTTTCAGTGACGCCTTGCGAAGTCAAAACCAACCCGCATAACAGAACACACACCCAGAGCACAGCACCTACCAAGGCCGTTTTTTTGGGCAACTTCCGGAAATCAAAGTCCATCGCCAGCACGAACAGTGCAGCCACACCGGCCATCGGCAGCGTGCAGAGGGCATCAAGATAACGGCTGCTGTCGGCCAATACCGCCCGGCCATACGCCAGGGTCGCTGCCTGCAAAAAGCCCCACAGCCCAAACGTCAGGACAAATTCCGCCGCCCGCGTGCTTTGGAAACCGGGCTGGAAATATTTCACCAAAAGGACGACCAGCGGCAAAAGCGACACCAAAACCAGCACCGGCTGCTGGCTGAAGGGAAAGGCCAGTCCGCTAAACAACGCGGTGAGAAAGCCGGCGAATGACTGGGCTTGCAATACCTCGTGTTGCGCCACGCTGACTTTCAACGCCACCCCCAGCGCGACCACCGCCGCCCCGCACAGGAGCGTAAAGATTTGTCCGGGCGTGGAACGATGTTGTTTTAGCAGGCGCAAAATCACCAGGCCGATGACCGCGGCGGCCGCGAGAAAACCGGAGGCCATCGTAAAGATCGCCAAGGCGGCGGCGGCAAAACCGGCAATCCAGATTCCCCCGCCCGGCCGCCCAAACCCCAGGCCAAAGATGGCCCCGAGGGAAAAGAGGTCCACAAAATACATCTGGGACTGAAAACCGTGCGTGGTGTTTTCCGCCGCGAACGGCAGCGCAAAAAACGGGAGCAGCGCGCAGCAGATCAAACCGGCTTTTTTTCGCCCGGTGCAGGCCCAAATGGTCGCCGCCAGCAGGCAACCGTAAGCAAGGTGGATGACTGAATTCACGACCATCTGAAACTGGGGGTCCCATTGGCCGTTGAGTTTTACCTCGAGCAGATCCAACAGCCGGGTGAAGACGATCCGGTGTTCGTTATGTGGGATAAAAAAATCACGCCAGCCCAGGGCGCCATCCAGCCAGGGTTTGAATAACAGCCGCGCCTCGTCCCATTGGTCCCAATACGGGATGTTGGTCGCCCCGATCTGGATGGTCCACAGCTTTGCCCCCAGTCCGACAAGAAAAAAGACCGCCAGCCACGCGGCCAGGTTTCGTTTGGGTTGGGTGCCTTGCACACGATTGACTTACTCATTTCAGGCCGGAACTGCAAGGCGGCAAAAGCGTGGATGGGATGCACGGCCAATGAAATTTCGGCGTTGCCAGAAGGGCGGACGGGGCTACATTCAGGGCCACATAGCTGGGATGGTCGCCGTCATTACCGAAAGCGAACTGGACACGTTGGGTTGCAAGAATACCCGTATAACCGTGTCCTTGGTTGACTGGAACAGCGCCACGAGGCGGGCAAGGCGTTTGACGGTTTAGTTTGATGTAGGTGAACTTTGCGTCCTTGCGTCGCGTTCATAACCGAGAAGCCACGCCAGCGTTTTTTTTCGTGGCATCTCGAGTGCTTTGGTTGGCGTGTAGGGTTCACTAATTTCTGGGACCTCTTTATGCCTGCATTACTTTTGCCTGAATTTTTCAGCAACGGCACTGTTGGTCGTGATAGCTAAGCAGAAATTCTCCCCAGCGGCTATTGCCACGACGCCGCTTAATCCATCAGGGACTGTTGCAGGATAAAGATTATTAACCATCCGCCCCCATGTAACTATTGTTCCATCTTTTTTAAGCGCCATGCTGTAGCCATGATTTGCAGCGATAGATACCACGTTGCTTAGAACTTGCCCACCGACCATGACTTGGCCTGAGGCAGTGTTAGGGGAATTTGTTGTCGGAACGCCAGTGGCCTGACCAACCTCATTAAATCCCCAGCCGATAACCGTGCCATCACTTTTGAGGGCCAAGGTGTGGCTGCTTCCGACAGCAATGGCAACCACATTGCTCAGGCCGGCCGGTGGAGTTGCTTCCTTTTCAGTTGATTCGCTTCCCCAATGTATGACTGTGCCATCACTTTTGAGCGCGACGTTTCGCGTGCCTTGATAGGTTATACCTATTGCAAGAGCAAGCACGTTACTGACATTTAGAGCTTCTATGAGTTGGCCGAACTCCGGATGTGATTTTTGACTGATCCATTCGACCACTCTTCCATCATTTTTTAATGCAAAGCTTGTGAAAGCAGCAACAGCTATTCCCATTACATTCGTCAACCCGGCTGGAGCATAATTTTCACCCCATGTAGTAATCGTTCTATCTTTTTTGAGAGCTAAACCGAATCCATTTCCCGCTGCAACAGCGATAACATCCCCCAAAATTCGACCGTTAATTTCGATGGCCCCATTCGTCAAAATTGTCGTTGTATTTCCATGCGTGAGATGGAAACCACTTTTATCGGTAAAACCACCCTCACCAGTTGTCAATACTGTGCTATCAAAGGTCGCCTCACCTCGAAAGTTTCCGCCCCATGCGATCACCGTCCCGTCACTTTTAAGTGCTAGACAATGTTCGCTACCTACGCTCACGGTTACGACATCGCTCAAAACCTGCTTGGCCGGCGCGGCCATGCCGGTGGCGGTATTCCACCCCCATTCTATAACCCAACCCGACGGTGGAGCTGCCTGAAGTAATTGTCCAAATGCGAGCAGGCAACATAATAACAGTGGCTTTTGTATTGTCTTCATCGGTTATTGATAACTTTTAATAATTGTAATTAAGGTGAGCGCACATCCGAACAGCCCAATTTGTCAACCTTCATGGTTCCGTCAGAACTTAATGTCATAATTTGATCTGTCCAACCGCTTAACGGATGACTGTTACTATCATCGCCGCCAACGCTCCATATCGGACTTATCGGCCATGTATAGGATCCGTGCTGACCGATTGGCCAGCCAGCACTCCATGCGTGGTCAAAGTGAGCATCAGAAACAAGATTGTCGCAAGTAACCGGGTGCCATGCGTTAGCCCCATGATCCGAATCATGATTTGGCGGTGCATGACTCGCAAAATAGTATGTTTTGCCAGTCGCGGCAGCTCCAGGTTCCTTTATTTGGACACGGTTGAATGAAACGGTCGTAGGTTGAAGAACCACATCCATTTCCATCCCGGCACCAACTGTGCCTACCACGTAAGAATCATGTGACCTTATTTTGGCTTTGATTCCCGAGGGTTCGAGGATATTAAAATCTTTGGTAACTGATTGTCCATGTACGGTTGCAGTTACGGTGGCGGTAGCTGCATTGCTGGGCGCTGTGAAAATTGTGCTATAACCAATTGCGGGAGAAATGCTTCCAGCACTTGTTTTCCAAGCAGTCGTTGTAAAATTTACAGAATTTGCGCCCTTTGGATCGGTGCTAAAAAATAACGTGACATATTCTGCGACGCCAACCGTTGTCCTGTCGAGGTCTGCTAGTGGACATCCACACCTTGAAATCAGATAATATTTCTGCTGACCCACAGTAAAGGTGTAATAGTCCTGGTTCTTGACCTGTGGGGTGACGATGCGGGTATCGTCGTCCTTATAGAGGCGCCATTGATTGCCATCAGCCCCCAGCGGCTGGCCATCCACGGTGATATCGGTTGAGGCCACATCGGACTCCGGCCCCCAAATGGGTGGCAAATCCCATTCCCAATATACGGCCGGGCCCAACAGATTGGGTTTTAACTTCATTCCCTGCGTGCGCCGGGCCTTGGCGCTCAAACAGAACAGGTTTTGCTGTTGGGACAAAGCCCTGCCGCCAGTATATAGCTTCATCACCGTATCCGCCGTGCGGGAATAAACCACATTGTCTTGCGCCCAGTGATGGCTACCGTCAGGAAGGGAATAAGATGTTTGACCTGTTTTTTTATCATCCATTTTACAATGTTCTTGGGCAATTGTTAAATATCCGCCGCTTTGGAAGGCTTGGGCAATCGCCAGCGGACTGGCTATGAGATCCTCATAGTCGAAGAACAACAACCCTTCGAAACCTGTGGAGGTTTCGGTACCAGCCACCATATTCGGCCATTTTGACGCCGGCCATTTATAGATTTCGACCACCGTTGACGAACCATTACGATCATCTGAAGTCCCAGACGCGCTGATGGATGAGTCGTCGGAAAAGCTGGAGCCACCACCCTTGCCATCGGTCCACGTCAGGGGTCCCGATGTCTGCACGACGTCCGACTGGAAAGAATATCTTGGCGTGCCATCCGCGTTGACGCCATGGCCGCCAGGATGGACTTCAACGTGCTCCTTACACGTGTAGCTTGCCACATATAACCGTACCGGCTTGTCCGGGCCGGTATTGGCAGCCGTCGCATTGGCGGTCCGGGGATTGAGACCATCGCCGGACAGGCTGGCATCCGGCGCTTCATCCGGAGGATAGGCTGTCATGTCAAAACTGGCCACGCCGCCCGGTGTCACCGGCACGTTGTCCGCGCTCCAGGTGCCGCCGGTATCCCCGTCATCAGGCGTCACCGTGGCGATCGCCCCATTTATCCACACGGCATAGCTGGAATCGGAGACGGTTCCCGTCACCGACACGGTGGGTTGCCACAACTGCGAGTCATCCGACACGGGATTCATGGTGACATTCATGGTGCTTTTGACCACCAAAATGTTCGTGGTGGCCGGAAATCCCGCAGAATTGGTCACATTCAGGGTCAGCCAGTTCGTGCCGTCGCCCAAGGGCAGGTTGTCCACCCAGAAGACACCGGTGCGTTCCACCACGCCGAAAACGATGTTCGTGTCGCCGTTGGTATCAGTAATGGTGGCGAAAATAGTGGCCGTCGGGTCATCCACGGTGCCACGCAGGGTGAAAGTGTCCCCGCACAGTTGCATCCCGTCCTGCGGCCAAGTCAACTGCACTACCGGATAGGTCGCAGTGGAATAGTCCAGCGTGAAACTGAAATTTGTCACTGTTTCGTTCCCCGCCAGATCCATGGCGTGAACCGTGACGATGTTCACACCATTGGTCAAACCAATGTCCAGGCACTCGAAATAGTTCGTGGTGAATTCCAACGCAACCGGGTCATGGTAACAATCGGTAACACCGGCATCCAGATTGGTGACCACGCCGAGCGCATTGCTCACGTCGCAGGAAATATGATCCAACTCCTCGGGGCTGTAACCCGCCAGCTGAATCATCGGCACTTTGACCGTGTTGTTTGCCGGGCCGGTGATGACAATCACCGGCAGCGAGGTATCTAGTTTCAACTGTTTCTCAATCCAGGTCACTGTGGCTTCGGGCGCAGGGCCCTTCAAACCGACGCAAAGCACATGCCAGCCTTCATTTGTGCCAAGACAGGCCGTGATGTCAGCGGAAGTGTAGGCGGTCCAGTTGGCGGTCGCAAAATTTGTGCTGTCCACCAGCACAGAGTAGTAATACGGAACGCCTGCCGTCACATCCAGTTGCAGGCTGGCGTTGGTGGTACCGACGTAGTTGTTGGTGACTTCGATGGAGAAGTCGATGATGTTTGGATCGGTGCCGTTGTTGTAGTCATCCAAAAATGTGCTGCCATTGGCGTCCACATTGGTGCCGCTATAGTCAAAGCTGCCGAACCAGTGATATTCCCACCAGTCGGGCAGGCCGTCGTGGTCGGAGTCTTCGTTGAGGGGGTAATGGTAGCCGAGGTCGGTGCCATTCGTGTCGGGAAAGCCGCCGTCCTGCGGGGCGTAGGTGGTCGTCGTTTGGAGTTCGGCCAGTAAAGCAGGGTCAATGGCCGTGGTTCCGGCGTCGCGGTAAGGGCTGCCGGGGGCGAGGTAGTAGTTGGCATTGGCGGCGGATTGGAAGATTGAGGCGGTTGAATAAACGGACCCTCCGACACCGGGAACTGAAATATATACAATATATTCATTGCCCGTCGGCTGAATCGGAATGCCATCATTGGGCCAAGTCGGTTCAGAAACCAGGAGGCAGTTTGTGTAGGTCACGCTTCCTCCTATTACACCATAACCGTCCAAGGTGACATTCTCGGCCACAATGGAGCCGCCCGCCCCGCTGACCGGCGCATCGCCAAATATTTCCTGGATCAACACATTGTGAAAACCGATGTTTCCACCCACGAAATCACCGTTGTCATCATAATATCCATCCGTCGAGGCGGCAATATCCACCGACAGGAACTGGCAGTTCCAGAAATCTACGTCACCAACCACATAAATCCCAGAACTGACATAATTAAAGCACATGTTGGAAAGCACGACGCTCGGACGCGTGATATTAAAAAAACCGCTCAAATCAAAGATGCTGGGGCTGCCGCTGGAGCCGTCCAAGGTTTCCCCCACGGAATCGTCATTGAACGAGGTGAAGATTGTCGGATTCCCGGGGTCCGAACTGCAAACCACCGTGGTGCTTCCGTCCAGACTCAAGGACCCTCCAACCCCCGCGTCATCAAACTTGAGAACCGCCCCTTGAAAGGTGGTGGTGCCGCTTAAACCGACGGACCCGCTGACAAAATAGGTCGTGCCATCCGCAAATGTAAAATCGGTCTGACCGGAATCAATGGTGGTGTAATCAAGGACGACACCAGGTTCATGGGTGACATCGGCGGTGGCGAGGAGGATTTGGTTGGTGCAGGCAACGATGCCGTGGGCGGGAGGAAACGAGATTCGTGATGCGAGATGCGTGGTGCGTGAACCGGGATGAGCAATGCTGGCAGTCAAAGGCAGGGCGTTCAGGTCTTCGGCGATGTCAAAGACGGG
>Ga0210392_10001534_pt1 | contig 12075 bp, 12 predicted proteins | sample IncBWC30OmetaG_FD_161057 | JGI IMG/M metagenome (GOLD analysis project Ga0210392, IMG submission 161057) | Forest soil microbial communities from Barre Woods Harvard Forest LTER site, Petersham, Massachusetts, United States - Inc-BW-C-30-O ...
TTGCAGACAATCTGCGTGCTGGTCCGCGTATTGGTCAGGGCCGAAAGCAATGGTGCAAACGGCTGGTCGGTCTTGAGTCGCACGGTGTAAGGGTCGAGTGCGACCACCTGCGTCACCGTCGCCATTCGCTTGCGGACCGGCGAGCCGAATTTCTCATCGGCGATCCGCTCGAACGTGAACACCACATCGTCTGCGGTCATCTCGCTGCCGTCGTGGAACCTGACGCCCTTTCGCAGCCTGAATTCCCACGTGGTGGGATCTGGGTTGGTCCAGGATTCGGCGAGGTCGCCAACAACCTTCATACCGGCATCGAATTTCACCAGAGTGTTGAACATTCCCCAGATGATGAAGAACTCGGGATTGACCGCGGCTTTGCCTGGGTCGAGCGTGTTCATCACGCTGAATCCTGTCAGCGCGGCGCGTAGTGTCTGGCCGTTGGCTACCGCCGCGTAGGCATATTGCCCAAGACCGGCCGGTGCTGCGTTCGTCGCGACGGCTCCCGCAATTCCCGTCAACAGATGTCTGCGTGAGATCGACATGCAGGAAGCCTCCAGGAAACGCGCCGGCAAATGCTGGCGGTCAGATTGGTGTTGTCGGCCAGGCACGCGCGGCGTGGATCAATCGGCCACCTGTGCAGTGGCGGCCGAGGACTGATGACGGTTGACGTTCGGCGGCAGTCCCAGGTTCTGGCGCAGCGTGGTGCCTTCATAGTCGGTACGGAACAGTTCGCGACGCTGCAATTCGGGCACAACCAGTTCGGCAAAGTCCTGTAGTCCTCCCGGCAGGTGGGAGGGGCAGATGTTGAATCCGTCGGCTGCACCCTCCTCGAACCATGCCTGCATATCGTCGGCGATCTGCTCCGGCGTGCCGACCAGCACGCGGCCGGTATTTCCAGCCATCATCATCTCATACAGCGCGCGAATGCTCAGGTTATCGCGGCGCGCCAATTCGAAAAGGCTGTTGCCGATGCTGCGGATTCGGATGTCGCTGCCAGGTTCCGGGACCGGGCCGTCGATTGGATAGGCAGACAGATCGCCGAGGCTGTTGTAGAGGATCGCGAGGCCGACCTTGGGATGGATCAACTGGCGCATTTCGTCGTATTTCGCGCGCGCCTCCGCTTCGGTACGGCCGACATAAGGTGTGAAGCCCGGCAGAACCTTTACTGCGTCGCGTGAGCGCCCGAAGCTCACGGCGCGGCTTTTGACGGCATCATAGTATTTCTGCGCCGCCGGCAGGTCGAACTGCATCGCGTACACCACGTCGGCGTGGGCGCCGGCAATCTCCTGTCCCTGCTCCGCCGCCCCAGCCTGCACGATGATGGGGCGGCCTTGTGGCGTGCGCGCGGAACTCAGCGGGCCCCGCACAGCAAAGTGCTTGCCCTTGTGATTGAGCACATGCAGCTTCGTGGGATCGTAATAGAGGCCGCTCGCCTTTTCGCGCACGAAGGCGTCGTCTTCCCAGCTCTCCCATAATCCGGTGACGACGCGAACGAATTCTTCCGCGCGTTCATAGCGGGTATCATAATCCAGGTGCTTGTCGCGGCCGAAATTCCGTGCCTCCTCGTCCGACCAGGAGGTAACGACGTTCCAACCGGCACGTCCGCCACTGATGTGGTCAAGCGAGGCATATTTGCGCGCGATATGATACGGCTCGTTGTAGGTGGTCGAAGCAGTGGCAACCAGTCCAATGTGATTCGTGTGTGTTGCAATGGCGGACAGCAGAGTGAGCGGCTCCAGCTCGACGTTCTGTGGCGAGCGGCAGAGCGAACCTTCCGGTTCATCGCGGGCGCGGATGCCGATGCCATCGGCCAGGAACACCATGTCGAACTTGGCACGTTCCGCCAGCGCGGCGGTATTGAGGAAATAACGGTAATCCAAAGTGCCGGCAGCGGGGACGTCCGGATGCCGCCAGCCTGCCAGGTGGTATCCGTGGTAGCGCATCGACAGGCCCAGGCGCATTTGCCTCGTACTCGTCAACCCGCGCCCCCTTTCTCACCCCGCATTACGATCTATGATGCAATCGCGTCCCAACCATCGCAAGCCTTTTTGGTCGGTGGATCAGTAGCCACGAGCCCGATCGTATAACTGCGGGACCGTCTCGCTGCACTCCAGTGCTGCCAACGCGGCGGCAACCGATGCTGCACGCGCCTTGCGCGACGCGTAGCCTGCCAGATGCGCCGTCACGGTAATTCGCTCGTGGGCCCACGCTGGATGTTCGGCTGGCAACGTCGCTGACCATGCGCACGATTGGCAAATGCGGGGGGACGGTCGGATCGCGCACGATGTGGTCGACGCCGGCGGCGCTGCTGAAGATCACGCGCAGGTTGGGGTATCCGGCAATACGGCCTGGCTCCGGCTCCCACACCAGCTCATACGCCACCGACTCCGGGTCTACCGATGGATCGGTCCAACTGCGGACGACGAACTCGGGTGCGACCGCCTGAAATCCGGCCTGCCATTCCGGTACTGCCGCGTCGCCACCGGATTTCACCAGCAGAATTCCGCGTACCATAGTTGATATGGCAATCGGCATGTCGTGACCGATTGGGCTGCAATGCGCAACCGGTTCAGACTCATTTCTGCCGGGTCGGGCCGGATTGCGACGGAGCGCCCAGACATCGATGCCGACATGGGCGCCCCCCCACATCTCCTTCACGCCGATCGTGTTGCGGGTCGGGAAGGGCGGCAATGCATAGTCTCACGAATTGCCGAGGCCTCTGCGCTGCGTCGGGTCTCGACGCCTGGGGAAATCGCGAACATGGTGCGTTTTCTCGTCGGCGATGGTGCGCGCCAAGTAACCGGGCAGGACCTCGTGGTGGATGACGTGGGCGGTCTGACGGCCGATGGCGCTGCGCATCGCCATGTGCAGCATCGCATGTCGAATGGAGGAACCCTCAGATGACCCGGCTCCGCGTTGCTATCCGGGTTCCGGTTGGTCGCCCGTTGCCCGACGTCGCGGCGTTCATTGCCCGCTGCGAGGATGCCGGGTTCGATGGCGTCGGCATCCATGACCATCCTTCCAGTGGCCGCGATGCTTACCTCGCGCTCGCGTTGGCGGCGCAGGCGACGCAGCGCCTGCGGCTGTTCCCGGCGACTTCAAGCCCGGTCGTCCGGCATTCCCTGGTGCTCGCTTCGCTTGCGCAAAGCCTGGAGGAAATCGCCCCGGGACGCATTTGTCTCACTGTGGCCCCCGGTTTCATCTCGACGCGCAGTATCGGGCAGCCACGCGCCGGAATCGGCATCATGCGTGACGCGGTCAGCGATCTCCGTCGGTTGCTCGCCGGGGAAGAAGTCGGGTTCGGCGCGACAACGACGCGCCTGAGGAACCGAAGTGCGACGCCGACGCCGGTTTATCTCCTTGCGGCCGGCCCCCGCATGATCGAACTCGCCGGCGAAGTGGCTGACGGCGCATTCCTCATGGTTGGCCTCCATCCAGCATCCGTGCGCGCCGCGCGCCAGCATCTCGAGGCAGGGGCAAGGCGGGCCGGGCGCTCGCTGGCCGGCTTCCCCGTGGTATTCGTGGTCACGCTCGGGCTTGGGCCGGACGGTGATGTCGGAGCACGATGGGTGCGGAGTTGGTTCGCGCCAGGACAACCGTTCCTTGCCTATCCGAGCATCGCAAACCTTCGCTGGCTCAAGGCAGCCGGCTTTGACCTGGTTGAATCGCATGATCCAATTGCCATTCCCGAGGATCGCGCGCGGCAGATTGCCGATGCGTTTGGACTGTTCGGTTCGCCGGAACATTGTGCGGAGCGGTTGCTGCGTGCACGCGAGGAGGCGGGTATCGAGGACGTCTTCCTGTTCCCGGCGCATGACCTTGCAGGCGGCTACACCATGCCGGAGGCTGAACTCCAGGCTTTTGCCCGGGTCATCCGTCCGCGGCTCGAAGCGTAGGCCTCAGGTCAGCACTTCCGCATCGCTCGCCAACAATGCCTGCATCTCCTCCGCCTGTTCGACCAGATATTCCATCACCACGCGCGTACGCGGTGCGAGGTTGCGACGCGATGGATAGATCAGGTGCACCGGCACAATCTGCGACGGGTAGTCAATCAGTAGCCGGTGCAGCCGGCCCGCACGCAGATCGTCGGCGACCTGGATTTCCGGCAGCTGGGCAATGCCGTGCCCGAAACGGGCGGCCATCAGTACCGCCGCGGTATCGTTGGCGATAAACGTGCCGTTCACGTGCACGGTCAGCGGGCCATCCGGACCGGTGAAGCGCCATATGTCGCGGTCCTGCCCGGTGCCATGGATCAGACAGGCGTGTCCCGGAAGGTCTTCGGGTACGGACGGTGCTCCGTGCCGCTCGAGGTAGGCCGGCGCAGCGACCACGGCGCGCCCGAATTGGCCGATCCGGCGCACAATCAGTGCCTCGTCGGCAATATTGCCGGTACGCCAGGCCAGATCCAGCCGCTCCTCCACCATGTCGGTTACCTGATCGCGTATGACCAGTTCGACCCGTAGACCCGGATGGCGTGCCAGTAGCACGGGCAGCCTGGGCGCCATGAACAACCCGCTGGCGACCGGTACGCCAAGCCGAACCAGGCCGGTGGGAGCGCTGCTCTGACGACCGAGCGCCTCCTCCATCTCGTCTGCGGTCTCTACCAGGTGCCGCGCATGGCCCAGCAGGATCTGTCCGTCGTCCGTCAGGCTCAGGCGACGGGTGGTCCGATGAAACACGCGGGCCCTGAAATGCTGCTCGAGCTGGGCGATCTGGCGGGTTACCGCGGACTGGCTCACCAGATTCTCTCGCGCGACGGCGGAAAATGACCCTGTCTCGACCACGCGGATGAAATAGCGAAGCGCTCCAATGAGGTCCATCATTTCCCCGTTTACCGCAGCAATCTTATCCTGCGGTGCCCAGATTATTTCTCGGCGCCGATAGAACCATCCCTCTGCCATCGCAAGACGGACAACACCTTGGCCTGGCCGCCTGCGATTGGATCAAAACCAAGGTCCCGCGGGGAGGCAGGACCGATAACAGGAGAGAGACCATGATGCTTGCCGCCGTGTTCAGTCTCGGTACCGGAGCTGGCTTCGCCGGCGGCGGCGATAGCCAGGCGCAGAATAGCCTGTTCACCGAGTTTCCCGGTGCGGTCTGCCAGGCTTCGGTGCAGCACGCGCCGGCGATTGCCGCCAGAACGGCGCGACTATCGGCACCTATACCAGCCATCATTCCACCGCCCCAAGGCTGCTCCCGCCTGACCGGTTCGGTGGCAGCGACAACTAACGGTTGAGTCCGGGACTGTTGTGCAATAGGCCGGCCACCAGCCGGCCCCTTTCCGTTGGGGCGCTCGGATCAGCGCTGCATCTGCATGATCTGATCCATCGGCATCATGTTCTGATTCATGTGCGCCATGATCCAGAGCGAACCGACAACCACCAAGAAAACGATCAGTACACCGAAGGCGAGCGCCATGACGTTGTTGACGTTGTCGGGGCCGGTCGTGATGTGGAGAAAGAACACGAGGTGGACGCCCATTTGCGCGATCGCGAGAACCGCCAGGGCGACGGGAATACTCGGCTGCCACACCAGCGTGGTGCGCGCGATGAAGAACGACACGATGGTGAGCAGCGTCGCGAGCCCGAGGCCGATCAGGTAACTGCCCAGGCCCTCGGAAAACTCCTCTCCGGCATGGCGCTCGTAGCCCGGTACCGCATCCGCCAGGTTCGGATCGCTGTGCTGCTCGGCGTGGCTCATGCCGCGGCTCCCATCAAGTACACCATCGAGAACAAGGCAACCCAGATTATGTCCAGGGCATGCCAAAACAGGCTGAAGCACAGGATGCGTCGCAGAATGTCTGCACGGTAACCCTTGGCGAATACCTGTGCCACCATTGTCAGCAACCACAGCAGGCCGCCGCTCACATGCAGGCCATGACAGCCGACCAGCGTGAAGAAAGCCGAGAGGAATGCGCTCCGCGTGGGGCCTGCTCCCTGCGCGGCCAGGCCGGCAAATTCCCTGGCCTCGAGGCCGATAAATCCGGCTCCGAGAATGAAGGTTATCGCCATGGCACCATAGAACCAGGATCCTCGATGGGCCTGGGCGCCGATGCTGGCGATCCCGCAGGTAAAGCTCGAAAGCAGCAGGCAAGCGGTCTCGATCCCGGTATTCCGCAGATCGAACAGGTCCCGCCCACTTGGGCCACCCGCCGTCTGCCCGACCAGCACCGCATAGCTCGCGAAGAATGCCGAGAACATGATGATGTCGCTGAGCAGGAAAATCCAGAAGCCGTAGCCGACGACGATGCGCTTGGCCATCAACTCGCCGACTGCGTGCTCGGCGCCGTGCAGGCGTCCCGGTGCAGTGCCGCCATGTCCCAGACGATCGGGGCCGCTGTCGCCGGCAGTGCCCTGGAAGGCGCTCATGATGCGGCCTGCGTGCGGGCCAGCGCCTCACTGCGTGTCTGTCGGTAAGCCCGGTCGATGCGCGCGACCAGTTCTGCCGGAATGATGTCCTCGACCCGATCGCGCCAGGCGAAGACAACGAAGGTTGCGTAAGCTCCCAATCCGGCCAGGAACACCATCCACCAGATGTGCCAGATCAGCGCGAACCCCATGAAGGTGGCGAAGAAGGCGCAAATAAAGCCGGTCGCGCTGTTTCTCGGCATCTCAATTGCCGCGTACGCCGGCTCCTGGCCAGGCTTCCCCTCCCGGCGCTCGTGCTGCTTCTCGATCCAATAGGCATCTTCGCCCTCGACGTGCGGCAGCACCGCGAAATTGAATGCCGGCGGAGGCGACGGCGTCGCCCATTCCAGCGACCGCCCGTTCCAGGGATCGCCGGTTGCATCGCGAAGCGCATCCCGTCTGCGAATGCTGACGGCAAGTTGCGCGATCTGCAGGATGATACCGGCGAGAATGACCGCCGCCCCGAGTGCCGCGACCAGCAGCCATGGTCGCCATTCTGCGACGTCGTAGTGCTGCATGCGGCGCGTCATGCCCAGGAGGCCCAGGACGTAGAGCGGCGTGAAGGCGAGGTAGAAACCGATGAACCAGCACCAGAACGCGGCCTTGCCGAGCCCTTCGTGCAGCCGGAAGCCGAAGGCCTTGGGGAACCAGTACGTGTAGCCGGCAAACGCGCCGAACAGGACGCCGCCGATGATGACGTTGTGGAAATGGGCCACCAGGAAAAGGCTGTTGTGCAGCACGAAGTCTGCCGGCGGCACAGCCAGGAGCACGCCGGTCATCCCGCCGATGACGAAGGTGACCATGAAGCCGATCGACCACAATATCGACGGGGAAAAGGCCACCCGACCGCCGTACATGGTGAACAGCCAGTTGAAGATTTTCACGCCGGTGGGCACCGCGATGATCATCGAGGCAATGCCGAATAACGCGTTGACGTCCGCACCGGCGCCCATGGTGAAGAAGTGGTGCAACCAAACCGTGAAGGACAGGATGCAGATGGCCATCGTCGCCATGACCATCGACCGGTAACCGAACAGCGGTTTGCCGGAGAACGTCGAGATCACCTCGGAGAATATGCCGAATGCGGGCAGGATAAGGATATAGACCTCGGGATGTCCCCATGCCCAAATCAGGTTCATGAACATCATCATGTTGCCGCCGGCTTCGTTGGTGAAAAAGTGAAAGCCGAGATAGCGGTCCAATATCAGCATGGCCAAGGTCGCCGTGAGGATGGGGAAGGCGGCGACGATGAGCAGGTTGGTGGCGAGCGTCGTCCAGCAGAACATCGGCATCCGCATGTAGGTCATGCCGGGTGCATGGATCTTCAGCACAGTGGTGACGAAGTTGACCCCGGTCAGCAGCGTCCCGACCCCCGAGATCTGGAGCGACCAGAGATAATAATCGACGCCGACGCCGGGTGAGTAGGTGATCTCGGAGAGCGGAGGAAACGGCAGCCATCCGGTGCGGGCGAATTCGCCGACGACCAGAGATATGTTGACGAGCAGCGCGCCGGTGGCGGTGAGCCAGAAACTGACCGAGTTGAGCGTCGGGAACGCCACGTCGCGGATGCCGAGTTGCAACGGCATGACAAAGTTCATCAGCCCGATCATGAAGGGCATGGCGACGAAGAATATCATCAGCGTGCCGTGGGCCGAGAAGATCTGGTCGTAATGCTCCGGCGGCAGGTAGCCGTCGGAGCGGAATGCCAACGCCTGTTGCGAGCGCATCATGATCGCATCGGCGAAACCGCGCAGCAGCATCACCAATGCGAGCAGGGTGTACATGATGCCGATCCGCTTGTGGTCCACGCTGGTGATCCACTCGCGCCAAAGGTACGGCATCCAACCTTTCAGCGTGACCCAGGCGAGCACGCAGATGATTGCGATGCCGACCACGGCTGCTGCGAACAGTGGGATGGGCTGATCGAACGGAATGGCGTCCCAGGTGAGCTTGCCCAACATGCTAGTGCCCCGTCCGCGGCGATACACTTGGATTGGGATGTCCCGATTGCGGGCCAGGTCCCGGCGGCAATTGCTGTGTCACGATCTGCTGGAACAGTGTGGGATCGACTGCACGGAAGGTGAATGGCGCAACGTTCATGCTTTGCTTTGCCAGGTCCTCATAGCTTGCGGCATTGAGGGTCGGGCCGGCTTGGCGCGTGGCATCAATCCAGGCGGTGAACCGCTCTGCAGGCACCGCCTGCGTGTCGAAATGCATGCCCGAGAAGCCGTCACCGTTGAAGTGGCTGGCAAGGCCAAACAAAGTGCCGGTGTTGTCCGCGCGCAGGTTCAATTGCGTCCTCATGCCGTTCATCGTGTAGATCATGCTGCCGAGCTGCGGGACGAAAAATGCGGTCATCACGCTGCCGGATGTCAAGGAAAAGTGAAGCGGCACTCCGGCAGGGATCACCAGCTGGTTTACGCTTGCGACCTGTTGTCCGGGGTAGATGAAGAGCCACTTCCAATCCAGCGAAACGCCCTGGATTTCCAGCGGTGGGGTGTTCGACGGCAACGGATTGGCGGGGTCGAGGTCGTGCGACCCGATCCATGCCACGCCGCCCAGCAGCAAGATCACCAGTACGGGGATTGCCCAGACGATAAGCTCGAGGCGACCGGAATAGGCAAAATCCGGCAGATAGGCTGCTCTCGCATTGGTGGCCCGGAACCACCAGGCGAAAGCGAGCGTCGCAACAATCGTGGGAATCACGATGGCAAGCATGATAGCGAGCGAATCTATCAAGATCGTCTTTTCGGCGATCCCAATCACCCCTTGCGGGTTCAAGATGGATGGCATCGCGACCCTCTCACACCAGCGGCAAACACGGTGGAGCGTACATTGCGCGCTACTACCGCGGGGTTGGTCAAGTCTTGGCCGGCGCCGTCATGAGCCACGGCGAGGCGATGTCACAGGACGGAACAACCCACGCCACAACATTTGCGTGCGGCACCGATGGCATCATCAGGTCGGGAATTCGATTTCGGCGATCATTCTATTTTCATCGATCGCACGACGCATCATTTTGGCCTCAACGAGGTTGCAAAGATCGTCGATCACTCCACAGCTCTGGTCCGACATCTCTAAGGGGAGAGGATGACCGCCGAATTGGACGACCAGCCGTCCAACGGATGTGCCAAGGCGATTGACCTGGACAAGAATATACCCGCCGCCTTGATTCAAGGCACTGTGTGAGATCGCGTCGATGACCAGGTGGCCAGCAAGCAGCACCAAGGCGCGCCGCTTGTATGACGCCAGCTCCAGTCTCTCAATGTCGGTCTTCACCACGACCCCACCGGCGATCGGGCCGAACAGTTCCACGCTGTTGCGGGCGACGTCTCTCATTGCCTCGGAGCACGCCACAATCTCTCCATCACGCACGATGCGGAGCGACAGCAACGCGTCAGCGAGGCTGGCGGCGTTGCGTTGCTCGAGTTCGCCGACTATTGGACTACTGGAATTGAGCGGCATCCGGCCGTCCAGGAGCTGTGTCAGCCGCACCATCTGGTAAGCGCGATGCATCGCCTCGTTTGCCCAGAGCGGCTTCAGCACGGCGTGGCCGCCGGAGGATTCGGGATTCGCAGCACCGAGCAGCAGGCCCAGTATTCGATATCGCGCGGTGGACAGACGAGCCGACGCGATCATCATCTGCTGCATGCGGCTCACAGGCCGTAACTGCCGTGATTGCTGTTCGGCGCGGCGGCCAAATTCGTTCCACTCGTCATGGCGCACGATGGGTCGCCGGCCTAGCAGCCTGGCGACCCAACGCCTCGGCTCATTGGACCAGGTCAGTGTTTCGCTCGGGATACCTCGAGCGATCCGAAGTCCGTATGATGAGCTTTCGTCGAATGCGTCGTCCATCGCCGGCAATGTCCATACAGAATGCAGGAGTCGGCATTACCCAAGCACTTGGCAAACGATATTGGATGCCCGTGCCCTGGTTTGTGCAGATTTGTCGCTGCCCATTTGTGCCGAGTCGAGCCCTGAACGGCTTGATTTCCAGCATTCGCGGGCGACAATGCGCAATGCGGCCGGCCGGCTGCGGTCATTTGCGGAAATATGGGCAAGATCGTACTATACCGCCTACCGAATGGCGGCCAATTCGGCTCCTCTGTCCGCCCGCGCTCATCTGGAGAGATCCGATGTACAAGCTGCTCATTGTGGCTTTCGTTGCGTTCGTGGCGATGCCCTGCTTCCAGGCGCCGGCATCCGCACGCGTCATGGAGAGCGGCGACGCTGCGATCGCACGGCAGGCAACGCTGGCGGTGGTGAACATCGCCACCTGGAAGATCCATGCCCCGACCAAGCCCGGAGAGGCGCCGCGCCGTGTGAAGGTCTATGCTTCCGGCTTCATCATTGATCCGTCGGGGATCATCGTCACCAACAAGCATGTCGTCGAAGGCGCGATTGACCTGCATGTCATTTTCAGCCCCGGTGATCGGGCATCTGCCCGATTGCTCGCGGCCGCCGCGATGGTGGACCTGGCGGTGCTGAAGGTCGATGTAGGCCATCCGCTGCCAGCCCTGAAGTGGGGAGACAGCGATGCCCTGCAGATCGGCGATCCCTTGCTGACGATTGGCAACCCCTTGGGCATCGGCATGTCGGTGTCCGCCGGAATTGTCAGCGGGCTGAACCGTGACCTGCAGGATACGCCGTTCGACAGCTACATTCAGACCGATGCTGCGATCAATCATGGCAATTCGGGCGGTCCCCTCATCGACCACGACGGCAATGTGGTTGGCATCGATACCGCGCTGTACAACCCAGAGGAGAATGGCGGGTTTATTGGCATTGGGTTTGCGATCCCGTCCAGCACTGCGAAGTTTGTAGTCGATCATCTCCTCGATCCCCGACATCCTAAGCTCGGCTGGCTCGGCATCACCTTGCAGGACATGACGCAGGATTTGGCAGAGGCGTTGGGCGTGCCCTACCGCACCGGCGCCATCATATCCGCGATAGATCCGTCGGGCCCTGCCATCCAGGCCGCTCTTCGGCTAGGCGATGTGCTGGAGAAGATTGACGGCGTGCAACAGGATGATTCGCGTGCCTTCATGCGGTCAGTTGTCATGATGTCGGTGGGGACACCGGTGCATTTGACGGTCTGGCGCGATGGCAGGGAACAGGAAATCACTGCTACCGTCGCGGAATGGCCGAATTACATGATGGGGGGCGGCATGCTGGGCAGCAAAATGGCCGAGGCAATGATCGCAAAGGAGCCTGATCCGGGTTTAAGGCTCTCACCAATCACCGACGAGGCACGCAAGCAATATGGGATTGATCCAAAATTGACGGGTGTCCTGGTATCGTCGGTCGAGCAAGATTGTGAGGCGCGCGATCTCGGGATCGTGGCCGGTGACGTTGTAGTCGCCGTGCAAGGCGGCCTGGTGAGCACACCGGAGGACATAAGGCTCGCAGTGCGAGCGGCGCATCAGGAACACCGTCCCTTTCTCGCCGTGCTGATCCAGGCCAAGGCGGTGGCGCGTTGGGTTTCGCTGTCGATCGATAGTCCAGGATCCTGACGGTTAGGCACGCGCAGGTCTGGGCTGTGGCGAGGCGAAGGCGCGGCCGCCGATACCGGCAGTGATGCGGTTCAGCCGCGGTGGCTGCACTCAACGTGTGATGGGAAGGACCGGCATTTCAGGGCGTGCTGTGCTGCGCTGTGCGTGCCGGTCCGGAT
>Ga0210392_10001535_pt1 | contig 12075 bp, 13 predicted proteins | sample IncBWC30OmetaG_FD_161057 | JGI IMG/M metagenome (GOLD analysis project Ga0210392, IMG submission 161057) | Forest soil microbial communities from Barre Woods Harvard Forest LTER site, Petersham, Massachusetts, United States - Inc-BW-C-30-O ...
TCCACGTTGAATTCAACGGGGCCCGGCCCGGTCGGCGAAACCTACTCAGTCTCCCCATCGGGGTCGGGCTGCTCTCCTTTTCAGGACAACACCCGCCACCATCTACACAATCGCCCAATCCGGAGCCATGCTATTGTTCGGGCAGGAACGCTCCAAAGACAAAACGGCCTTAGCTGTCGAGCCACGTCGTGCACTGCATTTTAGCTCCACAACTCCTTGGTCATCGCGTTCTCTAACGGAGTTTCAGACTCATACAACCACCCCGAAGGGGTGGCCCCTGCTATTGTCCAACCCGTTGCCGTTCTGATGGTTAACCTGCGCTCAATTAGGACAGAGGTGCTTGTGCATCTGAACTTGCGCACCTTCAATCCATGCAACCGCGTAGGACGCCCGCTTTCCATTTTTATTTGCGTACCAGTGATATCTTCTTACTCTGTGAAAATCTTTTCGGGATACTAGGCATTCGAGAACCGTCCCGTTTCGACGCTCTAGGAAGATAACCGCCGCACGGCGACGAAGTTTGAATCTGTTTGGACCCTTCGCGGCGGGGCGACTGTGGCCATGAATAAATCGAAATGGCTGACCCATTACATGACCGTGTCGGCGATCACTTTTCGTCACAATCTTCGTCTTTCGCCCACAGCCGCACATGCACAGCCCCGAGGGATTCGGACCGGTCGCCGCGAGCCGCTTGTCTTCCATGGCGCCCCCCCCTTGAAACGCCCCTAGAGTAACCATTGAGGTTGCGTGACCTGCCAACCTGAATTGCTCATTCGCAAAATCATCCATGTCTTTTTCGCACCAATTGTCGAATCTGTTCAGGCCTCTTGCAAGTAAAACGTTGCCTCGCCACTCATCCAAGGTGGGAGCCGCATGCGTAGAAGCGCCTGTACGGTTCTATGCGGGTGGCGCTGGGTAACCGGCGTCCCTACCGCGACACTTCGGCGATTACGGCGTTTACCCCTTGAATCGGAACCACCGTGTTGATTGGTAGTCTTGGTGACTCTTTGGTGCTATTTTGAGCCGATGTTCGACAACTTCTCAACGCGAGCAAGACAGATAGTGTTCGCTGCACGCTTCAAAGCAGGGGAACGTGGCGCAGCGGTGGTCGACACAGACGACTTCCTCGTAGGATTGGTCCTTGACGACCAAGGGTTATTACTGAAAAGCCCCTTTCCTGACGTTGAGGAAAATGCGTTCGTGGGGAAGGGACTGCCCCATGTCCCGTTCTTCTCTCATAAACTAGCTGAGGACCTGCTAATTAAATTAGAGAAGAGTCTTCCGCGGTCTCAACCTGTCCCCGGAACCACGGACATACCACTGTCCTCTTCGCTCGAACGTGTGTTTGATTTAGCGAAAGAACTACAACCGCAGTTTCGATATAGCCACATGGAGCCCTTGCACTTTTTGGCCGCCATCTTGAAAGAAGATTCCAGCGAAGGCGCGAAACTTCTGCAACGGTCTGGAGTTACTCTGGAGAATGTTTTGTCGGAACTCAGCCGAGCCGGGGAGGACTAGGCAGATTCTTCGGAGACTGGTACGTATTTCTCCGGTAACGGCGTTTCCCAGATGAGTTGACCGTGTTCAAGGCTAGAACCGAAGTTGGCGTGGGTCGGCTTCTTCTACTCTCTCATCGCAGTGCGGGCAGGAGCAATCGTGATGACGAGAAGACTGTATTGTAAGAACTTGTGCCTATGCTGGTGTGCCGGAACTCGAGGGGAGCGGGTCTATCGGCATTCTGGTCGTCTGTCGTGAGGCACAACTGGATTTTGTGCCCCGCTCGGAAGCGCCTGGCGTTGGGAACAAGCGGAATTCGGTAGCGTACTTTTTGCCGGATGGGCAACGCTTCGAAAGACCGGCACGGCAGAACTGGAACTCCGGTTTCGCTCGCGTGTTCATCAATCGCACGCAGGCCAGCGCGCAGGTATCCCGAAGTCACGTTCACTGCGTTTTCATTTTCATCGATGTCCTGCAATACGACGATGAAGGCGGTGTCCGGCGCGGTGCATGCGGCATCCAGTTGTAATTCGATTGGTCCAATCATGTCGAGGTCGCCGGACAACGGGGGCGTGCTCCAATTCAAGAAGCCCGGCGGATCGGTTTCGCTCGCACGCGGGCGATTGAGACCTGCGCCGAGATTCATGTACGTTCTGGAGCCGGGTTCTCCTTCCTTTTCGTCCAGAGCCTGATCGGCTCGAAGTGCATAAGAATGATTGGACGTCTCGCGGATCGGCCAACTGCCGCTAGTGCGCCAGTCGTTGGCTTCCGCTTCGGGCAAAATGTATCGGAATCGCGGCCCCTCGAGTATGCCCGTGTCCTGACCCTTGAGCCAGTGGTCGAACCACGCGAGTGCCTCGATGTGCAGACTCTCCCACGGCCAGGATAAGCCGTGCTCTCCCATCATGGCGACCTGCACATGCTTGCTGTTGGTCAAGTGCTTTAAGCCTGTAAAGGTGTGAGGAAGGTGGAGCGGCCCGTTCTGCCAGTCGCATCCCATATAAACAGGCACTTCGACACGGTCGAGCAAGGGAAGCAGATTGCGATCCTCCCACCACTCGTCGCGAAAGGGATGCTCAACGGCGATGGCGCGCCAGAGATCGTCCCAGGGATGCGGGGCGTGGTGCAGTTTGAGCAGGACTTTGAGTCCGGCGATCGCGGCTTCGCCATTCGCCATCTCAAATTTCTTGTGGATGCCGGGAGTTAGAAGAAGTGCCCTCACAGCTTCAAGGAGCTTGCCGCGCCACAGTTTGTTCGATTGTCCCGAGGTCATGCCGATCATGAAGAGGAACGGTGTGACGAAGCCACTGCTCATCAGTCCATGATGGGTTGCTGACTCGTAAAGATCGAATGTGCCTGCGATCGGCATAATGGCCTTGAGGTGTGGCGGACGCTCCACAGCCGCTTCCATCTGGGTCCCGGCAAAGTAGCTGATGCCGATCATCCCCACATCGCCGTTGGACCAGGGTTGTTGCGCCGCCCACTCGACCAGATCGTGCATGTCGCGGCGTTCCTGGCTATCGAAGAATCCAAATGTGCCGCCGGACCCGCTGGTTCCCCGGCAGTTCGCAATAACATGCACATATCCACGAGGGACAAAGAAATCGCTGGCGCCAGCCTCAATGAAACCTGCTGGCGCTCCAAGATTCTGAATCTGGCGTGGGTAGGGGGACGCAGCGACGAGAGCCGGATACTGGCCCGCCTCCGCAGGACGGACCACGTCCGTCAACAATGTGACGCCATCGCGCATGGGCACCGGCACATCATCGTCCTGGACCATCGCGTGTGTCGGTTGCGATAGGTTGCGGTATTTGCGACCGGTAGTTTGCGGGCCGTTAAGGCGGCGTTGCCCAGGGTCTATACCAGAACATTGGATGTGAGTCATGATCCCTCGTCTGGGCGGCGGGGAAGGGCCATACTCTACGCATCTGGCTGTGGACTAGTCAAATCGAATTGGCAGCACTTAGAAGCAATGCAAGCTCCCGGTAAACGCCGTTCGCGTCAATGTGAAGTACTACTTTACTTTTCCGAGTACGCCACTTCTCAGGACTTATAGAAGTGAGAGCTAAGTTCTGAAAGTAACATGCTAGACTGAACGCGATTTTCTTGCGGCGGGAAGCGCTTAATCTAGCTCACTCGTCAACTACCAGATGAATGGACTAAGAATACTCCTCTACTTGATTTTCTTTCTGGCTCCCGTGACTTGCTGCTCACGAGCAGCGTCACAGGACGACCTTGAAGCAACTGATAGGCGCATAATTCAGGAGATTCGAGCGCGCAACCATTTAATGGAGAATCTCGAATATCTCTCCGATCGGATCGGGCCGCGATTGACCGGTTCGGAGCAATTGCGGGCGGCTGAGATCTGGGCCTCTGACGTCGCCAAACAATATGGCCTGGAAAACGTTCATCTGGAGGGCTGGAAGATCGCTCACTCCTGGCGACGTGGTTCTGCACAAGGGCGAATCGTAGAGCCCGTTGTGAGAAATCTTACGATCGCGTCGGCGGGTTGGTCGCCCGGAACTCCTGGCCAGTTGAGAGGAAAACTCGTTTCTGTCACTGCTACCAATCTTGATGAGCTCAAGCTGTACAGCGGGAAACTGGCGGGCGCAATCGTCGTCCTCGAACAGCCATCCGAGCTGATACAAGACGGCCCCGTCGCAAATCCTTCGTCATGGTCTTGCGTGTCGAGCAAGGGAAAGGACTGAAAGATCGTTACGTAATGCTCTCACCGAAACCAGGACACCGGACTGGCTCGTTCCGACCAAATTGGGTCCGTCAAAATGGTGGAAGCGCGTTGCTGAATGAGCACAGTCGAGTGGTTCACTAGCGTGATTCGCAATTCGTTACTCTCCAGGCATCGCGGCGGAGTGGACTGCTCAACGTCTGAGATGAATTCCGGCGATGGCTCCGGGCGACTACTCAACTTCCAGCGAAGAGCATCAAGAAACCCGCGCGCCTGAGGCGCATCCGGATTATAAAAACGGCGTCCGTCAAAGTGCTTCGGGAATCCTCGATCCGTCATACGTTCATAGCCTGCCTAGGTTATGTGAACATCAAACAGCGCCAGCCAATATTGAAGGGACTGCAATGCAAATCCGCAAAAGATGAGCACGATGCCGAACGCGCCGAGGCGTCTCTCCGGAAGATTGTCAGCATAGTATTCGATGTAGGGATTGACCGTCATCCCGACACCTGTGACGATCCCAGTTACCAAGCCCACGCGAATCGCAAACGCCCAGGCGTGATCCACGTGATGGACGAAGGCGCTACATATAAGCGCGCTCGCTATGTAGCCGACAGTACGGACCACAGTTCCCCAGAACTGACGACCCGTGAGCCGCGGACGGCGAGCCGCTACGTAATCCATGGCAGGACGCATGCCGCGAGAGTAAGCGAATATTTGGCCGATCGTGATGAGAAGGGCAAATGCGATTGCGAATCGCAAGCCCAAAATCTGATATAGTCCTGCTCCGAAGCCAAATCCCCGGATCGCGGAAAACACTCCTTCCCAGGGCAACGAGTAATGATCGAGCCCACGAGCTTCCCGGTTGAATTCGATCGTTAGTGTTATTCCGGTCGCAATTCCGGAGGCCAGGCCAAAGACGAGACCAAGGCCGAGGCCGTAGCCGATTCCAAAAACAATGGAGTACGTGACGGCGCGGGTAAGCAGTCGCAACGGACCGTGTTGTCCACCCAACAAGTCGTACGCAAGGTAGAGGCTACCTAGCACATCGAGGCATGTACCGGCAATGCTGACAGCCGCGACTGTGTGGTGGTCCATCGAGCAATAAGGCTAACACTTTGGTGAGCTCGGATACGTTTCCCAGAGACCTGGAACGGCTACCTTTTCACGACGCGAGCGGGACGGGTTCTTGACCAGCGCAACTCACTCAAGGCGCTGCACGGGGCAGGGAATCGAGGTGGATTCCACGCCTTTCGGCGCTTTCGCTTTGCGGTCCCTCGCAGGGGAGGGGTGCCGGAGAACCTGATCAATCCGTGGATGGGCCATTCGCAGAACTTGACGGACCTCTACGCCGCGCAATTACGATACGACGTAGCTTATCGGCGCGAATGGTGCGAAAGCGCTGGTTTGGGATTTGAGTTGGGCGAATTGGGCTACAAAAGCAGGGCACCAATTCGCCCGTCACTCGTCGCGTAAACCTGTCATGAGGCAGGTTTTAGAAATGGTTGCGGGGGTCAGATTTGAACTGACGACCTTCGGGTTATGAGCGTACTAAAAAATGTGGCCTGTTGATTCTGTGTGATTTACCTGGTGATTTGAGACTTTGAGTTCTTTCCCAAATCTTTCCCAGCAGTCCAGCAAACCGATTCAAAGAAGAGCGCCGGTGAAGAACAGTGCCTAGACTTCGCGGGCGACGCGCAAAACTGGTTGACGGGAAGGGATTCGAAGCCTCGGCCTCCTCGTTGCGAACGAGGAAAAAACTACCCTAAGACGCGGTTCCACAATCGCTTAGCTTTTTCCATGACCTCTTCAAATAGCCAACTTAGCAAACCCGGACTTCAGCACTAAAGGGACACAAAAATGACTCGAAAAGGGGCGTCTCGCGGGACGCTAGAATGCGTCTTCGCGACACCCGACGCCTTGTGGAAACCGATCTGCGCGATTTGCAAAAACGCAGCGCTAGCGAAACATATTTCAAAAATCACGCTCACGCCGCGGGAAGCGATCTATGTCGGAGTTGGAGACTGGCATCTCTGCATCTCCTGGGCTTGGTCTCTTACGCTAGTGCCGGAGGAGGGAATTGGACAGAACGTCTGCCTGTTCGCTTCAAGTGGTTGGCGACAGCCTGACCCATGTCGCGGTGTTCTCCCGAGCTCCCGAGATTGCCCACAACTCAACCCATTGAGTGGGCTCGACAGTGAGTCTCAGTCCGATTGCCTAATGCTAGGACTCTACGTTGACCTTAAGCGATAGCGGGCATCACTGGGGAAGGCCGGTAAATAGCGCGGAAATGCTCTTTTCCGCAGCAGTGGAATATCAAGAACTTCGGAAAGACCTTGCGAGCTTTGTGATCCAGAATTGGTCGGGCAAACCCGATTTGCCGGAACCAATCTGGCCGAACTGGGATTGGTAGCGCGGCCCCCGATTCCGCCGATTAGCGTCGGTGTATGCGGCGGCTGATGCGATTGCCGGGTATTGTCTTGATCGTTTCGGCGATGTAGACTCCGCGCGTGATCACCCACCAAGAGCACATCGGGTTACCCAAGAGGCTGAGACTTGCCAGCCAGTTCGTTTATCACGCCGAGGGGGGTTGGTTAAACGCGTTATTGAACTTCATGGGCTTGATTACGCTTCTCGGGCTGTTCAATGGTCTGGTCGGTGACCAATTTCTACGTTGGATTGGCCACCCGCCGAAGGAATCTCAGCCGCCTTGGTTCACGTTACTTTGCGCAATTGCGCTTCCCCTAATCATTCTGCTCGACTACCTGATCTTCTCTGTCAAGTCGCCCGACCTACCACACAAGCGCGGGTAGAAATTTCAGCGGCAACAAATCAAGGCGAGTTTACAGATCTTTGTGGGCTCGACCGAACCTACGTTGGAGGAATCGAGCGCGGTGAGCGCAACGTCGCTCTGGTCAATCTCGAGAAGCTCGCTAGGCTCTTAAGATTTCGCTCTCCGAATTATTTCGATCGGTTTGAGCTTCGACCTGTCAATCGAGTTGTATCAAATGGTTGCCAAATCTGCCTGACAAAGTTCTTGTTTTGGAGTCCCTAGTTGTGCTTGCCCTTCGCACGTGCGTCCCACATGCCGGCCCGGACGCGCTCTACGATCAAGCTGCGCCCCAGCTCGGCAGCGGCAAGCGACTTCAGGAAGGATCGGCAAGGCGCGCGGGCTCGATTTGCACGGGTCGTCGACAGGGAAGATGAAAAACCTGTGCCTTCGTGCAAATGGGTTCAAAGACGCAGGTGCGGCAGCAGAGGCGGTTCTCGAAGCTCCAGATTTCACAAAAGGCTTCTCCGTCGCGGCTACTGCGGGGGCCGCAGCGCTCGTGATTTTCGGCGTGACGGATTGAGACTTGGCGAGCGCAACGTTTTGATGTGCGCAGTGATGGGTTTCAGGAGAATAAAAAGAAAGAACGCGGCTCAACGCTTCGTTGCAATATTGGACCTGTTTGAATTGCGACACCGGCGGCGTGAGCTCGGGCGTAGTCGTGATACGGACAATCGGGCACCGTGGGTTCCGGCATCAGGACGTGCGTTTGTTCGCCGGTGAGCACCCAATACAGATCGTCCGGTAGTTTGATGATTGCCCTTTGCGTATCGAACGATTCTGGATCGGCGAAATGTTGTGCCAGGGAAATAGGGGTGAGGCTCTTCTTCAAGATTTGACAAGTCTCATCGAGCAAGGAACGGGCGCGTCTTCGGACATCTTCAAGGCGCGTTGCAAGTTTCTCGGGTTCATGCGGAAAGGCATAGTGTTTCTCGGACGATTCGACACGAAGCCAGGCGCCGAAGTCGGTGCGAATAAAGAGAACCGGAGCGACGTAGATCATCAGCTCGCGTTGGTAGATGGCTTTGGCTTCGTGGTAACGCAGCCGCAAGCCATGCATGACATCCTGGATGTGGTTGGGCTCGACATGGAAGAGAAGTTCCGCTGGGCAAAGGATGGGCGCGGTATCAAGCACGACCTGGTGTTCGAGTACTGAGAAGAGAAGCGCGCTGCCTTCGAGAATTTCTGCCGCAGTTCGAAAAACCAGGATCGACCTCGGATCACACTTTTCCTGCTGCAGGAATGCCTCGGCAGGCTGTAGAAAAAGGATCAGCCAATCGCCGTTGGTGATGACCACGCGCTTCGGGATCTTCTTAGTGTTCTCGCGCACCGATCGGATGTAGTCGCGGAGGTCCTCCAACCAATGCGACCAGTCCCCGCCTAGGGCTTCGCCTGCCAGACCCCTCGAGATCACGTCCGAATGGGTGTCGGTGACAGCGATAGCGCTCTGGACTGTGGCTTGCCGACTACGCTTGGCCGAAATATCCGGGAGGGTGGCGAGGACGGGAAGATGACTTTTGGGTCTCTTCGCTTCCACAACGAGCAGTGGTAGTTGGTCGAACGCTCAACTCCGAGGTAATCGAGAAAGCGGCGGGTATCGTGGGCTTCCGATTGGATCGGAATTTCGGGAAACAGGTTGGGAAGACCGTCTTCTAACGACCGTTCTCTGTGGGTAAATTTGTGGGTAAGAATTTTTCAGCCAGAATCCTTCTTGAGCCTTGGAATGGAGCCTTCATTGCAGCTACGCGAACTCGGCTTGGGCTTGCTTCAGAGCCGGAATCAGGCAGGATTGCGATGGTGCCGCGATGTCGAACGGCGTCCCCCGTCGGCTGTCACAAACTTGTGAGCCATGCCAAGCAAGTCCCGCAGGACATCAGGTGTGACGCGGGACAGGCGAACCAGCACGGAGGTGTAGTTGAGATAGTGGTCGGTCACGTAGTAAACATCCGGGTCTGCGGCGAGCAGTTCGGCGCGGTTGTCGAAGTCAATGCGAACCACAAGTGAACCCGGCTCAGCCGAGCGATGAGAAGGCACACAAGCCAAAAGCTTTCCATGAACCTTGAGCGCGGGTGACCCGTATGCCGTGCTCTCCTCCACGCCGGGCAGCGCCAAGCCGATCTTCCGTACAGCGTCGAAGTCAATTGTGCTCCCGTGTTTCTTCGAGGTTTTGACCTGCTTCGGCGATCTTCCAGCCGATTTTGATCGGGGCTTCGATGTTCGTGCTCCCGGAATTTTGCCGATCCGAGCATCTCCAGCCAGCACAAGCTCGCATGCCCGCAGCGCCGCTGATTCAAAGTCAGGCGCATCGACTGGTAGAACTTGCCAGCCCGTTACCTGTTTACCCAATACTTGAATCGACCGCATGTTTGGGAACTCGCGCCGCAAGCTCTGGTGGTGTTCTTTAGTAGTGGCGAGCCATACGCCGTTATCCGCAGTGTTGGTAGGCTTATCCCGTAGGATCAACACGATTTTGTCTTTTACATAGATTGCAAGGCAGCCAAACATCGGACGCGTGTACGGCGATAGTGTGGAAATCGCATCAAGCACGAATGCGTGGGGAATAGCCTTGCGCTGCTGGGGCAGCAAACTCGCATCCAGAGCTTCTGGAGAGACGTGTTTTCTCTCAGTCATACCCGTGCACCTCCAGCCTCGCCCGCACAACTAATGGGAGTTTACACCCAAGAACTCGACCCAAAACAAAAGGGCGCTATTGCAGTCTCGCGTACTCCACGTTGGTTTGCTTCAGGATGGGGATGCCGCGTTAGGATAATTAGCATTCGGGTCATAGTGAGGAGGCGCAAATGCAAGGAACACATCTGAGGTACGCGATCAAGTTCGTTGCCGATATGGAAAAGGCGGTGAAGTTCTACCGCGATGTCGTCGGTCTCCAACTGAAGTTCGACTCGCCGGGCTGGAGCGAGTTCGTGACGGGCGAAACCACGCTCGCACTGCACCCGGCTTCGGAGAAGAGTCCAGCCGGCCGGGTCGAACTGGGCTTCACCGTCGCCGATGTCGAGGCTTCCTACCGGGAGATGAGCGCCAAGGATGTTCTGTTCAGCATGCCTCCCAAGAAGCAGGATTCCGGCGGGTTGCTGGCGCAGTTTGTAGATTCCGAGGGCGCACACTTGCAGCGTGGGCGCGGAGGCAGCGTAGCAAGCAGCCCTGATGTAACCTGTGTGGATGAGCCGCGCTGCCAAATACGCAACCGCCATCGTCGTTGCTATACACCTGCTGATCAACGTTGTGCATGGCGTTGCCCACCGGGAACTGCACGTGGGACTTTCACCGTCCGGCTCGATCTTCGTCATCGCAGTCGTGCTGATCCTGCCTTTGGTGGCAATGGCGCTCGTCTGGACGACGAAGAAGCGAATCGGGCTTATTCTCTTGTCGCTTTCGATGTTTGGATCGCTGCTATTCGGCTTCTATCATCATTTTCTGGTCGCCAGCCCCGATCACGTTCGTTTGCAGCCCGCGAGTGCATGGGGAATCGCCTTTGTCCTCACGGCGTACGGATTGCTCATCACGGAGGCGATTGGAGCTTACGTAGGCATTCATTTCCTCTGGATTGCTAGGGGGACTTCGAGCAAAGTCGTCAAAACCTGAGCTAGTAAGGAATCACCCTTGTGGTAGCCAGAAGGTGAAGCTGCTGTCAGGGAGGAACCGATGCGTGAGATCGCCCAGTTCGTTGCTGTGGTGGCGTGCAGCTTGTTCGCCGGAGCCGCTGTTTACATCACATTTGTCGAGCATCCGGCGAGGATGCAGTGTGGGGTCGAATTAGCTGCTACCGAATTTGCGCCAAGTTATCGTCGGGCGACGTTAATGCAGGCGACTTGCGCAGCGGTGGGTCTGCTTTCGTCACTCGCAGCGTGGCTCGCTGGGGCAAGTTTATTGGTTAATTGCGGGCGTCCTACTCGGCAGCGTCATTCCTTTCACGTCGATCGTGATCCTTCCCACCAACAAGCGGCTGCTCAATCCGACACTGGATAAAAGGTCTGCGGAAGCGGAGCGCCTGCTCGCACGTTGGGGCAGGCTGCACGCCGTGAGAAGTGTACTCAGCGGAATGGCAATGCTGCTATTCCTGTACTTGGCGATCTTCAAGAAGCCCCTTTGAGAACTGCCTCTGCTTCGGTCTTTACCTGCTTGAGAATCGCCTTGCGGATCAGCCCAGAGAACGGACCGATCAGACTCCAGTAGACGCGAATCTTACTGCGGGTGATTTCGGTGGGTTTTGTCGCCCCGGGAGTTGACGTCGGAGCACAGAAGACACCGATAAACCACGGAAGGCGGGGCATTGATGCGGATTTCGTAGAAAGCACTGACGTCATAGATCGGCAAGAATTCGTCCATCCACGAACGGGCTTTAGTCGGTGTGCGCGTCGTTGCCTCAAATTTATGCCGACGCGATCTCAGCGCCGCCTGCGCCAACCGAGCAACATGCCGAGACCGATGCCCACGAGAACTGCTCCAGCCAATCTCTTGCGGTCGGTAATCGGAACGAAACGGGTCTGCCGATCACTTACTTCTATGACTCCCACGGCAACAGCCCGTACTCCTCCACCCCCGCCCCCACCTTCGCCGCGTGCGCTGGTATCGCCCACACCGCCCGTACCCGCCCCCGCTCCGTAGCCGTACATGATTTTTGCCACCGGAATGACCGTTTTGCCGTGGGCTGCGATGGGTTCGCCGTAGATGGCTTTCACGTTCGCTTGGCTTAGAATGCTTTCCTTCAGTGATTGCAGAAGGGCTACGCTGCTCATTTCAAAACTCCTCGTAAGGCAACTATTATCCTCCTTTCCTGATTTTGATCTAGTGGTAGAGCGGTAAGCGGTCGTTGAGGCTGTCATCGGCGATCATGGGCGTCGAGGACCGGAGGAGAAAGAGATCAAACCGTGGGCCTTGCAAGAAGGCGGACAAAAAGGCCGAGAAGGCGGACAATGTGCCGCATTTTAGTGCAACCGGAAAAAGTGTCGCTGAAGACGACTTGTGACTAAAGCAAAAGGGCCCAAGCATTTAGCTTAGGCCCTTGTGGTTGCGGGGGTCAGATTTGAACTGACGACCTTCG
>Ga0210392_10001536_pt1 | contig 12074 bp, 9 predicted proteins | sample IncBWC30OmetaG_FD_161057 | JGI IMG/M metagenome (GOLD analysis project Ga0210392, IMG submission 161057) | Forest soil microbial communities from Barre Woods Harvard Forest LTER site, Petersham, Massachusetts, United States - Inc-BW-C-30-O ...
ATCGCGCACGTCGAGGAAATCACGGCGGGGTTCCAGGTTGCCGACCTCGACCACAGGTGCCTGCAATCCTGCGGCAATCCGCGCTGCCTGTCGGGCAAAGGCGGCGACCACGAAGTTCGGCGATTGCCCCGGGCCGGTATGGTTGAAGGCGCGCAGCCGCACGACGCGAAGGCCTTGTTCCACCATGCTGCCCAGCGCGAGATCGGCCGCGGCCTTGGTCGCGGCATAGACATTCAAGGGCGCCAGCACCGCGGCCTCATCCAGGGTTGCCGTGTGCCGGAACGCGGCGCCGTACGCTTCGGCAGTCGAGGCGAAGATCATTTGGCACTTGGGTACATGCGACAGGATGGCGCGCGCCACATGCAGCGTGCCGAGCAGGTTCACCCGCCAGGCGTGGTCCGGATTCGCCTGAGCGGCAGCAATTGTCGAAATCGCCGCCAGATGGATGCAGCATTCCGCCTGCGCGGTCGCAACGATCTCCGAAACCGCTGCCGCGTCGCTGACGTCGAAGCTCGGCGCCAGCAAGGTGGCGTCGGGGTAGGCGAGCGACAGGGCATTCATCAGATGTCGCCCGACGAATCCCGATGCTCCGGTCAGCAGGATCCGACGCGACCCGGCTGTCATGTCAGGGACACAGCCGCGCGCGATGCCGGGAAAGGTCGGCTTCCAGATACGCACCGTCCGGGCCGGCCACCCCGGTGATCAAGCATGTCGGCACGGGGCGTCGCGATCATGTGGCACGATCTGGCACTCGTACTAAGCAGTCTCAACGAACATTGCGCTTATGGCCGGGTTTTCCGAGCCGGGCAAGGCGAGGCTTAAGCCATACGGTCTAATTGCCATCGACCGCTCTGCGCATGCACGTTCCCGGTATGTCCCCCCAGCGAAATCCGGCGCTCGACGCGGTCCGCGGTGTCGCCATCAGTTGCGTGGTTCTCGCTCACTGCTTTCCCGACAGCTTCCCGCGCGGCGGCCTTGTCGGCGTGGACCTGTTCTTCGTCCTCTCGGGTTTTCTGATCGGCGGCAACCTGATGGATCGCAAGGGCCAGCCTGGCTATTTCGCCGATTTCTATCGCCGGCGCGCCTTCCGCATCCTGCCGCTCTACCTGCTCCTGCTGGTCGTCACGCCGCTCGCGCTGAGCCAACCGCTCTGGCACTACCTCACGTTCACCCAGAACTTCTGGTGGGCGTGGAGCGGCAACGACCTCACCGGCTGGGACGCGCCCACGTGGTCGCTGGCAGTGGAGGAGCAGTTCTACGCCGTGGCGCCTTTCCTGGTGGCCTTGGTACCGCTGGCGCGCCTGCCGCCGGTGCTGATCGGCCTGGCGGCACTGGCGCCGCTGTGCCGGGCGATCGCCAGCAACGCGACGGCAACCTATGTGCTGATGCCGTGCCGCATGGATGCATTGTTCGCCGGCATGCTGGTTGCGTGGATCGTCCGGTTCTGGCGGCCGCGGCCCGGCGTCGTGCTGGCCGCGGTGCTGGTGACTGGTGCGGGCTTCGTGTGCACGGTCGGCAACGCCGCGACGCGTTCCAGCATTCAGCTATGGGGCGCGGGTTACACCATGGAGGCGGCATTCTTTGCGTCGATGCTGCTCGCGCTGGTGATGCAGGGCTGGCGCGGAAACCCTGTACTGGGCTGGCTGGGTGTGCGCGCTTATGGGCTATATCTGACCCACACGCTGATGATGGTCTGGACAGGCAACAACATTATCGGCGTCGGTGCGTCGCTGGTGGTGAGCGCGATCGCCTGGCGGTATCTCGAAGAGCCGCTGATCAGGTTTGGCAAAAAGCCATTCGACCTGTTCGCCCGACCGGCCGGATTGGCTTCGTAATCCGTCAGGCGCCCGCGAGCAGGCTGTGCAGCGCCGCCGCATCCGGCGCCTGGCGCACGCGGTGCACGAACGCCTCGTCGCGCAGCGGCCGCGACAATGCGGCGAGCGTCGCCAGATGTTCGCTGCCGGCATTCACCGGCGTCAGCAGCATGACCACAAGATCCACCGGTCGATCGTCCACCGAGGCAAAATCGATCGGGCGGGCAAGCCGCACGAACAATGCAAATGTTGCAGGCAGCGTGGCAAGCCGGGCGTGCGGTACCGCCAGGCCCTTGCCCAATCCGGTGGAGCCCAAATTCTCCCGTGCCTGCAGGGCGTCGAAGATCATGCGTTGATCCAGCGCCAGCGCGATTGACGCCCGGCGCGCAAGCTCCTGCAGAAGTTGTGCCTTGTCGGCGATGCGCAGGCCGACAATGACATGGTCCGGACCGATAAAATCGCCGATCCTCATGCGTCGGGTGCCCGCAGCCGATAACCCACACCGGTCTCCGTCATGATGTATTCCGGCTTCTCCATGTCGCTCTCGATCTTCTGGCGCAGCGCGCGGATATAGATGCGGAGGTACTGCACGTCGGTATTCGGACCCCAGACCTCACGCAGGATCATGTTATGGGTCAGCACCTTGCCGGCGTGCATCACCAGCAGCCGCAGCAGATCATACTCGCGGGGTGAGAATTTCACCTCCACGCCACGCACCGTGACGATGCGGCGGACCAGGTCAACGGCGAGGTCGCCGGCGCGGAAGATCGGCTTCTCGCCTTGCTGCTGCAATCGATGCCGTTGGGCAGCCCGCGTTCGCGCCAGCAGTTCGTCGATGCCGAACGGCTTCGTGACGTAGTCATCGGCGCCGAGGTCCAACGCCGCCACCTTCGCGGCCTCATCGTCGCGACTGGACAATACGATAATCGGCACGACGGAACCGCTGTCGCGCACGCGCCGGATGACCTCGAGGCCGTCGATGTCCGGCAATCCCAGGTCGAGCACCATCAGGTCGGCCTTGCGCTGGCGCATTGCCTCGAGCGCCGTCTGCCCGTTCGTGGCCTCGACGACGATATAGCCCTGGCCGCCAAGACCCACCCGCAGGAAGCGCAGGATGGCCGGCTCGTCGTCAACCACAAGGATCCTGAGCGGCCCGGAGCCGGTGGTCATTCAATCGTCTCCGTTGGCCGCTTCGCATCGACCGCGACAGGCAGCGTGATGGTGAACGCGGCGCCCAGGCGATCGGTGCGGTTACTTGCGGTGATGCTGCCATGCATAGCCTCGATGAAGCCGCGGCAGATCGCAAGGCCGAGGCCGGTGCCCGCGCGCCGGCGATCGGCGCCGCCGACCCGGTAGAACTTGTCGAAGACATGCTCGAGATCGACGGGCGGAATGCCGGGTCCTTCGTCGAGCACCTGGATGCACACATGGCCGTCGTCCCGCCAGGCGCGAATGGTGATCATCGATCCGGCCGGAGCGTATTTGCCGGCATTGTCCAGCAGATTGAACAGCACCTGCTCGAACAGCACGTCGTCCAGCTCGGGCATCGGCAGGTCAGGCTCCAGGACGACCTGCGTCCGGTGCGACGCGAGGATTTTCCTGGCACGCCGCAACGCGCTGGCAATCGCGTCCGGCAGATCGACCGCGCCGGTGCGCAATTGCAGCGGTCCGGATTCCAGCCGCGTCATGTCGAGCAGATTGCCGATGAAGCGGTTCAGCCGTTCCGCCTCGTCCTGGATGTTGCGGGCCAGGTCCAGCCGCGTCGCCGCATCCAGCGCGTCGCCATGGGTCGCCAGGCTGGTGGCCGATCCAAGGATCGACGCCAGCGGCGTGCGCAGGTCGTGCGAGATCGACGTCAGCAGCGCCGCGCGCAGCCGATCGGTCTCGGCAACAAGCCGCGCGCGATCCACATCCTCGACCAGGTTGACCCGCTCGATCGCCAACGCCGCCTGGTCCGCCAGCGCATCCAGCAGGCGATGCTGGTCGGGCGTCAGGATCGGGCCAGGCTCATCGCGGTCGATGCCGATGACGCCGACCGCGCCGCGGCCGGTCTGCATCGGCAGGAACAGGCGTTTCGCGCCGGGCAAGGTGTCGGCGCCGCGTCCGGCGGCATGGTTCCGTTCCCAGGACCACTTCGCCGCGGCCAGGTCGGCGGCATCCAGCGTGTCCTCGGGGGGGAAGCCTGCCCTGACTGTCATCCTGCCATCATCCGGCAGCAGGATGACGACGTGCACCTTCAGCATCAGCGCGATCTGGTGCACCGTCGCCCACAACAGATCATCGAGATTCGCCGCGCCGGCCAGCTTGCGGCTGAACTGATAGAGTTCCTCGGTGGTGCGTGCGCGCTGGCGCGCGGTGATTGCCTGGGCGCGCACACGCGCGGTGAGGTTGCTGGCAATGACCGCGGTGATGGCAAAGAAGAACAGCGCGACGACGTTCTCGGGATCGGCGATGGTGAAAGTGTAGAGCGGCGGCAGGAAGAAGAAGTTGTAGGCCAGCATACTGACGAAGCTGGCGAACAGCGCCGGCCAGAGTCCGTAAACCACTGCGCAGGCCAGGACAGCAGTCAGGAAGGTCAGCGCGACGCTGGCAACGCCGAGCATCTGGTGCAGCACGAGCGCAACGCCGAGTGAGACCGCGACGAATGCCAGGCTGCCGAGGTACGCCCTTGCTTCGCCGCCCGGTGGCGTGGCGTCGCGCAGGATGCGCTGTTCCGGTTGGTCTGACGGTTCGCGCGTGCGCCCGAGGACATGCACGCCGGCGCCGCCGGCCTTGCGGATCAGCTGCTGGGCCAGCGAGCCGTGCAGCAGGTCCGACCAGATCGAACGTGGCGGCTGGACGATGATGATATGGGTGAAGTTGTTGGCGCGGGCGTATTCCGCGATGGTGTCCGCCACGTCCTGGCCAGGCAGCGTGACGGTATCCGCACCGAGCCGCTGCGCCAGCCTCAGCACTTCGGCGATCCGGTCGCGTTCGGTGTCGCTGATATCCAGGTCGCGCCCGGTTTCGACATGGATCGCGGTCCACGGCGCCCGAAGGCTGTCGGCCATGCGCTTGGCGTTCCGCACCACATCGGTGCTGCTCGCGTCGCCACCGACGCAGGCCAGCACGCGCTCGCCTGCTGCCCAGGGGCCGGGGATCGCATGGGCCTGCATATAGCGGACCATCTGGTCGTCCACCCGCTGCGCGGTGCGGCGCAGGGCGAGTTCGCGCAATGCTGTCAGGTTGCCGGCCGAGAAGTAGTGACGCACCGCGCGTTCGGCCTGGTGCGGCACGTAGACCTTGCCGTCGCGCAGCCGCTGGATCAGGTCTTCCGGCGTCAGGTCGATCAATTCGATGTCGTCGGCCTTGTCGATGACCGAGTCGGGCACCGTCTCGCGCACCCTGATGCGGGTGATCCGCGCGACGACATCGTTCAGGCTTTCGATATGCTGGACATTCAGCGTGGTGTAGACATCGATCCCGGCGGTGATCAGCTCATCGACATCCATGTAGCGTTTCGGATGCCGGCTGCCTGGCGCGTTGGTGTGTGCCAGTTCGTCCACCAGGGCCAGTTGCGGACGCCGCGCCAGGATTGCATCGAGGTCCATCTCCTCCAGCATCCGTCCACGGTATTCGACTGCGCGGCGCGGAATGAGCTCGAGGCCTCCGAGCAGCGCTTCGGTTTCCTTGCGGCCGTGCGTCTCCACGACACCGACGACGACATCGCCGCCTTCCTGGTGGCGGGCGCGCGCCGCCGACAGCATCTCGTAGGTCTTGCCGACGCCGGGGGCGGCGCCGAGAAATATCTTGAGGCGGCCGCGCGCGCCCTGCTGCGCATCCTGCAACAGGGCGTCGGGAGAAGGTCTGCCTTCGCGCGAACTTCGATCGTCCAACGGAACTCTTGTCCACTTGCCGGTACAGCGTCATGGCCGGGCGTGTCCCGGCCATACGTCGTACCACCGAGGCTGGCGTCATGGCCGGGGCACGCCCGGCCATGACGCCGATGCAGAGATTTAGGCTTTCAGCGCGTCCAATGCCAGATTGAGCTTCAGCACGTTGACATGCGGCTCACCGATGATGCCGAGCAGGCGGCCGGTGATCTGGTCCTGCACAAGCTGGCGCACCGCGTCCTCCGGCAGATTGCGCGCCTTGGCGACGCGCGGCACCTGGAAGAACGCCGCCGCCGGGGTGATGTCGGGGTCCAGGCCGCTCGCCGACGTCGTGACGAGATCGACCGGGATCGGCGTGTTGGGATTTTCTGCCGCGAGCTTCGCGGCATCATCCTTCACGCGATCCACCAACGCCTTCGACGTGGGTCCAAGGTTGGAGCCAGCGGAGTTGTCGGCGGCATAGGGCGTCGGCACGGTCTTGGTGGGATCCTTCGGATCGGGTTCCGTCGTCGCCGAGGGGCGGCCATGGAAGTACTTGTCCGAGGTGAACTCCTGGCCGATCAGGGCCGAGCCGATCACCTTGCCGTCCTTCTCGATCAGGCTGCCGTTCGCCTGATACGGGAAAACTGCCTGGGCGATCCCGGTCATCATCAGCGGATAGATAACGCCGGTGATGACAGTCATGGCGACGATCATCACGATGGCAGGGCGAAGATGTTTCATGGTTGCGGCCTCCTCAGGCCAGACCGATAGAGGTTACCAGCATGTCGATCAGCTTGATGCCGACGAACGGCACGATGATGCCGCCGACGCCGTAGAGCAGCAGGTTGCGCCGCAGGATCGCCGCGGCACCGATCGGCCGGTACGCCACGCCCTTCAGTGCCAGCGGAATCAGCACCACGATGATCAGGGCGTTGAAGATGATCGCCGACAGGATGGCGCTCTCCGGATTGCCGAGATGCATCACGTTCAGTGCCTGCAGTTGCGGATAGAACGCGATGAACATCGCCGGGATCATGGCGAAGTACTTCGCCACGTCGTTGGCGATCGAGAACGTGGTCAGCGCGCCGCGCGTCATCAGCAGCTGTTTGCCGATCTCGACGATTTCGATCAGCTTGGTCGGATCGCTGTCGAGATCGACCATGTTGCCGGCTTCACGCGCTGCCATGGTGCCGGTGTTCATCGCCACGCCGACATCAGCCTGCGCCAGCGCCGGTGCGTCGTTGGTGCCGTCGCCGCACATCGCCACCAGCTTGCCCTGCGCCTGCTCGTCGCGGATCAGCTTCAGCTTGGTCTCCGGCGTGGCCTGCGCGAGGAAGTCGTCCACGCCGGATTCCGCGGCGATCGCCGCTGCGGTCAGCGGGTTGTCGCCGGTGATCATCACCGTGCGGATGCCCATGCGCCGCAGTTCGGAGAAGCGTTCGCGGATGCCGCCCTTCACGATGTCCTTCAGGTGGATCACGCCGAGCAGGCGGCCATCCTTGGCGACAGCGAGTGGCGTGCCGCCCGACTTGGCGATCTCGTCGGATTTCGCGGTGAGTTCGCGTATCGCGGCATCCGACACTGTCGGACGGACCGCGGTCGTGACGCCGCCCGCGCCGGTGTCCTTGGCGGGAGCACCGCGCACCAGTGCCAGCACGGCATCCACCGCGCCCTTGCGTATGACGGAGCCGTCGAAGTCGATGCCCGACAGACGCGTCTGCGCCGAGAAGGCGATGAAGTGCGCCCCCATGGGTGCCATCTCGCGGCCGCGGATGCCGTATTTCTCCTTCGCCAGCACGACGATGGAACGGCCCTCGGGCGTCTCGTCCGACAGCGATGCAAGTTGCGCCGCGTCGGCGAGTTCCTGCTCGGTGACGCCGGATATCGGCAGGAATTCGGTGGCCTGGCGATTGCCGAGTGTGATGGTGCCGGTCTTGTCGAGCAGCAGGGTATCGACGTCGCCGGCTGCCTCCACCGCGCGGCCGGACATCGCCAGGACGTTGAAGCGCACCAGCCGGTCCATGCCGGCGATGCCGATCGCCGACAGCAATGCGCCGATCGTCGTCGGGATCAATGCGACGAACAGCGCGACGAGGATCACCACCGAAACCGCACCGCCGGCGTAGGTGGCAAAGCTCGGGATGGTCGCCACCGCGATGACGAAGATGATCGTCAGGCCGGCCAGCAGGATGTTCAGCGCGATCTCGTTCGGCGTCTTCTGCCGTTCGGCGCCTTCGACCAATGCGATCATGCGATCCAGAAAGGTCGAGCCCTGGGCTGCGGTAATGCGCACCTTGACCCAGTCGGACAGCACGCGGGTGCCGCCGGTGACGGCCGATCGGTCGCCGCCCGACTCGCGGATGACCGGTGCGGATTCGCCGGTGATTGCCGATTCGTCCACCGAGGCGATGCCTTCGATCACCTCGCCGTCGCTCGGGATCAGATCGCCGGCCTCCACCAGCACGATATCGCCCTGCTTCAGTTCGGGGGCGGCCACCGTCTGGAAGGTGGCAGCGCTCGGCGACGGGAGCCGCTTGGCCATGGTTTCGGTGCGGGCCTTGCGCAACGTCGCCGCCTGCGCCTTGCCGCGGCCTTCGGCGACCGCTTCGGCGAAGTTGGCGAACAGCACGGTGATCCACAGCCAGACGATGATCTGGAAGGTGAAGCCGAGATGGGCGCCGTCGCCGGCCAGCAGGTTGCGGATGAAGATCACTGTGGTGAGCGCCGCGACGATCTCGACGACGAACATCACCGGGTTCTTGATCAGCACACGCGGATCGAGCTTGACGAAGGACTGTCCGATCGCCGGCACGAGGATCGCGGGGTCCATGATCGACGACTGCGGACCGCGCATCTTGTTCCTGATTTCCATGGGACTAGCTGCCTGTATCAAAGAGGGTGCCGGCGTGCATGGCGAAGTGCTCCACGACCGGCCCGAGGGAAACCGCTGGGAAGTAGATCAGTCCGCCGGTGATCGCGATCACGCCCACCACCAGGCCGACAAACAATGGGCTGTCGGTGGGGAAGGTGCCCGCGGAGATCGGCACGATCTTCTTTCTCACCAGTGATCCGGCCATCGCCAGCATCGGGATGATCATCAGAAAGCGGCCGATGAACATCGCCATGCCAAGCGTGTCGTTCCAGAACGGCACGTTGGCGGAGAGGCCGGCGAATGCGCTGCCGTTATTGCCGGTCGCCGAGGTGTAGGCATAGAGCGCCTCGGAGAAGCCGTGCGGGCCGGCGTTGGCCATTGCGCCGGTGCCGACCGGCAGCACGACCGCCAGCGCGGTGAAGCCAAGGATCGACAGCGGCAGGACCAGGATGGCCAGCATGGCCATCTTGACCTCCTTCGATTCAAGTTTCTTGCCGAGATATTCCGGCGTCCGGCCGACCATCAACCCGGCGACGAACATCGCGATCACGACGAACAGCAGCATGCCGTAGAGGCCGGAACCGACGCCGCCGAAGATGATCTCGCCCAGCATGATGTTGACCATCGGTACCATGCCGGCAAGCGGCAGCAGGCTGTCATGCATGTTGTTGACTGCACCGCACGATGCGTCGGTGGTGACGGTGGTGAACAACGAGGAATTGGCGATGCCGAAGCGGACCTCCTTGCCCTCCATGTTGCCGCCTGCCTGCAAGGCGCTCGGCGCCTGGTCGACATTGAACGCAGTGAACGCCGGGTTGCCCGGAGATTCAGCGGCGTAGACCGTTGCAACGCCGGCGAGGAACAACACACCCATCACCGCGAAGATCGCCCAGCCCTGACGCTGGTGGCCAACCATGCGGCCGAACACGTTGGTGAGGCCGGCGCCGAGCGAGAAGATCAGCACCAGCTGGATCAGGTTGGTCAGTGCGTTGGGGTTCTCGAACGGATGCGCCGAGTTGGCATTGAAGAACCCGCCGCCGTTCGTGCCCAGCATCTTGATGACTTCCTGCGACGCCACCGGGCCTTGGGCGATCAGCTGCTTGCCGCCATCGAGCGTAGCGACGTCCGTATAGGCGTGCAGGTTCTGCGGCGTGCCCTGCCAGATCAGCACCAGGCCGACAGCGATCGAAATCGGCAGCAGGATGTACAGCACGCAGCGGGTCAGATCGACCCAGAAATTGCCGAGCCCTTGCGCCGAACGTCGCGCGAAACCGCGGATCAGCGCGATTGCCAGCACGATGCCGGTAGCGGCCGAGACAAAGTTGTGTACCGTCAGCGCAGTCATCTGCGTGAGGTAGCTCATCGTCGTCTCGGGCACGTACGACTGCCAGTTGGTGTTGGTCATGAAGCTGACCGAGGTGTTGAACGCCAGGTCAGGCGACACCGCATCCTGCCCTTGCGGGTTCAACGGCAGCACGTTCTGCAGGCGCTGGATCGCATACATGATAACGAAGCCGGCGAAGCTGAACGCCAGCATCGCGACGGCGTAGCTGATCCAGTGCTGCTCCTCGTTCTCCTCGACGCCGCACAGCTTGTAGATGCCGACCTCGATCGGACGCAGGACCGGGCGCAGCGGCGTACGCTCGCCGGCAAACACCCGCGTCATGTAACCGCCGACAGGTTTGGTCAGCAGGACTATCAGAACGGCGAACAGCCCGATCTGCAGCCACCCGTTGAACGTCATGTCACGTTGCTCCTTGGGATCCGGCTCAGAATTTCTCTGGCCGGATCAGGGCGTAAACCAGATAGACCAGCAGGCCGACCGTCACGATCGAGCCCAGCACATAGTCGAGTGTCATGGCGGTGGCCTCACAAACGATCGCAGGCGAATGCGTAGAGCACGCAACCGGCAAGGAAAGCGGCGCCGATCAGGATATAGACGACGTCGAGCATGGGATTTCTCCTGGGTCAGCAACGATGCCGCCGCATGCGGCACGCATGTTGCGTTGCGGCGAAGGTAAGCAGCGCGTCATATAGAAACGATGGCATCCAGGGGGCGTCGGCATATAAATTCCATATAAATCCGCGGACATGTTCAGAACGTGACCACGGCGTCGGCGCCGATGGTGACGGCGTTGTTGTCCTGCTGCGCGTTGAACGGATGGTTGTTGGTGAAGGCATGGTCCCAGCGCACTTCCGGACGAACCAGCAGCCCGGTTACCGGCGCCGGCACCGTCGGCTTCCACGTGACACCGATCGTCAGTGCGCCGTACGTGGTGTTGGTCCCCGGCGCCGTATGCAGGAACGGAACGGCGAAGCCCTGCTGTGCCATGACCGGCGCCGAGTTGCTGGGGAACGATGCGACGAAGAAGTTGTTGTCATCGCGCCAATATTCCGCCCGCCCGTTCAACGCCAGGGTATCCGACAGCGCATAGGAGCCGTATTGCGCGAAGCCGAAGCCGTTCACCGGCTTGCCCACCGTGCCGAAGCCATCGCGGACCAGGTTGGCTTCGGACACCAGCGTTAGAGCGTCGCTCGCCTTCCAGGTTATGATGACGTCATTGTAGTAGCGCCACTGGCCGTTGGCGTTGACACCGATCGGCGACAGCAGACGTGTTGCCTGTTCCGGCCCGAAATGCGTCAGTGCCAGCACCGTCAGGTTGCCATCCATCAGGTTGAGGCCGAATCCGGCGATTCCGCCACCAGCGCCGTTGTTGTCCCCGAGCGGCCCCCAGGTGGTGTTCGAGCCAGTGTCGGCGCCCGCATAGATATCGAGCAGGCTGTTGACGTGCGTCGTTGTCAGGGCACCGGTGTGCTTGAACGGCAAGCCGAACTGGAAGATGTAGGAGTGCGAATAGAACGGATTGGTGGACGGGTCGATTGTCTCGTAACCGAGCGGCGTGGGGTACTGGCCCGCCTTCACGTCGATGCCGCCCTCGGTAAGCCAGGGCAGGTGCGCCTGCACGTTCGCCTCGACCACGTCGAGCTGGTAGCGCTGGTTCGGATCGACACGGTTCAGCTCGCCGAGGAATTGCGTGTACCGGGCGTCGGAGCCGTACATGAACTGAAGTTTGAAGCCCCACTGATAGTCCGGGTTCTTCGGATCGAGCGGCTTCTGTGCGGTCAGCAGCAACTGATTGAGCTGAACCTGGTTGGCATGGTCGGTGAACAATTGGCCGAAGTTGAGGCCGTCAGCCGGGCCTGATGGATTTCCCATGATGCCGGCTTCGAGCTGTGCGGACAGGTAGATTCCGTCAATCCACAGCCCTGGTGGCGGAGCTGCAGGGGCAGGCGCTGCGGGGGCGGGTGCTGCGGGTGCAGGCGTTGCGGGTGCCGGCTGCGCTCCTGCAGGTAACGCGCCGGCAACAATCAGCCAGGCGCCGACCAGCGAAGGTGCCCCGTGTGCCGGGCCGAACGGACGGAACGAGATCCGAAGGTGCGTCATGCTTCCCCCTGAAAAGGCCGCACCGTCCCGCCCCAGCGCCAGATGGGGGTTACGGCCGGCAATGCAATGGTTCAAATCAACCGCTATGC
>Ga0210392_10001537_pt1 | contig 12061 bp, 8 predicted proteins | sample IncBWC30OmetaG_FD_161057 | JGI IMG/M metagenome (GOLD analysis project Ga0210392, IMG submission 161057) | Forest soil microbial communities from Barre Woods Harvard Forest LTER site, Petersham, Massachusetts, United States - Inc-BW-C-30-O ...
GGCGCATGCGCGACAAAGGCGCGGAAATCCCGCTACCCACGCAAAGCGCGCATTTCGGCCGACGCCCGCCGGCCCAGCCCAGGCCCAACGCGCTCGAGCGCTCGGCAACGCTGGCCTCGCTGATCGAAGAGCGCTTCGACGGCGCGCGCAAATCGCAGCTGCCCAAGCCGGAATCGTCCGCGGCCGCCCCATCTCCGCGCTCTGCGCCTCCCCCTCCGCAATCTGCGCCCACACGCTCCGCGCCGCCGCCCACTTGGCCGCCCGATCACGTCACGCCACCGACGCCTCGCGTGTACACGCCCGCCGCGCCCACGGTCGTGCAACGCATGATCTCCATTGGCCCATTGCCAGCCCCGCCCAACTTCGATTCTCCCCCGCCCCCGCCTTCGGGTAGCGGCGCTCCTCGAGCCGAACGCACCAGCGAGCCTCCGGAGGACGGTTGGGACGTAGCGCCGGGGCCCAGCAGCCTCGAGCGAGGCACCAAGCCCGGCGTCGGTAGCGCGTTGGGGCGAGCCCCAACTCCGACGGAACCGTTCGCACAAGACGACTCCGAGCTCCCTCGGTCGCAACGCTCCGGCTCGTTGCCCCGGCTGCAGTTGGTGTCCGAGCCTCCGGCACTCGAAAATCCGCCCAGTAGCGATGCCCCCGAAATCGACGTCTCGGAGAGCTCGAGCGAGGAGCTCGACGGAGAGGACGAATACGGGCCTAGCTCCGAAGACAGCGGCGTGCCTCTAGCTCCGGCGTCGCGCGCGCTCGCCTACAGCGCTCGCCCATTGCCGCCGCGCGACGTCTCCCAAGACCTGGAGCTGCCGAGCGTGATCGTCGATGTCGCGGTGGACACCAAAGAGCTCGTTCAACGCTTGCTGAGCGGGGACCTCAGCGCTGGCGAAAAGCTGGTGCAGATTGGTGATTCCGCGATCACCGTGCTGGTCGGGCTCTTCCCCGGGCCGATCACGGCAGAGCTCCGGCGCAGCTCTGGGGATGGCCCAGCAAAGGCCTCCGAGTGCGGACCGGTGCTGCGCACGTTGGCGCGCATGGGCATTCGTCCGGTACCGTTCGTAGCCGTACGCACCGCGGATGGGGATCCAGTGGTGCGCGCTTGGGCAACGCGGCTGCTGGGAGAAATGCCGAGCAGTGAGTCCTCGCAAGCCGTCGTGCGACGCCTGACCGATGACGACGCCGAAGTGCAGCGCGCAGCGCTCGCAGCCGGCCACATGCTCCTTCAACACCCCGAGGCGGCCGAAGCCCTGCAAGCGAAAATTGCCGAGACAGTCAGTGACTCGACGCGCTCCGAGGCCAGCCGTCACACGTTGATCGAAGCCCTCGCGGAGCTGCGCGCCCCGCTCGTGATTTCGACGCTCGTGCGGCTCTTGGAAGACGGCTCGCCGGACATCGTACGCTCTGCGCACTGGGCCTTGGGCGTGATCACACGCCAAGATTTCGGAACCAAAGCGTCGCTCTGGGAAGAGTGGTGGCTGGCGAGCTCCGGCCACCACCGCATCGAGTGGTTGATCGACGCTTTGATGAACGAAAGTCAGGAGCTGCGCCGCACCGCAGGCGACGAGCTCAAGAGCCTGACCAAAGAGTATTTCGGCTACTACGACGATTTGCCCAAGAAAGAGCGCGAACGCGCCCAAGAGCGCTACCGTCAATGGTGGGAAACCAAGGGCAAAGCGCGTTTTCGCTAGCTGGCCTCGACGCCCGCCGAAAGCCGTGGCAGGTCGGTCCTCCGATGATCGAGACCGAGCAGCATTTCGACCCAGGATTGCGCGCCGCCAACCTCGCCCTCTCGGGACGCAAGCGGCGCGAGGTGAGCCGGATCACCTCATTGGAGCTCCGCTTCACCGATCCGCGGAGCGAGCCTTGGGAGGCTCTGGCCATGATCTCGGTCGGCCTGCTCAGCGTGTTGATCGTGCTCGGCCTCTGGCTCGCGTAACCGTCACTGGGTCTTGGCAGCAGAAGCGTCGTCTTTGCCGCCGCCGACCGGGCCCGACTTCTTGGCACCGGTGAGGTCGATCTCCCACTCCAGCGTGTGCTCGGAGCCTTGGTAGGCGGGTACGATCACCGCGTTGATTGCGCGCTGCACGCATTTTCCGACGGGGTTCTCGTCGTACGGCGGGCTTACGGTGAGCGATTTTACGTGTCCGTCGGTCGCGAACAGAATCGTCACGGTCGCTTTGGTGTCCTTCACCTTGGGCGCGGGCTTCGAGCCCTTCGGGGGCTTGCCGGTCTTGGGATCGATGCTCTTGTCACCTTCGACCACGGACTCCGGGCAGGTCTCCGCCGAGTGCGCAGCGCGATGCATCTCCAGATCAGCCTGCTTGTCGTCCCACTCGCGCTTCTTCTCTTCTTCGGTGGAGCCGGAAGTGTCGGCGTAATCGTTGGCGTTGCGCTCATTCTTCAGCTGCTCGTCACCCAACTTTTCTTGATCCGCCAGAAGCTGATCGGGCGTCTTGACCGCGTCCGGTTGATTGGACGCACAAGCTACGAGGACCAACGCCAACACCCCTAGATATCGCTGCTGCATGGTCGTCAGCCTAGTCTCGAGTCGCTCGCTCTGGGAAGAGCCCATCACCCTTATCTTGAGCCGCAGCGACGCCCGCCGATTTCTGGTTTTGGCGTCGTTTTCGCTGCGCTCTGCTGCTCACGTACAAGAGGCAGGGCGGATTTTTGCAGTCCGTCCCCTTCGCCGCCGATCGAGCGCAACTGCCTCAGCCGCGATACCGACTGTCGGGCAGGTGGGTGCTGGCAATGGTCGAACGAATCGGGCTCGGGAAATCTCGGCGTGGGGTGCTGTCTTTACTGGGGCTCGGCGTGCTCGCCTGCTCGGGGGTTCACCACGACTGCTTCGAAATGCGCGACTGCGCGGGTCCCGAAGGCTTCATCGAGGCAGGCCCGAGCGACGACTGGTGGGACCCCGGCGGAGCCGCGGGCGCCGCGGGCGCCGCGCAATTCGGTAGCCCGTCGGACGCAGGCAGCGCTCGCCAGGTCAGCCCGGCCGATCCCGCTCCGGGCGATGGCGGTTCGAGCGGCACAGCTGGCGCCGACTCGGCTCGGGACAGCGAGCCACCGCGAGTCGTCAGCGTGACGCCAGCCGACGGCGCGCTGGGCGTCCGAAGTAACGACCAAATACGGATTCGCTTCAGTCAGCCGATGGCGGAGGACAGCGTCGAGACCGCCTATCGCTCGAGCGAGCTGCCTTCGGCGCTCGTGACCTTCGCTTGGAACGACGACTTCACGACGCTGACAGTCTCGCCGAGCGCGCCGTTGCTCTACGCTGCGGGCGATGCACAAGAGGACGGCAGCGTACAGCTCGCGGCGAAGACGTACCGCTATGGGTTCGCCGATGGCGCACTGGACCGTGCGGGGCGTGCTCTGCCCCAGCTCACATTCAGCTTCAGTACGCTACGCCAGGTCTCGGCCACATCGATCACCGATCCGCGGCTCACCGGCAATTGGACCGACGGCGAAGACGAAGGCATCCACAACTGCTTGCGGAGCGCGAAAGCCCCATACTCGCCCAGCGTGTGCGTCGGAGACGACGTGAACAACGTGCGCTACACCGGCTTCGTGAGCTTCGATCTGAGCGCTTTCCCGGACAACATCGCGGAGTTTTCGAGCGCTCGGTTGCAGGCCAGTGCGCTAGTCTACGGCGCCCCCGAGAGCCTCGGCGAGAGCAACCTAGAGCACGTGTTCTTCGCCCAGCTCGACCAAACCGCACTGAGCAGCCCGGCCCTGTCGACGCTCGGTCCGTTCTATAGCGAAGCCAGCGTCCCGAGCAACACACGCCTAGTGCTGAACGAAGACCTGACCGGCAGCGTGGCCGACGACTACGAAAACCGCGTCGCACGCTCGAACCACAGCCAGTACCGCCTGCGCTTCGCGAAAGTCCTCGCCAACGGCAACTGGGACGACGTCGAGCTGGCCGCTGCCAACATTCGCTTGGCAACGACGTACCTAATCCCCTAGCCTCCCGGGGATGAGAAGTGGGTGGCTCGTCCGCGCAACATTGCTGAGCGGGGCCGCGCTCTTGGCGGCTTGTCATGAGCCGGCAACGCCGACTGTTGCTCCCACCCAGAGCGCAATCCCAGCCATGAGCACCCCCGCCCCGCCGCCCTCGCCCTCGCCCTCGCCCGTCAGCTTCGACGAAGACCTCGCGTTTCTCTCGAAATACGGCGCAGTTAAAGTGCTGACCGGCGCGAATGGCGGGCGGATCGCCGTCTCCGACCAATACCAAGCGCGCGTCATGACAAGCGCAGTCGGCGCCGGCGGCCGCAGCCTCGGCTTCATCAATCGCAAGTTCATCGAAGCCGGCCAGACAGGGACGGCGTTCGACAACTACGGCGGCGAGGACCGCTTTTGGTTGGGTCCCGAAGGCGGCCAGTACGGCTTGTACTTCCCCGCTGACAAGCCATTCAACTTCGACAATTGGCAGACTCCCCACACGCTGCAAGAAGGCCCCTGGCAAGCGCGCAGCGAAACTCCGACGAGCATCTCGTACACGCACGCGTTCTCCGTCAGCAATTATTCGAAGCGAGATTTCAAAGTCGAGGTACAGCGAGACATCACGCTGCTCTCTGCCGAGCAAGCGAGTGAGCGGCTCGGTCTGCCATTGCCAGCAACGTTGAGCTGGGTCGGCTACGCCACCTCGAACAAGCTGACCAACGCGGGCAGCAACGCTTGGAGCGAGCCAAGCGGCCTGCTCAGCATATGGATCTTGGGCATGTTTGCGCCTGTCCCTGGCACTCAGGTGATCATCCCGTTCGAGAAGTCAGCATCGGGTGAGGTCGTGAACGACCGTTACTTCGGCAAAGTCGCGCCGGACCGCTTACAAATCCACGAGCAACAGGGCTACCTCTTGTTCCGCGCGGACGGCAAATCGCGCGGGAAAATCGGCCTCGGACCAGCGCGCGCGAAATCCGCGCTGGGCAGCTACAGTGACTCCGCCAAGCTGCTCACGCTCGTCCTGTACGACAGGCCGAAGGGCGCCACGCGCTATGTCAACAGCATGTGGGAGCACCAGTCGAACCCGTATGCGGGCGACGTCGTAAACAGCTACAACGACGGACCACCCGCCCCCGGCAAGCCGCCCCTCGGCGGCTTCTACGAAATCGAATCGAGCTCACCCGCCGCCGCGCTAGCGCCCGGCGCCTCGATCACGCACGTGCACCAGACGTATCACTTCACGGGTCCAAAGGCAGACTTGGACGCTCTGTCGCGCCACGTGCTCGGCGTGAGCTTGTCCGAGCTGCCAGCGGAGTAGCACCCTCAGCAAGGGTTGATGCTGCGAGTCGCGGCTCGCAGAGCGCACATGAGCTGGATGCTCAACATCGCTTCGCGCGCCACGTCCATGTCGGATTTCCGACATCGATTCATAGCCAGCGAGCCTTCGCGCGCCACGTCCATGTCGGATTTCCGACATCGATTCGTAGACCAGCGTGGCTTCGCGCGCCACTTCCATGTCGGATTTCCGACATCGATTCGTAGACCAGCGTGGCTTCGCGCGCCACTTCCATGTCGGATTTCCGACGTCGATTCGTAGACCAGCATGGCTTCGCGCGCTCAAGCCTTGTCCGGTTTCGAGCGGGGGGGTTGATGGTCACGCGCTACGTCGCGCAGCGGCTCAGCCTTCGGCGTCGAGCTGCGGCGGAGAATTTGGGAGTGGGAGTGGGAGTGGGAGCGGCAGACTCAAGGGGCGATCCCGGCGTACTCTTGAAACGCCTCGCGCACGGTCCGGGGGGCCCCGGGAGATGGTGCGGCTGGAAAGGGAGTGGACCCTCAACCGGGCGGGAGCCCCTCCGGTCGGGGATTCGGGATGCCGAGCTATAGGCGAGAATGGGGGTGCTTTCGGGCCGCGACGCCGAAGGCTGGGACGGGCCTCGGGGGCCGCGTGACCATCCCAAAAACTCTCAGGCTTGGGCGCGTTCTAGACGGGCTTCGGCGGCTAGGACGGCTTCGGCCAGCGCAGGGTCGACCGGGGCGACCAGCGAGACCACGTCTTCGGGGGATGCGCCGCTTTCGAGGGCGGTGCGCGCGGCGGCGGAGCCGGTAAGCAGGTCGAAGGCGGGCACGTCGGTTTCGAACTCGTAGGGCGTGTGGCGGAAAGCGAACGCTTCAGGCGCTTGCGCGCGAGCCAGCGCGATCAGACGCAGGTAGGTCGCGACGGGCTTGAACAATTGCGGGTTCGTGACGTGCAGCATCACGCCGCGGCAGGTAAGGCCTGCGTGCTTTTCGAAGGTCGGGCGAAACGCGACGGGACGCACTTGTACGCCCAGCGAGCCTGAAGCGATCAACGCTTCGGCAAGCGCTTCACCATCCAAGAACGGCGCGCCGACGAGTTGAAACGGCGCGGTCGTGCCGCGGCCTTCGGATAGGTTGGTGCCTTCGATCAGGCAGCCGCCAGGATAGACCAGCGCGGTTTCCGCAGTCGGCATGTTCGGCGAAGGCATCACGAACGGACGGCCCCAAGCCTCAGCACCGCGGTGACGCTCCCAGCCGAGCATCGACACGACCGACAACGCGCCTTCTGCGCCGAGCGCTTTGCCGTCGCGCTCGACGAACATGGCCAGCAGCTCGCCGATGCTGAGCGCGTGGCGGATCGGCAGCGCCTCGAGCCCTACGAAGGACAGGAAGCCATCTTGTTGCGGCGCGCCTTCGAGCGTTTTCGGATCACCGGAGATGGGATTCGGGCGGTCGAGGACCACGGTGTGGATCGACGCGGCGCTGGCAGCGCGGGCCGCCAGCAGCGCGGTCCACGCGTACGTGTAGTAACGGCTACCGACATCGGCCAAGTCGATCAAGAGCAGGTCGATCTCCGCGAGCTGTTCGGCGGCGGGCGTGAGCGCTTCTTTGGTCTTGCCGTACAGGCTGAAGATCGGCGTCTTGCCTTCGGCGGCTTCCGAGCCCACTGCCTCTTCGGCCTGCGCGGTGGCGTCGAGCCCGTGCTCGGGGGCGAAGATCAAACGTGGCGAAGCGCCCAGCTCCTCGAGCACGCTCAGCACGTGCCGACCGCGCCGGTCGACGGCCGCAGCGTGCGTCAGCACTCCCAAACGACTCCCACGCAAGCGGCGGCGCAAGCCGGAGAGCTGGCTCGTGAACAGTTGGTCGACTCCGCAAAGCATGGTGAGTAGTCCTTCTCGTTGTAGGCGGCTGGAGTCTAGTGGCCCTCTGCTGGCCTGCCGAGGTTCCGGGGAACCTGCGAGATTCCGTATCAGATTCGCGGGGATAACGGAACTTGGCCGACGTGGTACCCACTATGCAGCAGTTGCTGGATCGGGGTGCCTAGGGTAGCATTTTTTGCACAGTGCGCCGCGTCCTAGTTGTCGATGACGAAGAGAATTTACGGCTAGTCCTGCGGACGCTGCTCAGAAGGCACGGCTACGAGGTCGAGACCGCCGAAAGCGGCGAAGACGCCCTGGGCATGGTCGACTCGTTCGGCCCAGACGTGGTGCTGACCGACGTGCGCATGCCCAAGATGGGCGGGCTCGATTTGCTGACCACGCTCAAGGCCAAAGGCAACGAGGCCACCGTGATCGTCATGAGCGCATACGGGAACATGGATCTCGCGCTCGAGGCCATGAAGGCCGGCGCCTACGACTACGTGCAGAAGCCGTTCAAGCCGGACGAGATCGTGCTGGCTTTGCGCAAGGCCGAAGAGCGCGAGCTACTCCGTCGCGAGAACCGCGCACTGCGCGACGAGATCCGCAAGGAGCACCGCTTCGAGGACATCCTGGCCAAGAGCCAGAAGATGCAAGACATCTTCCGCACCATCTCCAAGATCGCCGAGTACAAGACGACCGTGCTCGTGGCGGGCGAGAGCGGCGTGGGCAAGGAGCTGGTGGCGCGCGCGATTCATCACCGCAGCACTCGCCGCGGCGGCTCGTTCGTGGCGGTGAACTGCGGCGCCATTCCGGAGAACCTGCTCGAGAGCGAGCTGTTCGGGCACAAGAAGGGCTCCTTCACCGACGCCGTGCAGGATCGACGTGGCTTGTTCGAAGAAGCCGACGGCGGCTCGCTGTTCCTCGACGAAATCGGCGAGCTGCCGCTAGCGCTACAAGTGAAGCTGCTGCGCGTCCTGGAAGACGAGAAGATCCGCCGCGTGGGCGACGTGCGAGACATCAAGATCGACGTGCGCATCATCACCGCCACGCACCGAGATTTGCTGGCCGAGACCAAGGCCGGGCGCTTCCGCGAGGACTTGTTTTACCGGCTGAACGTGCTGCCCATCCTGGTGCCACCGCTGCGCGATCGGCGGGAGGACATTCCGCTCTTGATCGATCACTTCGTAGCCCGAAACAATGTGCGCTTGGGCACGTCCATCCGCGGGCTGGACACTGAAACTCGGCGCTTGCTCTTCGAGTATGCCTGGCCGGGCAACGTGCGCGAGCTGGAGAACACCATCGAGCGCGCCATGGTGCTCGCCGAGGGCGATCAGATCGTCGCTCAGGATCTGCCCGATCGGCTACGCGAAGCACGCGACCCAGTCCAAATGCAGCTGGCCAGCGGCGAGCTGAGCGTGAAAAAAACCATGCGCATCGTCGAGGAGATCTTGATACGGCGCGCGTTGCAGCGCACCAAAGGTAACCGCACGCGCGCCGCCGAAGTGCTGGAGATCAGCCACCGCGCGCTCTTGTACAAGATCAAAGACTACTTGATCACCGATCTCTGACCGCGGCTTCTACTTCGTCCGCGGTCTTGGGGATCGCGAGCGTCAGCACTTCCGAGCCCAGATCAGTCACGAGCACGTCGTCTTCGATGCGGATGCCGCGCACGTCGGCAAAGCTCTTCAGGCACAGCCGATCGAGCGCGCTTTCGAGCCCGCCCACTTCCGCGCTGTTCGAGAGCAGTGCGGGAATTTGATAAAAGCCGGGCTCGATGGTCACGCACATGCCGGGCCGCAAATCGCGATCCAGCCGCAAATAGCGGTCGCCCGCGCTCGCGCTGCGCACGCGACCCGGCGCGTAGCCCGCGCGGTCGCCGAGATCCTCCATGTCGTGGACGTCGAGGCCGAGCAGGTGCCCGATGCCATGCGGGAAGAACAAGGCCGCCGCCCCGCGCGCGTACAAATCATGTAGATCCCCACGGAAAATACCGAGCTCGATCAAGCCGCGCAGCAGCTCGAGGCCGGCCGCGCGATGCACGTCCAAATAGCGCACTCCGGGTTTCACCGCCGCAATCGCTGCGCGTTGTGACGTGAGCACGACGTCGTACAGCGCGCGCTGGGTCGTCGAGAACTCGCCGCGCGCGGGCCACACACGAGTCACGTCCGAGGCCCAGCCCTCTGGCGTTTCGGCGCCCACGTCGGCCAACAATAAATCGTCACTGCTGAGCAGGCCATCGTGGCGCTCGTTGTGCAGCACCTCGCCGTGCACGGTGACGATCGAATTGTATGAGCAAGCGCAACCCGAGGCGCAGATCGCGGCTTCCATTTCGGCGCGCACCTGGTACTCACGCTGACCCGGCCGCGTGCCGCGCATGCCGGCGCGGTGCGCGCGCTCTGCAACCAGCGCAGCGAAGCGCATCTGAGCGATCGCCGCGTCGTCGTGGCATAACCGAAGCTCGATCACCGCGTCGCCCAGCTCACGATCTCGGCCTTCCAGCTCGAAGCCCGAGCCGTGAATGATATCGCGACCAACTAGCTCGCTTTGCCAGATCGAGCTTTCGGCGTCCTGTGCCGGCAACGTCGCCAGCTCGTCTTGCGTCTTGAATTCCTCGATCGGTCGCACCTCGATCTCGAGCTCACGCGACAGGTCATCGAGGCTCGGCTGCTTGCCGCCCCACAGCTCAGCCTCGGGGTCGGGCCAGGGCGCAAACAGCGTGGCGCCGCCCGGTTCGACGAGCAGCGCACAGCCCTCGATCGGCCGCCCCAAGAAATACAAAAAGTGGCTCTCCGCCCGGAACGGGTACCGATTGCCCGCAAAATTGCGCGGCCGCGACAGCCCCGAGACGAACAACGCGGGCCCAGAAAACCGCGCGGAAAGCCGACTCCGGCGCGCTGCGAAGGCAGAAGGAACCGTGACGGGGGCACTCATCGGTCCGAGTCTACAGCGATCCGCTACCGCGAGCTTTTCTGCCTCCGACACACCTTGTCACTCGTGGAGGATTTCCCCGGCGTGAGTGGCATTCTGGGGCAGGGCCCCTGAGCAACTCTGAGCGACGGCTACTCGAAACGATGTTTGAGCCCAGGGGCATTCAGCGACGCGCTCTGAGCACTCGATCAATGCGGCTAGTTTCCAATGCTTGCACGACGGCGCACATCTTGCTACCGCATAGTGGTGGGACCCGTCTCGACTCGCATAGAAGAGCTGCGCCGTGAGCGCGGGACGTTGCTCATGGGAGTGCTCAACGTCACTCCAGACTCGTTCTTCGACGGTGGCCGCTTCAATGAAGCCAGCGCGGCCGCTCGGCGCATCGATCAGCTCGTTCAAGACGGCGCGGATCTGATCGACATCGGTGGCGAGTCGACGCGCCCGGGCGCTCCGGCCATCCCGGCCAGCGAGCAGATCGCGCGGCTGGAGCCTGCGCTGCGGCGTGCGCTGCAAACCGGCGTGTTGGTGTCGGTCGATACCGCGAGCCCCGCCGTGGCCCGCCACGCCCTCGGCCTCGGGGCCCAGCTCATCAACGACGTCTCCTGCCTCGCAGATAGCCAGCTCGCGCAGGCCTGCGCGGAATATGCAGCGCCGCTGATCGTTATGCACGCGCGCGGCCCTGCCGCCACCATGACGGGGTTTTCGCAATATCCGGAGGACGGCTACGCGGACGTAGTCGAAGACGTGCGTCGTGAGTGGCGCAGCGCTCGTGATCGCGCGGTCGCCGCCGGCATGTCGGCGAGCGACGTCTATTTCGATCCGGGTCTCGGCTTCGCCAAGAGCGCGCGTCAGTCGTACGCGCTGCTCGCGCAGCTCGCGCAGTTCGAGAGCGAAGGCGTGGTCGTCGTCGGGCCCAGCCGCAAATCGTTCATCGCCGCGGTCGACGGCACACCGCCCGAACAACGACTCGGCGGCAGCGTCGCGGCCTGCCTTCTCGCCGCGGCGCGTGGCGCGTCCATCGTGCGCGTCCATGACGTGCGTGAAGTGCGTCAGGCGCTGCGCGTCGCAGCGGTCGTGGAGCGCGAATCTGGCTTGGGAGCAGCGCATGCAAGATAGCCTGTGGAGCTTCTTCGGCTCGCTCACGCTCGTACAATGCCTGCGCGACCTGCTCGATATTTTCCTGGTCTACTACATCGTGTATCGCGCGCTGCTCGTGCTGCGCGGTACGCGCGCCATGCAAGTCGGCATGGGCCTGGCGATGGTGTTCGTGCTGTACATCGTCGCGCAGTTGCTGCAACTCGTGACCGTGCTCAACATCATGGGTGCGCTGATCTCGAGCATGATCTTGATCATCGTCGTGGTGTTCCAGAACGACATCCGGCGCGGTCTGCAGCGCGTTGGTAGCCGCGCCTGGTTCGGCGGTCTGGCACGCTCACAAGAGTCGAAGTTGATCGACGCGGTCGTAGAAGCCGCGACGGACCTCGCGCGTCACCGCATCGGCGCGCTCATCACCTTCGAGCAAGACGCGAACCTCGACGAATTCGTGGGCGTGCACAAAGGGCACGTCCTGGACGCGCAAGTGACGCGCGAGCTGCTCGTCACGCTGTTCATCCCCGAGGGCGTGAACAAGCTGCACGACGGCTCGGTCATCATCCGCAATTACCGCATCGCCAAGGCCGGCGTGTTTTTCCCGATGCCCGAAGGCCGCGTGATGGACGACAGCTTCGGCTCGCGTCACCGCGCCGCGCTCGGCATCACCGAAGAGACAGACGCGGTCGTCGTGATCGTCAGCGAAGAGCGCGGCACGATCAGCTTCTGCTTCAACGGCAACATCGCCTCCAACTTGGACGGCCTGAAGCTGCGCACCATGCTGGAAGCCATTTTCAGCCCAAAAGTACGAAAAAAGAGCCGCAAAGCCGCGCCGCAGTCGCAGCGCCAAGGCGCTACGGTCGACGTGCCGCTTTCTCGCCGAGCTACGGATTCCGTGGTTTCACGCCGCTCGGGTGATGCGCCCGACAGCACTCGCAACCCGC
>Ga0210392_10001538_pt1 | contig 12053 bp, 10 predicted proteins | sample IncBWC30OmetaG_FD_161057 | JGI IMG/M metagenome (GOLD analysis project Ga0210392, IMG submission 161057) | Forest soil microbial communities from Barre Woods Harvard Forest LTER site, Petersham, Massachusetts, United States - Inc-BW-C-30-O ...
GACGACCATGCTGATGAGCGCCGGCATTGCCATCATGCAGCCGTCCATGGCCGCCGCGGTGCGCGAGTGGGTGCCGGAACGGGCGGCGTTTGGAACGGCCGTTTACACCAACGGCTTGATCATGGGCGAGATCATCCCGGTCGCGACGATGCTTCCGTTTGTGATGCCCTATTTCAACGAGAATTGGCGGTGGGCGCTCGGTGTGTGGGCTCTTCCACTGATTGCCACCGCCTTGACGGTTGCGATGCTGGCGCCAAAATCCGCGGCGCATGTCGGCGAAAAGCAACCAGGGCGTTGGCTGCCGCAATGGAATAGCCGGCTCAATTGGCGCATTGGCATGACGTTGGCGAGCATTACCAGCGCCTACTTCTGCATCAACGGATTTTTGCCCGCGCGCTTGAACGCAATCGGTCATCAGGAGCTCATCAATGCGGCCCTGACGGCCCTCAATGCAGGCCAGGTCCCTGCATCCTTTCTCCTGCTGCTCACGGCCGACAAGTTGCAGGGAAAGCGATGGCCGTATCTGATGCTGGGCGCGCTTTCTTCGGTGTGCGTCGTGGGAATCATGACGTCCGCGAGCGCCTGGACCGTGTTCTGGGCGGGCGTGGCCGGATTTTCGCTCGGCGCAGCTCTGGGATTGGCATTGGCGCTTGCCCCGCTGCTTTGTCCCAACCCCAATGACGTTGCGCTGACATCGGCAGCGGCCTCTGCCATCGCCTACGGCTTTGCGATGCTGGTTTCGTTCCTTTCCGGAGTTGCCTGGGACCTGGCTGATAATGTCAACGCCGTCCTCATCCCGATCTTGTTGGGGAGCTTGCCGATCCTGGTCGCGGTGCCGAAATTTACGAAGATAAGCGATGACGTGCCACGCTCTTGGCGGCATAGCGAGAATTCGTAGGGTGGGCAGCGCAAGCGTGCCCACCATCACGTGCCCTGTATTTGATGCTAAACCACCGGCGACCTTCCGCCATCGACGTTGATCGCGGTGCCCGTGATGAAGGAACCTTGTTCGGAAGCAAGGAAGCAGGCGAGATTAGCGAACTCTTCGGCGGTGCCGATGCGGCCGAGCGGCGTGCCCTTGGCGAGGTTTTTGGTGAACTCGTCGAAATCCATGTTCGGCGCCTGCGCGGCGTGGCGCTTGACCCATTGATCGCTCATGATCAGGCCGACGAGCATGGCATTGACCAGGATGTTGTGCTCGCCGCCTTCGCCCGCCATCACCTTCGTCAGTGCCATGCCGGCGGCGCGCGACACCGAGGTTGGCGCGGAATTGCCGGCCGGGGCCTTCGCAAAGGTGTTGAGCACGTTGATGATGCGGCCCCATTTGCGCTGCTTCATGCCGGCCCAGACCAGACGGCTGAAACGGATCGCGGCAAACAGCTTCAGGTCGAGATCCTCTTGCCAGGTCTCGTCGCTGATGTTCTCGAACGCCATCGTCCGCGAGGTGCCGGCGTTATTGACGAGCACGTCGATCCTGCCGAAATCGGCGACGATCTGGTCATGGGTCTTGATGATATCGTGAGGCTTGGATACGTCACAGACGTACTCGCGCACCACGAGCCCGTCTTTGGCGAGCGTCTCGCGTGCGGTTTTAAGGTCAGCGGCACCGCGCGCAACGATCGCCACTTTCGCACCCGACTCGGCAAACCGACGCACCACGGCAATCCCGATGCCCTTGCTGCCGCCGGTGACAACGGCAACGCGATCCTTCATCGACAGGTTCATTGTTGTTCCTCCCTCAAAATCGTGGGGAATAACGTAGCAAAGCGGAAACGCGATCAACAAGGCCACGCCTGTCAGATGCGCTATGACGCAGCGTGTGACCTGGCGATCGGTCGCGACGGCAGTATCGTGCATCGTGCTGCCATTGACTTCGGCCGGCCAACCGTGCAGTCCGGAAGCCGATCTGGTGCTCAATCTTATCGGGAAGGTGGACCATGCCCAAAAGTATCCGGATCGTACCTCTGGCTGCGCCATGCGCGGGCCACCCGATTACGTTCGTACTGGCGATCGGCTCGGTTCGCCATGTGTGCCGTCTCCAGACGACGTTTCAGACACAGAGCCAGGCCTTCAGCTACTTTCACAAACATCGCACCCAGTTCGAACGCGCAGCTCGCGCCAGACTCGCGCGGGGTGAGGTCGAGGAGGGGGTGATCGAGCTCGCGATGCTTGAGGCTTGATTGCGGTCAGACGACCGGGAGGCAGTTCCATGACATAATCGCCCGAGAAACAGATAGCTAATCGAGCTGAAAGAGCGCATGGTTGGCTTGGTGCACGAAGTCGCGGCGGCGATTGGCTATTTTGCGAAAAGCAGGCACATGACAATTCGTTCGCGGCGGATGGCGAATGTGCGGCGCGTTGACGCGAGCATGCTCGATGACTGACGAGCCGCTCGATCTCGACAAACACCGCGGTATGGCTGCTCAGAAGGCGACTGACCTCCGGCGTACCTTGATGGAGGCTGAGAATAACGCGAGGGAGCTGCGTGACCGGCAGGTCCATCTCGAAACGCAGCTGTTGTCGATTCCTGCCACGTCGTGGCCGGAGGCTGCCGCCAAGGCGCGCTACATTCTGAATCTGTATGCCGCAGGATTGTCGCCGGAGGACGCTCGCCATCGAGATCTCGTGGCAGCGATATTGGGTGACTTCACCCGTCTCGCTCACGAGAGTTGAACGAGCGTGAGGCGTACGTGCACCGCATGCCTCATCCGCGAAAGGAGCGACAATGCGCCTGACTTTTCCAAATCCAAGCCGGAGTTTCGATGAGACTCGGGATGCGGTGCGTTTCTGGGGCTACGACAGCGCTATCGAATGTTCGTTCTTCGTAACGCGAGCTGCCCTCGAACGCCTTGTACCGAGTCTATCGTCGGGAAAATCCGACCTTCTCGCCGCCTTCGATATGAATCGAGAGCGGATCTGCAAGGCTGCCGCAGGCGTCTATTCGCGCGGTCGCAGAGGGTCCTACGAGCTTACCGCCTCGGACTTCTAGGGAGGCGTCAGAAGCCCTCCATGACGAGACAGCTACGTCGCGGCGCTGGACCTGTTGACGTCTGATGTTCGCGCTCACCTTCCTCGGCACATCCGCCAGCGTTCCGTCGGCCGAACGCAACCACCCCGGACTTCTCGTCGAGGCAGGAAGCCATCGCATCCTCGTTGATTGCGGCGAGGGAACGCAGCGCCAGTTGCTGCGCAGCGGCGCCGGCTTCCGGCGGCTCAACCGGATCCTGCTGACCCATGGCCATTTCGACCACGTGCTCGGCATTCCCGGCCTGTTTTCCACGCTTCGCCTGCGGCAAAGCACTGAGGCGATGACGATCCATGCCAGCCCCGGCACCCTTGATGTCGTCGTCCGCATGCTTGCCGGCCTGTGGGGGGAGGGACGGGCGCCGATACCGCTGCAACTCGTCCCGTTGACGAGCCAGGTTTTCGACGCCGGCGAATTTGCGATCAGCTGCTTTTCGGTGCGGCATCGCGACACCGATAGCTTCGGCTTCACCTTCGAAAGCCGGGCGCGCCGTCATCTGCGCTCCGATCGCCTCGCGGCTCTCGGCGTGCCGGACGGGCCGCTGCGCAAGGAGCTGGCGGAAGGAACGCGGGTGGAGCTCGCGGGCGACAAGACCATCGATCCCGAAGATGTTCTCGGACCGCCGGAGGGGCGCAAGAAGCTGGTCGTCGTGGGCGACGCCGAAACCACGGAGGGATTGGCGGAATATATTCGCGACGCTGACGTTCTGGTGATCGAGGCTACGTTTTTGGACCGAGACGCGGCGATTGCACGCGACTACGGCCATCTTACCGCGGCGGAAGCCGCCGCTCTTGCAGCGTCCGCCGGCGTCAAGCTCCTCGTCCTCACTCACATTTCGGGCCGCTACAGCGATGAGGAGTTACTCACTGAAGCGAAGAAGACGTTTGCGAACAGCCGCGTTGCGAGGGATTTCGACCAGATCGCGATTTGACCGGCAGGGAAGTCAGCATCACGCGACGCACACAAGCGAATCGTGTACCGGTTGCATCCCGAATCTATAAGTAGTGGGCAGATGAACCGTCACGAGCGCCGGGCCGCTGCCAAGCGAGCCAAAGCCGACTTGAAGAGCGTCCCGTTGGCCGCGGATTACGCTCTCTGCGAGGTGGTTTTCGGGCACATGCAGTCCGGACGGTATCTCGACGCGCAGCTTTGCTGTCATAAGGCGCTCGAAGCCAGTCCTGAACATCCTGAATTGCTGCATCTCATGGGCTTGGTCTGCCTGAACGCCGGACAGCTTGACCATGCCGTGGAATGGGCGTCGCGCGCCATCGGGACGGTGCCGAAGGCTTCGTACCTGACGACGCTCGGCGCTGCGTTACTGAGACTCGAAAGACCGGAGGAAGCCGCTCACGTCTTTGAAAGAGCGGTGCAGCTCAAGCCTGATGATGCCGATCTCTGGCGGCACAGGGGGAACGCGCTGTTCAAGGCAGGGCGTTCGGGCGAAGCACTTCCTTGCTTTCAGCGCGCGGTCGAACTCAATCCCGTCGATGCTGATTCAGCCTACAGGGCCGGCGTCCTTCTCAAGGAGGAGGGACGCCTGCTTGAGGCTCTTGTGTACCTCGATCGGTGCGCGGATGCGCAACCGGATCATGCTCCGATATTTGCCACGCGCGGATTTGTCCGTGCGAGTCTGAAACGATACGGGCAGGCCATCGGCGATTATGAACAGGCGATCCGATTGGACCCGACACATGCGCAGGCCTGCTCGAATCTGGGCAATGCTCTCAGGGCCCTTGGGCATCCGGACGGGGCACTGGCGTGGTATGACCGCTCACTGGCTCTGCGGCCGGACATCGGAAGCGCCACGAGCCGGGCACTCGTCCTGGCGGAGCTTGGACGCTTCCGTGAGGCGGGTGAGGCGTACCAGTATGCAATCGGCATCGATCCCCAAAGTCCCCCGCTCGTATGGAATCTTGCGTTGTTTCAGTTGTTGTTCGGTGACTTCGAGGCGGGTTGGCGCGGGCGCGAGGCGCGCTGGAATATTCCTGAGCTCGCGAAAGGCTATCCGAATATGTCCACTCCGATGTGGATCGGGGAAGAGCCTGTTGCAGGCAAGATGGTTGCCGTCTTCCAGGACGAAGGCGTGGGAGACGCAATTCATTTCGCGCGCTATGTCCCGATGCTTGCCGCGCGAGGCGCCCACGTCATTCTCGTTGTCGATCAGGAGCTCTGTCCCCTGCTGTCCGGATTGCGCGGCGTCTCGCATTGCCTGCCGAGGACGAAGGCGACCGCGCTCCCGCCTTTCGATTTGCACATCGCGATCGACAGCCTGCCGCTCGCGTTTGGAACGCGACTTGACTCCATTCCCCTCGGAAAGGATTATCTGCCTCCTCTCGATGCACACCTTGTGCAGGCCTGGGAAGACCGCCTCGGCCCCCATGACAAGTTGCGGGTCGGCGTTGTCTGGTCGGGCAGCCCGACGCACAGCAACGATCGCAACCGGTCGATGCCGCTCCGCTTGCTGTCCGCCCTCCTGGATGTCGATGCGCGGTTCGTCAGCCTGCAGAAGAATCCGAGGCCAGAGGATGCCGAGACGCTCCGCGAGCGCAAGGAGATCGTCGATCATGCAGCCCTCTTGACGGATTTCGCGGAAACGGCGGCCCTGGCGTCATGCCTGGACCTCGTCATCACCGTCGATACCAGTGTGGCCCATCTTGCAGGAGCGCTTGGCCGTCCGACCTGGATCCTTCTGCCCTATGTACCGGATTGGCGTTGGCTCCTCGACTGCGAAGACAGTCCCTGGTATCCGACAGTCCGCCTGTTCAGGCAGACCGAGCCGCGCGACTACGAAAGCGTCATCGAACGTGTGCGCAGGGATTTGTCGGCAATGGCCGAGACATGGAAGCAGAAAGATAATCGTGGCTAGCCCGATGCCGTTGCGGCGGCGCTCCTATTCGACCGGTTTCCTCGCAAGTCCCGGCGGGCCCGCAACGGCAATCAAGAAAATGCTGACCAGCAGCACTACGGTGATCACGCCGAACATCGCGATTGGTCCTTGCGTCGCAAGCAGCGGCAGCAAGGCGATCGGCACGAAGGCCGAGACGATGCGGCCGACGCCCCAGCCGGCCGATGTCGCGAGCGCGCGCCGGTCGGTCGGGAACAGCTCGGCGCCATAGATTGAAAGCAGGGCACTGTAGGCGGCGTTGGCGAGATTGAAGCCGAAGCCGAGCAGCACCAGCAAGGTCAGCGTGCTGCCGAGGTCGAAGGCAAGGCCGAGCACCACCAGCGTCGCGGCACACAGGATGAGCGCGATCCGCCGCTCGATGCGGTCGAAGAGAAATGCGAGGATGGTGATGCCGATTGTCGGTCCCAGCATCGACAGGCCTGCGAAGAGCAGCGAGTCGCCAACGCGAAATCCCTTTTGCAGCATGACCGTCGCGCTGAGCAGTGGAAAGCCGATCGTCGCCCACGGACCGAGGCCATAGAGCGCGGCAAGAAAAACCGCACGTCGGAAATAGGGGTGCGGCCTTGCGGCACCATCGGTCGCGACGGCGGAGACGCGAGCCGGCTTCGCCGGTATGTACAACTCGGCGATCTCTCGCATCGCGGCCTGAAAACGCCGGAACGATTGCTCGGCCTCTTCGTTGCGGCCGACGGCCGCAAGCCACCGCGGCGATTCCGGGACGCGAAAGAAGAGAGCGGCGGTAACAGCGGAAAACGCCGCCGCGACGATCAGTGCCCAACGCCAGCCCTCAATACCGAGCGGCGCCAATGGCGTGAGCCAGCGGATCAGGAAGATCAGCGCGGGCGCACCGAGAAAGGCGAAGGCGGCACAGAGCATCATGTTGGTGCCGCGGCGTTGCGGCGGCAACAGGTCGGCGAGATAGGCGGCCGTGAGTGGAGGATAGCCGCCGAGCGCGAGGCCCGAGACGAAGCGGAATAGCGTCATCCAGCCGATGCTGGGACTCGAGGCGACCGCGAGCGAGCTGACGACGAGCACCAAAAGCGAGAGCTGCAGGGCCGTGCGTCGGCCGTAGCGGTCCGCAAACCAGCCGAACAAGGGAGCACCGACCGCGCCGCCGGCAAAGACGGCGCCCAGCAACAGCGAGATGCTGTCGCGCGGCGCGTTGTAAGGCGGCGACAGAAAGATTGCCGAGAAGGTGTTGCTCAGCGCCACCTCGCCGATATCGACCGCGAGGCCTGCCGTGCACAACAGGATGACCTTGATGTGCGGCGAGGTCAGGGAAAGACGGTCGAGCCGTTCGGCGATCGAGTTTCCGTTGCTGGTCGCCGCGTCCGGCGTCGCTGTCGTCGCGGTCAAGTGCGTCCTTTCTCTTTCTTCGATTTGGTCGTGCGCGGCTTGCGGCTTTCAGCGGCGGTGGTCATTTCAGCGCAGCCATAGAGGATGAAGCGGCACATATCGCGGTAACGGTTGGCCAACTCGTCTGGCGCGACCGTGGGCAGGCGCTGGTTGACGCCGCGCGCCCCACTGGCCAGCGCTTGCGACAATTGTTCGGCCGTCACGTCCGGCCGCAGTTGCAGCAGGGCTTCGCCTTGCATCTCGATGATCAGCTTGGCGAGGTCAGCCTCGAACATGAGCGCGACATCCCGGACGATGTCGTTGCATCGCGTGAACACCTCGGCATTGAGCTCGACCACGTGTTTGGAGGCATTGCCGAGGCGGCGGGTGTCGCCGTAGCGGATATTGATGATCTCGGAGACGATTTCGAGCGCGTTGCCGCCGTCGGACCAGCGCTTTCGACCTGCGGCGAAGCTTGTGCTGAGCGCCACCTCGTTGCGGAAAAGAACAATGGCGCGAAAGGCCTCCGCCTTGCTGCTGAAATAGAAATAAAGCGCGCGGCGCGTGAAATTGCAGGCCTCGGCCAGCTTCTCCATCGTCAGCGCCTTGTAGCCCTGAGCGAGAAACGTGCTCTCGATCTGAAACAACAGGGCCGGGGAGGGTTGGAGCTTCTTGCTGGCCATCTCGGTCTGTTCGCGCCGCCCTATGCCCAAGTCGAGCGGAATCGAATGATATCAGCCTATTAGCGTATTGGCTGATGCTACCACAAGGTGGGAACTTTTAATGCTTCACTTTCAAGACTGGGCCGAGGGTAGGGCCTTGAACGGACTCAATATTGAAGCAGCAGCCCGGCAAAAATCCGGTCGCCGGAATATCCGGGGAGGTTGGTGGTGCGGCGGCCGCCTTCGACAAAGCCGTAGGTGGTCGGCAGATTTGCCGACGGAGGCACTATATTGAAGCGGACGCCGCCGCCGTAATTGGTAGCGTGAACGTCGCCGACTTCGAGCACGGTCGGATCTTCCAGGATACGCTCGCCGGTGGCCGCGAACAGATAGGGCGTCAGGATCAGGCCGCCGTACGGCAATTGCGCCGTGAAGTTGCGGCCGAACTCGCCGCGAACCACCCAGGCGGTATCGCCGGGCAGCGAGCCGGCGGTGAATCCCGACAGCATCCTGGAGCCGTCGATATCGAACTGCTCCGAGGTCAGCAGTGCGCGACGGAAGGAATCCTGCCCGGAGGCGTAGAAGTTGACGAAGAAATCCTGCGGGAGGGCCTGGTCGATCTCGATATGGCCGTCGACCTTGTCGAAGACGGCGTCCGCACCCTGGCGCGACAGCGGCATCCATGGCGGCGCCTCGGAGGCCATGCGCGCGCCGAGCGCATCCAAGCCGCGCGAATAATTCCCGCCATAGACGATGGTGGTGCCGAACTGCGGCAGCTTCCAGATGCCGTCGGCGCCGGTGCGCAATACCCGCGTCCGGTCCGAGCTCAAGAGCACCGCGGGGTCGACGATCAACGTTTCGATCTTCTGGTTGGCGGCATCGAGGCGGGCGTTGACGGTCAGCTCATAGTCCCGGCGCTTGAGCGCTTCATAGGCGAGTTTGAGATAGCCCTCGTTGTAGATGCCCTTGGTCGCCGCTATGGGATCGCCATGTGGCGTGGTGACGCCGTCGGTGCCGCCTGCCTCGAACTTCCATCCATTGACGCCGAGCGGGATGGAGAAGATGCCGCTGAGATAGCGGCGCGTCGGCATTTCGGCAACGTAGTCATGGCTGGGCAAGCCGGCCGCCTGCACCGTGACCTGCTCGCCAAGGCCGAGCAGGCTGTTGGCGCTCGCGCTGACGACGCCCTGGCCGGTGCCGAACACCTCCGGCATCGCATTGTCCATGTACATGCTCATGGACACCGGGCGATAACGGCCGGTCAGCACCAGGATCGAGCCGCCGACCTCCTTGCCCGGAGCAAAGGTGGCGTTGAGGGTGAGGCCCGGCGTTTCGCCCGCGATCAAGAGCTGGCGCTCGAGCTCGGCCTGCGTCAGATGCGTCTTGTTCAGAAGCCGCGCCAGGACTGTCGCGACGCGGCCTTGCACCTGCAAGGGCAGGGCGTCGACGTTGAGCCGCTCGACAAAGCCGTCGATGATGTTGAGCTTGATGCGCGCGGCGCCGTTCAGCTCCTGCGGCAGGAGAACGATGCGTACAAGCGGGTAGCCCGCTTTTGCGTAGATCTGCTGCAGCTGGTCGGCGAACTCGAATATCTCCGCGACCGTCACGGTCTTGCCGACCAGGGGCGCTTCAAGCTCATGGCGCTTGACGGCGAACTCCTCGAACTCGCCTTTGATGTCGAAGCCGAGCAGCTTGAAGGTGAGCTTCTTTGCTTCCGGCGGAATCTGCGCGCCAGCCGGCACTTGCGGAATCGCGATGCGGCCGGCCGCGGGCGGCGGCGCGATCACGGGCGGCGCGACCTGGCTTGGCGCCGGCACGCCCTGCGCCAGGGCCGAGAGCGGCAGCGATGCGATCGCGAGCGTTGCGGCTGATAGCGCGAAGCAACGGACAAGACCGGAGCGCTTACGCAGCTCCTGTCCAGCCGATCGACGGATCGGCGGTGTCCAACTTTCCGCAATGCCCATACAGCCCCGTTACCCCTGCGGCATCATTAATCGTTAATTGACCGCAGGCTTCCCATTTATCGATTTTATGAGAAAATTGCCAGCATTGGGGCCGGGGCGGCTGTGAATTGCTCGAAGAGGAAATGATCGTGAAATCAATGGCTTCAGATTCAAATGTTGGCGCAAATGTGAAAATATTGCGACCGTATCCGATCAGCAACAGAAGCAGGTTCCTTGCCTATTGTCTCTATGTATGTGCAGCGCTCGCGTTCGGACTGTGGACAAGCCCGGCCGCTGCGGACGACCGCCAGGCCTATGAGGTGACGGGCTTCCGCGGCGCGCATTTCGGGATGAGCGAGCAGGAGCTTCGCGCGGCGGTCGTGAAGGACTTCGCCCTGAAGCCCTCCGACATCACGAGTTCGGTCAATCCGATCGAAGGCACGACCGTTCTCACGGCAAAGGTCGCCGCGCTCGAGCCGGGGCCGGGACCTGCGGCGGTCGCCTTTATCCTCGGCCACACCTCGAAGAGGCTGATTCAGATCAACGTGATCTGGGGCGAGCAAAACGCTGCCGGCAGCGATCCAAATGCAATGATCGCCGCGGGCGAGCGGCTGGCCCGCTACTTCGCCGGATACGCCTGGAATAAGGACACCACGCGCGCCGGCGTGCCGGCTGGTCCGAACACGGTCGTGCTGTTCTCCGGCGAAGACAGCACGACCGGCGCGGTTCGGCTGATTCTCGACGGCGTCAAATATCAGATGCAGAAGGACGGCAAGGACGCGACATCGCCCGACCCCAAGGGGCCGCCGCGGATCCTGATCAATTATATTGCCAATCGCGACAATCCGGACGTCGCGACGATCCCCAAAGGACAGTTCTGAGTCGCCGCCGTTAACCTTCTAGCCGTGCCAAATTTAATCCGGCATGGCTAACGGGCACAGAGAAAACCCAGCAAGATCAGGGGTTTTCACGCCCGCGACGCTCTCGGGCGACGCTGGTATTTTGCACAAATACAAGATAAATGTGAAGAATGGGCTGCGGACACCGGAATCAACGGTGCCGGTTTTGAACAGGGTAGCAGGGCTGATGAGCAAGCGATCGATACTGTCGCGTGGGTTGGAATTGCGTCCGACCCGCAACCTCATTGATATCGGCATTTGGTCGGGATTGATTGCTGCCGTTTGCGTGGCAGCAGCGCCCGCCTTTGCCGGCGACGTGCTTCCAACGAATGGCACAGTGACCGCTGGCAGCGCCTCGATCATTCGGACCAACCCGAGCACGCTCAACATCAATCAGAGCACGAACCAGGCGATCATCAACTGGAATTCGTTCTCGGTCGGCCGCGGCGATACCGTGAACTTCAACCAGCCCGGCACGTCGTCGGCAACGCTGAACCGCGTCACCGGCACAACGCCGTCCTGGATCGCCGGCACCATCAATGCGCCCGGCACCGTGCTGCTGGTCAATCCCAACGGCATTGCCATCACCAAATCGGGCACGGTGAACACTGGCTCGTTCGTGGGCTCCACGCTCGACATCAAGGATGCCGACTTCCTCGCCGGCCGCTACAAGTTCAGCGGCAATGGCGCCTCAGCCGGCGTCATCAACAACGGCCATATCAATGTCTCCGACGGCGGCTTCGCGGCGCTGCTCGGCGGCCAGGTCTCCAACAACGGCGTGATCGCAGCAAGACTCGGCAAGGTCGGGCTTGGCGCGGGCGAGCAGGCGACGCTCGATCTGTCCGGCGACGGCTTCCTCTCGGTCACGGTGCCCTCGAGCGAGCTCGGGCACATGACGCGTGCCGACGGCGCGCTGGTCAGCAACAAGGGCAAGATCAACGCCGACGGCGGCACGGTCTTTCTGAGTGCTGCGACCGCCTCCAACATCCTGCGCAACGCCGTGAACATGGGCGGCACCATCCGCGCCAATTCGGTCGGCACGCATGACGGCCGCATCGTCATCAATGGCGGCGGCGGCAATGTGAACGTCACCGGCAAGCTGCTGGCGAAAAGCCGCACGGGTACGGGCGGCGAGGTCGACATCACCAGCGCCGGCGCCGGCGTCAAGCTGGTCGGCGCGCTGATCGACGTCTCCGGCAAGACCGGCGGCGGGGTGGTCAATATCGGCGGCGGGCCGCATGCGACGGTCGCGCTGGACGAAGCCGGATCGGTCTCGCTGGATTC
>Ga0210392_10001539_pt1 | contig 12049 bp, 8 predicted proteins | sample IncBWC30OmetaG_FD_161057 | JGI IMG/M metagenome (GOLD analysis project Ga0210392, IMG submission 161057) | Forest soil microbial communities from Barre Woods Harvard Forest LTER site, Petersham, Massachusetts, United States - Inc-BW-C-30-O ...
CACCGGGCACCTGGCGGCGAAGATCGCAACCAATGGCGCGCAGGTGACGGGCGTCGACCAGTCGCCGGAAATGATTCGGGAAGCACGGGCAGCTTATCCGGCATTGCGCTTCGAGGTGATGGACGCAAGGCAGCTGGAGTTTAATGAACAGTTCGACGCGGTGTTCTCCAACGCCACGCTGCATTGGATCAAGGAACCGCACCGAGCGGTGGAGAGCATTGCGCGCGTGATACGGCCGGGCGGGCGATTTGTCGCGGAGTTTGGCGGCAAGGGCAACATCGCTGGATTGGTGGCGGCGGTGGAGCGGGCGTGGCCAAAGGCGGGACTGCCGCAACCCGTGCCGAATCCGTGGTACTACCCAAGTCTGGCCGAATATGCCAACTTGCTGGAGGAGCATGGTTTGGAAGCAACCTACGGTCTGCTTTTCGATCGCCCAACACCGTTAGAAGACGGCGACCGGGGTTTGCTCAACTGGCTGGAAATGTTCGGCGGCGCAATCATGGAGAACCTGGCGAAGGACCAGCGAGGCCGGCTACAGGAAGAAGTACAACGCGAGGCCCGCGGCTCCCTTTATAGGGATGGCCGCTGGGTTCTGGACTACCGGCGGCTGCAAGTGGTGGCCAGAAAAACGTGAACCGCGCGGCTCCCGTGCCGGCTCAAATGCAAACCTAATCGGCGAAGCGGCTTGTGGTGTGTGGAAAAAGGCCACAATCCGTAGCGTAGGCCTTTACAGAGGCAAGGCCTCATGTTAGTCTTATTTCCCGTACCGCCATCTTAGCGCCAGGCGGCTGGGCTCTGACTGAGAACCTGCCAAACGTGTTTGCTTTCTGTCTGTTACAGACAGGAGCGTTGCGTGGAAGATCCTCCCCTCGAGGAAAGGAAAGTCGTCTCTCTTCGCGCGAAAAATCCCGGCCCGGTCGGTATTTCAAGATGACGGTGAAGTGTGCGCAGTGATCATCGCGAAGTAGAAGTTCACGACAAAAGGGGACACCTTGCTCAAGCTGCGTAAAGTCGAAATTGTTGGCTTCAAGTCCTTCTGCGAACGGACGGTGGTCACCTTCAGCGGGACGGGCACGACGTGCATCGTCGGACCCAACGGCTGCGGAAAGTCGAATGTCGTGGACGCGATCAGCTGGGTGTTGGGCGAGCAGAGCCATAAATCGCTGCGCGCGGAACGCATGGCGGACTGCATCTTCAACGGGACAACCAAGCGCCCGCCAATGGGTTTGGCGGAAGTGACCATCACGATGGAAGACCCGGAGCTCGCGGAGGCAGCACGGTTCGTATTAGAGAGTTCGGTCGACGAAAATCAGACTCCGGTGGCGGAAATCACCGAGAACCCCGAGGGCACAGAAGCACCTACGGCCGCAGAAGAGCCGTCGATAGCGCCCGCAAGCGAAGAGACACCAGCGCAAGGTCTTCCCGCAGGTCTCCTGGCAAAGAAAAAGAAGAGAGCAGAAAAACCAGCGATGGTAGCCAAACCAGGCGAGGTCGTGGTGAGTCGGCGGCTGTACCGCAGCGGGCAGAGCGAATACCTAATTAACGGGCGCGTGGCTCGCCTGCGCGACATTCAGGAAATGTTCATGGGTGTGGGCCTCGGGCCAGACTCGTACGCGATCATCGAACAGGGCCGCATCGGGCAAATTCTGGCAACCAAGCCGATGGAGCGCCGCGCCATCATCGAAGAAGCCGCGGGCATCACGAAATTCAAGACCAAGAAGCGCTTGAGTGAAGCCAAGCTGGAATCATCGAAGCTGAACCTGGCGCGCGTGAACGACATTGTCGTGGAAGTGGAGAAGCAGCTGGGTTCGTTGAAGCGTCAGGCTGCCAAGGCGCGGCGTTACGCGGAGATTCGCGAACAGATGCGCGGCATCGTACGGCAAATGCTGGCGGGCAAGGCGCGGGAACTGGACACCGAAGCGGAACGGCTGGGTACGCGGTTGAGCGAACTGACGTCTTCGGAAACGCAACACGCGCAAGCGATCCACGAGCAGGAAGCGGAACAGGATCGCTTGAGCCAGCGCATCTATACCCTGGACGCGGAAATTCGCCAGAACCAGAACGTGTTGAACCATACGGCGCTGGAAGTGGACCGCAGCGAGAATCGCATCAGCTTTAACCAAACGCGCAGCGCGGAACTGGCGGGGCGCAACGAACAAATCGCGCTGGAGGCCCAGGCGTTAACGACGCAGACCGCGGAATGGGAAGCGCGCAACGTCGAGCAGCAGCAAGCCGTGGAAAAGGTGAGAGCGGAATCCGTTAACCTGAACGCGCGAGCTGAAGAATTGGCGACGCGCGCGGCTTTCCGCGGCGCCCAAATCGTGGAAGGGGAAGCGCGCATGGACCGTTTGCGCCGAGCTGCGACGGAAGCGGGAGAAAGCCTGCTGCAACTGCACGGCGAGCAAAAACAGGCGGAAGAAGCGCTGGTGCACCAGACGGAGTCCATGCGCAGGCAGGAAGCGCGCGAAACGGAACTGCTGGAATCGTCGATCCGTGTGCGCGACGATGCGGAACGCGCCGCGCAGGATTGGCAGACGGCCATGAGTGATTTGAGCGGCTTGCAGCAAAAGGCCGTGCAGGTGCTGGCGCGGCTAGGGGAACTTCGCCAGAAGCGCGAAGAGATGAGCAAGGAAGCGGATTCCCTGCGCGGCGCGCTGGCGTGCGTGCGCGCGCGTCACTCCACGTTAACGCAAGTTCTGAACGATCACTCCTATACCGGCGAAGCAGTGCAGAAGCTTTTCGCCGCAAACGAACGCCACGGAGCGCAGAATTTCCGCGCCGTGGGCGTGCTGGCTGATTACGCCGAGGTGCAGGAACAGCACGAAGCGGCTATCGAACAATACATGCGGGAAGAATTGGAATACGTGGTGGTGGAGACGTATGACCATGCCCGTGCGGGAGTATCGTTGCTGAGAGATGAGGTGGGAGGGCGCGCCACGTTCTTCGTGGATTCGCTGCGCAATCTCAAACTGGAAGTGTACGAACCAATTGCGCACTTCCGTTCCGAAGACGGAGTCATCTCCCGTCTGGATAAGCTGGTGGAATTCCGCGATCCGCTAGGTCCCGCGGCAAAGCAATTCCTGCCACGGCTGCGTACCGCGTACCTGACAGACAGTTCGGCGGCGGCAGAAAAGCTGGCCCGCGAATATCCGCAGTACGCGTTCGTCACGCCGGAGGGCACTTGCTACCAGGGACGAATGGTGACGGGCGGCAAACCTGATGAAGCCGGACCGCTCGGCATGAAGCGCGAATTGCGCACCATGGATGCGGAAGTAACGCAACTGGAGCAGCGCAGCAGCGCGATGCAGGCAGAGTTGGAGACGATTGCCGCGGAACTGCGCACCAACGAACAAGCCCACGAGGAATTAACCGGCCAGCAGCGGGAAGCCGAGCGCAACCTGTTTGCCGCAAAGCACCGGCACGAACAGATGCAGAGCGACTTGGCGCGCTTGGGCCTGGAATTGACCCTCTGCCAAAACGAATTGTCGCGCGTGCGCAAGGAAATCGAGGCGGGCCAGTTGCGCGCGCAACGAGCCAAGGAGCAGCACGAATTCGCAGCAACTAGCCGGGCGGAAGCCGAAGCGGAGAGCCTGCGCCTGACCGACGAAGTGGCGCAACTCCGCGGCGCCGTACAATCCGAGCAGGACGAACTGACCACGGCAAAATCGGAACTGGCCGCCATGAACGAACGGCTGGCCTCGGCGGAAGCGATCGCCAAGCGCTTGCAGGATGAAAAGGTCGATCTGCAAAGACGCGAAACGGCGCTGCGGCAGCAGGAAGCGGCCATCAGCGAAGAGACCATGGCGATGGCGCGCCAAACGGAAGAATTGACGCAGCAATTGGAAGTTCTGCGCGCCGAGAGGGCCCGCCTCGAAGTCAAACAGAAGGAACTCGAAGAGGAATGGGACACGGCACGGACGCGCGTCACGCAAGTGGAAGATCATGTGCGCATGGCGCGCCAGACGCTGCAAGAGATGCGCGACGAACGCGGCAAGTTCGAAATCGAAAAGGCCCGCAACGATTCGGACCGCCAACACCTGCGGGAGACCTGCCTGGCGGAAGTGAACGCGCAACCCGAGGACCTGATCGCGTCGGAAACTGCCTTCATGAGCGGCGAAGAACTGGCTACCGCCGAAGCCAGCTACCGCGAAATGAAACAACGCATCGAGAACATGGGCGCTGTAAACATGATGGCGCTGGAAGAGTTCAACGAATGCGAGCAGCGCTTCACCTTCCTGACGCGCGAGCGCGACGATTTGCTGCAGTCCATCGCGGACACACAGCAAGCCATCAAGGAACTCGACGTCATCACCAAGGAAAAATTCGAGCAGGCCTTCGCCGCGATTAACGCGAACTTCACCTCTGCGTTCCACACCATTTTCGGCGGCGGAACGGCGGAAATGCGCTTGACCGAAGCGGATAGTTCCGGCGACGCGGGCATCGACATCGTGGCTTCGCCTCCGGGAAAACGCCTGCAGAACGTGCTGCTGCTTTCCGGTGGAGAGAAGGCGATGACGGGGCTGGCGTTGCTCATCGCGATTTTCCGCTACCAACCCAGCCCGTTCTGTATTTTGGACGAAGTGGATGCGCCGCTCGACGAAGCCAACGTCGGGCGATTCACTCGGCTGATTGGCGACATGAGTGCGCAAACGCAATTCATTGTGGTTACCCACAACCGCAAAACCATGGAGACCGGCAGCGTGCTGTACGGCGTGACGATGCAGGAGCCCGGCGTGTCCAAGCTCGTCAGCGTGCGCTGGGAAGGCGATCCACAAGAGAAACAGCGAGCAGCAACAGCAGCGTAGGAGCAAAACTCAAATTCAATAAATGCCGGGAGGGTGGGGTTCGATTCCACCCTCTTTTTATTTTTTACGTCAAGAAAAAATTCGCGCGGCAAAAAGCTGCCTGTGGATTTTCTGCCCGCGTGATGTGGAACATTGACTTCCCCGTGCGCTGGGATAGAATGCAGGACACTTTCGAAGGGATCACTTCCGTGAGCGCAAGCCCCGCAATGAAAATTATTCGTGAAACAAGTTTTGCCGGTCTCTCCCCTGCAGCACGAGGCAAGGTTCGGGATATCTATGATCTGGGTGACCGCTTGCTGATTGTCGCGACGGACCGCCTTTCCGCATTCGATGTGGTGATGCCCACGCCGATTCCCGACAAGGGCCGCGTGCTGACGCAACTTTCCCTGTTCTGGTTCGATTTGTTGCGCGACATGATTCCCAACCATGTGCTGAGCGCCACGGAGTTCCCTGCTCTCTTCAAGCAGTACGCGGAAGATCTGGAAGGGCGTTCCATGGTGGTGCGCAAGACGCAACCTCTTCCCATCGAATGCGTGGCGCGCGGTTACTTGTCCGGATCAGGATGGAAAGAGTATCGGGCCACGGGAAAAGTGTGCGGCATTGCACTACCAGCGGGATTGGAGGAGTCCGACAAGCTGCCCGAGCCGATCTTCACACCTGCAACGAAAGCGGCAACGGGCCACGACGAAAACATTCCCTTTGAACGCGCCGCGGAAATGATTGGGGCGACGCTCGCGGGCAAAGTGCGAAACATCACGCTAGAGATTTACCGTCGCGCCGCCGCCTACGCCGAGCCGCGCGGCATCCTGCTGGCCGACACGAAGTTTGAATTTGGACTGCTGAATGGCGAATTGATCTGGATCGACGAAGCGCTGACACCGGACTCTTCGCGTTTCTGGCCTGCCGCGGAATACCGGCCGGGCGGCGCACAGCCCTCTTTCGACAAACAGTTTGTGCGTGACTACCTCGAACGGATCCAGTGGCGCAAAACGCCGCCGGGTCCCGACCTGCCCCCCGATGTGGTTGCGGCGACGCGTGCGAAGTACCGGGAAGCCTATCGCATCCTGGTCGGACGCGAGCTAGAGTAGCCAGCTGGTCCCAATACTAGAACTCATCGATGGGGAGTGCGAACGTGAGAGATCAACTGGAAGGGCTTGTCGGACAAATGGTGGAACGCGGCATTTTGTTCGACGAAGCCGTCGGCGAGTTTGAGAAGAGGTTCATCAAACGCGTTTTGGAGCGCACAAATGGAAACCAGTCTCGCGCCGCGGAACTGCTCGGCATTCACCGCAACACGCTCAGTCGCAAGATCACGGAATACAAATTAGATCACCGGCGCAACAGCCGGGCGCGCTAGCAATCGCGCGCAGCCGTTAAGCAACGCGACCGCAGGCCCGACGCGGCGTGGTGTGCGCAGTTGCAAACAAGCGATGCCCCGAAATCCGGAGCATCGCTTTAAGCTGTTTATCGCTGCTTGTTCCGCGAAGCTGTCGCCTTAGGGCTTCTTGGGAGCCGGCTTCTTCGTGGTCGCTGGCTTCTTGGTAGCGGCCTTCGGCAAATCTTCTTCGTTCACCTTGGCCTTATCCCAGTGCAGCATGAACGCAGGGTCGGGATCGTAGCCTTCCAGCGTGCCGGTAAACCTAACCGGATTGCCCTTCTCCAGCTTGGCCGCTTCGGGCTGGCCGGCTATCTTCACATCCATATTCGGCGCGGCGGCGGCTTCGAACTCCGCGTCGCTGGTGACGAACGCCACTTTCAGTTCCGCACCGTCGGCCGAAGCCGTGATCTCGATGAGTTTGCCGGGTACATCGGGGAATTCCAGGCCGCAAGCGGCGGTCCAGGTTAGTTTGGCCTTGTCGCCGCCGGCTTTAAGATCCGCAACCACCGAGGCGATGGTCATATCCTTACGCGCCGCTTCCAGATCCGCGGCGCTGGACAGTTTGTAAGTCGAAGGGCGGTCCACAGAGCTAGAGGCGAGCTGCAGCAACTCGTTCATTTCCTGGTCGACCAGGGTATCGCAAACCGTGCCGCCCTGGTAGTTCGCGAGCAACTTGCGGAGATAGGCCTTCACGGTTTTGGACTGCGCCTCGTTGGCGTTCTTCGAGGATGCGGCGCGAGCGAAATACCATAGAGCGTCCAGTTGCTGCGGCGGGTTCATCGCCATGTAGGCCTTGCCCAGGCTGTAGTTCGTGGTGAGGTCGTCCGGAGTGGCTTCCAGCACCTTCTTGTAGTTCTCAATCGCTCCCGGAAAGTCCTTGGCAGCCATGGCAGCGTTGCCCGCGGTTCCGTAGAAGAAGATGACGGAGCGCTTTTTCTCATCGTTAAACTTAGCGTCGTCCGTATCCGCTGGCTTGGGAACCGCATCGACGGACTTCACTCCAGCCAGAGCGGCATCGCGAGCGGCCTTTGCAGTGGCAGGATCGGGATTCTGGATATTGTTGTAGGCGTAGGCGCGGACCGAATAGGCCTGGTAACGTTCGGTCGGGCTAGCCTTATCGCCGAGAGCGATGAGCTTGTCGGCGTACTCGATCATCTTGGGGAAATTTTTCTGATCCTGGTAAATCTTGTAATAGAGCGGATAAATGTAGTTGAGAAGAGCGGAATTTGGATACTTGGCAACGAAATCATCAAGCAACTTCAACTGAGCCGCAGGATTCTTTTCCGCGGCGGCCGCCTGATAGGCGTTATATTCCGCCATGGTGTACTTCTGTCCGCCAGCCGGGGCGCTAGCGTCTTGCGCAGATGCCGGAGCGACGACAATGCAGAACAGGCTCAGCGTCGCTGCAACAGCCAGACCCGCCAACCTACGTGTAACGTTCATTCCCTTATCTCCTCGCTGCAACTACAAAGATGGAATTATTTGACCCGTCAGCGGCTGGAAGCCACTGTCCCAAATACCGACTTCCCTGCGAACCAGATGCCGTCGGAAACTTTTGAATTATAGGGGTAGGCGACGCTGAATCGCAAGCCGTTATCCGACGACCAAAATCGATTCAGCCTGGACCCGACAAACAGTGCGACTGCCTAAACATCCCCTCGTTGCACCAACGGGCGAACCAATCTCCGGAGGCACCCATAGGAGTAAGATAAGTGTCGCATAAGAAACGTGGCTGGCGCGAGGAAGAAATCGGATGAACCCAACAGGCAAAGCAAAGAATGCGGCAGAATTGGCGAAACCTCTGGCTGACAAAGTGGCTCTGGTGACCGGAGGCACCCGCGGAATCGGCAAAGCGATCGCACAAAAGCTGGCATCCCTGGGAGCGGGTGTTAGCATCTGTGGACGTGACGAGGAGCGTTTGCTGCGAACGGCGCGTGAGTTCGCAAGGGACGGAGTGCGCGTGCATGCGCAGAAAGCCGACGTATCTCGCAATAGCGATGTGACCGCGCTGCTTCAGGCGACCGAGAAAAAACTGGGCCCCATCTCAATTCTGGTCAACAACGCCGGCATCGGAATGTTTGGCCCGGTACATGAGAAAAGCGAGGAAGACTGGGACCGCGTGATGAACACGAATCTGAAAAGCGTGTTCCTGGTGACCTGCGCCGTGGCCCCTGGGATGATTGCGCGGAAAAGCGGAGACATCATCAACATCAGTTCGCTGGCGGGAAAAAACACCTTTGCGGGTGGCGCGCTGTACTGCGCTTCGAAATGGGGTTTGCAGGGGCTGACGGGTTGCATGGCGGAGGATTTGCGCGGGTCCGGAATCCGTGTCAGCGCGATTTGTCCCGGCAGCGTGGCAACCGAGTTCTCCGGGCGCGGTCCAAAGGATCCCAGCAAGGTGCTGACAGCGGAAGATGTGGCGCACGCGGTGGCAATGGTCGTGACGCAAGGTCCGCAGAGCTTCATCAGCGAGGTGGACCTGCGACCGGTGGGGAAGCCTGGGGCAAAGTAAGGGTGGGGGTCAATAAATTACGTGTTGACAATAGTCGTTTACACGACTAATATTCCCTCCGTGAGCCGCAAAGCCAAGCCCGCAACGCTTCTCTCTCCCGCCGAAGAGCGCCTGTTCCTCGCCATCTTGAAAACCGCCGACGTCCTCGGCCAGGAGGCCGAACAACTGACCAAGTCCACCGGTTTGACCCCTACGCAGTACAACGTTTTGCGCATCCTGCGCGGCGCCGGCCCGGACGGTCTTCCCTGCCGGGGCATTGGGGAACGCATGATTTCGCGCGATCCAGACATGACACGCCTGCTGGACCGCATGGAAAAGGGCGGTTTAATCACGCGCGCGCGCCAGAAAGACGACCGGCGCGTGGTGAAAACGCAGATTACGGAAGCAGGGCTCAACCTGCTGCAGAAACTCGACCAGCCCATGCGGGATTTGCACAAAAAACAATTTCAGCACATGGCCGCCGCTCAGCTGAAAATTCTTGGTGACTTGCTGGATGCGTGTCGTAACCGCGCCCCAGACTGACTCTGGGCGTCATCCAGAAAAATTTCGGACACAAAATATCAAGGAGAAAAACACATGAAGCTGAATCTAGTTCGATTGGCAGTGGCCGCGGGGCTGGCTGCCGCACTGACCGGGCCGGCAAACGCCGCCACGACTACCTACCAAATTGATCCGAGGCACAGCTCTGCGGGCTTTGGCGTAACGCACCTCATGATTTCCACGGTGCGAGGCCAGTTCCACGCGGTCAACGGCACGGTCGTGTGGGATGACAGCGATCCGACCAAATCCAGTGTGAATGTAATCATTGATGCCACTACCGTGGACACTCAGGAACCCGTCCGCGACAAAGACCTGAAGAGCCCCAACTTTTTTGACGTCGAAAAGTTCCCCACCATCACCTTCAAGTCCACCAAGGTGGAAGCCGCAGGCCCCGGCAAACTGAAAGTAACCGGCGATCTAACCATCCATGGGGTGACGAAGCAAGTGGTGCTAGAGGCGAATGCGCCGAAGGCTCCGATCAGGGATCCTTGGGGAATGACGCGTACCGCAACGTCAGGCACCACCAAGGTCAACCGCAAAGACTTTGGCTTGGTTTGGAACAAAAATCTGGATGGCGGAGGTGTAATGATCGGGGATGATGTGGACATCACGCTGGATGTCGAAATGATCGTGCCACCTCCGGCGAAGTAACCCGCAGGCCGCGCTGATGAGTGCAGGAGAGACGCCGAAGCGAGCGCGTGTGCGTCTCTCCTGCAGTCAACGATCGAAAAAAGCGGAGGAGCGAACATGCATAATCCAGCGAAGACAGATTATCCCGTTCATGATCTGATTCAAAACCGTTGGAGTCCGCGGGCATTTTCCGACAACCCGGTGTCGCCCGAAACCCTTCGGAGCCTATTCGAAGCAGCGCGCTGGGCTCCCTCCAGCAGCAATGAGCAGCCTTGGGCATTCATCGTCGGCACCAAAGACGATCTCGAAACCCACAGCAAGATTTTGAGCGCGCTGGTGGAATTCAACCAGGGCTGGGCAAAACACGCACCCGTGTTGGCGATCGCCGTGTCTCAAATGGAGTTCGCGCGCAACAAAACCCCCAATCGTAATGCGTTCTACGACACAGGCGCGGCGGTGGCACATTTGACGGCCGAAGCGACCTCGCGCGGACTGTTTGTTCACCAAATGGCCGGCTTCGACCCGCAGAAGGCTATCGAAGTGTTTCACATCCCCAAAGGGTGGGAGCCAATCGCCGTCTTCGCCATCGGTTATCCTGGTGACCCGAACGCGTTACCCGACAAATTGCGTGAACGCGAACTGGCTCCGCGCAGCCGCAAACCGATTTCGGAATTCGTGATGTCCAGCGACTGGGGACATCCCGCCAAGTTCCTTCCTGAATGAGAATTTCTCGCAACGATCGGAAGCTTGCGCGAATTTCCGGCTGGGGCACAGTGGTCGCGCTGGGATTGCTGCAAGCTTGGACCTACCGCAACCGCATGAATCCCGACGGAATTTCCTACCTGGAAATAGGGCGAGCGGGAATTTCCGGCTGGCATGGATTTGTGAATGCCTATTGGAGCCCACTGTATCCATTTCTTCTAAGCCTGGTGCTTCGCTGGTTCGAACCTTCCCGGTTCTGGGAATTCCCCGCGACCCACTTTCTGAATCTGGCGATTTATCTCGCGGGATATGCGTGCTTCGAATTCCTGGCCCGGGAATTCCTGGCAAGTCGTCGAATGTCGCAATCCAGCGTTGAAAGAAAATACCTTCTCTCCGACGCAGAACTGTATTGGGGCGCCACGTTGTTCTATGTCTGGGCGTCGCGCTACTGGTCAGGGACAGTGCTTGTTACTCCCGATCTTCTGGTGGCAGCGATCTTCTGCCTGGCTAGCGCGATCCTTGTGCGCATTCGTCGCGGAGAAAAAGGCTGGCTGACGTTCGCACTGCTCGGCGTAATACTCGGGTTCGGGTACCTGGCGAAGGCCCCTATGTCCCTGCCGGGTTTTGTGTTTGTTATTGCGGCCTACCGACTAATGCAAAACACTCCACAACGATTAGCGCGAGCCGGCGTCGTGCTTTTGCTTTTCCTGATCATCGCAACGCCTTACGTAACGGCCTTGTCGCGCAACAAACACCGTTTCACGTTTAGCGACACGAGCACCATCAGCTATGCGGAATACATAAACCGGATGCCGCTGTTTGTCAGTTGGCGCGGGGAGGATCCGGGCAATGGCACGCCGGTTCACCCGACGCGACGTCTGCTGGCCGATCCTGCGCTGTTTGAATTTGCCACACCGGTCCCGGGCAGCTATCCGCCTTGGTATGATCCGTCGTATTGGTACGAAGGATTGCACGCTCATTTTTCGGTGCAAGGTGAGCTGTGGGCTATTTTCCGGGGCGCCAACGAGTATTTGAAAATGTTTTCGCGAGCGGGCGTGCTTTGGTGCGTGCTCGTCATTCTGGTTGTGGTGACGCGCCGAGGCGGAGGGCTGGACCGCACGGACCATCCCTGGTGGCCGGTACTGCTGCCCGCAAGTGCCGCTCTCGCGATGTATAGTCTGGTGCACACCGAAACGCGGTTTGTCACCGGCGTTGGCCTGGTTCTGATTGTTTGGGTGCTTTCGCGCGTACAGGTTGCCACGGCCGGGCCGCCGAAAAGAGTCCGGTGGGCAAAGATGGCGGTCTTAGTGGCGCCAGCCATCGCCATTGCTTGGAGCGCTGCGACCGATTTGAAGGCTCTCACGCATCCGGAGCCATTTGTTGCATGGGAATCCGCCCAAGGGCTGCATGCCGCCGGTATTCCCTCTGGGGCAAAGGTGGGCTACATCGGCGCCGGGCTGGTAACGCAGTGGCCTCATCTTG
>Ga0210392_10001540_pt1 | contig 12044 bp, 9 predicted proteins | sample IncBWC30OmetaG_FD_161057 | JGI IMG/M metagenome (GOLD analysis project Ga0210392, IMG submission 161057) | Forest soil microbial communities from Barre Woods Harvard Forest LTER site, Petersham, Massachusetts, United States - Inc-BW-C-30-O ...
AAACTCCCAGCTTTCCTCGTTGCGGATCACATAAATCATGATCCCTTCCGGGCAGTCTTCGTGAACCCTGAGTTCGGCGCTTGCCATCGCGATGAGTTCGGCTTCGGTCCTGACGGGCTTGCTCATGGCGGCGGCTTCCTCTCGCGTTGGTCGGCCGGGGCAAATTGACGCCTCGACCAACCCCTGTCGAGGGGGATCAGCGCGATGCTGCGCTGCTACTTTGCGACCTTGGCCGTCATCACGCCTGCGATCGCGGGCAACGAGCCAGTCGGGAACTGGTCGGCCTTCGGCGTTCCCGGTGGCACGATGGCGCGCGCTGTCGCGTCCGGGAAGCGTGAACGCATCTCGCGCAGGAATCCGTCAAGCGTATCGACACTTGCCGCCATCTTTGCGATCTGCGCGAGATCGGAGCCGTTGGAGGCGACCGGCCTGCTCGCTGTCTCGAAGGCCGCGCGATCCGCCTCCCCGCTCATCAGTGGCGCATATTTTTCGCGGAAGCGCGCCAGACCGATGACGTCTTCGGCCAGCGCATAGCCAACTGCAGCGCGGAGCACATCGCCTTTCTCCGCAGGGCTCAGCGGCTTGAAGTCGCGCCAGCGATCGGCGTAGTACAATTCGATCTGTTCCGCCGACTCGCGCCATTGCCGCGCCGCCCAGTGGATATCGGAGCGCAGCCGGATCGCCTCGCGGCCGCTGATGTTGGAAATGATGTCGAGCGCAAGGTCGTGGCGGCCGACATCGCTTTGCGCGCGCGCCTCCAGCAGCAGACGCTGCTGACGCAATTCGCCGGAAAGATCTGAAATGCGGGTCGAGCGAAGTGCCGCAATGGCCCGCTCGGGCTTGCGATTGGTGAGGTAGACCATCGCCAGCCGCGCCGCCACCTGCGCGCGTGCAGCGCCTTCGAGGCGCTTGTCGATCTGATATTGAAGCAATTCGGCAGCCTGGTCGAGCAGGTCGACCGCGACCAGGCGGTCCGCAAGGCGGCGGATCATTTCGTCGCCGCGCCGTCCGATCGGCGTCAGATCGCGATACTCGTAGAACATGCCCAACGCATCGATGGCCGGCAGTTCGTCACCCTTGGGTCCGAGGAAGAGCTGCGCGAACAGTGCCGAGGCTGCATCCTGGCCCTGGCGCGCCACCTCGAGATTGGGCGCCAGCATGTTCGCAAGCCGCACCGCGCCGAACGAATCGGAATAACGCCCGGTATCGGCGTAGATGCGCGCCAGCATTTCCAGCGTCTGCACCTCCAGCGCGTCGCCGCGCCAGATTACCGCAAGGGTCTCCAGTTCGCGCAGCGAATCGGCCTGGCTGATTTCATCGCGCCTTTGTCGCAGCGCGATCTCCAGCAACTTCGCCTCCGTCGCCGCGGCGCGATCGGCTGAAGCGATCGCGCTCCTGTATTCATCCAGCGCATCCCTCTCATGTCCGAGCCCTTCGGCGAGCCTGCCGCGCATCACCGCGATCGCCGGTTTCATTTCAGTCGACGAACCGATCACCTCGAGTTCGCTGGCGCGCTTTGCAGCGCCCGGGAAATCCCTGACCTCGAGCGAGGCGCGCAATGCGTCGGCGATCACGATGCGCTGCAGATCGATCGGCAACGAGGTGATGACGAAATCAACGCTCTTGAACTTCTCGCGTGCATCGGCCCATTTCCCCTGGCGCGCGCTGGCCATCGCCTTCCAGAGCTGGGAGTCGTAGTTGGTCCCTATTGCCGGATTGGCGAGGTCCTTCAGACCCCGTTCGGGCCGTCCCATCAGGATATTGGCGACCGCGTGCAAGACCAGAACGGCCGGGTCCTCCGAACCCGGCTTGGTATCGGCAAGCGCAAGGTCCAGAACGCCGGCAGCTTCCGGGTACAAGCCGCGAGACATGTAGAAGCGGGCAATATCGACGCGAGCCGACGTGTGTTGATCAGGGGCCGCATTCGCCGCCGCGCCTGCGGCTTCGAGCAGTGCATCCTCCCGCTCGCTGAAATTTCCTTCCTGATTCCTGTGCCATTCACCAAGGTCGAAAATCGGCCGCACCGCCGTCGGCGCGCGCTCCGCGCCGGTGCCGGCCGGCGACAGCGTCAGACCGCCGGGTTTGCCGAGAACGACCTTGTCGGAGGCAACCTCGGCCGTCACATCGTCGGAGTTTGGATGAACCGCCACGCCGTGAATCGATTCAAGCAGCGACATCTCGACAAAATCCTGCGGCCTGACGAAACCGCGAGCCGGCGGCATCGCCGTGACCACGAACAGGATGTCGCCCGCATCCGGATCGACAAATCGGTGCAGGAGTCCCGCTTTGGCCAATGGCACCGTCACGTTGGCAAGCGAGGGCTCGGCAATGTTCCGTATCGCCACCAGCGGCTGGGAGGGTGACTGCACCGCGTCTCCAAACGTCACCGTCCAGTTCACCCCGCCTGGCAGCTCTTCGCCCATGAGCGAGGGCAGTTGCGGCCGGTTGAGGCGGATACGTATCGCCTGCCCCTTTTCCAGCGGAACGACGCTGACGTCGGCGATGGCGCCACCCCCCTGACCGCGGATAGGCTCGAGATCGATTGGTTTCCTGGAATCGACAATCAGCCATAACGTGTCGGCGCGCCGGAACAACGCCGCTGGCGTGGCGGAGGGAAATGAAAAGGCCAGGCGCAGGCCGTCGCTGTCGCGGCTCACCCTCACATTGGCCTGATTTGCGTCGGCCCGGTTTGCAATAGCCTGGTTTGCAGTGGCGTGGCTTGCATTGGGCGGGTTGGGATCAGGCCTGGATTCGGCCGCAGGTGCCGGCGGCGGCGCCGCCGCCATCTTTGACGGCATCTCGGCTGGAGCAGTTGCAGCAGGCGCCGGCATTTTTGCCGGCGTGTCATCGGTGGCAACGGGCAGCTTTGCCGGCGTATCGGCTGTGGTCGGAGCAGGCATTTTTGCCGGCACCTCGGCTGCGGTGACCGGCGGCTCCTTTGCGGCGGGCGGCGGCATTTGCGCGTCCGGTGTCTTTGGCATCCCGGGCGGGCGTTCCGCATTGACATCGACATCGGCCTGGGCGGCGATCTTCTCCGACGCCGGTGCAATTTCGCCCGCCTGCCGTTGTGGCTCAGCCTGGCCGGGGGCCTTTTCCACCTCACTCGGCGCAGCCATCCTTGGAGCGGCCGGCATCGGAGCGGGCCGCATCTCAGCGACCGGGGTGGGGGCATGCGGCGCATCCGATACGGATTGCAGTATCGAAGGCTTTTCGGCCTGCTGAAATGCGACGTCGATAACGTAGTTTTTCTCCTCGCGGAAGGAATGCACATCGACATCGCCCACCATGGCGATTTCCACCGTGGAGGCTTCGCCTTCGACCTTCTGGGTGATCGACGCCACATTCGGCGGCGCAGCCACCTTGGCATCGGCGAGATCGAACACGAGCGCCTTGCTGAACAACAGCTTGAGCTTCTGCTCGTTGAGCACCGACGAGATACCGACGCCATCGGGCATTTCGAAGACAAAACGCACGAATGTCGGCTGCACGGAAGCACGGACCCGGATCGGTGGGCGCTTCTTCGCCTCCGACAATGCGCGCTGCTGGCGCAGTTCGCGTTCGGCGATCCGCGCCCGCTCGGCCAGTTCACGAACCACGTCCGCCGGAAGGGCTGGGGGTGGACCACTCCAGGAATCGGGAAGAAAATCGACGTATAACCGCTCCCCGGCCGTCATGGTGTTGACGGTCACCCTGCGCGCCAGCGACAGCCTGATTGCCGAGCCGTCCGGATCGCGTCGAGCGGACCCGACATAGTCCGGCACCGCATCGGACACCCTGTCGACGGAGATATCCACGGGGTGCTCGAACCGAATCACGATGATTGATCCCGCGGTCGTCACTTCGGTCCCGACATCTTCGGAGAATTTGAGAACCAGCCGGGCAAAACCGCCCCCTGCCGAGAATGTCGCCTCCCCCTTGATCGGCGCAGCCTGACCCGATCCGGGGAAAACCAGCACAATCGCGGCAAGTGCTGCGGCGAACCACGCAAGCCAGGGGGACCGCAGCGGGCGCCGGCACGCGCGAGCGCACGCTTGCGACCATGATCCAGCGGCAGCCGTTCGCGCCATTCGGTTTGAGTCTTTCAGTTCGACGATCCGATCGAGGGCCGCGCCAGGCGCGCAGCTCTTGGTCCCTGAATCTAGAATTGGCGATTTAAGGAGCTGTTAAATATATCCCCGCTAGTTGAGCTTTTGCGGTGCCAGCACCTTGCCTTCGATCTTGGGCAGGTCGGCCATTGAGCCGGACTTGTCGTTCCCGGCCCTGCGTGCCATCTCGACGGTGAGCCGCTCGGCCACCTCGGGCGCCATCAATCCGAGAATATCCGCCATTTTTCGCGGCGCGATCTGGGAGGCGATTTCGAACAGCACTGGCATTTCCAGCCGATCGAACACCTTGGCGGCGTCCTTCGGCTTCATGCCCTCATACATCGTGATGATGCCCTTGAAGCGGGCGGCGTCGGCGTCGTTCTTCTGCTGGTTTGCCACCGTGATCCGGGATTCGATCGCCTTGAGTTCCTCGACGCGCGCCTCGACCCGTTTTTCGGCTGCCTTCAGCAGGTTCTCGCGAATGTCGATTTCACGTGCCCTGGCGTCGAGTTCCTGCCGGCGCGACTGCAGCCGCTCGAGAATCGCGCGCTCCGAGGGCGACACGGGCTGCGGCTGGTCGGGACGCATGACGGTCTCTGCCTTGGCCACATCCGGCGCAGGCGGCTTGGTCCCTTCCTCCTTGGGTTTGTCAACCGAACCGGTAACGTCGGCGCTGTCGCCAACGCTTCTGCCGGGAAAGTTGATGTTCTCCTGCGCCCAGGACGATTTGAGCGCATCCGGACGATAATCGAACACGTAGCCGCCATCGATCAGGAGGCCTGCGACCTTGAGCAGGGCAAGGCCGAAGATCGCGACCAGGACGACCGGAAGAACGCGAATGTCACGAACGGATTTCATGCGGCGAGGCCATCGGACCTTCTACGTTCGGAAAATGCCTGGGCTGCCGCAGCGACAGCCTTGGCGGGCGAAATCCTGTTGGCGGCTTCCGGCTCGCTTGGCCGCGCGGCGATCACGATCTTGGACAATCGCCGGATCAGATTGTCGCCTTCGGCCAGATGTTTTTTCAGGTCGATTGACATCTCGGTTGCAGCCGAGAGCTGGCTGCCGAGGTTCTCGTTCACATCCCGCACGGTGTGCTTGAGGCCACCGATGGCGCGCTCGGCGATCTCGGTCGCGGTGATCAGTTCGGCGATTGTCGCCTTCAGCGAATGCTCGTCAGCCTTCAGCCGCTTCAGCCGGGCGTTCAACAGCATGCAATATCCTATCGTGAGAATGAGCAAAACCGCGACAAGACTTTCAATCGCAACTCCGAATAAATGACTCATTGGGCCTCCATCATCTTGGTTTGCTCGTCGGCCTTTTCAAACATGGCGAAGGTGGTGTTCGGCTTGCGCAGTTGCTTGGTGACGCGGATGGCGACGCGGTCACCTACCCTGCCCATCCTTCCTTCCGTCAGCGTCACGCTGCCGCAGCGCACAGCCACCAGCGCGTCGGGGCGCAGCTCCAGCGGCAGCGTGTCGCCCACCTTCAGTTTCATCAAATGCTTGAGCGGAATATCGGCTTCATAAAGAACGGCATCGACAGAAATTTCGGCCTGTGCGACCTCGGTTGCAAAATGCCCCTCCCAAATCGGGTCGCGGCCAAATTTTTCGCCCATGAACATCTGCAACAGCACGTTGCGGATCGGTTCGATGGTCGCATAGGGCAGCAGCAGCTCGACATTGCCGCCACGATCCTCCATATCGATGCGCAGCCGCACCAGGATCGCGGCATTGGCGGGCCGGCTGATCGCGGCAAAGCGCGGGTTGGTTTCCAGCCGGTCGATCGTAAACGTCACCGGCGACAGCGGTCGAAAGGCCTGCTCGGCATCCGCCATCACCACTTCGACCAGCCGCTTGACGAGGTTGGTCTCGATCGTCGTGTAGGGACGACCCTCGATGCGCAGCGAGGTTTGCCCGCGCCTTCCTCCGAGGAGAACGTCGATCATCGAGTAGATCAGGCTTGAATCAACCGTCGCCAGGCCGAAATTCTCCCATTCCTCGGCCTTGAAGACGCACAGCACTGCCGGCAACGGAATTGAATTCATGTAATCGCCAAATCGCACCGAGGTGATGCGATCGAGCGAGACTTCGACGTTGTCGGAGGTGAAGTTGCGAAGGCTGGTGGTCATCAGCCGCACCAGGCGGTCGAAGACGATTTCGAGCATCGGCAGACGCTCGTAGGAAACCATCGCCGAATCGATGATCGCGCGAATGCCGGAATTGTCGTCGAGATTGAGCTCGCCGACGTTGAAGCCGAGCAGGTTGTCGATCTCCTCCTGCGACAGAACGCGCTCGCCGCCGTTCTTGCCGCCGCCGAAGTCGCGGCTGCCGTCTTCGACCATGGCGGCCCATTGCAGGGCCATCGTTTCGGACAGTTCATTGCCGGCGGCCGCCTTTGCGGCTTCCGCGGGATCCTCGGAGTCGAGCGAGGCTTCCCATTGCGCCGCAATTGCATCCTGGTCGACTGGGTCGTTGCCCGCCATGATCCTAGATCCGTCTTGTCACTGAACCACGACTTCCTTGAACAACACGGCGTTGACCTGGTTTGGCGCCACGGCCAGGTTGACGCGCCTGGTCAGTTCTTCCTTCAGGCGAAACAGGCCGGCCGAACCGTTCAGGTCGCTTGGCCGCAACTCGCGCAGATAGGTTTGAAAGATGTCGGTTACGCGCGGCAGCGTCGGCCTGATCGCGTCTCCCTGCTTTTCTTCCTTGACCTCGAGCACGAGCTTGACCTTGAGGTACTGCACTCGCTCGCCGGGCAGGCCGATCAGGTTGACGAGCATGTCGGGAACTTCGACGTAGACCGGCGGCTTTGGCATCGGCATCGCGTCGGCGTGCTGCATCTCCGCGTCGTGGTGGCGCAGGAAGAAGAACCACGTCGCGGCGCCGCCGATGATGGCAACTACCCCAACAACGGCGATGATCAGTTTGAGCTTGCCCTTGGGCTTGACGGCTCCGGCAGCTTCCGCAGCGCCTTCTGCTTGATCGTTGTCCGCCATCGCCCCGCCCGGTCCAATTCTCGAATTGAAAAAACCGCCCCCAATGCGCTTGATGCGGACGCTAAGGTAGCAATGGTTAATGGAATCTTTCTTTTGCGCTGCGACTAGGAAAAAGTTGCCGGGCAAACATGGTCAACAAGACCTTATTGCCTGCCGGGCGGCAGGCTTCCCGATACCCAACATATTGAAAAACATTCGAATTTCGATTTGGCACGGCTTTCGCTCTGAAGTGACGGACCGCGGGCTTGGGAGAGCCTTCGGTTTTCAAGAATCCGCAAGCCGCCTGGGAGGGCGCGCTTGCTGATCGTTCAGGGGAGAACCGGCGATGGAGAATGCGCTTCTCATCGGACTTTCGCGACAAACGGCGCTGGAACGGCAGCTGGATATCGTCGCCAACAATATCGCGAACGTGAACACAACTGGATACAAGGCCGACGGCACGCTGTTCGAGGAATTTCTCAATACGCCCGCGCATGAGGATAATTTCGTGGGCGTCGACCGCCGCGTCAGCTTTGTCCAGGACCGCGGCACCTTCCGCGATTTCACGCAAGGGGCGCCGGAGGAGACCAAGAACCCGCTCGACCTCGCCATCGATGGCTCGGCCTTCCTTACGGTGCAGACGCCGGGTGGCGAACGCTATACCCGCGACGGCGGCCTGCACATCAACAGCCAGGGCCAGCTGGTGACGGTTGGAGGAAATCCGGTTCTCGGCACCAGCGGCACCATCACCTTCCAGCCCACCGACCACGACATCAACATTACCCCGGACGGCACCATCTCCGTGGTGGAGGGCAACGGCAGGACGGATTCGATCCGCGGCAAGCTCCGCCTGGTCAGCTTCGCCGATGCCCAGACACTCCTGAAGGAGGGTCTGAACCTCTACACCGCCGGCGGCGCCGCACCCGCGCCCGACACCAAGTCCGTTGTGCGCCAGGGCTACATCGAAAAGTCCAACGTCAACGCGGTAAGCGAGATGAGCCGCATGATGGAGGTCACGCGCGCTTACACCATGATCTCGACGCTGCTGCAGCAACAGCATGACTTGCAGAAGAACGCAATCCAGCAACTCGCCGACGTTCCGGCCTAAGGGCGATCAGGAGACCATCCATGCAAGCTCTTCACACTGCAGCGACGGGAATGGCGGCCCAGGAACTTAACGTTCAGGTCATTTCCAACAATATCGCCAACCTGCGCACCACCGGTTTCAAACGACAGACAGCATCCTTCCAGGATTTGATCTACGAACACATCCGCCGGGTCGGCGCCCAGGCCTCCGATCAGGGTACGATCCTGCCGGTGGGTATCGACATCGGAGGCGGCGTCAAGACCGTCGGAACGCCGCGGCAGATGACGCAAGGAACGCTTTCGCAGACCGGCAACGACCTCGATCTTGCGATCACCGGCGAAGGCTTCTTCAAGATCCAGATGCCCGACGGCACTTTCCAATACACCCGGGACGGCACGTTCCAGATGGACAATACGGGGCGCGTCGTGAATGCCCAGGGAAATCCTGTGCAGCCGACGATCACCGTGCCGCAAAACGCATCGGGGCTTACGGTCAACGCCCAGGGCCAGGTCTCGGTGACATTGCCGGGATCGACGAACACCTCGACCATCATCGGTCAGATCGGGTTGACGCGTTTCGTCAACAAGGGCGGCCTGCAGCCGGTCGGCAATAACCTCTTCACCGACACGCCGTCATCGGGTCCGCCGCAGGACGGTCTGGCCACGGCCGAAGGCTTCGGAACCATTAATCAAGGCAGCCTCGAACAGGCCAATGTCGACGTCGTCTCCGAGATGTCCGACCTGATCGCCGCGCAGCGCGCTTACGAAATGAACGCCAAGGTGATCACTGCAGCCGACCAGATGCTGCAAGCCACCACGGCATTGTTCCGCTGACGGGAGCCGATGATGACTGGCCGCCTGCTCTTCCTCGCCGCCGCGCTCATCGTCGCCGCACCCGCGACCGCGCTCGCGCAGGCCAGCGACGAAACGATCGCGGTTCCGGTGCTGCGCTCCAGCGTCATCGTGGAAAGCGAAGTCGTCAGGATTGGCGACCTGATCGACAATGCCGGCACTGCCGCGCGGATAGCGATCTATCGCGCGCCCGATCTCGGCACTACCGGCTCGCTGCCAACCGCCCACCTGATCGCCGCCCTGCAGACACATCAGGTGATCGGCGTCGACACCAGGGACATCAAGGCGGTCACGGTCACCCGGCTCGCCCGTACCGTCGAGAGCAGGGAGATCGAATCCCAGGTCGCCCGGGCGCTCGAGCATCGCAAGGGTCTCGGCGAGGCCGCCAACATCAGCCTGACATTCGATCGTGACGTGCAGGATGTCAGGCTGGAAGCCTGGAATAACGGCGCGATGCAGCCCGCATCGGTGAATTACGAGCCGCGCTCCGGCCGCTTCGACGTCAGTCTTGAAATCGCCAACGATATCAACAATGCGCGAACGCGACTGCGATTCACCGGCGTCGCGATCGAAACCGTGGAAGCGGCCGTGCTGACGCGCAACGTCGATCGCGGCGATGTTCTGAAATCCTCCGACGTCGTGACCGAGCGACGCTCGAAGGCCGAGGTAGGCGGCGATGCGGCCATGCGCGGCCAGGCCGTCGGAATGCAGATGAGACGGCCGCTGCGAGCCGGACAGGCACTCAAGGTTGCCGATCTCGGCAAGCCGGATCTGGTGCAACGCGACGACAACGTCACGCTGATCTTCGAAACCACCGGAATCTATCTCACCATGCGCGGCAAGGCGCTGGAGAGCGGCACCGACGGCGACACCGTCAGCGTTCTCAACGCGCAATCCAAACGCACGGTTACGGGCGTCGTCGTCGGCCGGGGACAGGTCGCGATCACGGTCGCAACCCCGCGGCTTCCTCCTTCCGCCGAAGTGACCTCTTCGATCGGTGCAACTGAACCCGCTGCGCCGGTTTCAGTCGCCACCCGCAACACCGCGCAGACGACTGCAAAAACCGAGTAAACGTTCATGTTGACTTCCAGTATCAATCGTATCGCGTTAACCGGAACCCTGCTGACCATCGTCAGCATAGCGGGCGGCTGTTCTTCGATCGATCGGCTATCGCAGATCGGCGAAACACCGAAACTCACCGAGATCGACAATCCCACGACAAAACCGGGCTACAAGCCGGTGCAGATGCCGATGCCGAAACCGGAGGCGGTTTCCTACAACGCCAATTCGCTCTGGCGAAACGGCTCGCGGTCGTTCTTCAAGGATCAGCGCGCCCATCAGATCGGCGATCTCCTGACTGTCACCGTCAATATCACCGACCAGGCCAACTTCGCCAACGAGACCCAGCGCAGCCGCAAGAACACGGACGACTCCGGTGTCAGCTCCTTCCTCGGCAGCGGCCTGTTGAGCGGAGCGGCGGCGACCGTGTTTCCCGGTCGCTTCATCACAGCGGATTCACAATCCTCCTACGACGGCAAGGGCGCGATCGTGCGCCAGGAAACATTGCAGACCAACATCGCGGCCGTCGTCACTCAACTGTTGCCCAACGGCAATCTGGTGGTCGAAGGCAAGCAGGAAATTCGCGTCAATTTTGAAAAGCGCGAATTGATCGTTGCCGGCATCGTGCGGCCGGAAGACATCCAGAGCGACAACACCATCGATTCAAGCAAAATCGCGCAAGCCCGCATCGCCTATGGCGGCCAGGGCCAGATCAACGACGTGCAGCAGCCGCGATACGGCAGCCAGGTATTGGACGTTCTGCTGCCATTCTAGCCATCGAGCTCTCTCATGACCCGAACACCGCCGATGCCCGAATAAAGCCGAGCTCCCACATCGCATCGCGAACCTGGGCGCGGTGAGATGTTCAACGCGGCCTCTGCCAGCTCCCCTGGCAGGGGCCGCAACCTCTTCCGTCTCGGCCGGTTTGTCGACCGATGCCCCTCCATCGCTTCCGGGCTTGCTGCTATACCTTCCCTCCGTGACAAGATCGGATGCCGTGTCAAACGATAAACCAACCATTAGTCGAGATGCGAAGGCGCCGGTGGATGACGGCCGAGATGCGGAACCACAACCGGTCTCCAACCGCATGCTGGCAATTTTTTTTGCCGCACTTTTTGCCGCGCTTGTGCTGGGCTACCTGTTCTTGAACAAGCTGGTGGATATTTCGCGCCAGGAAGATTGCATGCTGTCGCACGCCAAATCCTGCGCAGCCACCGAATTGCCGTCCCGCCGTTAGGGATCGAACGCCGATCGAAAGGCGGGAAGCGGCAACTCGTTCATCCGAGTCGATCCAGATGCGTCATTCCTCGCCGGATGCCGGCGCGCGACCTGGTTTGGAAGCGGTGGGTGCGGCGATGCGAGCGAGTGTCGAGATCTCCCGCATCCATTGCCTGCTTGGCTTTGCAGGATAGCCGCCCCAGGTTTCGCCGGGCGGAACGTCATGCATGATGCCGGAGCGCGCGGCCACCCGCGCTCCCCTGCCGATCGTGACATGCGGTGCAAGGCCAACGGATCCGCCGAGCACGGCGTAGTCCTCGAGCGTCACGCTGCCACTCAATCCCGATTGCGCCACTACGATGCAATGCCGGCCGATAACGACGTTGTGGCCGATCTGGCATAAATTATCGATCTTGCTGGCTTGCCCGATCACGGTGTCCCTGATGCCGCCGCGGTCGATGGTCGTGGCGGCGCCGATCTCGACGTCGTTCTGGATGATGACGCGACCGGTTTGCGGAATCTTCTGCTGAACGGCGTCGGTCGTGTACCCGAAACCGTCCTGCCCGATCCGGCAACCGGGATGTATGACGACACGATCGCCGATCAGCGCATGTGTGATCGAACAACCGGCTCCGATCTTGCAATCGCGACCGATCAATACGTCGGGCCCGATCACGGCTGTGGCGGCAATGACGCTGCCCGCGCCAATTTCGGCACGAGGGCCAATCACAGAGCCCGGATCGACCGTAACGTCGTTTTCAAGA
>Ga0210392_10001541_pt1 | contig 12041 bp, 9 predicted proteins | sample IncBWC30OmetaG_FD_161057 | JGI IMG/M metagenome (GOLD analysis project Ga0210392, IMG submission 161057) | Forest soil microbial communities from Barre Woods Harvard Forest LTER site, Petersham, Massachusetts, United States - Inc-BW-C-30-O ...
GACCGCTATCGTCATTTCATCGATGGCCAATGGACCGTTTCCACCGCCAAGGAATGGATCGAGGTGGAGAATCCGGCGACCGGCGAGATCATAGCCACCGTGCCCAAGGGGACGGCCGATGATGCCGATCGCGCCCTGATCGCTGCCGCGGCGGCCCAGCCCGGCTGGGAGGCCCTGCCGCCCATCGAGCGGGCGAAGATGCTGATCGCGCTCGCGCGCCTCATCCTGGAGAACCGGGACCGGCTGGCGCGGTTGATCATCGCCGAGCAGGGCAAGCCGCTGCAGGAGGCGCGCGGCGAGGTCGAAGGCACCGCGCTCTATCTCACCTATGCCGCCGAGGAGGCGCGGCGCATCACCGGCGACATCATCCCCTCCGACAATGCCGATGAGCAGGTCTGGATCGAGCGGGTCGCCCATGGCGTGGTGGTGGGGCTGACCGCCTGGAATTATCCCGCCGCGCTCACCACCCGCAAGATGGGGCCGGCGCTGCTGGCCGGCAATACGATCGTGCTCAAATCCCATGAGGGCACGCCGCTCTCGGCCTTCGAGATCGCCCAGCTCTCGACCCAGGTCGGCTTTCCGCCCGGCGTCATCAATGTGGTGAGCGGCACAGGGGAGGGCCTGGGTGCGGCGCTGGTCAAGCATCCGATCCCGCGCCTCATCACCCTCACCGGCAGCGTGCGGGCCGGCAAGGAGATCTTCCGCAGCGCCGCCGACGATCTGAAGATCCTGCGCCTCGAGCTGGGCGGCAAGGCGCCCTTCATCGTCGCCGAGGACGCCGACATCGGCGCGGCGGTCAAGGCGGCGGTCGCCTCGCGCTTCGAGAATTGCGGCCAGATCTGCATCTGCAACGAGCGGATGTATATCCATGAGCGCATCGCCGATGAGTTCACGGAGAAATTCGTGCGCGCCGTCTCGGCGCTGCGGGTGGGCGATCCGACGACCATGGTGGATATCGGCCCGAAATTCAGCGCCGCCGAGCTCGACAAGGTCGAGCGCATGGTGAAGGCGGCCACGGCGGCCGGCGCCCAGATCCTGACCGGCGGCCACCGGCTGACGGAAGGCGAGTTCTCCCGCGGTCATTGGTTCCAGCCGACCGTCATGACCGCCGTCGACAACCGGATGGCGATCATGCAGGACGAGGTCTTCGGCCCCGTCATCCCGCTGATGAAGGTGACCGATTTCGACGAGGGGCTGCGCCTGGCCAATGAATCCCGCTACGGCCTCTCGGCCTATGTCTTCACCAAGGATCTGCGCCGGCTCATGCGGCTGATCCGCGAGCTGAAATTCGGCGAGATCTATGTGAACCGGCCGGGGGGCGATGCGGTCCATGCCCATCATGCCGGGCTCCGGCATAGCGGAATCGGTGGGGAGGATGGTAAATACGGCCTGGATGCCTATTTCCAGAAGAAGACCATTTACGTCAACTATGCGTGACGTATCTTAGCCCTTTCACATTCCAGGCGAGCGACCCCATGAACGACAGGCGCAACCAGCCCCCGGTGCTGCTGCTCAATCCCACCGACCCCCTGGTGGTCGCGACCCGGGATCTGGCCGTGGGCGAGGCGGTGGGGCTGGGGGATATCACCCCCTCCGAGCCCATCGGCCGCGGGCACAAGCTCGCCATCAAGCCGATCGAGAGCGGGGCGCCCGTGCGCAAGCTCGGCCAGGTCATCGGCATCGCCACCAAGGAGATCGCGCCCGGGCAGCATATCCACGTCCATAATGTGGAGTTCCGCCCCAGCACCGCCGACCATGCCATCGGCGCCCACCGCAGCAACATGACGGTGCTGCCCGAGGACCAGGCGGCGACCTTCCAGGGAATCGTGCGGCCGGATGGATCGGTGGCGACGCGCAACTATATCGGCGTGCTCACCACGGTGAACTGCTCCGCCACGGCGGCGCGGATGATCTCGGATCATTTCCGCAATTCCAAGGATCTGGAGGCTTTTCCCAATGTCGACGGGGTGGTGGCGCTCACCCATAAGAGCGGCTGCGCCGGCGGGGTGGAGACCGAGGGCAATCATCTCCTGCGGCGCACCGTGGCAGGCTATGCCAGGCATCCGAACTTCGCCGGGGTGCTGATCATCGGTCTCGGCTGCGAATCCAACCAGCTCTCTGCTTTGGTCGTCGCCGAGGAGCTGGAGGTGGGCTCGCGGATCCAGACCCTGGTCATCCAGGAGACCGGCGGCACCCGCAAGACCGTCGAGGCGGGAATCGCCAAGATCAAGGAGATGCTGCCGGCGGCCAATGCGGTCAAGCGCCAGAAGGTGCCGGCGCGCCATCTGATCCTGGGGCTGCAATGCGGCGGGTCCGACGGGTTCTCCGCCATCACCGCCAATCCGGCGCTGGGCGTCGCCGCTGACCTGCTGGTGCGCAATGGCGGAACCTCGATCTTGAGCGAGACCCCCGAGATCTACGGCGCCGAGCATATGCTGCTGGGCCGCGCCGTCAGCGACGAGGTCGGGCATAAGCTGCTCGACCTGCTGCGCTGGTGGGAAGACTATGCCGCCAAGGACGGCGAGACCCTCGACAACAATCCCTCCCCGGGCAACAAGGCGGGCGGGCTCACCACCATATTGGAGAAGTCGCTGGGCGCCGCCGCCAAGGGCGGCAACAGCAATCTGGTCGAGGTCTACCGCTACGCCGAGCCGGTGACCAAATCCGGCTTCGTGTTCATGGATACGCCGGGCTATGACCCCGTCTCCGTGACGGGACAGGTTGCCGGCGGGGCCAATATGATCTGCTTCACCACCGGCCGCGGCTCCTGCTTCGGCTGCAAGCCGGCGCCCAGCCTGAAACTCGCCACCAACACCCCCATGTACAACCGCATGGCGGAGGATATGGACATCAATTGCGGCGAGGTCCTCGACGGGGCGGCGAGCGTGGAGGAAATGGGCGAGCGGATCTTCAAGCTGATCCTGGAGACCGCCTCCGGCCAGCGCTCCAAGAGCGAACTCCTGGGCTACGGCGAGGACGAGTTCGCTCCCTGGCATCTGGGCGCCACCCTATAGGGCGCCTCCATCGCCAGGACGACCCGTGACCCGCGTCCACCTTGTGCCAGCAGCGGCCGCAACGGGCTGGGTAAGTCCAAGCGATTCGGTTCAGACGTTCTCGAGTTTGAGCACGCGGGCGGTGTCGGCGCGGGTCTTCTTGGTGGCATCGGCGTCGACGGTCAGGTCGATGCCGTAGGTCGGATACAGGCGACGGAGCGCGGGAAGCCAGCCGTCCTCGGTCAGCTTGTGGGCAAAGCAGACCCGCAGAACCTCCGTCGCGATGAACGCGGCCGTCGACGCGCCGGGAGAGGCGCCGAGCAGCGCCACGAGCGACCTGTCGGCAGCCGGTACGAGCTCGGTTCCGAACTCGAGATAGCCGCCTTTGTCCTTGTCGGGCTTGATGATCTGGACGCGCTGCCCGGCGACGGCTTCCCGCCACTCGTTCCGGGTCGCCCTGGGGAAGAACTGCGTGAGGGCCGCGAACTGATGGCTGGCGCTCTGGAGCACCTGGCCGATCAGATATTCGGTCAGCTTCATATTGTCGCGCGCCACATCGAGCAGAGGAACGATGTTGTCATAGGTGATCGACCGGAACAGGTCGGTCAGCGAGCCGTGCTTGAGGAATTTGCTGGAGAAGCCGGCATAAGGGCCGAACAGCAGAGACGTCTTGCCATCGACGACGCGGGTGTCGAGATGGGGCACCGACATGGGCGGCGATCCGGCCGCGGCCTTGCCATAGACCTTGGCATGGTGCCGCCGGGTGATCGCATCGTCGTCGCAGCGCAGCCAGATGCCGCTCACCGGGAAGCCGCCATAGCCGCGCCCCTCCGGAATGCCTGAAGCCTGCAGCAGCTCGAGCGAGGCGCCGCCGGCGCCGATGAAGACAAAGCCGGCCGACACGCTCTCGCGCGTGCCGCTATAGGTATCCTCGACCGTCACCCGCCAGCGACCGCCGGAGTCGCGATCGAGAGCGACGACCTTGCGGTTGTAGCTGACATCGAAACCCGGCTTGCGGGATAGGGCGGCGACCAGGAGGCGGGTTAGCGAGCCGTAGTCCACGTCGCTGCCGGTGACGATTCGCGTGGCTGCGACCGGTTGGCTCGGGTCGCGCCCGTCGATGATGAGCGGCGCCCATTCGGCGATCTTGGCGCGATCCTCGGTGTATTCCATGCCCCTGTAGCAATGATGCGCCGACATCTCCCGGTAGCGAGCCCGGAGGAAGGCGATGTTCTCCGGTCCCCAGACGAAGCTCATATGGGGGCAGGGGTGGATGAAGGCGCGCGGATCGGGAATGGCACCCTTCCCGACGAGATAGGCCCATAACTGGCGCGACAGATCGAACTCGGTGTTGACCACCAGGGCCTTCGAAATGTCGACGCTTCCGTCGGGCCGTTGCGGCGTGTAGTTCAGCTCGCAATTGGCCGCATGGCCGGTCCCGGCATTGTTCCAGGCCGCGGAGCTCTCCTGCCCGCAGTCCTTGAGCGTCTCGAACATGGCGATCGAGAGTGATGGCTCGAGCTCCTTGAGGACGGTGCCGAGCGTGGCGCTCATGATGCCGGCGCCGATCAGCACCACATCGGGATTTTCGTTATGTGACGGCATATGCGGGCTCTCGCGGTTCAGCGTTTTGGAGAATTGGCTTTGTAGGGAAGCGCGGCGCCGGTCGGGAACACGACATAGGCGCGCCGCCACGGCTCGTCGCCGATCAGCTTCCAGCGGTGACCCGAGCCTGTGTTGTCCTGGGCAAGCAGGATGTCGCCGGGCCGGATGGTGAAGCGCTCGCCCCCTCGCGTCTCGAACTCAAGCGTGCCGCTGAGCGTGATGACAAAGCGGGGAACGGGGTCCCGGTGCCACTCGTAGGCCCCGCCGGAACTCGTCTCCTGGAAGGAGAGACTGTTGCCGACGACCACCTGGCTGAGGATGTCGCCTCTCTCCCCTTTGGAAAGGTCGATCGACCCTTCCTCGAAATGAGAATCGCCATCTTCGCCGGTCCAAAGCCTCACGCATCGGATCATGCCGCATCCTTTTTGCTGTCGGATTGTCGTCGCTGCGTTCCGATACTTAGGCATTCCCGAGGAGTTCGCCATCACCCTCTTCGGCAGTAACCCGAGGCGAGCGGTCAAAATTGCAAAATTGCGTGCGTTCGCCCAATCCGGCAGGGAGAGGCTGTGCCGTCCTCCGCATGATCCGATGTCATTCTGCCAGCAGCGGCGCGGGGGCCTCATCCGGGCGTAAGCCAATCCGGCCGAAATGATTTTGGTCGGATAGGTAGACGGGTGTATAGGACGACAATATCATCCGATCCAAGCAAGCGTGGGGTTGTCGGGGACACCGGCCTTCCCAAGTTTTTTGGTCTGGGAGCGTCCATGGGAGCCGCGGAGATCAAGCCGACAAGCGATCTGGTGTCCTGGCCCATCCGGCGGCGCAAGCTGTCGGAAGAGGCCGCACTACGCCTCGAGGCGATGATCCGCGACGGCACCTTCCCGGCGGGCACCATGCTGCCGCCTGAGCGCGAGCTCATGAAGATCTTCGGCGTCGGCCGGGCCTCGATCCGGGAGGCGCTCTTCGCCCTCAACCGCATGGGTCTCGTGCTGCTGCGCAACGGCGAGCGGCCGCGGGTGACGACCCCTACGCCCGAGACCCTGATCACCGAGCTCTCCGGCTCGGCCCGCCATTTCCTCTCCCAGCCCGACGGCGCCGTCTTCTTCCAGGAGGCGCGCGCGCTGTTCGAGGTCGGCATCGCGCGTCTGGCCGCCCAGCGCGCCACCCCGGAGGATGTCGAGCGCCTGCGCCAGGCCCTTCAGGCCAATATGGCCGCCCGCGGCGACCTCGGCGATTTCGAGCGCACGGATGTGGCCTTCCACTACGTGCTCGCCACCATCGCCAAGAACCCGATCTTCACCGCGGTGCATGACGCGCTGGTCGAATGGCTCACCAGCCAGCGCACCATGTCCCTGGGCGTGACGGGTGCGGAGGAGGGGGCGAGCAATTCGCACCGGCGCATCTACGAGGCCGTGGCGGCGCACGATCCGGAGGCGGCCGCGCGCGCCATGGACGATCATCTGAAAGATGTTGCCGCGCTCATCCAGCGATCGAAGGAGGGGAAAGCCGGTGCCACTGGTCATCTACGTTGACTTCACGGTCAAGCAAGAGGCCGTGGAGCATTTCCGCGAGCTGATCCTCGCCAATGCCCGGCATTCCCTGCAGGACGAGCCCGGCTGCCGGCGCTTCGACGTGCTGGTCAGCGCGGAAGAGCCCCGCCGCATTGTGCTCTATGAGATCTACGAGGATGCGGCGGCCTTCGATTTCCACGTCACGACGCCGCACTACAAGGTCTTCGCCGCCGCGGCCGAAGGCCTGCTCGAGACGCGTTCGGTCCAGAGGCTCGCCTTTCTCGATGCGAGCCTCAACGGCGATGCCGAGCGCAAGACGGCCCGGCATCCGGGTTCTTGAGAAGGGAGCGCACTGATCGACAACCGTTAGCAACGACCCCCGGCCCATTCAAACAAGCGCCGGCGGGCTTATTTGGGAGGACATAAAATGGACAATCGTGAACGACGCGATTTCGACGCCGGCCTCCGGGAGGAGGTCGACGCCTGGCTCCGGGGCGATTCTTCGCGCCGGACTTTCCTGACCCGTCTCGTGCTGATGGGCGGCGCGGCCATGGTGCCGGGCTTCGGCTTCACCGCCGGCAAAGCCTGGGCCGATGCGGTCGATCTCTCGAAGGTGGAGCTTGCCGATCCGGCCACGCCGCTGGGCCAGGCCCAGACCGCCGCTGTGAAGGCGTCGACGGAAAGCCCGACCGACGGCTCGGCCTATCGCGCCGTGCAGGCGGCGCAGAAATACAAGGGCGCCACCATCAGCATGACCTATGAGGCCGGGCTGCAGGCGCTCGAGCCCAAGAACTTCTCCGGGCCGCTGTGGGAGTCGCTGACGGGCATCACCTCCAATGTCGTGGAGCTGCCCCATCCCGACCAGTATTCCAAGCCGATCGCCGAGCATATCGCGAATTCCGGCGCCTATGACATTCTCGACATCGAGCCGGCCTGGATTCCCTCGCTCTCCAACGGCGGGGTGATCATTCCGATCGACGACTACGTCGAGAAGTACATGAACAAGGCGGATCTCGAGGATTATCATCCGCTCTACAAGTCCATGCCCACCTACAAGGGCAAGCGCTGGGGCTTCTTCGACGATGGCGACATGTTCGCCCTCTACTATCGCAAGGACATCTTCGAGGATCCGAAGCTGATGGCCGCCTATCAGGCCAAGTTCGGCAAACCGCTGGAGGTGCCGAAGACCTGGGACGATTATTCGCAGACGGCCCAGTTCATCACCGATCAGCTCGCCCCGAACGTCTATGGCGCGGCCCACTTCCGCAAGTTCGGCAGCCCGGGCAATCAGTACAGCTTCCTGCAGCAGTACCGGGCGAACGGCGGCAAGTTCTTCGACGAAAGCACCTTCGCCACGCTGATCGCGGGACCGGCGGGCGTCACGACGATGCAGCAGATGATCGCCCAGAACAAGGCATCCATCCCCGGCAACAACGATCTCGACGCCGTTGCCGCCTGGGTCGCCTGGCTCCAGGGCAAGGTAGCGATGCTGTTCTCCTGGCCGCCGACGGGTCGCATGACGGAGAACTATTCGCAGCGCGCCAAGGCGATCAATTTCGTGCCCAAATCGGAGATCGTGGGCAAGGCCGGCTATGCCCCCGTCCCGGGTGGGAATGGCGAGCATGCCACCGGCTTCGTCAAGGCGATCGCCGCGGGCTCGAACAATGAGGAGGCCGCCTATCTCTTCGCCCAATGGGCGACGTCGCCGCAGCTTTCGCTGGTCCGCGTCATGCTGCCTTACACGCTGCGCGATCCCTATCGCATCGCCCACTACACGTCGCCGCTCTATCGCGATCTCTGGCCCTCGGCGAAGGACTATCTGATCAATCTCAACAATGCGGCCAATGGCGGAGTGATCGATCTGTTCATGCCCGGCTGGCAGGATTTCGCCCTGTCGATCGACCGCATGTGCACCTCGGTCTGGGGTGGCGAGGATCCCCAGGCGGCGCTGACCAAGGCGGCGGCGGAATGGGACGCCACCAACCAGCGCCTCGGCATCGATGTGCAGAAGGCGGCCTATGAGCAGTTCAAGCAGCTCCCGGGCTCCTATGCCGACCACACGATCGAGAAGCTGGGGCAGGCGGTGAAGCTAGACTAAGGCACCGGATGCAGATGGGGCGGACCGGCAGGGGGCCGGTCCGCCCCATCGACCGGACAGGATCGAGGATGACGCAGAACCCATCCAGCATGGCAGCCGCACTCCCGCGCTGGCGGCGCTCGGCCTTTTCGGCCTTCATCGAGCGGCATTTCAAATGGGTCATCGTCCTGCCGGCGGTCCTGCTGATCCTGGTGCTTTCGATCTATCCGCTGCTGTTCTCCCTCTGGGTCAATTTCGTCAATTACGATTTCGAGATTCCTGGCCATGCCTTCGTCGGGCTGAAGAATTTCACCACCGTCATCTCCGACCCCAATGCGCAATCGGCGCTCTTGCTGACGATCATCCTGTCGGTGGTCAACGTCACGCTGGAGTTCCTGCTCGGCCTCGTGCTGGCGCTCGCCATGGTGAAGCGCTTCCGTGGCCGCGGGCTGGTCATGGCGATCCTGATCATTCCGCTGTTCATCAGCCCGGTGATCGTCGGCCAGTCCTGGGCGCTTTTTCTGCAGCGGCCCTTCGGCCCGGCCGACTATATCCTGACCCAATTGCTGGGCCGCCCGGTGGAGATCAGCTGGCTGACGCAGAGCCCCTGGTACTACATCGCCATCGTCATCGCCGATGTCTGGCAATGGACGCCCTTCATGTTCGTCATCCTGCTGGCGGGGTTGGCGGCCATACCCTCCCAACTCTATGAGGCGGCGGAGCTCGACGGGGTATCGACGACCCAGGCCTTCTTCTATGTGACGCTGCCGCAGCTGGCGCCGATCATCCTGCTGGCGGTGACATTCCGGCTGCTGGACGCGGTCAGGCTCTTCGATGTGATCTTCATGATGACCGGCGGCGGACCGGGGACCAAGACCTACACGGCGTCCTATTACCTCTACCAGGTGGGCTTCCAGCAATTCCACCTCTCGGTGGCGACGGCGGGAAGCTGGATCTTCCTGATCCTGCTCTCCGTCGTGATCATGGTGCTGGTGCGCCGCCTGCTGCGTGCGGAGAACAGCTGATGGCAACTTCCTTGAAGCTCAGGCGGCGGTCCCGGCGGGGCAAGGGCGCCGATGTGGTCCGGCTCGTGTTCCTGGCATTGTTCGTCGTCTTCGTGCTGGTGCCGCTCTATTGGATGGTCATCACCTCCATCAAGCCGACCAGCGACTATCTGACGGTGCCCCCGGTGTGGTTTCCGGCCGAGCCGACCATCGTCCATTACACGGCGGCGCTGTTCTCCTATCGCGGGCTGCAGGGGCTGATCAACAGCCTCATCGTGGCCTCGGCCTCAACGGTGCTCTCGACCCTGCTGGGCACGATGATGGCCTACAGCCTCGCCCGCTTCAACACGGGCGGCCATCACCTCGCCTTCTGGGTGCTGTCGCAGCGCTTCCTGCCGCCGGTCGCCATCATCCTGCCGATCTTCCTGCTGTTCCGGAGCTGGCATCTCTACGACACCCATATCGGACTGATCCTCATCTATACCTTCATGACATTGCCGCTCACGGTCTGGATGATGTACGCCTATTTCCGCCAGCTGCCGCGGTCGCTGGAGGAAGCAGCGCTCGTCGATGGCCTCAGCCGCTGGCAGGCGATGTGGATGATCGCCGTACCCCTGGCGGCCCCGGGCATCGCTGCCGCGGCCGTCTTTGCCTTCATCGCCGTCTGGACCGAGTTCTTCTTCGCCCTGATCCTGACCAGCCGGCATGCCTTCACTTTGCCGACGGTGTTCCGGGCCTTCCTCGGCTTCCAGGGCGCTCAATATGGCGAGGCCTGTGCGCTGGCGACGACCTCGCTGGTTCCCTCCATCATCCTGGGCATGCTGGTCCAGCGCCATCTCGTGCGCGGCCTGACACTGGGGGCGCTGCGCGGATGAGAGAGCTCGACAAGTTGCGAAGGATTTCGGGGATATCGACATGGCCAATGTGAAGATCAGCGCGCTGCACAAGAGCTATTCCGGCGTGCAGGCGGTGCGCGGCATCGATCTCGATATTCCCGACGGCGAGTTCACGGTGCTGGTCGGGCCCTCGGGCTGCGGCAAGAGCACGCTGCTGCGCAGCATCGCCGGGCTGGAGGAGGTGGAGCAGGGGACCATCGAGATCGGCGGCGAGGTCGTGAACGACATGCGCCCGCGCGACCGCGATGTGGCCATGGTGTTCCAGGATTACGCGCTCTATCCCCATATGACGGTCTTCGGCAATATCAGCCTGTCCTTGCGCGCCCGCGGCACGGCCAAGCCGGAGATCGATGCCCGGGTCAATCGGGCCGCCGAGATGCTGGGAATCACCCCGCTGCTCGGACGCTATCCGCGCCAGCTTTCCGGCGGTCAGCGCCAGCGGGTCGCCATCGGCCGGGCGATCGTGCGCAACCCGCGCGTCTTTCTCTTTGACGAGCCCCTGTCCAATCTTGACGCCCAGCTTCGCGATGAGATGCGCAGCGAAATCAAGCGGCTGCATCAGGAGATCGCCACGACGATGATCTATGTGACTCATGATCAGATCGAGGCGATGACGCTGGCCGACCGGATCGTGCTCATGCGCGACGGGCTGATCGAGCAGCAGGGGGCACCGCTCGATCTGTTCGAGCGCCCGGCGAGCCTCTTCGTAGCGGGCTTCCTGGGCTCCCCCAAGATGAATTTCCTGCAAGGCCGCCTGGCGCGTGCCGGCGGCGGCATTGCCATCGACCTGGGTGACGGCGTGCCGTTGCTGGCGCTCCCACCGGGCCGTTCACTCAACGGTGCGGCCGATGGGGCCGCTGTCATCCTGGGCCTCAGGCCCGAGCATGTCGGGCGCGCCGCGGGTGCGGCGCCGGCGGCCGGCAGCGCGCGACTGGAGACCATCATCGAGCTGGTCCAGCCGACGGGCTCGCGCAGCTATGCGAGCTTTCGCCTGGGCGGCCAGCCCGTGCTGTCGGAGTTCCAGGCTCATGATGTGGGCGGGCCCGGCGAGCGGATCACCGTCGACCTCAATCTTCCCCGCGCCACCATCTTCGATCCCGAGACGGGCCGCGCCCTGTGAGCCGGCAGGTCGATTGCGCCGCCTCACCCCTCCTTCATTCCCGCGAAGGCGGGTATGAGGATACGAGAAAACCACGGCCCTGCCTGAGCCTGCAGGGCATTTCGATCACCCAGCAACAGGTAGCATCATGACGCAAGGTCTCAAGGAATTGGCCGGCAGCAGGAACCCGAAATTCGGCCATTTCATCGTCGAGTTCGCCACGCCCGGCATCGGGCATATCCTGAAATCCGCCGGCTGCGATTTCGTGCTCTTCGATCTGGAGCATTCCGGCTTCGGCTTCGAGACCGTGAAGAGCGCGCTGCGCTATTTCGAGGCGGCGGATCTGCCCGCGATCGTGCGGGTGCCTTCGAAGGAATACCATCACATCGCGCGGGCGGCGGATATGGGCGCCGAGGGCGTCATGCTGCCCATGGTGAGCAGCGCCGAGGAGGCGCGCCATATCGTCAATTGCCTGAAATACACGCCCGACGGCGGACGCGGTGTGGCGCTTCAGGTCGCTCACGACCGCTATCGGCCGGGCCCGGTCACCGAGAAGTTCGCCGCCGCCAACAAGCGCACGACGCTCTTCTGCCAGATCGAGACGGCCGATGGGGTGAAGAATGCCGAGGCGATCGCCGCCACACCTGGCGTGGACTGCCTCTGGGTCGGCCATTTCGACCTGTCGGTCTCCCTCGGCGTGCCCGGGAACTTCGGCTCCAAGACCTTCACAGACGCCATCGACCGCGTCGTCGCGGCCGCGCGCAAGCACAAGAAAGCCCTCGGCCGGCTGGTGCCCGACGTGGCGACGGGGATTGCGCTGAACCGCCTCGGCTTCGACTTCATCTGCTATTCCGGC
>Ga0210392_10001542_pt1 | contig 12040 bp, 8 predicted proteins | sample IncBWC30OmetaG_FD_161057 | JGI IMG/M metagenome (GOLD analysis project Ga0210392, IMG submission 161057) | Forest soil microbial communities from Barre Woods Harvard Forest LTER site, Petersham, Massachusetts, United States - Inc-BW-C-30-O ...
GAAGCGGCTGGGGAGGGGGCTGGAATTGTCAAGTGCACCGTTTGTTCCGGGCGCAAGATATGCGAGGAGGTAATGCAGGCTCCGGTCGCACTAATATTAAGGGTCTTTGTCAGCTCGATAAATTCCAAGCCTGTGGCATCCGAAGCCCTAATAAACACAGGCACTTGGAGACGCAGGCGCGGCGAGCGACGGATATGTGAGGAATCCAAGCGAGACTCCTCATTAATTTGGTCGAGGCGGATGTCCATTATGGTACCTGAGCACTAGTACAGAAGTTAGCAGGTTGGGTGCCAGTTCGGTCCGGTCCGAAGCCCCAGGTAAAATTTTGATTACAATAGAGTTAAAACGGGGATCAAAGTCGGCGTATATTGGTAGCGGACTTTCAGGGAAGGTTTGAGCAGGGGAGTTCCCGAAATGTGCAAATGGAACGCATTTACCATTGACAGGACGAGGAGGCTTTGTAAGTATGAGGCCTCGCCTAGGGAAAATATTTTCCACTTGCCAGGGAGTCCGGGTTGAGGAACATGAGCAACGCTGCCGCGACGCCATTAGGAGACGACACCACGTTGGCCTCACACGATCTACCCTTGGAACGGGTTCGTACCCTGCTGGAGACTGTCGACAAAGGTATGGTGGTTGCTGATCGCGAGGGTCTGGTACTGGTGGCCAACGCGCGAGCAAGGAAATTCCTGGCCGAGCAGGGAAAATCCGAAAAAGACTCGCTGAATATCTTCAGTGAAATGCTGCACGCCGATCCTCAGGAGATCTCACAGAGAATTCAGAAAGGTGAGCACGAGATCGAACTGGCGGGAACAGTGAACCGCAGGAGTTTTTGCGCGCGTGTTAAATGGATTCCGGAATCGGATTGGCTGGTGATCCAATTCGTGAACGAAGCAGCTGATAAAGGTGCCAGTGCAGGAACGCAACTTACGGTTCAGGAGCTGTTGCAGGAACGGGAAATCACTTACCGGAATTTGCTCGCGGCCTATCTGAAGCTTCAGGAAGTTAATCGTCAGAAAACCGTCTTTCTTGCTTCGGCTGCCCATGAATTAAAGACACCGTTGGCGGTTATAAAAGGCTACTACGACCTTCTGCTGACCGGCTCGCTGGGAAGACTAACGGAGAAACAGAAAGACATTTTGGAGGAATCCAAGGAAAGCTGCGAACGACTGGTGCGGCTCGTCTCGATGTTTTTGAATTATTCGGCGCTGGAAAGCGGAAAACTGGTGCTGCAGCTAAGAGAGAACGACCTGCGCGACTGTCTGGATGAAGTAGCGAGATTGCGGGTGGAGGGCTTCCAAAGAAAAGGCGTGAAGCTGGAAACGCAATTGGATCCCTCGATTCCGACATTCCGATTCGACTATCAGAAGGTGCAACAGGTTGCGGCAAATCTGCTGGACAATGCGTTGAAGCATACCACAGCCGGGGGATCCGTGACGTTGCGCGCCAAGCCTCACTTTTGGGAGCGCCGCATTGCCGAGGTGGCGCCTGTTCAGGAGCGGAGAAGATTCCGGCTCCCGCGCCCGAATAGCGTGGAGGTGAGCGTGATGGATTCCGGTGCCGGAATCGCTCCGGAGCATCACCAAGAGATTTTTGAAGACTTTGTTCGCGTGGATCGCAACACATCCGGGATGGGATTGGGGCTGGCAATTGCGAAACGGCTAGTCCAGGCACACCGCGGGAAGATCTGGGTGGAAAGCGAACAACATCGTGGTAGCACGTTTGCGTTCTTGTTGCCGATGGACCAGAACTAGCAAACGGGGGAAAGAAAAGGGGAAGACCAATGGCAGTCAAAGAACGAATCCTTGTTGTCGATGACGAACCGAGCATCCGGAAATATCTGCAGACGCTGCTGGAGGTGGACGGCTTCGAAGTGGAAGCGGTGGGCAGCGGTAAGGAAGCGATAAACCGCGTGAACAAAGGGGAGCGGCCGGATTTCATTATTCTTGATGTGCTGATGCCGCAGATGGGCGGCTTGGAAACGTTGCAGGAACTGATGCAAATGGACCGCAACCTGAACGTGATTATGCTGTCCTGCTCCAACGAGGTAGGTACGGTGGTGGAAGCGATCCGACTGGGGGCGCACGACTACCTGACCAAGCCATTTGAAAAGACGGAGCTGGACGCGGCGATGCTGAAGTCGCGTCAAAAGAAGCAGTTGACACAGGAGAATCAGGCGCTACGCGATTACTGCGATCAGGTAACCGAGGATTTGAGTTTTCTCGCGGCCAGCCCGCAAATGGTACGGATCCGTCAACAAATACTGCAGATTGCTCCCGTGGACGTGCCGGTTTTTGTTTGCGGCGAGAGCGGCGTAGGCAAAGAAGTCGTTGCGCGCATGATTCATCTTCGCTCGAAACGACGGAATCAGGCATTTATCAAAGTGAACTGTGCGGCGCTGCCGGGTGAGTTGCTGGAATCGGAGTTGTTTGGATTCGAGCAGGGTGCCTTTACCGGAGCGGTGAGAGCAAAGCCCGGAAAATTCGAACTCGCCAACAAGGGCACAATCTTTTTGGACGAGATCGCGGAAATGTCTGTGCACCTGCAAGCGAAGCTATTGCATGTGCTGCAGGACCATCAGTATTCGAGACTCGGCGGCCGCCACCTGGTAGAAACAGACGTCCGCGTGTTGGCAGCGACCAACGTGGACGTGCAGGAGGCCATGAAGGACGGGAGATTCCGCGAAGACCTCTATTACCGGTTGAACGTCTTGTCCATCAATGTGCCGCCTCTACGGGAGCGCACGTCGGAAATTCCTCTGCTGTTTAAGCATTTCCTGGAAAAATACAGCGAAAAATTTGGCAAGACCAAGCAGACACCTTCCAAACACCTGGTGGATGCGGCCATGAATTATCCCTGGCCTGGAAACCTGCGGGAGTTGGAAAATTTCGTGAAACGCTACGTCATTCTTGAAGATGATGAAGGCAGTTTGCGGGAATTGATCGAGATGTCCAAACTTCGTCAGAAGATCGCGCCCAGAGAAGAATCGCATGTGCCGCGCGAACAAGGGTTGAAGGCGTTGGTGCGCGGTCTGAAGGACGAAGCGGAGATGGAAGCGATTGCCGACGCGCTGGAAAAAACCAGGTGGTGCCGGAAGGATGCGGCCAAGATGCTGGGGATCAGTTATAAGGCGCTCCTCTATAAGATGCGGCAGTTCAATCTGGACACGCCAAGAACCCGGCGCACCTCCGCAGCGAAACCAGAAGAACCGCAAGCGCCTGAGGATGGTACGGCTACGCCAATTGGGGTTAAGGCCGGTAGCTAGCGGCGCTTGGTACGGTCGCTGTTACCGGACAAGCCACCCAAAAACAAACCTTGCACGATAGCCCTGAAGCAAGGTATTGTGCGCATCGAAAAGTAAAGCAAGCGCGACAAGCAGAGCTGTCTTTCCAGGAAGTTGTGTCAAACGGAAGCAAGCAGGGAAGATAGCTGTGCATGGGCTCATCTTGAAAGTCCGTCCAGTGAAATCTGTATTGTGCGGAAATAGCCGGTAGAGAAATATCTGAACACAAGAGAGTGGAGAGGGTTTTAGCCGCTCAAATGTGCTGCCACAGAAGGAAGAAGGTAGCGCAGAGAGCGGGAATGAGAATCATACCTGGAGTGGCGCAAAGACTGGTGGCCACGGACGGAGTCACGAAATGGGGGTAATGACAGAACGCCGGACCGCTAGACGGTATGACCTGACACTCCCGATAAGTATTCGCTTCGCCGCAGAGAAGATTATCGGGCGACAGGACGGCAGGACCCGCGACATTTCGACCAGGGGCTTGTACTTCGTAATCGACAAGGATGTGGATGCTGGTTCCGAATTGGATATCACTTTGACCTTGCCGGCAGAGATCACCCACGGTGCCGACGTATTTGTACGTGCCCAAGGGAAAGTAGTCCGAGTGGAGAGGCGCGTGGAAGAAGGTGAGCCGCGACTGGGAGTAGCGGCGGTCATCGAGAGGTACGACATCATCCGAGGCGAGAACTCCAGATCGTAAACCGCGCGCCATGGAGTCGAAACAAGGAAAACAGGGAAAAGGTAAATTAAGAGAACAAAGGTTCCCGCCGTTGTGCCGGGAGTTCCCGTTCAGGGAAACTAACTGTCAATTGTGATGTGTCGTTGGTTGTAGTACCCACCTAGCATTTGAAATCTATCATCTTAAAAAGAAACGGTTTAGTTTTTGCGAGCGTACTATTTGGCCATCTCGCCATGTCGGCTGTTTGGGCACGGATGTGCACCCAGAACCGCGCAATGACTATGGCCGAAGAGACCGCCAAGAAGAATGGAAATGCAGAAAGACTGAACCTGGTTCCCCCGGAACATGTTTTGTTTGGTCTTTCCAGGGCCATGGCGGAAGTACGAAACCGCGCGCAAAAGATTTGCCGCACGAACATCCCGATATTACTTTGCGGAGAAGGTGGCACAGGCAAGGAAGCGTTGGCACGGTGGATCCATGTCAATTCAGAGTACAGTGCGGGCGAATTCGTCAAAGTGAACTGTGCGGCAATTCCCGGGACACTTCTGGAGAGCGAGCTTTTTGGGTACGAAAAAGGCGCGTTCACAGGAGCATTGCAATCGAAGCCGGGGCGAGTGGAATTGGCCCATCGTGGGACGCTGTTCTTGGACGAAATTGCCGATTTGGATTTGAATCTTCAGAGCAAGCTATTGCACTTTCTGCAGGACGGAACATTCGCGCGAATCGGCGATCAGTCAGAACGCAAAGTCGACGCCCGGTTACTGTGTGCAACAAACAAAAACCTTGAGGAAGAGATAGAAGCGGGAAGATTCCGCCGGGACCTGTACTATCGGATTCATGTTTTCCGTTTGAAATTGCCGGCATTGCGAGAGCGGCGAGAGGATATTCCATTGCTCGTGGAGTTCTTCAGACAGCAATTTGTGAAACAATTTGGCATGAAGGCGGACCCAATTCCGGCGGAATTGATGGAGTATTTGCAGAGCCTGAATTGGCAAGGAAATATCCGTGAGCTGTCCAATGGAGTGGCTCGGTACGTGTTGATTGGCCCAGAGGCCGTGATCCAGCAGGAGAAGGGACAGAAGCGGCCGCGCATTGCGGTGACGGGAGGAGATGCGGCACCGATTACTCTGAAGCGTTTGGCAAAGGATGCCATCAAAGAGATGGAACGGAACGTTATTCTTGAGACGTTGCGGGCAAATCAGTGGAATCGACGAAAGACGGCCGAAGCGCTGAAGATCAGTTACCGGGCGCTGATTTACAAGATACGCGACAGTGGTCTCGCACAGACGAGGGGCGTAGTGCGCGGCCTGCGTGACTAGGGCAACCAGCAACTAAACCGCGAAAACACAAAAGAGCACCATTCCTATCGCGCGATCCTGAATTCCTGGTTAGCCCTCACTGTGTCTTCCGGCGCTAGCGCCAGAAACTTGTCTAGAACGATCTTCTGATTCCAGAGGGCTTATCAACAAGTTCCTGGAGACAGAGCAAACGCAATTCTGCTTCTTCGAGGTTAATTTCAAGGTCCAACGCGTCAAACGTGGCGCCCTACACCTGCTCCGGCTCGATTCAAATCACGGACTTAGTGTGTGTTAATAGCGGCCTTCGGCTCCGGTTAGCCTCAGTGACCGCGTGGGCAGGTTAGAGATTAGTTCCGGGACAGGGGGATCACTGTCCCGAAATTGTTCGTCCCGCCAGTAGGAAACATAGTACCAAAACTAATATGATCTCCGTGGATAGTAAATGCCATGGAGGAACTAGGCATGAGAGTCGCCGGTGCGGGAGAGGTCCGGCAGGTTGAAGGTTCAATCCGCACACGATCGTTGAGTCGTGGGGAACTTCCCGCCCTCGGAGTTGCGCTTTTTGTACTGCTTGTATTCTTGAATGGATGCACAGGCTTCGCTAGCGGGCCGAGTGGAAACACCAGACATACTAGTTCCCTGCAGCTGACACCGGGCACGGTGAGTTTTGGCCGAGTGGGCCTAGGCAAGCAATCTACGCTGACGGTCTCCGTCATGAATCCTAACCAAAGTCCGGTCGCAATTACCAAGATTGATGTATCGAACCCGCAATTCACCCTGTCTGCCGGGTCGCTGCCGCTCTCGCTTGCGTCGGGACAGACCGCTAACGTTTCGGTTTCTGTCAAGCCCTCAGCCATGGGCAAGCTGACCGGAACGCTGTCGGTTGGGTTTGATTCGGCAACCGCACCTGTGGTGTTGGACCTCAGCGCGACAGGGGTGAATTCGCAACAACAGATTTCTTTCAACAGTCCGTCGGTGGACTTTGGCAGTGTAAGCGTGGGCACGCAAGGGACGCAGAATCTGGTGATCACGAATGCAGGCGCAGCGGACCTCACGGTCTCCATGCTCGTATTGACGGGCTCGGAATTCTCCGTTACCGGGATGGCCACGCCGAAGATAATTGGCTCTGGTCAAACGGCAGCACTGACTCTAACGTTTGTTCCGACAGCGGCCGGTTCTGCCACCGGAAGTCTAGCGATCACCAGCAATGACCTGGCGAATCCAACTGTCAATATCCCATTGACGGGAAGCGGTACGAACACGCGAATGGGACAGTTGGTAGCAAATCCAGCGGCACTCAGCTTCGGAAACGTCAACACAGGAAGCAGCGCTGCAAAGCAGGTAGTCCTCACAAATACCGGAAACGCTGCTGTAAAGATTTCCCAGATCAGTGCCAGAGGCACCGGGTTCGGCGCGAATGGAATATTAGTTCCAGCCACCCTGAACGCTTCTCAGAGCGCGACTCTGACCGTTAGTTTTTCTCCCGCCGCGGTGGCGAGCGCCTCGGGAACGATTAGCGTGGCTAGCGATGCAAAGGGTTCACCGCTTGCGATCGCTCTGACGGGCAGTGGGGTGCAGGCCGGCCTGAATGTTTCGCCGGCAGCGTTTAATTTTGGGAGCCTTGTTGAAGGGCAGACGAAATCGCAAAAATTCAGCATAACGAACAATGGATCGGCGTCACTAACCATTCAGAATTTAGTCGTCAGTGGGGCGGGTTATAGCGGGAGTGGTCTGACCACGCCTGCGACCCTTGCTGCTGGACAAAGCACATCATTTACTGCGGAATTCGCGCCTACAGCCCCCGGCAATCTCGCGGGAGCCGTGACGATTTCCAGCAACGCGCCCAATTCGCCCGCCAGGGTGGCCTTGAGCGGCACGGGAGTCGCGACATCTTTGACTCTGACGGCGAACCCGGGGCAGCTTGCTTTTGGCAGCATCAACGCCGGAAGTTCCATTTCCAAGAGCGTGACCGTGACCAACACGGGGAACGCCAATGTCACGATTTCACAGATCACGGTGAGCGGAAAAGATGTGAGCGCGAGCGGAATCGCGACGCCGCTAGCCCTTGCCGCTGGGCAGGCAAAAGCGATGAATGTGTCGTTCTCTCCGACCACTGCCGAAAACGTCACCGGAAACGTAACGGTGACATCTTCGCAAGGGTCGAGCGCCGTGATTGCCGTCAGCGGCACCGGGGTGCAGGCAGCATTGGGATTGAATCCGTCGAGCGTGGCCTTTGGCAGTGTCGCCGTCGGTTCCGCGAATTCTCAGACCGTGCAGGTGAGCAACCCAGGAACCGGTGTGCTGACCATCAGCCAGGTGAAGGCGGCTGGCAGCGGGTTCAGCATCAACGGCATCACTCTGCCGACATCCATAAATCCAGGGGCCACGAGTACGTTCAATGTGCAGTACCTGCCTACAGCCGCGGGGAGCGTGCCGGGAAGCGTATCGATTGTCAGCAATGCGCCCTCTTCGCCCAACGCGTTGGCCCTGAGCGGGACTGGAGTAGCTGCGATACGAGCGCTTGCGTTCACGAGGACGAGCATTGGCTTTGGGAATGTGAAAACCGCCGGATCTGTTTCGGAGAGTATCGGCATAACAAATACTGGGAATTCTGACGTGACGATCTCGCAGATCATTGCAAGTGGTGCCGGCTTTGGAGTGAACGGGGCGAGCACTCCCGTTACGCTTTCACCGACGCAAACTCTTGCCATTGCTCCCACCTTTAGTCCTGGTTCGGCGGGCAGCGTCAATGGAACAGTGACCGTCACCAGTAACGCAACAGGGTCGCCCGCGACGATCACGCTCACCGGCACTGGAGTACAGCCCAGCAGCCATACGGTCGCCCTAAGTTGGAACGCAAGTACGTCCAACGTTACTGGGTACCACGTTTATCGCAGTACGACGAGCGGCGGAGGATATCTGCGGATCACCACGTCCCCGCTGACCTCGCTAGCCTACGTGGACGACACGGTACTGAGCGCCACCACTTACTTCTATGTGACCACGGCCGTGGATGAGAACGGAATTGAGAGCTCTAGCTCCAACGAAGCTCAGGCGATTATTCCCTAGCTCCTGGAGAGTTACCGCTTACTTGTCAGATACGCTCGACGGTACCTGCCGTCGGGACGAGAATCCGTTCCAGATGGCATAGAACCAGACGAGCGTCTGGGCTGACAGCGCACCAAAGGCATCAATCGCAACGTCTCGTAGCCGCGGTTCCCGCAAGGGCACGAAGGACTGATGCCACTCATCCAAGCTGGCATAGGCTACCGCAATCACCAGAGTGGCGAGAGCCCATTTGAGGCTCCAGCCGGAACGTCCGGCGCGGATTCCGTGGAAGACGGTTATGCTGAACACGCCAAATTCGGTGATGTGGGCTAGCTTGCGTATGCCGATGTGCATCAGGCGCAGCATATGGGGGCTTGCGCCCGGAAAAAGCCAGTGCAGGATGGGGACAAAGAATCTGGCAGTCTGCTCGCCGCTGAAATAGTGGGTGGAAAATAGCGAGATCATCGCAGCGACGATGATCGCCGGAATCCAATAGCGGAAGCGCCGATCGTTCGAACGAGGTTGATTCATCACTTTAACTATACCGGGGATATCGGCGCTGCTCGTAACTGCAACTCAGGATTCAGGCCGGGCGCTCTAATGACGATTCGCGGCGCCATCGACGGTTTTGCGTTCTGACGAAAGTGGAACGGAGAAATTGACGTCGGGAATCAACCGCCGGCCAATTCAGACAGGGTATGGCGGGCTTGGTCTGCGACGGGTGACTTCGGGTTAAGGTCGATCACTTTTTGCAGTTCGACCTTTGCGCGAGAGGGATCGTTCAGTTTCTGATAGGTCAGCCCTAAGTGGTATCGATAGGTCTGATTGCCCGGAACTTTTTTGACGGCGTCTTCAAACAAGGGCGCGGCGACGGAATAGGCGCCATTACTGAAGTAGGCCCAGCCGAGAGTGTCGGCGGAGTTTGGCAAGTTCGGCAATCCTTTACGCGCGGTTTGCGCCAACGTCAAAGCAACGTTGGGGCTGCCGCCGTGTTCGAGCAGCAAATAGGCAAGATTGTTCGCTGCTAAGGGATTCTCTGGCTGAATAGAAAGAGCTTTCTGGTAGGAGGCCTGGGCCTGCTGCCAGTTGCCCATCGATTCATACAGGCTGCCAAGAGCGTAGTGAAGGCGAGCATCGTTGGGGGACAGCTCGATGGCACGCTGATAATTTGCCACGGCCTGATCTGTTTGGCCTTTAGCCGCCTGAATTTGAGCGAGAAGCACAATAGCGCCGGTGCTGTTCTTGTCCAATTCCACAGCCCGGGTAACAGAGGCCAGCGCCTGGTCAGTATCTTTTGCACCCAGAAATAGTTCTGTCTGCAGAATGTAGAGCGCAGGATTATTGGGATTTTTCGCGGCTTGCTCGTTCACAAGCTTCATGGCTTCGGCAGGCTTGTTCTGAAGTATGAGAACCTGCGACAATCCGCGAAGCGCCTCGACGGAACCTGGATCGTGGCTGAGGGCCTGGCGAAACAGTTTCTCGGCGTCAGGAATGCGTTTTTGGGCCAGGCGAAGTTCCCCCAGCTTAGAGTAAGGCAGCGCGCTCTGCGGGGCCATTTGCTGGATGTGGATAAGGTCCGCCTCGGCGCCGAGAGAATCTCCCTGATTGATTCGGGCGGTTGCATGATCCAAGTAAGCCTCGACGGAATTCGGCGCGTACTTTTTCAGCTGATCGCTCACGTCTTCCAGAGTTTTCCAATCGCCTTTGGCGGTGGCGCTTGCACCCAAAGCGGCCCACGCCTCGCTGAGCGCGGGGCGCAACTTAACCGCTTGGCGCCACTCGCTGTCGGCCTGCTCGTTACTGCCTTTCGCCCTGTAGGCCAGTCCCATTTGATAGTGCGCGAAGGCATTGTCCGGAGAGGCTTTCAAGGCCGCTTGCAGGGTGGTGATCGCCTCGTCTGTTTTCTGCCGCTGGATTAGCAGTTGCCCTTTCATGACCAATGCTTCCGTATCCTGTGGGGACTTCTTCAAAATCTCATCATTAAGTTGCGCGGCTTCGTCGAAGCGCTTATTCAAGAGCAGCAACTGGACGTAGGTCTTGCGGATGGAAAGATCGTTAGGATATTTCGCGGAGAGGGATGCGAATTCGGTGAGCGCTTTTGGCATATTGCCATGGCCGAGATAAAAATCTCCCAACATGCGGTAAGCCTTGGGGTCGGAGCTCAGCTGTTCTTTGGCGTCGGCCAGAGTCTGTTCTGCTTGAGCGGGTTGGCCTTGCACCACATACATGTTGGCGAGGGCGGCTCGAGCGAGGAGATCCTTTGGGGCAACCTGAATGGCAGTCTGGTATTGTTTTTCAGCGTCCAGCCAACGTTTCTGCTGCTGGTAGAACGTTCCCAATGTCATGTAGGGAAGCACGGCCTTCGGGTCCAGAGACTGCGCCTTCTTGACGCTGCGCTCCGCGTCATCAGCCTTACCGGTGCGGAATTGGATTTGACCGAGGTTAAGGTAGACCACCGGGCGGTCAGGGGCCATGGATACTGCTGCGGTCGCTTCGCGAAGAGCGTCGGCAGGATTTCCGAGGCTTAAATCTGCGTTAGACAGGAGAATTTGTGCGTCGGAGTTTGTAGGAACACTCTTGAGGATGGCCAGGGCGCGATCCTTGGCATCTTGTCGCCTGCCACCAGCGAGCTCAATTTGTCCCAGCTCCAGTTGGGCTTGCCAATTCTCAGGTTGCAGCTCGACAGTCCGCCGTAATTCCTGATAAGCCGAGGGCCAGCTACCCATTTTTGAGTATGTCTGAGCAAGGCGAAAATGCGCGTCAACAAATCGCGGATCAACCTGGATGGCACGACTAAAATAAATCGAAGCTGCCGAATAGTCTCCCTTGTCAAAGGCTTGAATGCCCTGTTGCAAGAATTTTTGTTTCTGGACGTTCGGATCACGATGGCACCCAACGGCGAGAATGGAAGCAAGAAAAAGGAGAATTGTGGATGCTTTTCGGAGGAGAGAAAGATAGCCGGCTGGCTTGGCTGCGCGAACCATTCTTATAGTCACGGGAGCATCCTTCTTCGTTTTTTCATTGCCATTCTATCCCTTGAGGAGGTCCGTCTGTATGAACGTATATCTTAGCGCATCTCAAAAGCCCCAGAATGAACGAGATCGGTGGCTGTTCCAAGACAGCAGGTATCGTGCCGGGGCGGCCGAGGGGCCAATGGCTTTCCCGTGCCATGCGACGGAGGGCAAATGAAGGGACAATCTGGATAGTTTAGTTCCATCCGGCCCGCTTGTTCGCGCCGCCAATTTGGCAACCTCCTACATACCAGCGATACGGGATTCCGCAAGTAATTGAAATACAGTAGATTAGGGGAGGATTGGGATTCGCCGGTGGGTAATGCTTGACCGAGTGGTGGCATCTTCCGTGCTACTCCTTGGTATGGGATTCATGCGAGCTGGGGACGCAAAATAGTCTAGAATGAGAGATTATCCCTGGAGTTGAGGCGAAGGAAATATGGTAAGAAATGGCGAGATTGCCCTATCGGATGTGAAGAGGAGTCTCCGCAGGCATTGGTGGATTCCTCTGACGAGTATGCTACTGCTTGGGTTGCTCGGCGTTTTGGCAGCCCTGATTCTTCCAAAGAAGTATACCTCCACGACAATGGTCTTGGTGGAGCAGCCCACCGTGCCCGTTGAATACGTGAAGCCGGTTGTCAATGATGACCTGAACCACCGACTGGCGTCGATGAAGGAGCAGGTGCTGAGCAGGTCACGGTTGGAGCCCATTATCCAA
>Ga0210392_10001543_pt1 | contig 12039 bp, 13 predicted proteins | sample IncBWC30OmetaG_FD_161057 | JGI IMG/M metagenome (GOLD analysis project Ga0210392, IMG submission 161057) | Forest soil microbial communities from Barre Woods Harvard Forest LTER site, Petersham, Massachusetts, United States - Inc-BW-C-30-O ...
ATAGGGCTCAAGCAGTATGGAATGTTTGCCGGAAGCGTCCGGAGTGCTGTGATCATCCGACAGAAGATTAACCAGCTGTACTTCGAATTTCGCGTCGGCGGCGAATTTGACTTCCGTGGGAATGGCACTGAAGTTGTGCACCATAAGAACGGAATTGTTGCGCCAATCATAGCGCATCGCCAGTACCTCGGATGTGCCCGTATCGAGGATTGCGAAATCGCCCCAACCGATCTCCGGAACTTCTTTCCTCATTCGGATCATGCGTTCGGTCCAGTCCATCAAAGATTTGGGATCGCGCTTCTGTGCGGCGACGTTCACATGCTGGAAACCGTACGGCCCTTCCGAGATTAGGGGAATCACCGGCTCATCACTTTTCGTGAATCCAGCTTGCGGCTCATCGGACCATTGCATTGGCGTGCGGGCACAGTTGCGTTCCGGCAGATCGAGATTGTCGCCCATGCCGATTTCGTCTCCATAGCGGAACACGGGCGTACCGGGAAGAGCCATCATCAAGCTATACGCCAGCTCCAGCCTGCGGCGGTCGCCCTGCATCATCGGAGCAAGACGGCGCCGAATCCCTCGCTTGTATAGCTGCATGCTGGGTTCGGGACCGAACGCGTCGAACACCGCCCGGCGTTGCTTCTTGGTCAGCCGGCCGAGATCGAGCTCATCGTGGTTCCGCAAAAACTGCACCCATTGCGCGGTCTCGGGACGCGGCTTGGTAGTCTGCAAGGCTTTGATCAGTGGACGAGTGTCGCTGCTGGCAAGCGCGTAAAACACATGTTGATTCACCTCAAAATTGAACATCATCTGCAGGCGCTCGCCGGAATCGCCGAAATAATTCAGATCCACATCAGGCAGCACGTTTGCTTCCGCCAGAATGATGGCGTCGCCTTCGCGCCACGTCAGAAATTCGCGGAACATGCGCAGCATGTCGTAATGCTCGATTGGACGTCGAACGGTAGCGCCTTTTGCAGAGATGACAAATGGAACGGCGTCCATGCGAAATCCAGACACGCCTAACTGCAGCCAGAAACCCATGATTTTCAGAATTTCAGCCTGCACCTCGGGATTCGAAGTATTCAGATCAGGCTGAAAATCGTAGAACCGGTGGAAATACCAGGCTTTTGCGACTTCGTCGTAATTCCACGTGGACTTCTGGACGCCGGGGAACACCATGCCCTTGTTCGCGTTTCGCGGTTTCTTTTTCGACCAAATATACCAATCTCGGTATTTCGACTGCGAATCTTTGCGCGCTTCCTGAAACCACGGATGCTGATTTGAGGTGTGATTCACCACCAGATCGATCAGCACTCGCACGCCGCGTTGTCTGCATCCCTGCGTGAACTCGACGAAGTCCCCTAGCGAGCCGTAGCGAGGATCAACTCCGTAGTAATCAGAAACGTCGTAGCCATCATCGCGGCCCGGCGTAGGCTGGAAGGGAAGCAGCCATATCGCCGTTACGCCCAGGCCCTGTAAGTAATCGAGTCGGCGCAGCAGACCCTGAAAATCGCCTATGCCATCGGCGTTGGTGTCCAGATAAGTGCCGACAGAGAGACAGTAAACGATTGCATTTTTGTACCACAGGTCGTTGATCACCGGAGTCCTTGTTCAGGCTCGGCTGGCAGCTTGCATCGATTTTACCTGAGCAATATTGATTTGGACAATCGATCTGGGAAAGACCACTGGCTCCCAGTCCTTGAGTTTACCGAAAGAGGCTAAGCAACTCGACGACCTAGGACATCGACTGACGCCGTGATCCGATCGTTGCTTTGATGAGGAGTAGGTCATGTCCTACAATTATGTGGTGGTCGATTCCAGCGGTTCGTTGGTATCTAGTTCGTTTCCATACTCCAAGGACTTCGTTGCGATTTCCAGCCTCAAATCGACCCACTGAGAGTGCAGTCGTCTCGATCAATGGGACAAAAATTGGAGTCATCGGTCCGCACCCGTGGATAAACACCAGCGCATTCTACTTCGACACGACAATCCTTACGTTTCCCCATGCTGTGCTGATTCCATCCCCGCTTAGTTTTTCCGCTACCATTTCCTCTGATCCAGACTCTCTGGATAGTACCGCAAGCGGATCTCAATGATCCCAATAACTATCTGATCTTGGGCGAGGCAATTTGCCACTACATCCAAGAAGGATGAGGTTGGACGACCACCTCGCGTCTTCGAAAAATTCCTGGTGCAAAGAAATGATTCGCGTGTCGAGAATTTGTCGTAACCTGCAAGTGAGCAGCAGTCAGATCGATCCATTGCCTGATCTGTGAGCCGTGAGGTCAGCAAGGTCTGGCGTGTCAGTCTCGACGAGGTCTCTTTCGTAGAGCGAGCGCACCGAATCCAGCGAGTAAAAACGTGAGGGTGCTGGTTCCGGAACAGATGCCCCGGTAACTACCAGAGAGCCATACGCTCCCGGCACGAAAGCAAAGCCGTTCGCGGAGACTTTTTTGAACAACTGTGGAGTCTGAGTGGAAGCGCCGTGCGTCTTAGGAGTGCTGGCGGCTCACGCGCTGTATTGCGGGGATTAGTTCATCGCAGAGTTTTGCCTTGTCAAGAAGCTGCACTGCCCGGTAACCCTGTGCGATGATTTTCGTTTCTTCGTCCTGCCAGAGTGAGATAGCCACGATACGCGATGATGTGGAGAGAAGTTTAAATTTTACGAACTCTGATTCAGGGCTTTCGCTGTCTGGCATGTGTAGGTCAAGCAAAATCACATCCGGTTTCAGGCTGGTAGCTAAGTCAAGAGTCTCGGAAAAAGTCCTGGCCTCGCCACACACCTCGATGGTCGGTTCGCTGGCCAATAAGTCTCTAATGGCCTTGCGAATCACTTCGGCATCATCTGCAATCAGCACACGAACAGGCATGCATTCAAGGGGGGACATGCAAACAATATCGTAAAGCTGAATCTGGCTCAACTCCCGATGAACGCACCGGAGAAGTGTGGGTTCCGGTACCCAAGAATTCCGCCGAATCCGTCCCGGGAAATGCCGCGCCAACCGGCATAACAGCGGCGGGCTAAGGCCTGATTTGCCTGAGAACCGCGGCAGGATTTTGTTTCTCAACTGGAAACTTATTTCTGGCTGAGGAGATAGAGGTCGGCCTGACCGCCGGGGTATGCCACCGGCTCCCAAACGGAAGCAGGCAACGAGTTGGAAAGACTTTATCCGTGCTCACATGGCGGTATTGGTGGCGACCGACTTCTTCACGGTGGAAGTGCTTACGCTAACAGGGTTGATTACGTACTATGTGCTGTTTTTTCATTCATTTGGAGAGCCGGAGGATATGCTTGGCCGGAGTTACGCGTCATCCGGATCAAGAGTGGATGGAACAGATGGCGCGCAATGTGACAATGGAAGATTCTGGTTTTCTGATCAACCGCTATCCGCAGGACGATCACGAACGGCTCTTGATCGAGAAGCTCAAAGATGCGGGTTGTGAAGTCGAGTGGGGCGTAAGCGAGTGCGAATGGGAATGGGCTGAGGCCAGGGCCCATTTCTTTGAAACTGATGGAGAGAACTTCTCGGCTACCACCTGAGCCGCCCTCGCGCACATGGGCCGTTTGGGCGACCACGCCTTGTTCGACGACTCGCCCGGTAAAGCCATATGGACCGTAGAATTCAAGTGTGCGCGCCTGCACCACCATGGCGCGCGATTCCTCGCCTGGACCCTCTGCTTCAGAAATGAGACGGCATTGCACATTCCGGCGGGTTAGAGCCAACGCCAAGTTTAGTGCGCTAGGACCGGCGCCAACGCGATGAGAACGGGTACCGGTGGCACAGCGGAAGGAGCGGTAATTGGGATCTCCCATGCGAGTCTCTACCTGTCAGAAACTATGAAGGATACTTTCGCATGTTAGAAACACGGCCAGCCGATTGGTCCGCTAACCCGTCGTTCGCTAGCCTGCGCGACTACTTCACAAATTCCCAGTGATCGCCCGTCATGACGAGGGTCGCGTTGTCCGAAGGATTTGAGCTTAGGGCAGTGGAGAGGTCCGGATAAGCTGTCTTCATCTCTTGTGAATTAGCCCATGTGGCCACATTCTCAATGTGATAATGGTATGCAATATCGACCGTTTTAGCGCCCGCCCCATTAGTCCCTAGCGTTGAGTTGTCGATCGATGTTACTTCCCGATTTCCGTAGCAAAAGTTTCCGTATCCCGGCTGTGAAGAATCAGGCGTCCACGAAGTGCGGCCCTTATCCGAAAGGTCGTAGTTATTCACCTGCTTGGAGGCAACTATGAACACCTTCTTCTCCGCTGTGGTACGCGTTAACAATCCCTCTTGAGTGAGGGCGTCATAGCCTTCGGTTTTTGAATCATCAGCCGTTGTGGCCTGCACTGGAAACTTTTTCGGCTGAGACCAGATACAAACTGGAAAAGCTTTGAAGTGATCGTTGATTGCAGCCTTATAGCTGAGATCGGTGTTGCTTCCGTTGTTACATCCCGCTGTCACTAGCGCGAAAAGTCCTAATGCGAAAGTGTAATTGGGTGTTCGATTGATGCGCATGATACTCCTTTTGAGAAATTAGCTTCGGTCACGCTCGGACAATAACTCGTTTGCTCGGTCGATCGACGAGTCGAGAGAGTCATCTTTGGCCACAACACAAGTTATACCGCGAGCTTCGACATCCGACGACTGAACCAGGGTATCCGCAAAAAGGGTATAAAAAATGATAGGACAATCTGGAAGGATTTTCAGTTCGGGGGCGGCATCTAGTCCCTTCATTACCGGCATGGACAGATCAAGGATGATGAGGTCCGGAAGAATTTCAAGGACCTGCTCGGCCGTTTTTGGCATTTGAGCAAAGGAAACGATGGCGGTTGAATTCCTAATGAATCTCGCTTCGTATCGCAGGGTCGTCGTCAACTACAAGCACTTTCTTTAACGTCCTTACGACTGAAGCCATTGGATCTCCCTAAACACACCTTAGGTGCAGAGCAAGTATGGGGGGAATACGAGGGTTATACAGTACCGAGATTACCTTAGATTGCTAGCGGAGATATTGCGTCAGGACCTATGATTAGGTCCATCTTTTGACAACGCTCTTGTAATCGTTGGCAGCAAATCCAAGCCCATTCGATCTTTGTCGACGAATCCGTCGGCGAGTTGATGTGCATCACTACTCAGCAATTGCTTCAGATCGTGATGGCTAGCAACGACAATTTTAATTGCAGGTGACTCTTGCCGTATGATCTTCGCGATTTCTAGTCCATTCGTTCCGGGCATGCTCACGTCCAGCAGGACCAAATCTGGCTTGAGTTCTCTGGTTTTCTGAAGTGCGTCGGAGCCATCAGCCGCCTCGCCGCATACACGCCATGGTGTATCTGTGAGCAATTCGGTTATATAAGTTCGCACCATCGAATTATCGACTGCGACTAAGATCCGCATTGAACCATGTTTCCCCACGTTTTCGATCGGCGTTTCGGTGGTAGCGGGGCAGCTTTATTCGGGATTGTGACCGAAATCGTCTTGCCGGTCGTATTCGAGTCAATTTGTATTTCACCATTAAATAGGCGCACACGCTCGCGCTTGGCTCTAATTCCAACGCCCGTGCTCCGCGATCTGACCTCGGCTAACCGTTCCGGAGTCATTCCCTTGCCTTGATCCTCGACCTGAACGGTGACGGCTTCCGGTCAGCGGACGACTCGAATTGATGCAGTATTGCCGCCCGAGCGCCGGTGAACGTTAGTCAGGCACTCCTGGATTAGCCGAAAAATTACTAATTCCATGTCTTGTGGCAGTCTTCCAAAGTTTCCAGAGATGCTTAACCGAATATCAAGGCCGCTATGTTCCGAGAGGCCGCGAACGCACCATGAGGGCTGCCAAGAGTCCGTCCGTGCATCCTAATCCTTGGCCCGCACTTGTTCCGGCGACATATAAGCGACGGTTCCCAATGTATTGCCTGGGCGTGTTAGTTGATCGCTATCTACCCCTTCCGTAGTCAGGGTGTCTGCGTTTTCTTTAACGCTATTCGCTGATTTGACCTTGGCCAGTCCAAAGTCGAGAATTTTCGCATGGCCTCGGTCGGAGACGAAAATGTTTGCAGACTTGATATCGCGGTGGATGATGCCTTTTGAGTGAGCGGCCTCCAACCCATCAGCGACTTCAATTGCAACCGCCAGCAATCTTTCGAGTTCCATCGGCCGACCCATGATGGACTGTTTCAGTGTCTTGCCATCGAGATACTCCATGGCGATGAAGGTTTTGACAGCATCTTCACCAATGTCATAAATTGTGCAGATATTCGGGTGATTCAGCGCCGAAGCGGCTTTGGCCTCACGCCGAAATCGCTCTAGAGCTTGACTTGCCAGGCAAGCCACCAGTGCGCAACGACATTGCTTCCTCAGCCGTTATAATGCTTCCATGACGGATTCCCCCACACAGCACATGCAGTGCATGGAGGTCTGGGGAGGCAGCCAGCTCACATCCAGTGGAGTCGAACTGGCCGGTCTTGATGTATGGGTCTATAGCAAGCCCTTCGGCCAAGCTCAGCGTGGCGGCGATGTCTACTACGTCTCTAGTTGCGCTTCCGGTCGCATCAGCCGCCTACTCCTTGCCGACGTTTCCGGCCACGGCAAATCCGTCGCCGCCACGGCAGCCGACCTGCGCACCCTAATGCGCCGCTTTGTGAATCGCCTCGATCAGAAAGAATTCGTCCGCCTCCTCAACGAGCAGTTCACCGCGCACTGTCGCCAAGGCAGCTTCTCCACGGCGGTCGTTACCACCTTTTTCGCACCCAGCCGCCGACTCTCTCTTTGCAACGCCGGCCATCCCCGCCCGCTTCTCTTTCGAGCCCTCGATGGCAGTTGGTCCTTCCTCGGCCACCAGGACAATCCCGAAAAGAAGGGGCCGCGCAACATACCTCTCGGCATCTTTCGGCTCACCGACTACGAGCATCTCGACATCGAACTCGACCCTGGCGACTGTCTCGTGAGTTACACTGACGCGCTCATCGAATCCTGTGACGCCGATGGTGAGATGCTCGGCGAAGAAGGCCTTCTACGCATTGTCAATCTGCTCGGCGACATCCCTGCGGAGAAACTCATCGCCTCTTTGCTTCAAGAAATCGCCCAGCGTTTTCCCGAAAACCTCTCTGCCGACGATGTCACCCTAATGGTCGTTCGCGCCAATGGCCGCTCCCTCCACTTTAGCTTCCGCGAGAAACTTGATGCATTCGGGCGTTTCCTAAAAGCCTGCTTCCGTTCCCTGAACCCCCGTGCTGATCGCGCCCCGCTCCCCGACGCTAACCTGGCCAATATCGGCGGCGCGATCATTCCCGCGCTCGGTCGTCGCTGGCGCGCCCCTCGCACCCCGCAAAAATAGCTTCCCGACTGGCTAGAGTGTGCGCCGGAACAGTTCCTGTCGCGTGCGTCACCCTGATTCTTCCCGGGCCGGGTGGTTCGGCGGAATCATCAATATGAGCTACGCGATGAACGCGATGATCCACAACACCTCGTGGGTCACGGCCCACTTTCATCTGATTTACGGTGGTGCGGTCGTGATTGTTTATTTCGCAATCGCCTACGAACTCTGGCCTCGCCTCACCGGCAGACCGCTAGCATCGAAGCGTCTGGCCTGCTGCCAACTCTGGATCTGGTTTTGGGGTATGCTCATCACGACGGTGCCGTGGCATATCGCCGGGCTCATGGGCCAACCGCGTCGTTACGCGATCTTCGACTATCCGGATCCACCATGTTATGAATCATTCCAGGCACTATACGACGGCTCGCTTGGGACACTGGTTGCCGGCGGATCCGAAACATCTCAACGATTGGTTAACGAAGGCTATTGAGGCTGCCGAGCAAAAGAAAGCTCCTTTTCATCCTGTGGTCGGAGAGTTTTGCGTCATGATCGAAAACGAGCCCGAGATGTATATATACTTCACGCAAATGTCGAGCGATACTTGGCTTTGTCCAAAGTGCGGTGGGCCGACGAAGAAATCATTGAAGAGTGCAGGCTTACAATCTTGGTGTCGCGCTGCTGACTGAAGAAATTAGAGCGTGACGCGGCGGCATAAGCCAAGACCAGAAAAACGGGGCTTTGAAACGAGGTATCGGAGAATCAGCTCATGCACACAAGAATCGCGACTGTGGTTCTGCTCGTCCCGCTACTTTCCCCGGTCACCGGATCGGGAATTCCGTCAACGGACAAGCTGGCCGAACCCGAGAGGTTTTTTCACGAGTTCATTGGCCTGAATGACGACCAAATCAGGGAAATCCGCGAAGGAAAGGCAATCGCGAAGGTATTGGACTCCCCGACTGCGGATCAGGTATTTGTTTTTGGCTCTGTCTACATAAATTCGACGCCGGAGCGTTACCTTAAATTCGCATCGGACATCGATGCGCTGCGCAAACTCCCGAGCTACATCGCACTACGAAAGTTCAGCGATCCGCCGCAGCTTTCGGACCTTACCGACTTCACGATGGATGAACAAGATTTCAAGCAACTGAAGGATTGCAAGCCAAGCCATTGCGAGGTGCAATTGCCGACCGAAGCGATGGAAGAGTTCCAACATTCCGTGAATTGGTCTGCGCCGGACGCCAACGACCAGGCCAATCGCCTGGCACAGCAAATGGCACTGCAAGCCCTCCTCAACTACCAACAGGGCGGCAACGCGGCCCTGGGAACCTATCGCGACAAGAATCACCCGGCCGTCGTGGCGGAAACGTTTGCTTCTTTACTCCGCCGCTCGAACGCACTCCCTGTGTATCTGCCCGAATTGCGTGAATACCTCCTCAACTATCCCAAGGCCGATTCCGGCAATATCCAATCCGAGTTCTATTGGGAGAAAGTGAATTTTGGACTGAAGCCGACCCTGCGCATGGTGCAAGCGATCGTCTATCAAGGTAAGTCGACGGAACGGACTGCGTATGCCGTAGCCGTGAAACAGCTATACGCGAGCCACTACTTCGAAAGCGCGCTGGACCTGACGGCGTGCGTCAAAGACGACGAGCACCCGGCTCATCTCGGCTTCTACCTGATAACCATGAAGGGATCGCAACAGGCAGGCCTGACCGGTTTGAAGGGCGGAATTGTGCGGAAAGTCGCGGTGGATAAGACCCGGTCTTCGCTGGAAAAGGCCCTGGCTTCCATCAAGCAGAAGCTCGAGTCTCAGGCGCAATCCTCGAATCACCCAGGGTGATGAATATGGCGTTCCCGGATCGCCGCACCTTGAATGTACTGATGACCGCGCTGCTGTTCGGGTTGGTGCTGGCGATTGTGTACGTCGCCCGCGCCGTCATCGTGATTTTCGCTTTCTCGATACTGTTCGCTTACCTGATTAATCCCATCGTGAGGTTTCTGCAGAGCCACTCGCTGTTTTTCAAAAATCTGAGGGGCCCGCACGTTGCGGAAGCCTACCTGGCGCTTCTGTTTCTTCTCGGGCTCATTATCCACAATTTCGCTCCGCAACTCGTCCCCGGAGTGGAGCAACTCGTCCGGGACTCACCGGCGATGATGGAAAATGTTTATTCAGGCGATATTGCCGTTGACATGGGACACCGGAATGGCTGGGACGAGGCCCAGTCGCTTCGCGCAAAAGCTTTTCTGCAACAACGCAGGGAACGTATCCGCGGTTTGGTGGAATCTGTGCGGCAGTTTGTATCGGTTGCGTTTGGTGGAATTGTGCTGATTCCGATTCTCGGTCTTTTTTTCCTGAGTGACGGCGAGAAACTGGCAAATGGAGTCATTGAACTCGTCTCGACCAGGGAAACGTACGAGGAAATCAAGGCCTTAGCCGCGGACCTGAACGATATGATGCGACACTACATTCGGGCCAAGGTCATCCTTGCCGTCCTGTCGCTCATCTTTTGCTCCGTTGCCATGCTGTTCCTGGGTTACCCGAACGCACTTGCTCTGGGGCTCATGGCCGGAGTCCTTGAATTCATTCCCGTGGCCGGTTGGATCACCGCGTTAATCGCCATCGCTACAGTTGGGATGCTTACGCACTCCCACTGGATCTGGATGGCGGCGCTGCTGGGCCTTTGGCGGATGGTCATGGACTACGGAATTTCCCCGCGCGTCATGGGCCACGAACTGGAGATCCATCCCCTGCTGGCCATTTTCACGGTTATGATCGGGGGCGCGGTCGGGGGAATCGTGGGGATTTACCTTTCCGTGCCGTTAGTCGCCGCCTTGCGTGTCATTTGGCACAGGTTCGCCCCTCCTGCCCGACACGCCGAAACCGCGCCTGGTTAGCTTAAGGCGCTTCGTCAGCTGATCGAAGCAGGAAGCGTGAAGACCCTTGCCTTGCCAGAGCTGCGCAAAAATTCCGTCCTATTTCGAAGCCTGACCGATCCAAGAGACAAACCCATTCGCTTAACCTTTATATATGCATCGTTGCCTGACGGGAGCGATCGGAGACGTTGAATTCGAGTCGTGGTGGAGATGAACTTGGTACCGATGGGAACCAATGAGTTCTTCCCCCAACTCGTCTCGCTGCAAACGAAAGACACAGTCCGGCCCATGTGGTTTCCGCTCCTGTGGGTTACTGGAAGACGGAAGACCAACGATTGGAAAAGCACCCCGACCGCCGTGTCCTCGCAAGCCGTCTCTTTGGTGTTTCGCAAGTTCGGTGAGGGGATGGCGATATTTATCGTGAGAGCTCACATATCCAGTTAACTTCCCATGCCTTTCCCCCGTCTGACGAAAAAGACTGTTCCATTCGCGACGATTTAGGTGAAATGTTGAGCCAGACATAGCGCACAAGGACTGCGCGGCCTTCCCAAGTTTGCTGGTTGTAGAATTCACCTCGCTTTCCGTTAAACTGGCCCACAACAGGCGGAAGATCGAGAGTACCTTTGTCGATTACCTGGTGGATCTCGCTATCGCCAGATGGCTAAAAGCCCTTCTGGTGAATATCGCGCGTCATCAGCCAGAGGTGAAGTCTTTTACCGTGACCAGATTGGCCTTCGTCTCGTGGGCCTATTGTTGGTGGGATCGGTTGGACACGAATCGCGGTTCGACTCGTACCTGTATCGCTTCGCAGGTTGCTCCCGGTTCTTGTGCCAGTTGGCGGTTTCATGATCCGGCAGCGGCGCGTGCGAATCTCCCCTTGGGAACTTTCTTCTGGCTGTCTGCTCAGTGAGTTATGATTTGCACGTAGTCGGAATTTTCGTCGCTGTTTTTCGCTGAGGCCGATATGAAAAAAATGAGTGGCATTTCTGGAAGAACAGCGAAATCGCTTCTTGGCGTCGTGGCGTTGATGGCCCTGCTCGTGGCCGTGGCCGCGTCATCGCGGGGACAGGAACAGATTTCTAAGCACGGTATAGTCACGCCGCTCGCGAGTGCCAATCTCGTTTTCGACGGCGAACCCGCGTGTCTCAAAGTTGCGCGCGAGAACGGCGATCCAGACAAAGGTGCGTCAACTTTCCTTCTCGAAGCTCCTTCCGGGTGCGTGGTTCCCGCCCACTATCACACCGCTGAAGAACAATTGATGGTGGTCCAGGGCGACGTGCTCACCGGGATGGACGGCATGGCGGAAGCGACGCTTGGCCCCGGCGGCTTTGCTATGATGCCCAGCAAAGCCATGCACTGGTTTACCTGCAAATCAAAGAATACTTGTCTGATGTTCGTGACGTTCGACCGCACGTACGACATCGTTTGGGCAAAGCAAGCGAAGTAACGCTCATCACAGTGCGCCGTCAAATTCCGCGTCATCAATCTTCGTCTTTTTTGGAAGCTCGTTCCTCGTTATCCAAGTTGCCGATTCCGAGGCGCATCGTTTGGTAGGCCGGCAACAGCACTTCCGCGTGGTTTGGTAGTTCCTGCGGTCTTGTAAGTTCTAAAGCCTAATCACGCTACCCTGATAAGGGCGAGGTCGGTGGTTCAAGTCCACCCAGGCCCACCATTCACACAGTAAATACGCGAGTGCACGAGAAACGGATCTCCCATATTGTGGGACCCGGAAAGTTCTATAAAAGCAGAAGTCAAGAAAAAAATCTCTCCCGCGGCCGGAATTTTTCTTACTTCGCAGCCCATGTGAATGAACAAGATCTGTTCTGACCTGCCGCGCCAGGTGCTCGGTTGCTGGGAT
>Ga0210392_10001544_pt1 | contig 12036 bp, 8 predicted proteins | sample IncBWC30OmetaG_FD_161057 | JGI IMG/M metagenome (GOLD analysis project Ga0210392, IMG submission 161057) | Forest soil microbial communities from Barre Woods Harvard Forest LTER site, Petersham, Massachusetts, United States - Inc-BW-C-30-O ...
GCCTTCGAGTTGTGCGTCAGCCCGACCACCTGCTTGAAATTTGCGGCGCTCAACGCCGGCACCAGCGAATCCCATAGGCTGCGATTGCGGATGGTTTCGCGGGTCAGGTACACGTATCGCTCGATGGCGATCGATACGCCGACCACGAAAATCAAGGCCAACGGGTACAGGAACAGCCCGCCGTCCTTGAAGAAATTGACTGCCGAACTCATGAAATTCATCTGCGCGCTCCTAGTAGACTCTTCGTCCCAATATGTAATTCAACCAGATTCCGTAAAATCGGCTATGACTTACTTCTCACCCTGCGGAGGCGAGCGGCCCGGCGCACCATTTTGGGACGCATCGGCCTGCACAGCCTTGTAATAGACCACTTCTCGTTTGAAAACGTCCCGATCGACCGGCGCCAGGATCTCGTCAACCAGGCTGTTCATGGGCTTTCCGGCCAAATCGCCAATATCCGACCTCTTCCACGGAACGATGTACATGACCTTCGGCTGCTCGCGGTCGCCGGTCACCGTAGCCGTACCCAATTGCAGTCGATCGGAGGCGGCCGGACCCTTCTGGCCCGCCGCCCCAGAAGGACGGGTAGCCGCGGCGGGCGGACCCTTAGACGTACCGGCACGCGGCTCACCGGCCTCGGACTGGGCGGCGGCCTGCCGGGAGGTATTCGCGCGCGGCTCAACGGCCTCGGACTGGGGGGCGGCCGGCCGAGAGGTATTCGCGCGCGGTTCGCCGGCCTCGGACTGGGCGGTGGCCTTGGGGGGTTTTGCCGGGGCCGCCACCGGTGCAGGTGCCCCCGGTGCAGGCGCCGCCGGTGGGTCAGCGGCGGGGGCCGTGGCAGTCGCGGGTTGCTGTGCGTAGGCCTTCATCGCCAGACAAAGCAGGCTCAAACCCAACGTTTTCGATAGAGTATTCATGCAGGCTCCTTCTTGGCGGCAGCCGGCGGTGCACCGACGCGCTTGCGCAATTCCACCACCCAACCGGCGACTTGTTTGTTCTCGCCGGCGATCTCGATGTAGCGTTCAAATTGCTCGAGCGCCTTCTGCGGCTCGGCCATATATAAATCGTAAAGCACGCCCAGATTAAGATGCGCGGGCGCATAGTTTGGTTCAGCGGTAATCGCACGCAAGTACGCGGCCTCAGCATCGGTGAACTTTCCGAGCTTGCGCTCAACGATTCCGAGCTCATCGCCCGCGACCGGATTGGACGGCGTCAGCGTCAGTGCGGCCTTGAATGCGGCCTCGGCTTCGCTCAGCCGCGAATCGTGTAAGTACAGCAGCCCTAGATTTAATTGCGGCCCTGCAAATTGCGGGTAGGCAGCGATGAGCTGCTTGAACTCGAGTTCCGCATCCGTGTTGCGGCCCGACTTCATCAATTGCAGCGCTTGGGTGTACTGCTGCGCTGCGCGAGGCGGGACCTCGACCGCCTCAGGCGCCGCAGCGGGGGCTGGAGCCGTTTGGCCCGCCGGGCTCGGCGGGCTCGAGGCCGCAACCGGCGCAGGCGCCCGTGACGGCGCAGTCGCCGGCGCGCTCTGACAACCGGCCAGCAGCGCCATCGCGCCCAAGCTAGCGAATTGATTCAACCTGCTGTTCACCGATTTCCACCTTGCCGTAGCGGCCTGGGTTGAGCTGCGCGAGCGCTGCGAAACTCTTCTGCACCCACTCATCGTAGGTGCCGTCCTTGGTTCGCGCCGCGTTGACTTCATGTAGTTTGATCGCCTTCTCTTCGAACGGGAAAGCCTGCTCCTCGAGCAACACATCGTATTGCTCCAGTTCGTCCTTCTTGAGATTCTTCGGGCGCTCCGAGCTCATCAGATCCTTGCCCAACTGTCTGTACAATTCCGCACTCTCGAAGGTTGCGGCGGTGGTGACGTCGGCCACTTGATAGTCGGCCACGGCCTCGTAGGCCTTGAGCGCAGCCTCCATCGCCTTGCGTTTCTCGGCGAGGGATTTCTTCAGTGGCACGACCAGCTTGATGCTCCGAAACGCTTCGCGAACCGGAGCGGCCAGGGTCAGGGCCGCCTTGGCCGCGAGCGCCCGGCTGCGATCGGTGCGCGCCGCGCCGGCCGACCGGTCGGCGGCAATGATGTCCTTGAGCCAATAGTCACGTCCGCTGAAATCGCCGGCCTTGCCGGCAATCACGCTGAGTTTGTTGCGCGCTTCCATGGCCGGGCCCAAGGGTTGCGGGAAGTGCTTCACGAAGGCTTCCAGCATGGTGCGCGACTTCGCCGTGTTGCCGGCCTTCTCGTACAGATCCGCCGCCTGCAGGGTGGCCTCGCGCTGAACCTCGGGCGTCTCTTTCGGCGATTGCGCCATCTGCTCGAATTCAACGGCCGCTTGGCCGGGTTTGTTCGACTCTGAATAGGCCACGGCGAGATTGCGGGTCACGTCGGCCTGCAGCGGGCTCTGCGGAAAGTTGCGTCGGAACCCTTCCAAAACGACGATGGCGCGATCCCATTGCTTATGCGTGATGAGCAGCGCCGCCGCATCGAAATCCGCGTTCGAGCGGACTTTCGATGAGGGCGCGAGGGCTGAGACACGCAGGAAGTCTTCAACGGCAGCGGCACTATCGCCGGACTTGCTCTTTTGTTCTCCCTGCTTGTAGATCGACGCGGCAAGCCGCTCGACAATCACCGCGCGCTCCGGGTCGTTCGGCGGCATCAATGCCTGCGCGTGGGTATAGGCGGCTTCGGCTTTGTCGAACACGCCTTGATCGAAGTTCGAATTGCCGATGACCGTCCACGCAATGCGCTGTTTGGCGACGTCCACCGCGGGCTGCTTGGCCAGAAGTGCTTCCGAGGTGGAGACCGCTCGCAGATAGTCCTTGGCGGCGTAGAGTTCCGTGGCCGCGCGGGTCAGGACTTGCGCACTCTCCGGGTGCGCAGGAAATGATTGCGCAAACTGCAATGAGCTGTCGATCGTCTTCAGGTGCAAGGTCGCCTTGGGCTCGCCCGACAGAGTCTCTTCCTGCTTGCCATAGGCGATGATCGCCGCATATCCGGCGGCCGCGGCCTTCTCGTGATCGCCGTAGTGATATGCCGTGCTCTCGTATTCCTGGGCGGCGTCCAGATATTGCTTGCTCTCGAACAGGGTGTCGGCCAGCAGGTAATTGGTCACCGCACTGCCCGGATCGTCCGGGAACGATCGAAGGTAGCTGCGATACCATTTCGCCGCTTCTTGATAGTCTGCGACATCTTTGGTGCGTTGTGCCTGGGCGTGATAGTACTGCGCCACATCCTTGAGATTGGTCTTCAGTACCGCCACCACTTTCGCTTCGCTCTTTGGGTCGCGTCCCTGCCAGTACGGCGTCCCAAAACTGTAATTTTCCACGAACTCCTTCTTGCCCTGCAGCACCAATTGCGGGAAGCCGCCTTTTGAATATGCCTCGATTGCCTGCATTTCGAGCAGTGGAGCTTTCTCGTTGTTGCGATCCTGTGAAACAAAGGCGCGATAGCTGTCGGCCGCATCCGTGTAGCGCTCTTTTTCCATGTAAAGATCACCCAACCGCGCATACATCAGATACGAATAAGGACGCGGCGGCGCGTGGTGCTTCACGAAGTCGGCAATGGACTTGGGGCCATCGAGGTAGGAGAAGGTGATCGACATCACTCTGAAAGTGTCTTCCACCAATTCCCGATTGGCGCGGCTCAACGTGTCGATCTCGATCAATGCATGCGCGTCACGCTTGGAAATCAGCACTGAATCGAGAACGCCGGCGAAGGAGTCCAGGCTGCGTTCATTTTCGCCCTGCTTGAAAAGCGACCAACCGTGTTTGTAGAGGCTCTGATTGTAGAATGCGGACGAGGAACCGACCTTGATCACAGCCTCGTAAGCGGCCTGCGACTTGGGGTAGTCTTTTCCCGAGAACAGCAGCTCGCCGCGGCGAAATTGCGTCTCGTCGATGAAGCGGCTGTTCGGATATTGCGCCACGAGCCGATCCAGGGAGGCGAGCGCCCGGTCAGGCTGTGCGTTCAGCTCATAGGCTCGAGCGAGCTGGTAGAGCACCGAATCATTGCGCTCATACTTGGGATACGCCTTCAACAGCGCCGAATACAAGTGAATGGCTTCGGTGGCTCGCAATCCTTCGTTGGTGGCCAACTCGCGCTCGATGCGTTCGGATTCCGAGCTTTCCAAGTTTAGATCGCCAAGTCGACGCAGCGCCTCGGCGCGCAGTGCCGCATCCCCCGCGTTCAAATCCAGAAAGCGCTTGTAGCTGTCCATGGTCTTGGTCGGATCCACGTTGCGCGGGGGATCGGTGTTGATATCGACCTGCTGATTGTCGAGATCCTTGATTGTCGCCGGTTTTTTTTGGTCGGCGACGCTCATCGCGGGCAAAGTCATGCCAGCCAGTATGGCGGCGATACATGTCACGCGTGAGACGAAAATCGTCATGGCTGCGACTGCGGCGGCGCATCTGGCGGCGCGTTGGGCGGCGCGTTGGGTGGCGCGTTGGGCGGTGCCTTCGACGGCCCGTTCGAAGTGCGGTCATAAATCGACGCCAGTTCATAGCGCGCCTGCACCTGGTAGGTCTCGATGCGTACCTTCTGGGCCTCGAGTTCGCGGATGGCGAGCGACTGCAGGAATAGATTCTGCCGCTCGGAAACATCGGCCATGCGCTCATGCAATTGATCGATGCGGGCGCGGACGGCCGCCACGCGCGATGCGTACCCGCCGGTCGTCAACGGCGTCCCGGCGCGGGCCTGCTTGACCAGCACGGCGCGTTTCTGCGTCTCTTTCAGTTGGCCCTCGAGTTCCTTCACCGAACGCCGTTCATTCCACAGTCTGGCTTTGAAGCTCTCCGACAGGCGCCAATACATGACTCCCTTCATGAGGCGATGCTTTTCCCTCATGTCGCTCAAGTCCGGGTCATCCATGTGCGCCGTCAGATAGTCCTCGATGCGCTTCAACCGCGCCCAGGTCTGTTGCTCCTCAGGGGTGCCCAAGGCTGCCACGTCGTTGGATTTCTCGATCTCATTGATGCGCGATTCGAAATCCACGCGTTTCTGCGTCAACGCGTCAAGATTGGTCGCGGCCAAGACCGCATCGGCCTTCGGTACGCGTTGGTTGTAGGCCTCCTGACGGGTATCGAGCATGTCATCGTAGGCCGAAACATCATCTCGCCAATCGTCCAAATTGCGGCTCATGAAATTGAGTTCGCGATAGTTCTTCAGCCCTTCCTGGAATTCATTGCTCGCCAAAAGCGAATACAGGTAGCGCGACTCGGGCGCATTGGGCACCGTCGTGAGCTGCCAATACCAGGTTAGCGTGTCTTTCTTGTCGTCATTCAACAGGCGATCGAGCAGCTTGCCGTTGCGGATGCCGTCGATTGAATCGTCGATACGCTTGAGTTCACTGTCGAAGGACTCGATGGCTGAATTGTAGAATTCAGCGGCCTGGCCCATGGCCGACAACTGCGCGTACGCGTAAGGTACGGTGAGAAAGGACTCCTGGACCGCGGAGTCGAGCAGGCTGCGTTTGCGAAGCGCAAGCCACGGCACCAAAGCGCGCTTGAATTCGCCCATGCCGGCATCCGCCCATCCCACTCCCAGCAGCGCCTTGCTGGAATAAGGACCCTCAAGCCGTACTCGCTGCAGGATGGGTCTTGCCTCGGCTGCACGATGCGCCTGCAGCAGCGCGAAGCCGAGCGCCAAATTGGCCTTGTCTTTGAGCGCCAGCAATTCCTCGCTGCGAGTCTGCATGTTGCCGACCCGATCCAGATAGGTGATGGCTTCAGCAAGCCGGTCGCGGCGCACCAGCGCCACCCCTAAGTTGAATTGTGCATACGCCGTCCAGTCGGGGGCGCCATGCCAGCTGCCCAGTGCCGTGATGGCCTCGTCGTAGCGTCCCTGGCGCATCATGAGCTGCGCCAGCAGCATGTAGCGTTCTGCGTTGATGCGCGGATCCATCTTGTCCGACACCTGACGCAGCGCCCGTTCGGACTCGTCCAAGTAACCGCGCTGATACCAAACCTTGCCGAGATAAAACCACGCCCTGTTGCGCACGAACTCGGAAGTGTTTTTGTTGAGCAGCGCCTCAAAGATCTTGCCGGCCTCGACGTGCTCACCCAGCGACAAGTACAAACCGCCCAACAGCAGCTCGGCTTCCTCTTGGGTATGCGGAACGCGTCCCAGCTGGCGCGCGGCCAGCAGGCGCGTGATCGAATCGAAGTAGTCGTCCTCAAAGAAGTAAAACAGCACGTCGCCGTAGGCGAGGTCCTCCACCGCATGCGGCGCCAGGCCATTGGGATCCGGCGTGACGTTCTTGGCGGGCGATGCCGCGAACGGCACCGTCAGCAGCAATCCGCCGAGGAGCAGCGGCCGAAGTGTATTAATCACGCCTTGCACGCATCATTCCCAGTCTTTGATCATGAACTCAGGTTGATGCTTGGGAACGCGGTCGGTGATCTTAAGTTCCAGATATTTTGCGCCGACGCCCTTGTCGAAATTGATCGTGGCGCCGCGCTTGTAGTCGCGTTCGACCGGACCTTTGCCGCTGAAGAATGCCACCAGTTCATGCTTGCCGACTTTCAAATTCCCCAGGTAGATTTGCTGCACGCCGCCCTTGAGCAAGGCATCGGCCTCGCGCGCCGTGTACAGATAGTTCTTGACTTCCTTGTTGTCGATTTTGACCGTCACCGAGTCCAACGCGAAAAAGGTGCCGACATCCATCGAGATGTAGAGCGCGACCTGGGTGTTGGCCGGAAACAGCAGTTGTTCCTGCAGCACGAACAGATCCTTGTTCAGATCGACGACATCTTTCTTCAAGCCCTGGACCTCTTGATCCAGAGTCTTGAGCTCCGCCGGGGGCGCGTCAGGAGCGGGCGGCGCGGGCGCGTCGGCCCCTGGGGTATCCGCGGCGGCGGGCGGCGGCGTCTCGCCCATGGCCATCCATGCAGGGGAGAGCAATGCGCCGCAGACCATGAGCGATACCATTCGATGCTTGAGATTCATAACTGACCCTATCGTTTTACTCGCGCAGCAATTCGCGGATTTGATCAAGATAAACGCGCTCGCCGCCGCGCTTGAAGCCAACGGCCGAATAACGCACGACGCCCGAGCGATCCACGAGGATCGTCATGGGCATTTTCTGCAACAAATAGTCCTTGCCGATCTGGGTGCCCGTATCGAACAAGATCGGGTATGACACGCCCATGGCTGCCGCGAACTCCTTCGAACGCCGCAAGTCATCGTCCACCGACACGCCGAGCACCACGAGACCGGCGCGCTGGTAGGTAATATTGATGCGATCCAGCGCCGGCATCTGCTGGCGCGAGTCCCCGTCCGAGCGACTCCAAAAATTCACCAAGACGACCTGGCCGCGAAATTCGGACAAGCGCAGATTGCGGCCATCCAATCCTCGCAACACAAAATCCGGTGCTTCCCTGCCGACGATGGTCGGCGCGGCGGCAAGAGACGATGCGGCCATTGCGGCAATCAGGCTACCCAAGAGCAATGCTCTACGCATGCGGTGCAACGCTCAAATTGACGCCACAGCGTCGCGATTCATCAATCACGCTGGTAACCCCGCTGTCCTAGGAACACCCCGTAGACCGGAAGCTTTGCGCCCTCGCCTTTCGGCGAGTTTGCCCTGATCAGACCTTATGCAAAATCGCACAATGCGAGCCGCAGTGTCAACGCAACGGCGGCGTGTTCGCTAGGTTTCTGCAAGACTTGGCGCACATTCGTGCACATTCATCGAGCAGCAAGCAAAGCGGTCAACGCAATGCGAATCGTGCGGCACATGCTTGTAGACATTACAAGCCGGCGATTGACCGAGTAATTTGTCTCTGGAATGAGACAGCAAGAACGAAATCCAGGGGTCCGACGCGTGGTCGGACCCCGATTATGAGTCACACTTCTAGGCAACTTTTCCGTTCACCAACCCCGCCAGGGGTTGGAAGGCAATCAAAGGATCCAGCGTCGCTCCGCTGCCGAGCGTGTTGTTCAAGTTCGGCGCCGGGAAGAGCGTTGGCCATGCCGCGACTGCGCCCGCGCTGTGCAGTGCCATGTAGTTCAGTACCACCATCTGCACCAAATTGGGCACGTTGTTGCCTGCGGGACTACCCGTCGTATTGAGCGAGCCGTCGGGATTGAAGTTGCCGATCTGCAAGCTCAGCTCCGGGTTGGCCTGGGCGGGCACCGGCCTGCCGGCGGGATTGAAAACCAGGAAATACGTGGCCGCGACACTTTGGTTGTCCGCCGTCCACACGCCCTTGCCGCGTCCGCCGACAGAACTGTCGATCATGCCGCTGCTGGCGAGCGAGCCATCCGTGAATACATAGATCATGACCGGCTTATTCACCCGCGAGGCGTATTCCAGGCACGCGCCGATGCAATTGCCCAGATTCAAGTCGCGCGCCTCGCCGTCCATTCGATTGCCGCTGTGATAGTCGAAGCCGCCCATCTCGATGGTGCCGGCGGCGGCATTGCCGTCAATGACCAGCTTCATGATGGCGGCGGTTTTCTGATAGTCCGAATTCGCCTGGTATTCAGCGGTCGTGAAGATGCCGCTCGCGCCGACGATGTTGGGGTCCAGGTCCGGATTCACGGCCGAGGGGCTGTTGTACTTATCGACGATGTACGCCGACTTCGTATATCCGCAAGCCTCGATCCCGGCCGGCCCGAGTGCGGCGGCGTTCAACGTGGGGTCGGTATAAGCCTGCACCTGCGCATACTTGGCGTCGCTGATGCGCTTCATGGATTCCAGCACATTGGTGACATCGGCGGAATTGGGCAGCAGCGTGCTGAGCTGTCCGGTGCTGACCAAACCCTTGCTGTCCTGAGAACTGGAAATCTTGGTCGGCATTGCCGAGGCAATGACCATGGTCGGCGGCGACATCGAATTGCCGCCGGACTGGGAACTTTCCGAACCGATGAGATCAAGCAATCCGCCGCGTGCACCGGCCTGATAAATGCCGTACATCGGATTGTGCGGGTTGGTATTGGTGTCGTTGTTCGACATCGCAGGAATCACCGTACCGTTGGTTCCTGCCATGGCTTTGGCGCTGGCGCGTAATTTCATGCCGCGCAAATGCGCGCTGTCCGAGTGATAGCGCAGCCCGAAGCTCGCGTCGACGAAACTCCCCGCGGCGCTGGCATTCGGCACCATGGATCCCGGCAGACCCAGCTTGCTGTAGCCCGCTACCGAGAGGAAATCCAACTGTCCCTGAGGACCGCCGACAAGCACATTGGAGCCCGCGATGTTGCCGCCACCTGCGAGGTCAAAGCAGATGAACGGAATCTTGCCGGCGCCGGTGGTGATGTTGCAGTTTGTCACGGCGGTTTGGATGTCCGGGGCGAGCGTGGCCCGCGCGGCGCGCGGATAGGCAAGCATGCCCGCCAGCGTCGGCGCGATGACCGTGGCGGCCCCGGTCATGAAGCCCTGCGCGACGAATTCGCGGCGGGTGCGCGGCCGAGGGTGATCCAAATGGCGCAGCGGCTCATGTATGCCCAGCGCTTTTGATTTCTTGCTCATAAGTGAAAGACCTCTTCGATTCGTCTTGCTTAATTGATCAACATATCGGCGCTGCCGAACGCCGTGGCGCATGCTGCGGCGGTCACTGCCTGAGCCCGCGCCGTCGTGTTGCAGGCGCTGGTTGTGCACAAATTGTTTATCAGGCTCGTAAGCTCAGTCGTAACCGTGGATGCCGCCGGTTGGCTGTGCAGACTGCTGCCCAGCACTCTGGCCGCGAGCGCCGTGGTGATGGCACTGGTGCTACCGGGATACGTCGACCCGCTGAAGGTCACCCCAGGGAGCACGACGGACGAATACGTCGGGTTATTGACCATGACGTTGCAGTACTGAATGGCCAACTGCGCAATGCCGACCTGATTCGCCGATGAGAAGGCTTCGAGCGTCGGGGTCGCCGGCAGCTGTTGCTGCACCGCCAAGTACGTGGCGCTGACATTCGGATCCGTGGTGGGCACGCCGGTGAGTACGGACAGGGTCGAATTGACCTGTGCGAAGGTGCGCACACCGACGTCGGCGGCCACCGGGCCCGGGGCGGGGGCCGGCATGCTGGGTGCCGCCTCGACCACCACGTTGGAATGACTGCCCAATACATCGAAAGTCAAGAAGAACTGGTCGGTCAAGGGACCGCCCTGCAAGCCGATGACGGTGCCGATACTCGACAATACCTCGCCCTGCGGCGTGTAGTTCGCAGGCGTGATCGTCGTTTTGAGCGGTATGTACGCCTGGCCAACCTGCGGCACCCCGCCATTGAGGCCGATGCGAATTCCCTGCACGGGGATGCTGGGAAGATTGCTGGAGGTAACGGTCGGATCCAGCGAGATGAAGGTGGGCTGATAGAACAGGTAGCCGTAGCTGTCGTACTGGCTAACCGTGAACATGACGTAGCTCTGCGATACCCCGGTCACCGTCGAGACGTTGAACAACTCGTAGTAACGCTCGCCCACGCCGGCGTTGAAGTTCTGCATCACCTGCGCCGCGGACATCGCACGGCTGTGGATGGCGACGAACTTGATCAGTCCCTGCCAGGATCGATCGCCCGATACTTCGTTGCCGAGGACCAGCGCGAAGGTGCTGTCCCAAGTGGAGATCGTGCCGCCCTTCTGCGGATCCGGCGGGCCCACGGCCACGCCATTGACATAGATCTGGCGGCCGTTGACGGCGTCGTACGTGAGCACGACGTGTTGCAGGGAAGCCTGCAGTGCCATCGCCGCGTTCGGCGTCTGCAATTGCGGCAGACCGGTGAGCGCGGTATTGGAGTTGCGCAGCATGAAGTCATAGTCCTGGTTGGTCTGACCCAGCGTGAAGTTGCGCGTGGTGTCGCCGCCGGAATAACTGACCATGTAGGATTTGTCGGCCGCCACCAGCGCGGGCGCCACCCAGGCCTCGACCGAGAATTCACCGGTCGCCTGAATGAAGTTGTAGATCTTCTGGCTCGCTTGAGTGGTCGCCTGGGCCTTGCCGCCGGCGCCGACATTGATACCCCAGCCGCCCGCCAGCGTGACGTTGCCCGATATGGTCAGGTCCGCCGAAGGATCGATACCGCTGGTGTCAAACGTCGTATTGTTGACCACCGACTGGAACTCGTACTTGGCGATGGTATCGGCATCGTAGCGGCTGGCGCCGCTGGCGATCGTGCCTTGCGTCAGCGACAGCGCCTTGCTGGTGACCAGGCTGGGATCGATATTGGCCGGCGTCAGCATGGCGGCGAAGGCCTGAATCTGCGCCAGCATCTGTGCGGCGTCGGACGCGCAATTGTCCCAACAGTTATGGTTGTCGGTCAGCAGGCGCTGATAGAGGCGCGAATTCGTGCCGCAGGTACCGGCATTGTTGCCACCGGACCCGGCGCAGCCAGTAAAGTCGATCTTGGGAATGGCCGCGGGGTAGGCGATCGCAAGTGAAGGATCCGCATGGTAGGGCGACTGTTCAACGGACGGGTCCGCGGTCGTGGAATGGCAGCGCACGCAGTACTTGCTGGTGAGGGTATAAACGGTCTGCTGATAGTCCGTGGCAGCGGCCGGGAAATTCAAGCTCTGCCCGACGGATTGATCCGGCGGCGCCTGTAACTGCACCGTGGTTGCGGACGCCGCGCCCGCCGCGCCCGCCCAGTTCGAGATCCAGGTCGTCAAGATTTGGCCGCAAGCGCCGTTGTCGGCGAGCCAGCAGTTGTGGCCGCCGCTGACCTTGGTGACGATCAGCGATGTCGAGGGAGTGGCCAGATTCACGACCGTGTTGGCCTGCGCATAGGCCAGGTTTACATCGTCGCTGCGCGCAAAATTCGGCATCTGCGCGGGCGAAGTGGCGTTGTGGCATTGGCCGCAACGATTCTGGACCCGCACGTTGTTCCAGAAATTGACCTGGAACGCGGTGACATCGGCGGTCGCGGCCGGAGGTCCGGTATAGGCATCGGCGGTGACCGTCTGCGATGGAGCCGGATTGGTCGTGGTCGGCGCGCCTGCACCACCGCAAGCGGTCAGGGCAAACGACGCGGCGAGCGCAGCTAAGCCGGTGATATGTGTAACGTTCATGCTCAGGTCCCCATGCAGTAGGCGGCGCCTTCAGCGAAGAC
>Ga0210392_10001545_pt1 | contig 12028 bp, 23 predicted proteins | sample IncBWC30OmetaG_FD_161057 | JGI IMG/M metagenome (GOLD analysis project Ga0210392, IMG submission 161057) | Forest soil microbial communities from Barre Woods Harvard Forest LTER site, Petersham, Massachusetts, United States - Inc-BW-C-30-O ...
TCCTTGGTCATGCAAGAATCTGAAGCATACGATGAGGTGGCGACAACCAGTATCGACACCACGATTACTGCGACACGCATTGGGCCGCTCCAACTCAACGCAACAAAAAACTACATTACGCAAAAACTACTTCGGCAAATTAGAAGTCAAACGTGGCGAAAAGTGGCCAAAAATAAGAGGTCCGCGCTGCTTTCGGCCGCTGCGGCCTCGCCCAAGGCTTCCGCCGGGTTAGGTCCCTACGAACCGTGCGTCCAGTTTGATCGGTTAGCGAGGTCCAGTTTTTGCGTTTGGCTGGGCATTCATGCGGTGGAGTTCGCGAAAGAACATCCACCTGAGTTCGCGCTCATCCTTCGCGAGATGGTGCAAGGTCAAAACCTTTCCAAGAGCGCCGATTTCAGCATCGCTGAGTTTCCGCTTCGCCGATCGCTCAATTTCTTCAAAGATCATTTGGCCTTCACTTTCAGCCCGATCTCGTGCAGCCGGCGTGACAGCGGACACGGTGCCTGCTTCCCCAACTCCGTTGCCGCGAGGCAAGCAGGTAAAGAAGTAACCGGCTACCCTCCCGGTCTCATCGGCGGAAATTCGCCATCCCGACGCAAAAAGGCTATCTTCCCAGCAAGCCCCTACGGTGGAGTTTGTATGTCATGCGTCGCTCGCCCTCGATTGTGCCCAATGAAGCCAACCAAGACACTTACCTCGTGCTGGATGACTTCGGCAGGAGGGGATGTTCTTGGCGGGAGACTGACGCGGACAGCGCAGACCGCGAAACGCTGATCCGCGACCTAGTGGAAGGCCGGTACCTTCATCCGGTCCGCATCGTGGCCTTCAACACTGTTGAAGGCTGGTCCCGGGACGTGACCGTGGACGTCTCCGACGAGATGCGCCGACGATACGTTGAGTTCGGCGAGGTGCCACAGTCTGTGCTCGACTTTTTGGACGCTAACCGGCGATGATCGGCAGGCCGCTCTGATAAAAAACTGACACATTAGGCCATTAGCGTTTTTGGCCAGCAACTTGCACCACATCCAGTTGCTCGCATCACTTATCCCCGCCCATGGCCCCGTGAGCGGGGATTTTTGTTAGAACTATCCCGCAGCGCGGTAGTTATCAGAACATGCAGTACATGTTCCTCGGCATCGTGTTCGTCAGCATCACAAGCCTCGCCTTCGTATTGATGGTGGCTCTGAACAGATTGGTTGGCGGGTAAGACCCTCGCTTGGCGGTCTCTGATCCTGGCCTCTTTCCGACCCCAGTGGCCGGATTCTAAAATCGCAGTGGCCTGATTAGGAACGCCAATCGAGTGCGCCTATTGTCCTGTCATCACCGGGACCGATCAAGGCGAACCGGTGACAGAGAGACGCGACTGCGCTCCCCGCCCAAGGGAGAAGCGCCCGTGCCGCGCTATTATTTTCATATCATGAACGGGAAGCAGCTGGTCGATGACGTCGGCATTGAACTGGCCGACATCAACGCGGCCAAGGTTGAGGCAGTGAAATACGCTGGCACAGTTCTGATGTCGGAGCAGCCCACTGACATGTGGAAGGGGATAGCGTGGGAGGTGCAGGTTACGGACAGCCCGTCACCCAATGCAGGTCGAACTCACCTCACACTCACGTTGACCGCATCGGCGAGCACACCGCAGTAGAAGGTCGCCTTGTTAGTGGTGCCCGGCTCGGCGGGATTATCTGCATGACCAAACTCACCCGCCGCGTTACCGAAGCTCCCCTTCTGTTCCTATCTTGAATCGTTAACTTTTTGCCGACTGGTCAATATTGACCATGTGTGCGGCGACCAACGTGTCAGGCTTCTGCCCCATACTCCTCTTGGACTGGGAGCAGTGCCATGCAGAGGCGCCATTTTAAACAGGCTACATCCTTCAAGATCGGATCGACTCTTTCGCTGAAGAAGCTGGGGAACAAGCCTCTCGGCTTCCACCAGGCAAAGAGCAAGAGGACATGCTTAGAAAAGCTCGGCGGGCCGACACCGCATCGCATCTGAACGAGTGGGTCAGTTCACCCGGCTTACAGCCGCCGAAATAAGCGCATGGGCGAACGATTACCGAAACTCTTCTTTCTCGATCTGGATGACGAGGCGAAGGCCATAAAACTGGCCAGAGAGATCGCCGCAAAGACGGGGAGTGCTGTCACTGTCCGAAGATCGGACGGCACCAAGATCGAAACCGTGGTTCCCACCAAACATTAGGGCCGCCTCGGTAGGCGTAGACTTCAACACATGACGCTCAATAGCTGGCTCTTTTGGCTCTCAATCATGTGGTGCGCCGCGCTGTTCGTCGCGCTCTTGTTCATGATTTTCACGCACTAAGGGCCCAGTAGAATTCCGGTGTCGCAAAGGGATGGCGGTTGCCCGGAATCACACGAGGTCAAAATTCGCTCTAGGATATACATTAATTCCTGAGAGCGACCGGTGGTTTGTAATCATCGTTACTGGCTTAGGTTCGGCCTCGATTGCGCTTCTGATGGCCGTTCTGTTTTGGCTTTGAGGCCGCGTCCGTATTTAAAGGTTCGTGTCCTAAATCGTTTTTGGTGCATTATCTCGGCATCCAGATCCCCAACGACGCAGCCAGATTCCGAAAGCAAGCCGAGATCGGGCTGAAAGCGAAGGCCAAATGAGCGAGCTCGAGCCGACGCCGGAGCTCCCGGACAACATCTCTATTCGTGAGGTCCTATTTCCCGCTCGCATCAAGGATGCGCTGTTTGCTGCCGGCATCAAGACGGTCGGAGGGGTGCGCGAGACGTCAGACGAGGCACTGGCGGCTCTACCGGATATTGGAGACATCTCGCTCGCGTTTCTTCGCGAGACGCTTGGCCTGCCGTCAACCGCGGGTGTGCGACCAACCGGCAAGACGTCCTAGATAGCCGCGCGCCGCCGCGCCACGGCCATGCGTTATTCTGATCGGGAGTAGGAAGTAGCGGCCGGCGATTTGACGCATCCACGCGGCTCCGGCGCGTCAGGAACGACAGACTCATCAGGGCATTGATTCATCGGTCTGTGATGGGCCCCCCTCGGAGGTCGCGTCATGCACCCGGAACGACCCATCGCCAAGCGCGCGATCGGACGGTGGTCGGTTCTCGGCCAATTGAGTTGGGTTCACCGATGAGCGAGACGATGAAGTACATGATCGACATTGCGATCATCGCGATGGGAGCGTCTGCGCAGCTCTGGGCAATATGCGTGTTGTGGAAAAATCGATAGCTGAACGGCAGCGGTACAATCCCCCGACCCGCGGTAGTCCGCCGCCGTTCCCGCACCAAGTCTAGCTATATGGCAGTCCGGCCGCCGAGCCGCTGTCATGGCCGATGGTCGAGCGCCCCATGAAAATCACCTTTGCCGAGATGCGCGACAGCGGCGTGCGCGGGATCCTGGTCTATTGCTCGGACTACAGGTGCAGCCACTCTATCGCGCTGATGGCCCATCACTGGCCCGATGATCTGAGGCTGTCGGATATCGAGCCGCTCTTCGTGTGCAAGGCGTGCGGTAAGCGCCGCACGGATCTTCGGCCCAACTTTAATTGGAATATTCACGGGCCAATCGGTGGCATGGGATACCGATGACGCTTCCTAAGATTTGTTGGAGTTCGCGGGGCGGTGAGCGCGCTAGATTACCGCTCGCGGAACGCGCCTATGCGGGAGATGAGGAAGCACTTGGAAAAAGCTGAGCGCTGACGCGCGGAGTGCATGTTAATCCGAGATCTTGCTACCGATCCTGCAAAACGCGAGGTATTCACGCGACTAGCCGAATGACAAAGGGGTTCCCTTGGACTCCTGCAGAGGATGACAAGCTCAAATCGATTTATCGCAGGCCATAATGCCATTGAGATAGCCGCCGCTCTTCATCGCTCTGCTTCAGCGGTCTACGCTCGATCGCTAAGATTTGGCTTCTCACTGCGACAGGTGAAGACGTTAGGAAGCAAACGCGATTCCAAGCTTCGCACCGCGGTGCCGTAGTCGCGCCGGAGCGTTATTTCTGCGAGTTCGGCAGTCGAGTAGTGGGGGGCCGGACTCATCCACGTGGCGCCCAACACACGGCATGAGTAAAGTTCCTTGCAAAAGCGAATTGTGATCTTGAACGTTCTGGCCACGTGTTTGTTTCCTATTCATCATCGGCCGAGGCTTTGCCCGTAGGTGTTGGTGGCTAGAGACCGATTGGGCTCCCGCCTGAGTGAACAGCGGAGGAGCCGCCAGTGCTCGAACACCGTCGTTTTAAACAAGATAGAACATTGCGGGACAGACAGGCCCACGATCTCCGCGAGGAGACCGCCGAGCCATCGCCCGGAGCGCGGCGCCACGCGATCCTCCAAGACCTGCGCCACGACTGGGCAGATTCACCAGAGCTGCAGCCACCCACGATGAATTTCGTCGAGCGCTGCTTCGTTGCGATGACGATGGCAGGCTTCATCGGGCTGATAGTGGTGTTGATCTGGATGTGGCCCACGTGAGGCGACACCTCTCGCAAAACGGCAAGATCTGTGGATCGAGAAAATGTCCCGCGCACACTTCTTCATCGCTCTCGCTGTCTTTGTCTGCGTGTCACTCTTTGCACTGGGAAGTGTATTGGGATGAGCGCCGGCGCACCGATGCGCAGGGCAACCAAGCCGGAGAAGGTAACCGTCGAGGGCAGATTCGCAGACAAAGGGCTGCGGGGATCTTTTCGCTTAGGAACGTCCTCGAGCGCGTTGGTTTGAGTCTGGCGCGGTCCCTCAACCCCCGTCGTGCCGCGCGAGGACGGGCCCCAGGCTTCGCCCGAGCGGAGCCTGGGGCTCTTCACGATAGGCTTCCTGAATGAGTTGCGCGCGATGCCAAGACCGCCGCTGAATCTGCGAGGCCCATGACGATCGCCCATGGCTTGGCGATCATGCCTGCGGCTGTGGCGCGTCCGGGGAACCATGCCTCTTGGTGCAACAAGGTCAAGTGTGGGGAATATCCGGCTCTGCCCGCAGGCTTGGTCGCCGACACGGTCAAGAAACGGTAGCTGCAGGGAGGCATTCACCTAGTTGGCAAGCGAGTATTCGCGCCGCAGCCTTTCCTCAACCTGAGCCAATTTCTGGAGGAGCTTCCGGTTCAACCGGTTGCGGCTGGGGCTCGCAATAACGGATCGCCATCCCACTTTTTCGTCAGACACAACGGCGAGCGACGTTGCGAAATGGGGTCCCAGTTCCTCTCTCAATGCTTCCGTTATCAGCCAAACAAGCTCGGTGGCTGAAACCCTTTTGGTCATTTTCAAATCCCTGCGCAGACTTCCTTCTACTGCCGAAGCCTCGGCGTGCAAGCTAATCGAGATCGCGCACTCCAGCGAGCCCGCCCAGGATGGGCGCATCTTCATCGAACAGATCGACGCGCCGATACTGCATCAAGGCAACGCCGGCCGAATATTCCACCGGCTTGAAACACGCCATCGAGAAGGGCTGGCTCGAGCTACACGAGAGCGGTACTTTTGTACGGTTCACATAGGCCGGCGCTGACTGACGAAATCCACCATGCAGGAACGTCGTCCTATCAGGCGGTTTGTCATACGGCACGGCTAGCGCTGCCCGGCCGTGCTAAAAGTGGGCCCCAAGCTCGGACGTTGCTCGCCGGGCTTGGGGCTTTTCTGGCGGGGGGCTAGGATAGGTATTGCCGGAACCAATATCTTGGAGTTCGATAGTTGTGCGTCTGTCTAGAGAAGGCCCAAAGTCTATCTAGGCATGCGCATCTTTCATTGACCTGCATTCCAACATCACCCAGGACCTCCGCCGCGGAGGTCCACCCTTGGTAGGGGCGGCCATTTCGAAGCAATCAATTCAGAAGGCATTCGCTGGTGAAAACGCCAAAGGGAAAACCCGGGCCCAAGAAAGGCCAGCCCACATTTGGGAAGAGAATAGTTGCGCTCGGAAAGACACCGCGCGATCATTTTATGCGCACTGCCGACGAGCAATTCACCAAATTCGAGCGCGAAGAACGAGCGCTTCGGCGATCAGACCAAGACGAACGTGCAGCGCGTTTGCGATTTCCTCTCGCTCGCGCAAATCTGCCGCCCATTAAAAACGAAGAGCAGTCGTAGCGCGTCGTCGGCACCATGCCCAGCAAATCGATTGAGCTACCACTCCAGGTCGCAAAAGCCTTCGTCCGCGATATGCGCGCTTACCATGCTGAGAAGAGCCCTATCAAGCGCTACGAGATCGCGAGCCGGCAAATTTACGTTCTCCGCCGGTATCAAGGAAAGAACGAGCGGCCAATCAAACTCCACCAGGTGAGGCAGATGTTCGAGGAATTGAGCGACCAGTAAGTTGCGAGTTCGCTTGCGCGTGCCACAGGCTGCGGAACAGCCATGCTCAGTTAGCGACCAAGCTCTCTCGGAATGTAATCTAATCTCTGAGAGAGCCACCTGCTTATCTACGCTGGCCACAGCTTTGATCATTTCGGTATTGGACTTTTTCAAGAAGGGTTATGGCTCGTGAGCAGCCTCGATCTCAGAATTGAGCTCCGCGCCAACAAGGACGACGATCGCCGACATCCACATCCAGGTCATCAGGCCGATTGCGGCGCCCAGCGAGCCATAGGTCGCCGTATAATTTCCGAAATTCGACAAGTACCACGACAGCAGTGCCGAACCGATCAGCCATAAAACGACTGCTGCCACCGCGCCCGTGACAAGCCACCGCCAGCCCGGCGCCCGGCGACTCGGCCCGTAACGATACAGAATCAGCAGGGAAATCATCAGAACCAGCGCCAACAGCGGCCATCGGCCGATCTGCAGCAAGAGTTCGCCCTGATGGTCGAGTCCGACATGCTTCAGCGCGAGCGGCGCGCCAATCACGGCTGCCACCATGATCAGAATTGCCGCCAGCGCCGCCACCGTGAAGGCCAACGAGAGCAGATTTAGTCTTATCAACCCGCGCTTTTCTTCCACTTCGCAAGCTACATTGAGTGCGTCAAGCATGGCCTTCATCCCGGCATTGGCGCTCCACGTCGCAAGAACGAGACCGAAAATGAAGGTCATGCCGAGTGCACCATCCCTCTCGGCAACGACGCGCCCGATTTCGTCTTGGACAATCGCAAAAGACCCCTCAGGCAACATCAAGGCGAGGCTCTGCAGGTTTCCGGCGATCGTGGCGGGATCTGCGAATAATCCATAGCTTGAAACCAGGGCCGTGACCGCGGGAAAGATCGCGAGCAAACCGTAAAACACGACACCTGCGGCCGTGGCAAGGATACGGTCCCGATTAATCCGTTCGTAAGTCCCGAATGCAACTCACTTCCATTTTTCGGAGGCCGGTTCACGCAAATGTCCGGAAATCGAGACCTGCATCTCCTCCACCGGAACGGACTTGGCGGAGTGCAAGCTTCTTGACAGATGTCGCTGGGCGGCCAGCGTGGCGAGGACGGTGCCCGCGACAAGCAGGATGGGCCGCCTCGTCACCTTCGCACCCGCCGACGCGAAGCGCCGACCCAGGCAAGCAGCAACGTCGCGGCGGCGCCCGCCATCAACTGGGTTGCCAAATCCGCCCTGACCGATCCCATGATATCAAGACCGGCTACCATCCGCGTCGCCGCGGGACGGATGATCACCTGTTTTGCGGCTTCGGCCTGCCGCCGCGGAGGCGGTGGCGAAGGTACGCGCCGCCGAATCACGGCCATTCCCGTCGAAAGCAGAACCAATCCGAGAGCAAGGAAACCGCCACCGACGATGGCGTAAGCGAGTTCAGGGCCAAGGCGGAGCGCAATGAAATGGAAGAGCGCGACGACGCCGACCGCGATTCCGGCGAGGGCCATCAACACGCCTCCAACCACGAGCGCAACGCCAATTGCGTAGCCGACGGCGATCGCCGCCATCCAACTGCGCAAATCCGCAGCATAGGACCGCAGCAGTACCGACGCGGCTTCGCTCCATCCGGTTCTATTGCCAGAGCTCATGGAAAAATCCGACCTTCCCAATTCAAGCCGCGAGAGGCGCGCGCGTTCCCGAAGACAAGCCAGTGGATGCAATCCATTCGTCGTGCGTCGTGCCGCGAACCCCGTCGCCGGACGTCGCACGCTCACCGCAGGAGGACAGGATCGTTGCGTGGTAGCCTCCAACGGCATTGCCGGAAGCGCACGTAGCATTGCGGATTTCCCGCTGAAACTGATCCTGTCCAGCGCTTCGTACAGGATCGCGTAAGGCCCCATGCGTCCGATATGGCCATCGGGCTCCGCAGCGTCGTTGGCAGGAATCAACGACAACTCGATGCGCCAGCTACAAGTCCGCAAGCGTCGTTCCGGACAAGCTGCACGGAGCCATTGCGGGAGAATTGAAGGGCCGCGTGCTCGGCGGCAAAGGCTAGCTAGCTGAGGTTGATAGCGGCTGTTTCTCTGGACTCGTGGGGCCTGCCAATGTCAAAGCACATCGCCGTGATCGGGGAACCAGGGCGGCAAGCGCAAAGTTGTGCTGATAGTCGGGAGCGAGACGGCAATTCCGTCCCCGCAGTTTCAATTCGGAAAGCCAAGCTGCTTCATTCATTCGCGCTCGCATCGCGAAGTGAACGGCATGCCGATGAAGCGGTGGCATGGGATAACTTGCATGAGTACTTCCAGGTCAAGAGAATCGATCGTCAGAAGGCACACAGCCTCAATGGCGCGTGCACTCACATGGCTGAGGAATACATCACACGCCTGCGGCGCGCCGAAATCGGAATTCACCATCATATCGCCGGCACGCATCTCCTCCGTTACGCTCCGGAGTCCTCAAGGCGAGAGGACAATCGCCGCTTCTCGAATGGCGATCACCTAAAGCGCATCACAGCGCCGGGCTTGCCTCGCCAACTCGCTTCACGCCTTTCAAAACCGATGGGGAGGGATTGTAGCGCGGCGAATGCGGACAGCGCGGCCTTTGCTCAAATGTGCACAGCCGTCCACTGCAAAGCTAATCCGAAACAAGGGCGTTGCACGCCCGGCTGCCCTTGCTCTCGGTCCTACACCAAATTTAGTCGAAGCAGTCGACAGGCAGCCAGTCGCCGTGGCGACTGGCCTAATAACCTTACTCGATGACTTCAACGATGCGGCGCGTACGAGGATCGACGAGAACCGTTCGGCCGTTGACCACGGTGTAGCGATAATCGCGAACTCCGTATTCCGGCGGAACGTCATAGTAGGTTACGCCATCGCCAGGCAGGTCTGCGCCCACTCGCACATCGCCGTCGTACGCATATGAGGGATGATGCCTCTCGACAACGTAGCTGTGAAAACGAGGCCGTTGATCGATTCCGAGTACGCCGTTAACACCGCCAACAACGCCGCCGACGGCGCCACCGACGATTCCACCAACCGGGCCCGCGGCCCGCTCACCTTCTCGGGATCCACGTTCAATGCCTCCGGGCACGCCTTGAGCGGACGCGACCGCAGGAATAAGGAGCATTGTCGCAAGCAGCGAGCGCATAACAAGTTGTTTCATCACATATCCTCTCATGTTTAGGGAGCGCACAACAAGCCAACTGGGCCTGATTGGTTCCTGCAGGCGGGTCTGCCCCGCATCTCGAAGACTGGCCCCACTCCCGGCCCGCAGCGGCCGAAGTCCGCTTCTTCTCCTGCGGACACCAGCGCGCTCATCCGCGATCGGGGTCGCAGCTGCTCGGCACCTTCGCGGTCGGCCACATCATCACCCCCGGGGACCGCCCGCAACCAACCGATGAGTGGCCTGATCTGGAAAATCCGAGCAAGCCATGCGCCGCCTTTTAGCGTGACTGGCAAAGCGCATTCAACGCGGGCCCGGCCGCGTTCTTGGCCGCAGCAATGGCTGAGCAGGAGCCCAAGCTCTCGCACCATCGCTCTGCGCCGCCGCATCGGACCACGAGGCCGCCTCCACACCATTCCTGGGGTCTCAGACGTAGGAACTGCGATTGCCTCGCGCAGTTCTTTCCGGACCTCAACGAACGGATGGACACCATGCCCAATCGTGCGCAGCAGATCTTCAAGCCTGAGTTCCGCTTTGGGCTGGGCGGGGTTTCCCTCGGCAACGAATTCAACAAGCATACCGACAAGGAGGCCGCGGTCACGCTTGAAGCAGCATGGGACGTAGGGATCCGGTATTTCGACGTAGCTCCGTGGTATGGGTTCGGGCTCGCGGAGCGGCGCTTCGGGCACTTTCTGCACAACCAGAAGCGCGCAGATTATCTGCTTTCCTCCAAAGTCGGGAAGTTGTTCAGGGCGGCGAGGAACAATCGGCATGCAGAAATCTATCCGCTATCCGACTCTCCGAACGACATCGTATTCGACTACACGGCGGACGGGGTGCGCCGCTCGATCGAAGACAGCCTGCAGCGCCTCGGCGTGGACAGCCTCGACGTTGCGTTTGTGCACGACATTTCCCCGGACTTCGCCTATTTCCCGAACGGCTGGGAAGAGTAATTCGAGATCGCCCGCAAGGGCGCCTTCCCCGCGCTATCGAAGATGCGCGACGAGGGCATCATACGGGCTTGGGGCATCGGCGTTAACACCCCGCTCCCCATCCTCAAGGTTATGGATGACGCCGATCCCGATGTCTGTCTTTGCGCCCGGCAGTATTCGCTGATCGATCATGCCGACGCGGTGAACGAACTCTTCCCTGCTGTCCGCAAGAAGAACGTTTCGCTCGTCATAGGATCCTCGCTCAACGCAGGTTTCATATCCGGGAGTCCGCGTTACAACTACGGCAAGGGGAACTTCAAGATCCCCCCGGCAGCGATCGAAAAGCGCGAAAAGCTCCGGGCCGTTGCCGCTCGTTATGGCGTTGATCTCCGTACCGCTGCCCTTCAATTTTCGGCCGCGCCGGATGTCGCTGTTGCCCTCGTCGTTGGAGCTCGAAGCCACCAGCAGATCGCTGAGGATCACAATTCGCTGCAAGCCAAAATCCCGTCTGAATTTTGGGCCGAGCTTCGACGTCGAGCTCTGATCGAATCCGACGCTTCGGTTCCAGCCGCGCCCGACTGACGAGGATGGCTTCGGCAATTCGGTTTGTCGTGCCGATCTCGGAACTTGGATTGGCCGGTGTCTACGTCGAGCCACACGGTGCGATCGACCTCGGAAAGTCTGCAGCTACGCGATCGCGAAGAAATTGCTGGCTAGCAACACCAATCTGCTTCTCCGCAGAAAGCGATCGCCTTTCCGCGGCACAGGCGGATTTCTCGCACGGCCATCGACGGGTCGCCCTTGCCAGATCAGTAAGCGCGGTTGGAACAAACCCTCCCGATCAGCAATTGGGATACAAGGAGTTCTAATGGATAACGTCAATACTTCCAAACATTTGGCCTTCGCGAGCGCGGCGGTACTCTTGGCCGCTGCGATCGGCGTCTTCTGGCTGATTAGCGGAAGCAAGCCCGGCCAGCCTCGAGCTGACACGAGCGCGACGAGCGAGAAAGCCGCCACTGCAGCCGGCGCACGGGTGACGCCGACTGAGCCAAAGCTCCGGGTCGAACCGAAATAGCTCGTTGCGAGGGTATTTTTGATGCCTGCAAATCTGCCGATCGGCTCTACGTCCTCAACCTCTCGGCCAAACGGCAATTGGTTCGCCACGCTCGCGGTCGCGACCTCGCGAATTTCCGGCCGACCGGCGACCTTCCTCTTGGCCGTGGCTGTCGTAGTTGTCTGGGGTCACTGGGCCTTTGTTCGGCTTCAGCGACACCTGGCAGCTCGTCATCAATACTGGCACGACGATCGTGACCTTCCTAATGGTCTTCCTGATCCAGGCGACGCAAAACCGCGACACGCTGGCGCTGCAACTGAAGCTCGACGAGCTGATCATGGCGACCAAAAATGCGCGGAACCACATCGCAGGCATCGAGGACGCAACGGACGAAGAAATCGGAAAAGCGAAGACCGAAATGCAGCAACGCGGCGGCTGAGGTCCGACAGAAATGGCATCGGAACGTGTGCAACGCTTAGCCGTCTTCGTCTACAAAAACGGAGATAGTCGATGGCACCACGTTCGCCGAGGAGTGCTTAAGGGCGCAGCTCCCGCAAGGGCATTCGCGGCGGTCGGGTCGGCCGCCGCCCAGGCCCAATGAGACAATTGTTATATCGCC
>Ga0210392_10001546_pt1 | contig 12027 bp, 11 predicted proteins | sample IncBWC30OmetaG_FD_161057 | JGI IMG/M metagenome (GOLD analysis project Ga0210392, IMG submission 161057) | Forest soil microbial communities from Barre Woods Harvard Forest LTER site, Petersham, Massachusetts, United States - Inc-BW-C-30-O ...
GTACTTGTCGTAATCGAGGTTTTCCGGACGCAGGACGAACGGGAGGTCGACATGGGGCGAGTGGAACGGCGCCTTGGCCCGCTCAAGGGCGCGCTGGGCCACATAGTCAAGGTTGACCTCGGCGGTTTCCGCGCCAAAGCCCACCGACGTCCGCAGCACACTTCCGATAATCAGCAACAGGCCAAAGGCTCGCCACATTCAGCTAAAGAGAAACCAAACCGGCCCAATTTGCAAGTTTACACGCGGCGGCGGAAAGATGCCGGTCCGAAAAAAGTCAATCCAAACTTTACCGCCGCAAAGGGTTGTGGACGCCAACCGCGGGGTCAAGGTGCCGCCGCCGGACTGCCAGCAGGCTTCACGAAGCAGTACGAGCGGTAGGAAAGTTCGCCCCCGGCCAGCGCATTATAAATCCGCGAACCCCGTGTGCCGGCAAAGTCCCGGCCCAAACCATGCAAGAATTTCGGCAGATGCCGCGCGATCAGGGCCTGTGAGCGCACGGAATTCTGCTCCATGCCGCGCAGGACCTCGGCGTTGATGTTGCGGGTTTGCTGCAGTTTGAGCGGGGCGGCGGCCAGCGCGGAATCCCACTCGTTCCACCGTTCCTGAAAACGGAAGTCCGCATAGAGAAAATGCCCGCCGGGCCGCAACACCCGCGCAACTTCCGCCAGAAAACGCGGGAAATCAGGATAACAATGCGAGGCTTCGACATTGATGACCGCATCAAACTTGTCCGGGGCAAACGGCAGGTTCCCCGCATCGCCTTGGATGAACTCCAATCCGTCCAGCCGATGGTGTTCGCGGCAAAAACTGATCCCGGTCGGGTTCAGGTCCAGCGCGGTATAGCTTTTCGGTTGCAGCGTGCGGGTCAGATACGATGCGCCACCGCCATGGCCACAGCTCACTTCCAGCACATTTTTACCGGCCAAGGGCGCTTGCGTGGCGACGTGGTGATAAAGCTGGATGCAGGCGCGGTTGGTCTCGTCGCCGGGCGACAACGGGATGTTCATCGGCGGCGCCTCCTCGAATGCGTAGTTCAAAAACAGGACGTCATCCCTGCGCAGCCGCCGGGTGAGGAAGGGATACCAGAGCCGCCAGATGGCCTTGCGGACCGGGGCAACGGAAAACAGATAGTCAATGACGGGCACGCGCCAGCTTTGCGTAAAGCGCGGTGGAAGCCAATCTTGTTCCATGCCGTGAAAAGCTCTTCGGATTTCAATCCAGTGTCTGGCGGTAGCGTTTGATGCCGATGGTCAGCATCACCACGAGGAACAGCGCGATGGGCCACAGGTCCGGCGCGCATTCCACGATGCCATTCCCTTTCAGCAGGATGCCGCGCACGATGCGGAGAAAATGTGTGAGCGGCAAACATTCGCCGATGTCCTGCGCCCAGCCGGGCATCCCGCGAAAGGGGAACATATAGCCCGACAGCAGGATGTTCGGCAGGAAGAAAAACATCCCCATCTGCATGGCCTGCCGCTGGTTTTGGGCCAAGGTGGAAAACGTGATGCCGACTGCGAGATGCGCAACAATGAAGAGAAATGCCAGCACCAGCAGTAACGGCACGCTACCCACGATTGGCACGCTGAACAGGAATTTTGCCGCCACCAGAATGAGAAATACCTGGATATAGCCCACCATGATGTAGGGAACGATCTTGCCCATGATGACTTCACCGGGGTGTACCGGCGTGGACAGGAGGTTTTCCATCGTGCCGCTCTCGCGCTCGCGCGTGATGGCGAGGCCGGTGAACATCACCATTGTCATCGTCAAAATCACTGCCATGAGGCCGGGCACGATGTTGTACTGGCTGATGTTCTCCGGGTTGTAATGCTGGTGCGTGGTGATGGTGAACGGCGGGGCGCCCGCGCGCAACTTGGCCAGCGGCCCGGTGAGGTCACGGTTCACCACCGTCAGGGCGAGCTGGTTGATGGCCGACATCGCAAAGCCCACGGCGGCCGGGTCGGTCGCATCCGCCTCGAGCAGCAGGTCCGGCTTTTCCCCGCGCAGCAGCTTCCGGGAGAAATCCACCGGAATGGTCATAGCGAACTGGACCTTGCCCTCCGCGAGCATCGTTTTGATCTCGTCCTCGCTGTGCGCCTCGCGCGTGATGTCAAAATAGCTGCTGTTGCGCAGCGCCCACACGATGGTCCGGGAAAACTGGCTGTTGTCCGCCGCGTAGACCGCCGTCGGCAGGTGCTTCGGGTTCGAGTTGATGGCGTAGCCGAACAGCGTCAACTGGATCAGCGGAATGCCGATCATCATCGCGAACGTCATCCGGTCGCGCCGCATCTGGATGAACTCCTTGATGACGACCGCCCAGAAGCGGCGGAAATTGAAGGCGTACCTGGTCATGCCCAGGCCTCCCGTGCAAAAATGACTAAGGACGAAGACCTAATGACTAATGAATGACGAAGCTCGAATGACGAATGGAAGAATGAGGCGTCTATCCGCCATTCGTCATTCGTCATTTGAAATTGATTCGTCATTAGGATTTAGAAATTAGTCATTGGCGAAGTTGTCCTTCGCCGTGTCCATCAGGCTGATGAACACATCTTCCAGGCCGGCTTCAATCTTGGTCCAGCGGTGCGCATTGGTCATGAACGGCGCGATGCTGGCGCGGAGTTTTTCCGCATCCCGCCCGCTGACGTGCACCGTCGTGCCGAACGCCACCACCTGCTCTACGCCCGGCAGGCCGCGGATTTTATCCTCCAGCGCGGGAAGGTTTTCGCCGGCAACTTCCCACGTGGTGAGCCCGCCGGCCTTCACCACCTCGTCCACGGTGCCGCGGGCGAGCAGGTTGCCATAGGCGATGTAGGCGAGGCGATGGCAGCGCGAAGCCTCGTCCATGTAATGCGTCGTGATGAGCACCGTCAGGCCGCCGGCCGCCAGCCGGTGGAGCTCATCCCAAAAGTCGCGGCGCGCCTTTGGGTCCACGCCTGCCGTCGGCTCGTCGAGCAGGAGCAGTTGCGGTTCGTGGATGAGGCAGGCGGCCAGCGCCAGCCGCTGCTTCCAGCCGCCGGAAAGCGAGCCGGCCAGTTGTTTGCGCCGCTCCGCCATGCCGAGCCGTTCCAGGCTTTTTTCCACGGCCGCCTTGCGCTGCGGTATTTCATACAGCCGCGCGATGAAATCGAGGTTTTCCTGGATGCTCAGGTCCTCGTAGAAGGAGAACTTTTGCGTCATGTAACCGACGTGCTTTTTGATCGTGGCGGACTCCTTGCGGAAATCCAGGCCGAGACACTGGCCGCTGCCGCCATCGGGCGTGAGCAGGCCGCAGAGCATCCGCAAAAACGTGGTCTTGCCACTGCCGTTCGGGCCAAGGAAACCGTAGATCTCGCCCGGCCGCACCTGCATGGCGATGTCATTGACCACGGTGCGGGTGCCGAAACGCTTCGTCACGCCGCTCACGTCAATGGCATAGGCGGGTGCGCTCATGATCACTGCAATTTCACATCCACCGGCTGGCCGGGCCGCACTTCCGCCGCGTCGGCCGCGGAAAATTTCGCCTCGATCATGAAGACCAGGTTGGCGCGCGTCTCGCGGCTGAAGATCACCGGCGGCGTGTATTCGGACTGCGTGGAGATGTAATTGATCGTCGCGGCATAGGTTTTGCCGCTGCCATCAAACGTCACACTGGCCGTCGCCCCGATTTTGATCTGCGGCAGCGCGGCCTGTGGCACGAAGAAGCGCACCTTGAGATTTTCCGGCGGCAGCAGGGCGATGACCGGGTTGCCGGCCGCCACCCATTCGCCCTGACGATACAGGGTGTCCTGCACAAAGGCGTTGGTCGGGGCGGACTGCTGCTTCTGGTCGAACGACCATTGGGCCTTGTCGAGTGCGGCGGATTGCGCGGCGACCTGCGCCACGGCCGTGTCGTGGTCGGTGCGCGCCTTGTCGAGTTCCTCGGCAGACACGACGGCGGACGGGTTTTCGCGGAGTTCCTTGCGACGTTGATACGTGGACTGCGCCATGTCCTCACCGGCCTTCGCCTGGGCGAGATTTTTCTGCGCCTGGTCGAGCGCGGCGGCTTCGGACTGGCGTTCGAGCTCAAACAACAGCTGCCCGGCCTTCACGGTATCACCGCGCGCGACCGCCAGTTTGGCGAGCGCCCCGCCGAGCGGCGAGGCGACATAGACGTACTCGCCCTCGACGTAGCCTTGGTAGGTGCCGGGCGACTTGCCGGAGCAGCCGGCCAGCACCGCCGCAAGAAAGATGAGGCCGGAAAGGGTTAAAAATCGGCTGGTTTTCATCGGAATATTCAACTGATACGAACAAAGAACGAAATTTTTATTGACGTGTCAAACAAATGTTTGAATCTTGTGTTTGAAACGTGAAACTCAAATCAGAAATCAAGCCGGCCGAACCCAATCCGGACGAGACGCGGCAAATGCTTTTGGAGGCGGCGGGCGAAGTGTTCGCCGAGGCCGGTTTTCGCAACGCCACCGTCCGCGAGATCTGCCGGCGCGCCGGCGCGAACATCGCCGCGGTCAATTACCATTTCGGCGACAAGGAGCGGCTGTATTCCGAGGTGCTGCGCTATTCGCACGGCAAGACGCTGGAGAAATACCCGCCGCTGCTCGGCCTGGCGGAGAATGCGCCACCAGAAAAAAAACTGCGCGCGTTTGTCCTCTCCCTGTTGCTGCGGATTTTTGACACCGGCCCGACCTCGTGGCATGGTCGCCTGATGGCGCGGGAGATGATCGAGCCGTCGGCGGCACTGGATTCGCTGGTGGAGGAACGCATCCGGCCGATGGCCGCCCAACTCTCGAAGATTGTGGCGGAAATCCTCAACCGGCCGGTCACCGATGAATGCGTGCGGCTCTGCGCGTTCAGCGTGGTGAGCCAGTGCACCTTTTACAAGCATTGCAATCCGGTGGTGATGCGGCTGTTTCCGAAGCAATCGGAGATGGATGCGGCCGCCATCGAACAGATCGCCGACCACATCACCAAGTTTTCGCTGGCGGCATTGAAAAGTTTTATTGAAAAGAAGCGTTGAGTTTTAGGATTATGAACAAAGTGAAGACGATTTTTTCCGGGTTGCTCGTTTTGCTGGCGATGAATGTTTGCGTTGCCGCCGACACAAATACCAATACGGTCGTGCCGGCGTGGCTATCCCGCCCGCTGTCGCTGGCGGACGCGCTGAACACCGCGCTCATCCAGAACGCCTCGATTCTCAAAGCCAAGAACGACTTTGAGGCCTCGCAGGGGCTGGTCATCTCGACGCGCGCAATCGCCCTGCCGCAGGTCACGGCGGGCGGACAATATGGGGATGAACAGAAGTCGCTCGTGCAAAATTTCCCCGGCGTCACCAGTACCCAGCCGCATCAAAACTGGAGCACGGACATCCAGATTTCCCAGACGATTTACGATGGCGGCAAATCCATCGCCGCGCTCCGGTCCGCCAATGTGACGAAAAAACAGGCCATCGCCATTTATCAGACGGCGGTGGCGGACACCCTGCTGCAGGTGCGGCTGGCCTACTACAGCGTGCTGCTGGCCGAGCAGCAGATCGTGGTGAACGAGGCGTCGGTGAAGCTGTTGCAAAAGGAGCTCGAGGACCAGCAGCATCGGTTGGATGCCGGGACGGTGCCGAAGTTCAATGTCCTCCGCGCCGAGGTGGCGGTGGCAAACCAGCGGCCGGCCCTGATCCAGGCGCGCAACAGCTATCGCATCGCCAAAAATAACCTTGCGAACCTGCTCGGCTACAACCTGCCGCGCGAGATCTGGGAAGACATCCCGTTGAATCTGACCGACGGTTTTGACACCGCGCCCATGCAGGTGAACCTGCCGGATGCCATCCAGGAAGCGTTGCAGAAGCGCACGGAACTCGAGGCGTTGCGCCGCACCGTGGACCTGCAAAAACTCAATGTCGTCAGCGCACGCTCCACCTATCAGCCGGCCGTCTCCGTTTTCGCCGGCTACGACTGGCAGAGCTCGCAGTTCTCAGAACAGCTGGGTGATCACTTCAATGGCTGGGTGGCGGGGGCGAAACTGGACTGGGCCATTTTTGACGGCGGCGGCACCTATGGCCGGACCAAGACGGCGAAGGCGCAGTTGGAAAGATCCAAGACCGACCTCGCTGACCAGCAGCGGCAGATCGAGCTCGGCGTGCGCACCGCGTATTCCGACCTGGTGCAGGCGCGTGAAACGTTGGAATCACAGGAGAAGGTGCAGGAAGAGGCCGACGAAGCCTTGCGCGAAGCGAATGCCCGCGCCGAGGCCGGCACCGGCACGCAGCTGGACGTGCTGGATGCGGAAACATCGCTCACGCAATCGCGCACCACGCAAATCACCGCCCAGCACGACTACGCCGCCGCCCGGGCAAGCTTCGAACGCGCTATCGGCAAAGATCTCGCGCCGGTGAAGTGAGCCATCTCGCCTGACTTCCAATAAACGCAAGAGGCGCAGAGGACGCAAAGAAACGCAGAGAAAAAACATAACCATGACGCAGCCGCCTCTGCGGGTCTCAGCGCCCTCTGCGCCTCTGCGTTTTTTCCGGCTGTAATCCAATAAATTACCAACTACGGCAGCTTCATGATCTCCGTCCGCAGCCGGCCGATGGTCTGCGACGCCAAGTGCTGGTCGATTGAACCATCGACGGGTTTCTCCAAATCCACGTGGCCGTCGGCAAAGGTGACATTCGCCTTTTGGGCATGGCGGAAGTGGGTGTTGGGGAGCGAACTGAAATCAAAGTAATACCACTCTTCAAACATCGGGTTGCTGCTGGAGGCCGGCGCCTGGAAGGTGTTGACCTGCGCCGTGTCGGTGAAAATAGCGATGGTCGCCGGGCTGGCAATTTTGCTGGTATTCACGGGCTGGTTTCCCGGCCCGCCAAAAATGTACGAGTTGCAGCCGTAGCTGAAGATGGCGTTGGTGCCCTTGAGCTTGAACTGTGGCGAATTCCAAACGGGCGAGGCGCAGAGGCGCACGGCGCTGCCGCCGAGGTACGGATAGAGCACGCCGGTGGACAGGTCGAAAGGCCGGTGACCTTCGGGCTGGGTGTTGTCGATCCAGCCGAACCAGTAGAGCGTGCCGCCGTTCGTGTTGCCAAGATTGTAGCGGAAGGAGTTTCCGCCGTTTTCATCCCAATATAATTGCGTGGCCAGCCCGAGCTGGCGGATGTTGCTGGTGCAATCGGCGCGCTGGGCGGTGGCCTTGGCGCGCGTGAGCGCGGGCAGCAGCATCGCCGCCAGGATGGCGATGATGGCGATGACCACCAGCAATTCAATCAAGGTGAACGCGCGCCGTTTCATGCCTGGTGCATCCTGATACTGCTCCAAAATTTCCGCCGCCCCAGGAGCGCGACTGTGCTGAAAGCCAGTCGCAGCAATGTGCAAAGACCAAACCGCATACGCATGCGATGGCCGCGCTGTATTCCCACCTTGCTGCGGCTGGTCTCCGACACAGCCGCGCTCCGGGGGCAGGGTAAGGATGCGCCGTTTCATGCCGCGGCCTCCAGATGTTGTTTCATCTGCCGGAAACCGTGGATGAGCCGGTAGCCGGGCTGCAGGATGTCTTTGCCGGCGATCTCGTGCACACGGCCGGAACGCACGGCGGCCAGATTTTCCCAGCCCGGGCGCGCGGCAATCTCCGCCGTCCGCAGCGGTTTGCCGCACCACGAGGCAAAAATGATCTCCGGACGGGTGGCGCAGACCTGGGCGGGCAACACCACGCGCTCCATGGCCGCGCGGCGGTTTCGCAATTCCGGAAAAACATCCTCGCCGCCGGCGCGCTCGATCAATTCCCCGACCCAGCCGATGCCGGAGATGAGCGGGTCGTTCCATTCCTCGAAATAAACCCGGGGACGGACCGGCCGCGAGACCGGCGCCAACTGTTCACGAAATTCGGCCAGCAGCTGTTCCGCCGCCGGTTCGCAATCCACAATCCGCGCCAGCAAGGCGAGCGTGTTTTCAACCTCCGCCAGCGTGCGCTGGTTGGTGGCCAGCACGGACAATCCCCGCTGCATGAGTTCGGAGGCCAACTTGGCCTGCACATCGGAAAAAGTGATGACGAGGTCGGGGCGCAGTTGCACGATCTGCTCCAGGTTCGCGGAACTGAAGCCGCTGACGCGCGGTTTGGGCGGCGCTGCCGGTGGCGGATTGAAGAACGCCGTGACGCCCACCACGCGCTCCCACGCGCCAATGCGCCAGAGCCAGTCCGCCGCCTCGGCGGACAGACAGACGATGCGCTGGGGGATGCGGTTCATTTGACGGCAAAGGGATTGGGCTCGGTTGCAAACGGACAATGGCGGCAGCCGCTGTCACAACAATAACCGCGCCGGTAGTGATACGCCGCGGTAAAAACCATCAGCCCGCCGTCGAAATAGAAATCGCCGGGCAGGACTTTTAACGCGGGCGTGCCGTTGGTCTTGGACCGGTGAAATTTCATCACGCAAGCGCGGCAGATGCAGGCCTGGTTCCGGTATTCCACCGGGATCTTGGCGATGAGTTCCTCGGGAATCTTCACCTTCGCGCACCAGCACGGCCCCTTGTAGGCGGCAAAACTGCTCAACTGGCAGTCGTTCAAACCGCCGCACAAGGGACACAGGCTGGGATTGAGGCTCATGGGCGGTCGGCGCGGATGCGGTAGAACGCCTTGTCCGGCGGGGTGGCCGGATCGGCGATGACGGTGGTGGTGCCGTTGCCGGCGGTGCTGGCGGCGGCCGACCAGCCTTGCAGGTCGGCGCTGCGTTCCAGCGTGTAAGTCCAGTTCGTCCGGCTCAGGAACTGCGCCTGCCACTGGCCGGCCTGGATGCCGCCGGCGAGATTTTGCACGGGGGGCGGCGGCAGGCTGACGACGAAATTATCCACGACGCCGTGGGCGAGGATGTCGTCACCAAAACCATCGCCCGTGTAACTGCTGATGGAAACCGTATCCAAGCGGAAGTAATTGATGTTGGCCGGAAAGTAAAAGGGCAGCGCCGTGTAAAGCACGCCATTGGTCAGCACCTGGCCGGTGATGTTCGTTGAGCCGGCCGCGTGCGAAAGGATGATTTGATACGTGACGCCGGGGCTGAGCGTCAGGTTGTCATAGGCGAACGCCAGCCCGTCGAAGCCGGGCTGCGTGTCCTTCAGCGTGGCGTCGATGGAGTCCAGGTCGTAGTAGAGATTGGCGGGGAAATAATCGAACTCGAACAGGTTGGGTGAGTTGCCGCCGGCGCGGGCGAAGGCGGCGTTGGTGGCGTCGGCGAGATTGAAGAGGCCGATGGAGATTTCGTTGGCACCGCCAAACGTCGTCAGATCGTTCAACGTAAAATCAAACGAGACGGTGAAGGCGTCGTCGCTGGTGAGCACCGTGCCGAGCGGGTGATACAGATAGCTGTTCACATCGGTGGAATCCCAGGTGACTTCCACGTTGTGGTTGGTGGGGTTCCAGTGGAAGAGGTTGGTATCGCCGAAATATTTCCAGCCGTTCAACGCCGGGTCGGTGTAAAAATCATCAGCAAACACCGGCAGCGCGCCGCTCACGCTGGAGAGGGCGTCCACTTCCGATTTGTTGCCGAGCACGTTGATGCGGACGTAACGCACGATGGGGATGTTCACGGAATTTCCATTCGTATCCTGCGCCCAGGCGAGGTCGTAGCCGGTGCCGCCCGCCGAGCCGTTATACAGCGCGCGGATGCCGGCGAGGCCCAGGCCGCCAAAGCTGTTGGTCGTGAGCGCGGGGTTCACCGGCAGATGCGGATTGCCGAGGCCGTCGGTCGGGTAGATGTTGTCCACCGTGGGCGCGAGCGCGGGGTTGAGCGTGTACCAGTTCACGCCGTCGGCGCTGACTTCCACGCGGGTGGCATCGAGGTTGTTGCCGCCAATCGCGCCGGAGGTGATGCCGCCGCCGGAAAAATTGCCGTTCGTGATGGCAAAGAAGGTGTTCCCAAAGATCAGGAAATCCAGACCGAACGGGTTGGACGGGTCGTTGATGATCGGCTGGTCGAAGCGCACGGTGAGCGAGCCGTTGGTGCCGATGGAGACGAGTTGCGACTTGGAGAACGGCGGGCCGAACGGGGTGATGGATGCGCCGGAAGCCGGGGCGCCGAGGACGGCGCCGGTGTTGGTGAAGCCGTTGGCGGCACCGGTGCCACGGTCAAAGTCGATCACGGCACTGGCGAATTGGGCATGGACGGAAACGACGGACAGGACGAACAGGCTGGCGAGCGCCAGCGGACGGATTTTCATTTGGCTGATCTTTCATTTCGGTCCCGTGAAAAAAAATCACGGAACGGATTTACAGTTGGAAGACCAGCGCAGAAATGAATTGCTCATCGTTCCCGTCCCCGTCCCCGTCCCCGTTCGAAAAATTTCGAGGACGAGGACGAGGACGAGGACGAAAAGCAAAAAAGCCTTCATCTCCGGCAAAACGGGGAATGAAGGCATTCAACGAGTCCCGCCGAAAACAGATCGGCGGGCTGGCTCCATCCTTCTCTTTGCGGAGAAGTGCCCCGAAATCGTTCGGGGCTGACGAGCGCAGTCAAACCGGTATCCTGACTTGGGCTTCAGACCTTTTCCCGCCTTCCCGTCCTTGCGGACAGTGGCATTGGGAATTGTAGCCGTTACAGTGGCGCAACCGTCCCGGATTCACACCGGGTTCCCAGACATTTGACTGCGATATCGGCGGAATCGCTTCCGCCGTTTCAAAGAACAGGGACAGTTCTACGCGGAATAAAAAATTTTCCAAGCAAAATATTTTTTTTTGGGGGGGGGCGGGAAAGGCGGGGATGCCGCGCAGCGTACCGACACGAATGTCGGTTTTCTAGTACCGGCCCTTTTATGGTTAGATGCCTCAGTTGCGTTCACGACCGATAATGCCGACAATGTCATTCCAAATCTTCCATTCAGCGTCATCGTAGAACTCGGTCTTGAGCGGGTAATTGGGGTGGCGCCCAAGGGCGCTGTTCAAACGGCTCATAAATTCACCGCGATCTTTGGCATAGAAAAGCCATTCCTTGAAATCCATACCGGTTGAGACGAGCATGAGAAACGAGTAACCATTGTACGAGGTAAGCTCTTCAATCGCCGCTTCAAAAACCAGTTGTTGAGCGTTCACGTCGCTGGGCGGCATACCGGAATCTCCGCCCTCGTAGTTCCATCGGATCGAAATACCAGTGGCGTACGAACCAATATCCGCAATCGGAGGTTTGGTTGTGCGAAGGCGATACACCACTCTTGCTTCAGCATTCTCCACCTCCGCCATAACCCAGTGATTCAACTCATCAGGAGGCATCTCGTTCCTATCATTCCTACCAAATAATCTGTTGAGGAATTTCACAAGCTCATAAAGGGACCCTAGCATTTATACCAGACTGATTTCATCTGGTTCAAGATTGTCACAAAATCCGGGCTTCGTCCATTGCACAACTTCTAAGGCAACGCAATCAGTCCAACTGTATGGCGATGGGTGCAAAAACTGGGGCTGACCCCATCACGGGGATGATTCTTCGGGACGCGGCGACCGTACATCAGGCCGGTGGTGCCGTCGTCGCCGGTTTTGGTGGCGATGCTCATTGTGTTTCACGGGAGGAAATTCAAGGCACGTGAAAAGTTGAAGAGTTAAAGCGTTGAAGGGTTGAAGCGGGACAATGCCACAGGCCAAAAGCGGCGCTGAAGCAGCCGCTTTCGACCGTGCTCGCCGCGTACGAATTTGCAAGACGCTGGGCAGGGTTAGGATGCCCCTCTGCCGCTCATGACTTCCCGGCGGCGGCAGTATGTTCCAAAATGGAACTAACTGAATCTTCCCCTAATTCGCCAGTTTTGAAGATGCTTGGTGACCGCCGTCGGTTGAGACGTCGAGATGCTATCGGCGCGCCCGGAAAAAGACGCTATTAGTCGGAGTGAAGCTGTAAGGGGATGAAACTTGCGGGTTCACATCCTGCCAATGGACCAAATCCGTGCTTTGCTGGAGTATGCCCTCGCAGGTGAGTTGCACTTGTGAGCCGGCCTTCACAATGCCGACCGTCGGCGGAAGCGCGGACGTGATGTTCGCCAAATTGCTGAGGGTCAGGGTAAAGTTTGAACCACACGTGTGACGCTGGGCTTG
>Ga0210392_10001547_pt1 | contig 12026 bp, 9 predicted proteins | sample IncBWC30OmetaG_FD_161057 | JGI IMG/M metagenome (GOLD analysis project Ga0210392, IMG submission 161057) | Forest soil microbial communities from Barre Woods Harvard Forest LTER site, Petersham, Massachusetts, United States - Inc-BW-C-30-O ...
CTTCGACAAGGCGATGTTGAAACGCTTTTGCGTACAGTGTACCCAAAGACACCTACGCATCTAACTAAACTATAGTCCGACCATACAGGTCTTATCTGGAAAAAGCTACTAGTGCTTATATATCACTAATGGAGCCCGTACTTGTCATGGGGAACATGAAACTCTCTTCCCGTTCCATAATGGGTCTCGTACTAACGACGCTCAGTCTTGCTGGCTATATCTTCCCTAAGTCATAAAACGTAGGTGGGTCCTTCCGCACGCTTTCCCCGAGAGCTTGCCGGACGACTGCTAGAAGCTCGGCGTCGTCTACGGGCTTCTGAAGAAAGGCCTTCGCTCCCGCTTCCAAAGCGCGCTTCTGGTTGCCCAGACCGTCGCGTGCCGAAACGATGATAACGGGGATGATAGCGAGCGAGGGAATCATCTTGAGGCGCTCCATCACCAGGAAACCACCGCCAGCGGGCAGACCGAGGTCAAGCAGAATTAAGTCTGGCGCGCTTCTCCGTGCCTCAGCCACACCGGAGAACGTGTCTCCTGCAAGGCAAATGTCGTAGTGGTTCGCCTTGAGACGAACATGCATACCTTGCAGTACGTCCGGGTCATCATCGACAATCAGAATCTTCTTGTTACGCATTTACCATCCTCCTCGATGAAATCTCTATATTGATAAGTTCCTGAACTCCGGAGGCCAACTGCTCTAGAAACCCTTCGATCGGCTCACTTGAGTTTCGCTTGGCAGGTGCTAAGCACTGATAGGAAGTCGAAAGCGTCAGGCCCGCTTGCTGGACATGTTCGGCCAATTGCTCCCTTATCCTCTTGCTGATTGCCTCACCGCCAATTGCGTCGGTAATCGCCACGATGAAGAAGAGTTCCACCGCCCCGGCGACGCCCATCTTCGGCAGCAGAACGTCGAGGTGCGAGTGCAAACAGCGCTGCAGAACTTCGCGGACCCCGTGAGACTGTTCCGCGCGCACTTCCTCTGAGAGCCAACCGCTCTGGGAGCCGATCTCCGTTACCACGAGCGTGACGGGACCATTTGCGCGGCCTTTCTTGCGGAAGGCCGGAGAAATCAGGGAGGGCAAAGAAAAAATCGGCAAAGTAACGGAAAAGACGGCGCCTTGTCCCGGCGCGTTTCTTGCCCAGATTTGTCCACCCTGTCGCGTGACCAGCTCTTTGCAGATGTACAAGCCCAGGCCAAGACCTTTGCGGCCTTCCAGGGAAGGATCCGATGCCTGAAAAAGGCGTTCAAAAATCCGCTCGGTCATGTTCGGGCCGATGCCGCACCCCGAGTCTGCGATCTCCAGAACAAGAAGACTTGGATCCTTTTCGAACACTCGCGCTTGAATCTTCACCTCGCCATTTGTCGGCGTAAACTTTATGGCGTTGTCGACCAGGATAATCAGAATCTGTCGAAGGCGCGTAGGATCGGTGCAGACCGATGGCAATTGGCACCCCATATCGGAAGAAAGAAGAATCCGTTTAGCGGTTGCGGCTCCCTGAAGAGTGTCGACGGCGTAGGCGATCGCGTCGGAAATCAACGTACATTGTGGTTCGATCATCAATTTGCCCGCTTGCACGCGGCTGACTTCAAGCAAATCGTTAATCATCGATTGAAGTTGTTTGACATTCCTCAAAACAATGCCCATGTACTCGTGCTGTTCGGGCTTCAGTTCGCCGGCTAATCCGTCCAGGAGGATGGTCACAAACTGGCGGATCGCGCTGAGCGGCGAACGAAGTTCATGCGATACATGGGACAGGAACTGATCTTTGAACTGTATCTGTTGGGTCCGGATGAGATCAGTCTCGGTCTGCATGCGGTGGCGCTCGATAGCATGCCGCAGAGCCCGGGGAAGCGCCCGGTTTTCGATCTGGCCTTTGATCAGATAGTCTTGTGCGCCCTCCTTCATGGCCTCCGCGGCCAGTGCCTCGTCGTCCAAGCCCGTCAGCACAATCACCGGGATGTTTGGCGCTACCCGGTGCGCCCGACGTACAGTATCGAGACCATGACCATCCGGCAACCCCATATCCAACAAGACGATGTCCACTCCCCCCTTCGCAAGATGAGTCTCGGCTTCACTCATGCGCAGGAGATGTGTCAACTCGAAACTGTCCGGCTTTTCCCCATTGAACATCTCGCGGAGCAAACGAACATCTCCCGCGTTGTCCTCAACCAGAAGAACCTGGAGTGCTTTTTCCTTCATGAGCGCGCTTCGTGTGGCAACTTGACCACGGACAGCCAGAAACTGTCGATGCTCTTCACGACCGTGAGAAATCCTTCGAGCCCCACAGGTTTAGTGATGTAACAGTTCGCATGGAGTTGATAACTCCGAAGGACATCCGCTTCAGACGAAGAGGTAGTCAGAACAACTACAGGTATGGTCTTTAGTGTGAGGTCCTCTTTGATCTCCGCTAAAACCTCCCGCCCGTCTTTTTTGGGCAGGTTCAAGTCGAGCAGGATTAGATCAGGGCGCGGAACATTGGCGTACTCACCCTCGCGCTTAAGGAAAGCCATGGCCTTTGCCCCATCCGACGCCACGTGCAAATTGATGTGCACCTTGGCGTCCTTGAACGCTTCCCGCGTGAGCCGGACATCGCCGGGACTATCTTCCACCAATAGAACTTCGATAGCTGCTGCATCCGTTCCAATCGATTCCATTATTTCTCCTCTATTTCCGGTAGGGCAAAATAGAAAGTTGAGCCCTTTTCCGGTTGAGACTCGACCCAAATCCTGCCGCCCAGCCGCTCCAAGATTTTCTTGCAAATGGCCAATCCGATTCCGGTGCCTTCGAACTCGTCCCGCCCGTGCAAGCGCTGGAAGAGGATGAAGATCCTTTCAAAGTATTGAGGATCAATTCCGAGGCCGTTGTCACGCACGGAAAAGGTCCATTCGTTGCCACCGTTCCTCGTGGCGGAGACGTGTACGCGGGGGGGGGCGGCACCGCGGTATTTGATTGCGTTCCCGACGAGATTCTGAAATATCAGAGTCAACTGGGTTTCATCCGTCGTGACGACTGGCATGGAATCGTGAGTCACATCCGCGCCGCTCTGCTCGATCGTGATTCGCAAGTTTGTAAGCGCTTTTTGCAGAGCGTTTTCGCTGGAAACTTCGGAGAGTTCCTTTCCATTGGTCCCGACGCGAGAATAGGCCAGCAGATCCTGGATCAACCCCTGCATGCGGTTGCAGCCGTCCACTGCAAAGGCGATGAACTCATGGGCATCGGAATCGAGACGCCCTTGGTAGCGCTTGGCCAGCAGCTGCGTGTAACTGGACACCATGCGGAGCGGCTCCTGAAGATCATGGGACGAGACATAGGCAAATTGCTGCAGCTCGTCGTTGGAACGCTTCAGTTCCCGAACAGTCTTCCGCAGATGCACCTCGGACCTTCTGCGTTCCGTGATATCGCGGATCGCCGTAGTTACCAAGACTCCCTCTGCGCTTTCGAGCGGGCTCAACATGATCTCTATGGGAAACTCGCTGCCATCCTTGCGCCGTCCCGAGAGTTCGATCCCCGTTCCGATCTGTTGCGTCACCGCCTCGGTCGCACTTCGGGTGCCGTCCGCGATCAGCCGTTCCGCGAAGCCTTCGGGAATGATATTCGTTACCTCTTGCCCAATTAGTTCGTCGCGGGTGTATCCGAACTGCTTCTCCGCCTGAACATTCAATAGAACAATTTTTCCGGCCTGATTAACCACGACTATGGCATCGGGAGCCGCTTCCAACAAACCCCGATAGCGGCTCTCCATCTGGGCCAGATGCCTTTCTGCTTCCTGGAGCACGCTGATGTCGGTGTTCGTGCCGAACCAGCGCAACACCTTTCCTTCCGAATCGCGGATCGGAACTGCCTGCGAGAGGAACCAGCGGTAGTTGCCATCCCGGCCGCGCAGCGGGAATGTGTCTTCCCAGACCTCGCCCTTCTGGAAACATCGACTAATCTTGTCCACAACCCGTTGCAGGTGGTCTGGATGCTGTACCTTTTGCCAACCCCAGCCAACCATCTCCTCCAACGTGGTGCCAGAGTAGTCAAACCAGCGCTGGTTGTACCAGAAGATCGCGCCTTTCTCATCGGCCATCCAGGCTAGCTGAGAAATGTTATTCGCCAGGTTCCGGAAGCGCTCCTCACCTTCACGTAGAGCATCCTCGGCAAGACCACGAGCAGCAATGTCTCGAGAAACCATCCAGCCCGCTCCCACTGCGATTAGCACTCCCAACACAGTTCCGAAGAGCAGAATAGTTTTAGTCTGGGCCCGGCGTCGATTTGACTCCACATTGCGTAGTAACAGCAATCGCAATTCTTCGTCCTGGATCTTGCTGACTATCCCTAGATAATCAGCCATGATTAGCTGGCCCCGCCCGCTTCCGATGGCTTCCGCTGCGGCCTCAACACCCTTGGTTTGGCGGAGGAGAATGGCAACACCTCCGAGTCTTATCTTTTGAGCCATCAGATCTTCGAGGGCCGGGAGCTGAAGCTGTTGTTTCGGGTTATCCTTCGTCAAGGTGCGAACGGCCGCCGCGTCCTGTCCTGCGCTTAATACGCTGGCGCGGTAAGACTCGAGATAGACCATCTCGCCCGTCAACGCGAATCCACGGTCGCTCGATTCGATCCTCTCCATGTCGGTGACTAAATTCTGGAGGTTCTCAAGAACTTCGTGGCTATGCCGCACCCATCGGTCGCTTTCCCTGGACAGGAATATGCCACGATAGGAGACCGCACCAACGACGAGTAAGATCACAATCGCCGAACCGAACGCGAGTTGTACCTTCCGCTTCAGCACTGTTTCTCCGCCTGTCCGCAAATGTATAGGTTTCGCGAAAATCCAAGGCTCGCTATGACAAGGCTGCGGCTTAACGAAGCTCTGCTGCGCGTTGCCAGGGCCGGGGGAAGGCCGACATTGAACTAGCATTTGAGGCGCCAATCGACTTCCATGCAGTGCCTCGATTCACCAGATATCGATCCTTTGTAGGGGGGCGCTGCAGGCTGAGTTGTACATAAACTTGAATGCTGCCTGCCTACCGAACAGCTCCGCGAGTTATAGCTAACGCATTCAGCAGCGACGCGTCGGAGGGCAATTTGGAAAGGCAGACTCCGGCTGAGATCCTCTTGTCTCCGTCAATTCACAGGAGGCAATCGAGGTACAGCGAGTCACGACACACCAATAATTCAGACAACAATTCAGACAACGCGACGGCGTTTGGCCATCGACATGCACAACCATTCACAAGCCTCCTGTGAAACAGGGTTCGAGTCAACAGAACGTTTGAGGCTCAGTGAGTCCGGTTTACGCGAGCAGCCGGTACTCCCACCCATTGCGATGTGAAGAGCGGCCAAATGAGCAAAGCAGCCCAAAGGAGATAGTGATGAAGGTAAGACCGATTACACAGCCGATTATCAGCGTGGCGGTAATTGAAGACGATCCCATCCGGCTCGTAGGCTTACTTTCTATCTTGGATACGGATCCCAGCTTCCACTTGATTGCTACGTCCAGTTCTCTGATCGCAACCGGCCCGAGGGTGGATATCGTGATGGTTCGTAACTCGGGAATCAAATTTCCTGAGGCCATAGCCAAGTGGAGAAGCGTTCGACCGGACTTGAAAGTTATCGTGATCGGAAACGGCCCGGACGACCGCACTATTCTGAATGCCATCGCTTCTGGAGCTCAGGGTTATGTTGATGAAGCTGCCCCGACATCTGAGTTCGTAGAAGCGATCAACACCGTGTATCGCGGCTCTATGTGGATTTCTCGTCGCATCATGTCGATGGTCATCGAACGTTCAGTCGGGCTGCGGAGCCGAGACCCTCAAGCAGGCAGTTTTCGAATCACCTCACGTGAGATCCAGATCCTGGAAATGTTGGTTGGAGGCCGGTCCAACAAGGAGATCGGAAACCCATTGGGAATCAAAGAACGAACGGTCAAGGCCCATGTGACAAGACTGATGCACAAAGTGGGTGTCAATAACCGCGTCGCGCTGTCCGTCCACGCTATCCGCCATTCGCTCGTTTCCGGGCGGTAGCCGCTCGATTGTCGAACTGACGAACGACCTTCCTTGATGCAATCTCCGTCCGCGTCCGCAACCCCAAAGAAAGAGGGTGCTCCTCCATCGGACCGTCAAGAGACCTTCCAGCAGGTCCTTCAGGAGCAAGTGACAGACCCGAATCAACCTGATACGGTACACATAGACAGAACAATCTCGGACGTGTCAGGGTTCCGTATATGCCCGACCACAAGACTCCCAAACTTCTGGCGATTGACGACGAGGCACAGAGTCTCGAGTTAATCACGGACGCCCTGTCGAATGCAGGCCTAGAAGTCCTTACCGCAGGCGATCCCACAATCGGCCTGGAGATGTTCAAACGGATTCGTCCTCAAATAGTCCTCCTCGATCTGATGATGCCGGGGATTCGTGGGTTTGAAATGCTGGAGTGGATTTTGGCCGCTGATCCCGGGGCTGAAGTGATTCTCATGACGGCGCATTACTCCACAGAATCAGCGGTTGAAGCCGTTCAGAAAGGAGCGTGTGATTACCTCAACAAGCCACTCAATGTGGAAAAACTCCGGCGTCGCATCTCGGAACTGCTATCCGAGGCCGCCAACCGGCGTAGAACCCGGGAGCTTGAGCATGAACTGCTGGATGCATGTCGATTTGCGGGGATTGTTGGGCGTAGTCCACTCATGCTGGACGTGTTTTCGAAACTTCGGAGGGTCGCACCACATTTCCGAACCGTGCTTGTAACCGGACCTACGGGGACCGGAAAAGAACTCGTAGCTCGCGCCCTGCACCATCTCAGCCCGGTCTCTGCAGGCCCCTTCGCAATTTGCAACTGTTCGGCCATTGTCGACACGCTGGTCGAGAGCGAGTTGTTCGGCTACGTGCGAGGCGCCTTCACTGGGGCCACGCAGGACAAGATTGGCGTGTTTGAGTACGGGAATCACGGCACAGTCTTCTTAGATGAGGTTGGCGAGTTCTCTCTAACCGCGCAAGGTAAGTTGCTCCGCGTTCTGCAGAACCAGGAAATCCAGCGGATCGGCTCTCCTGTTTCTCGGGCGATTGACATCCGTGTGATCGCGGCGACCAACCGCAACCTCCGAGCGATGGTAAAAGATGGAACCTTTCGGGAAGACCTGTATTACCGGCTGGCGATGGTGGAGATTCCCCTGCCTCGTCTAATAGACAGACGAGAGGACTTGCTCCTCCTGGAAAGGCATTTCCTGGAAAAGTTTGCCGCCGAATACAAAAAACCCGTGGCCGGCATAACGCGCCGAGCCCAAACCAGGATGGCGATCTATTCATGGCCCGGCAACATCCGCGAGCTTGAGAATGTCATTGGCAATGCTTGCATGATGGTGGATGGAACCGTAATTGACATCGGAGACCTGCCGGAGCCGGTGCGAGGTCAATCGGGCGACGTGACCGGACCGGATGAAGTTCTGATGTCCGTGCAAGAGTTGCAAAAACGCCACGTGATGCGCGTTCTGGAACATGTCGGTGGAAACAAGTCGCAGGCCGCCGAAATTCTGGGTATATCGCGCGCAACAATTTACCAATTGTTAGCAGACGCGAAGGTTGGAAAAGCAAGTTAAGATCGCAGTCTTCTTCAACAAGACCGCGGATCAGGCGTCTTGGTCGCTAGAGATCCCCACTCTTTTCATCGCTCCCCATTGCAGGTCTCCGCGGAGGTATTGCCAGATGCCCTGGAGCCGCCAGACCATTGTGAGTTGTCGGTAGGGGAAGTGTTCGAAGAGGCAGTAGATCAAGAGGCGCGCTACTTCGCGCCAATCACTGTAACGGCGGAAGGTCATTTCTTCGAGCAGCACCGCCCCGATGGAAATCAACGTGGCAAAGGCATAACCGAACAATAGAAATTGCAGGAAGAAGGACTTGCTCAGCGCGCCCGAGATAAGTGCGAGGACGATGGTGGAGTATCCGACAACCTCAATGATCGGCGCGAAGAATTCAAAAATCCACATATAAGGCAGGACCAGCCAGCCGACGCGCCCGTAGCGGGCGCGAAAAAGCATGTCGCGATTGGGCCAAAGTGTATCGATGAGACCTTTGTGCCAGCGCGCGCGCTGCCGGGCAAGCGATTTCAAGTCCGTGGGTACCTCGGTCCAGCAGGTGGGATCGGGAATAAAGTCAATGTGATAGGGGCGGTGTTCCTCGTGCAGCCGGCGGTGCATGCGGATGACGAGATCGAGGTCTTCTCCCACCGCGTGAGTGCGAAAGCCTCCGACTTGCATGACTAGATCCCGCTGAAAGACTCCGAATGCTCCGGAAATTATAGGGAGCATGTTGAAGCCAGCCCATGCTTCTCGGCCGACCAAGAAAGCCCGCAGGTATTCGATGACCTGCATGACCTCAATCGCACTCTTGGGGAGGCGCACTTCTTCGATCTGATTGTTAACGACGCGGGAGCCGTTCAAGACTCGCACGATGCCCCCCACCGCCACCACGCGGCCGGGGTCGGCGAAGACTCCAGCCATGATGCGGATGAGGGATTCTTTTTCGAGAATTGAATCGGCATCGACTACGCAAATGTAGGGGCTGGTGGCGGCGTTGATTCCGGCATTAATAGCGTCGGCTTTGCAGCCGGCGGCTTCTTTGTCAAGAACGAACAGACGTGGATCCAGGGGGCTGCGATAGATCGCGTGAAGCGGCGCCGTGGCGATGTCGGCAATATAGAGTATGCGGGCGGCCTGAAGCTGATAGGCCTGCCGCAGCCTTTCCACCGTGGCATCGGTCGATCCATCATTGACCACGATGACTTCCAGACTGGGATATTCGAGTCCCAGCAGAGCTCCGACACTGCCGACGATGGAGCGCTCCTCGTTGTGCGCGGGAACGATGAGAGTGATGGGCGGGGTGAATGGAGAGGCTTTCACCAACTCCAGCCGCTGACTACCAAGACGATGACGATGGCGGACATTCTTGACAATCGCAATAGCGAGTAGGCCGAGGTAAATGATGTTTGACAGCACGTAGTAGATGAACAGGATATCGTTGGAGATCGCGATAAAATGCACGGTCAGTGCGCCCCAGCCGCGGCTGCCACAGTTTTTCCGGTAAGTTCCACCCGTTCTCTTGCCTTGGTCACAACCTCCATCAAGGCAGTCTCGGCGGAGTGATGATCGGAACCATCAAAGCCGCTGATAATTTTCTCCATGGCACCGGAACGCTCGAGCTCGGAGACAAATGCCTGTAAGGCATAGTCGTCCTTAGTGGCGACGACATCGTCCAGTATCTGTTCGAGTTGCGGCTCCATCCGCGCCAGTACCCACGCGGCGCGCTGACGAACGTGACGGTTGGCGTCGCACACAGCGCGCACCAGAATCTTGATCTTGCCGATGTTCTCGATCTGTCCTAATGCCACCACGGCGCGCAGACGAACGAACCATTCTGGATCAGAGGCTAAACTGTGGAGCGCTGGCAAGCTATAGGAGGTGTTTGCATTGCCGAGAGCGCGGGCGGCGGAGGCGCGCACTTCGGGCAAAGGATCTACCGCCAGCACCAATAACTCCTCGCCGAGTTCAGGCGAGGCCAACTCCCCGAGCACGCGTACCAGCAACTCACGAATCGGTCCGTTCATGTGCTCCACGTAGTTGATCAGTACCTGGGGATGGGTCCGGCAACAATTTACCAAAGCATTTTTCAAAGAGCGTTCCGGTGCGTCGAACTGGCCAGCAATGATGCGGTCGAGAATCGGGATGGCGGCCTCCACTCGCGCGGTTCGCCCAAGGCCGCGGACGGCGGCGATGCGCGTTTCGCGCAATCGTGAATCGAGTCCCTCGGCGAGAGCCGGGATTGCTTCCATCGCGCGAGTGCGACCCAAAGCCAGCAGCGCGGTTCGCTGCTTCCATCCTCGGAATGTTCGCGCCTCGTAGATTCGCATATCGAGCAATCCGCTGACGCGAAGACAATCCAGCAATGGGGCCAGTTTGTCAGCCGGCGACATCTCGATGCTGTCGAGTAGAATCGATTCAACAATGTCGCAATCGAGCGAATTGAAGCGCCAGTCATCGGCAGAGATCTTGCCTGAGAGAATTTCGTCCCATTGCGAGCGCAAGGCGACGGTTCGCTCATTTCTTATCCGAAAGTAGCGGGCGCGGTACCAGCGCCGCAACGCAATAAATCCAACCAGCAGAAAGATTCCCAGCAGCGAGACCAGAATCGCCTGCAACACCAGGCCCGCCGGCCCGAGCTTTTCGATTCCGTTAGAAATGGATTCCATAACTCAGTCCGAAGCTGGTATCGATTTGACCCTGGTTGCGGTTCTGGCGGCCTACATACCCATTGATGTCCTGGCGGGCGCCAAACTGATACCGCAATCCACCTCCAAACGCGTGGGCGGAGAAGCGCCCGATCTGATCAATCTGGGCGAAGTTTTCGCTACCAATCGCGAAGAACAGATTGCCGGCCACTCGACGGTGCAGAGGGAACCCTAGTTTGGTCCAGCCGGATGGCGTCCACTGGACGGGAGTGCTTGCAAAACCAGTGCGAGCACCAGTCACGTTCAATGACCAAGTCCATTCGTGCGGAAGATATGCAACCTGACTCGTGTTCAAGGTAAGAACGTGCGCACCTTGATACCAGAACCAATGTTGCTGGTAAGAGCTCTCCAGTCCGGCGACCCAACGATTTTCAATCCGAAAACCGTGGCCATATTCAAAAAAAGCTTCGCTAGTAGGCACCACGCTCTGACGATTGGCAACGGCGCCGCCCACGCCGACCCAGTCCCGCGTCGTGACGTGAAGGCTTCCGCTGGCAGCGAGCTTTACGGCATCCTGGCCAAATCTTTGATAGGTGTTGACGCTGAAGACGGTCGACCATCGCTGGTTCCACCGCGAAGTCAGAGTGACACCCTGGGTCTGACCGGCGCTGGTGTAATTAAAGAAATCGACGTCTTCACCGACGCGCAGTTCGTGTTTGGTGTCTTCGCGCAGACTTGCTAGACCTGTTCTCGCATCCTTGTTTTGCGAATCGAACTGGAGAGTCTGCTGATATTCCGAGCGCGCCTCAGGAGTACGACCCAACAAAGCCAGTACTCGAGCCCTGCGGGAAAGAATCTCAGGGTCCGAGGGGGAGATCTTTCTTGCCTGGTCCAGTATCCGCAAAGCTTCGGGGTAGTTCCGTTGCCAGAGGAGAACGTCGGCGAGAGCGGTCACAATCTCCGTGTCATTCGGGAACTTATCCAGGACAAGTTTGAATTCGGCTTCTCCCTCCGACCAGCGACCATTCCAGGCCAGCAATCGCCCTCGCCAACCGTGAGCTTCCATGTCTTCTGGTGCATTGGCCAAACGTTGCCCGATGATAGTAAGAGCGACCTCGATATGCTGATTGTCTACCTCATGGCGAACTCGTTGCTGCCAGTCATCTGTAGTTTGAGCAGCGAGAAGCTGCACGGGAACGAGTAACAGCATGACCGCGATGGCGGTTCTTTGAGTCAAACCGAGCAGTTGAGGAATAGATTTGTTTTCAGGCACTGATACCACATAACTCCAACGGATCTTGATCTGTTCGATTCCGTAGCGGCGGCTTTGTGCATGGCTCCTGGTCCAGCGTCAGGCGGATCCACTTCAAGAAGGAGATAACGCGTATCGTGGCTCGAGCGTAGCAATCCACGGTCATTGCTCCTGTGTGATTGTGGCCTCAAGTGGCCCGCAGCGTAAGTTACACAAGCCCCCATACCTTAGGTGCGAGGCAGATAGACCGTTTCGAATCGTTCGATTTTGCCGTCCAGAAGTCAGTGCAAGTAGCTAAGTGTGAATCGAAAACGCTATGGCTTGCATCGAGGTCCGGAGCATAGCAACGTGGCGGCCATCCCGCGCCAGCATCACGCCGCCCGTAACTATCGCTATGGGCGCTGGCGCAAAGGAAGCGCGGTCTTGGAGGCAAGTTTCCAAACCTGTCCGGAATGCCGGAAAGAATCCGGGAATAGAGCAGTCACCACCCCCCTCGAATTCGATCACAACTCGGACAGAACACTCTCAGCCAATCACTTAGCGTCGAAGTCGGAAATGGGGCTCAAAGTGCAATA
>Ga0210392_10001549_pt1 | contig 12012 bp, 8 predicted proteins | sample IncBWC30OmetaG_FD_161057 | JGI IMG/M metagenome (GOLD analysis project Ga0210392, IMG submission 161057) | Forest soil microbial communities from Barre Woods Harvard Forest LTER site, Petersham, Massachusetts, United States - Inc-BW-C-30-O ...
GCCCATGAGGAATGATCATGTCCAGCAGCGGTAAAATTGTGCAAATCATCGGGGCGGTCGTCGACGTGGAATTCCCGCGCGATCAGATTCCCAAGGTCTACGACGCGCTCAAGCTCGATGACGTGGACCTCACCCTCGAGGTGCAGCAGCAGCTCGGCGACGGTGTCGTTCGCGCCATCGCCATGGGCCCCTCGGAAGGATTGCGCCGCGGGCTCACCGTCAAAGGTACCGGCAAAGGCATTTTGGTACCGGTCGGCGCCGGCACATTGGGGCGCATCATGGATGTGCTCGGCAAACCGCAGGATGAAAAAGGTCCGGTGAAGAGCACGGAGTACCTGCCCATTCACCGGCCCGCGCCCGCATACGACGAACAGGCGGGCGGCCAGGACCTTCTTGTTACCGGCATCAAGGTGATCGACTTGCTGGTTCCGTTCGCCAAGGGCGGTAAAGTCGGCTTGTTCGGCGGCGCAGGCGTCGGCAAGACCGTGAACATGCTGGAACTCATCAACAACATCGCCAAGCAATACAGCGGTCTGTCGGTGTTTGCCGGCGTCGGTGAGCGCACGCGCGAAGGCAACGACTTCTATCACGAGATGATCGAGTCGGGCGTCATCGACAAGGACAATCTCTCGAACTCCAAAGTGGCGATGGTGTACGGTCAGATGAACGAGCCGCCGGGCAACCGCCTGCGCGTGGCGTTGACCGGTCTGACCATGGCGGAATTTTTCCGCGACGAGAAACAGGCCTCCGGCAAGGGCCGCGACGTGCTGTTCTTCGTCGACAATATCTACCGCTACACGCTGGCGGGCACCGAAGTGTCGGCGCTGCTCGGCCGCATGCCCTCGGCGGTCGGTTATCAGCCGACGCTGGCTGAGGAAATGGGTGTGCTGCAAGAGCGCATCACATCGACCAAGACCGGATCGATCACCTCGATTCAGGCCGTGTACGTCCCCGCGGATGACTTGACCGATCCTTCTCCGGCGACGACGTTCGCCCACTTGGACGCCACCGTGGTGTTGTCGCGTCAAATTGCCTCGCTCGGTCTGTACCCCGCCGTGGATCCGCTGGACTCCACCAGCCGCCAGCTCGACCCGCTCGTCGTCGGCCAGGAACATTACGACACGGCCCGCGGCGTTCAATCGATTCTGCAGCGCTACAAGGAGCTTCAGGACATCATCGCGATTCTCGGAATGGACGAGCTGTCCGAAGAGGACAAGTTGAGCGTGTATCGCGCGCGCAAGATCCAACGCTTCCTGACGCAGCCCTTCAACGTGGCAAAGGTGTTCACGGGGCAAGACGGCAAGATCGTATCCCTCAAGGACACCATCCGCGGCTTCAAGGCAATCATTGCCGGCGAATACGACCACCTGCCCGAACAGGCGTTCTATATGATCGGTGGTATCGAAGAAGCCGTCGAGAAAGCCAAGACGCTGCAATAACGAGACATCATGGCCAACACCATTCACGTCGACATCGTCAGCGCCGAAGGCCAGATTTTTTCCGGCGAAGCGACGAGGCTGTTCGTACCGGGATCACAGGGCGAGCTGGGCATCTACCCGCGTCACGCGCCTTTGTTGACCACGTTGGCAGCCGGCGAAGTGCGCGTTGAGAGCGAAGGCCATGAGGAACAGTCTTTTTATGTCGGCGGCGGGGCGCTCGAGATCCAGCCGCACCTGGTGACCGTGCTCGCGGACACCGCTGCACGCGCCAAGGATCTGGATGAGGCTGCCGCGCTGGCTGCCAAGCAGCGGGCCGAGGATGCGGTGCGCAATCGCGGCGACAAGGTGGATATCGCCGAGGCGCAGGCGGAACTGGTAAAAGCCATCGCGCAATTGCGCGCCATCGAACGCCTACGCAAGAGACAACGCTAGGTTCCGCCGCTACAAACGGAGTCTGCATGCAGCTTTCCGTCGTGATTTTGGCAGCCGGCCAGGGCAAGCGGATGAACTCCGAGCTGCCGAAGGTGCTGCAGCCCTTGGCGGGCGAACCGCTGCTGCAGCATGTCATCACCGCCGCGCGTGCGCTCAATCCCAGCAATATCTACGTGGTTTACGGGCACGGCGGCGCTCAGGTGCAGGCCGCCCTGGCGCACGAACCGGTCGAGTGGGTTTTGCAGGCGGATCAACTCGGCACCGGCCACGCCGTGATGCAGGCCATGTGCGTCATTCCGGATGATCACACGGTGCTGGTGCTTTACGGCGACGTGCCGCTGATCAGCGGCGACTCCCTGAAAAAATTGATCGCCGCCGCCGGTGGCGGCGCCCTCGCCGTGCTATCCGTCAATCTCGACGAGGCCCGCGGCTACGGACGCATCGTGCGCAACGCGGAAGGCCAGGTCGAGGCGATCATCGAACACCAGGACGCGAGCGCAGAGCAGCTCAAGATCCGAGAAGTGAATTCCGGTCTGATGGCGGCGCCGGCGGGACTTCTGCGCGAGTGGCTCCTGGGGCTGGGCAGGAACAACACCCAGCGCGAATATTTTCTGACCGATGTCGTGGCCGGGGCCGCCAAGGCGGGAAATCGCATCGACGCGATTCCGGCGGCGAGCGCTCTGGAGGTCGCCGGCGTCAACGACAAGATTCAGCTGGCGCAAGTCGAAGCGGGCTACCGCCGTCAACGCGCCGAGGAACTGATGCTTGCCGGCGCGACTCTCGCGGACCCTGCGCGCATCGACATACGCGGCGACATCCAAGTGGGCCGCTACGTTTTTATCGACTTCAATGCCGTACTGATCGGTACCGTTCACCTCGCCGCAGGCGTGAAGGTGGGGCCCAACTGCGTCATCGCCAATTCCCGCATCGGCGAGGGCACCGAGATCTTCGCGAACAGCATCTTGGATCATGCCGTCGTCGCGCGGAACTGCCGCATCGGACCCTTCGCGAGGTTGCGGCCGGGCACGGTGATGCACGCCGAAGTGCACATCGGCAATTTCGTCGAGGTCAAGAACACCGAGATCGGCGCGGGCAGCAAGGCCAATCATTTGACCTACCTGGGCGATTCGCACGTCGGCAAGAATGTGAATGTGGGTGCAGGCAGCATCACCTGCAATTACGACGGCGCCAACAAGTGGCCCACCCTCATCGAAGACGGCGCCTTCATCGGTTCCGGCACCATGATGGTGGCGCCCGTGCGGATCGGAGCGGGCGCCACAGTGGGCGCGGGCTCCACGATCACCTCGAGCACGCCGGATAATCAGCTTGTCTTCGAAAGATCGAGGCCGATCACCAAGGACACGTGGACCCGGCCGGTGAAGCTTGACGACGAAGAAAAGGCCGAGATCATCGCCAGGGCCATGCAAAAACCGAAGGTGTGATCGCGCCCAAGGTGAGATCGCGCCCAAGGTGTGATTGCGCCAAGGTGTGATCGCACCCCGCCTGTCTCGCGCGCTTTTAACGCTATTTTAATGTTTTCCCCCGTATCGTGGCAGTGCTTAAGCGCGAGGAGCAAGTGTTGCGATCGGAACGGCGAATTGACCATGCGGCGATGATGCTTGCGGCCTGCGCACTCCTGTTCAGTTTCTGGGCAACCCCAATTGCCGCGCAGCGGGCACCGGCATCGGGCCGCGACGCTCTGCAAGAGATCACGGTCACGGCCCGAAAGCTTTCCAAATCCGACGAAGAGGTGACGGCGCAGGTCGAGACGGCGTTGCACTCCGACCGGTACATCTTCTCCGACCATGTAAGCATCACGTCCAAAAACGGCGTCGTCACCTTGAGCGGCATCGCGCTCGACTATTGGGACGTCATCGCCATGAAGCGCCTGGTCAGGAAAATGCCGGGAGTGAGAAAGGTGGTCGATGACCTGGACGTGAGAACCGGCGGCGAATGATGGACCGCTAAATTCGCCAGCGTTGCGCCGCTTCCTCTGCCGTCTCCGTTTTCTCCGCGGTCTCGCTGCCGCTCGTGCGACGCATCAAATCGCGGCCGAGACGCAAGAGCCCTCCTGATGTAGGAACGGTACCGGCGTAGTCCGCCAGCAGATGCTCATGACTGAGTAAACCGATCAGAAGCAGCGCCAGACTCCACCGGCGAGCACGAAGCAGCGTGATGTTCATCGAGGCTGCCACGTTAAAGCACCAAACCGTAAAAAAGCTCTCAACACTCGGCCGCCTGCGCGCAAAAGGCTGAAACAAGACAAAGGCGATTCTTTTGTACAAGCGCCGTCAGCGGCGATTCATTTGTACAAGAGCTGCGTACGTGCGCGGCGCTAGATTCGTGATGTTTTATCGCAACGGGCGCTCGATTCGAGATCTTGATCGCGACGCTTTTATCAGGATTTTTTCATCGCCGGGATTAAAGCGGCGTCTTTTTTACGCGCTGCTGATCATCATGGGCGGATCTTTACAACCAACCTCCCTCGAGGAGGACTACCAATGATCAATACATGCAACAAATCATTTCACCGTCTGATCCTGATCGCATCGATGTCTCTGATGACGTCGCCGCTGTTCGCCAATGACGCGCCATCCGCGACGTCGGCGGCGAGAGCTTCCGCGGGGGCAATCGTGGGCAGGCTCACGAACGCGGCGAAATCGCCGATCGCCGGCGCAACCATCACCGCGATCAGAGCCGATGGCGGCGCCATTCGGGCCACCATCTCCGGAAGCGACGGTGTTTATTCATTCGCCGATCTGACTCCCGGTGTTTGGTCGCTCACCGTGCAGGCGGAGGGTGTTCCCGACGTCACGACGCCCTCACTGCAAGTCACGGCGAGCCAGGCCACCCGCCGCGACATCACGGTGGCGGGAGCGGCGCTTGCCGCGGCTCCCGTTGCGGTACCGGCGCCGGCACCCAGCGCCTCTGCACCCGCCCCTGCACTCGCATCCGCCGCTGCGCCGGCGACCGTAACGGTGAGAATACCCGAGGCGTTGCAAGAGCCCGATCCCGCGCCCGAAAACGACAAGATTACGCCGTGGGCCGATGTCGGCTACGTGGGCTGGATGAACGGCACGTCGCGCGAGAAGGCGCCGGTCTTCGACACGAAATTCTTCACGCCCGAGATCCGTCTCGACGTGAACTACCTGCAAAGCCTGAATCATCCGCACGACCATACCATCGTCGGCTCGACCGAGGAGTTTCGCTCCGGCGAGTTTCAGATCGAACAGGTGAGCTTGGGCGGTGATTTTCACTGGGAAAACGTCAGGGCCCGGTTTCTTTCGATGTTCGGCATGTTCGCGACCACCACGCCGCGCAACGACGCGAGTTCCGCCGTGGGTCAATGGGACCTGCAAAATGCCTATCGATACTTCTCTGAGGCGAATGCGGGATATCACTTCGACGTCAATCATGGCCTGAATGTCGACGCGGGGGTTTTCGTGTCGTACATCGGCCTCTTCAGCTACTACAACTTCGACAACTGGACCTACCAGCCCTCCTTCGTGTCTTCCAACACGCCGTGGTTCTTCAACGGGCTTCGGGTCCAATGGTGGCCCACGCAGCATTTGAAGATCGAGCCCTGGCTCATCAACGGCTGGCAATCCTATGCGAAGTTCAACAGCAAGCCTGGCTTTGGCGGGCAGATATTGTGGATCCCCAACGACTCGTTGAAATTGGTTTTCAACAGCTATTCGATCGGGCAGGACAATTTGAACTGCCAGAGCGGCGGAAACGGCGTCCTGGGAACCGTCGACACGCTCTGTCAGCCGCAGAACGGCGGCAGCCCGAATGCCCCGGCCGGATCCTTGGTGGGAGCCGGGCCGCCGGTCAACTACTCGAGAGTGAAGCGAGTTCACGAGGACGACAGCGTTGTCGTCAAGTACTACGACGCGCATGGCAATGGCGGCGCGGGGGTGTCGAAGATGGCGTTCAGCTATACGGTGGATATCGGATGCCAGTACGGCGGCGGCATCAACTGTACGCACGGACCGAACAAGGACAATTTTTTCGGCATGATGCTCTACGACCGTACGTGGTTCCACAATGACCTGTATGCGGTGACGATCGGCGGCGGGTTCATGAACAACCCCGGCCGCTATCTGGCCCTGACGCCGCCGATCAATGGGGCGACGGCCGCAAGCGGTTCGCCGTATTTCACCCAGCAGCCCGGGCAAAAACTGTATCAGTGGGACACGCAGATCAATCTGCAATACATGCCGAAGGACTGGATCACCTGGTGGACCGAAGCGACCTTCCGCCATTCGAGCGTTCCTTATTGGTCCGGATCCGGCGGCGTGACGCCGCCCGGCGGCAACACCGGTACGCCGGCCAGTTGCGTCGGCGGCGGCGCGGACCCGGCCACCAACAACTGCAGTGCGAATGACTGGTTTCCGGATTTGAGAACGCGCGAAGTGGTCGTGGGAGCCGGGGTGCTGGTGAAGTTCTAGAAATTACGTGGCAAGGCTCAAGAGCGGGCGCGGGTGCTACTGTAACGGATCACAGTAGACGCCCGCCGCGGCGGCGCGGATCATTGCGACATGGCGCCGCCTCGCAAGAAAATCCTGTGCGTAGAAGACGACCTGGAGACCGCAACACTCATCTCTGAAGAGTTCGAGGAGCGCGGCTACGAGATGACGCTGGCGCACGACGGACAAGCCGGGTTTGCCGCCGTTCTCAAGCACCAGCCCGATATCGTGCTCTGCGATGTCAGCATGCCGCTGATGAGCGGCTTCGAATTGCTCGATCGCCTGGTCGAATTGACGCCGCGCTTCGCCTCCATGCCCTTCATTTTCCTGACCGCGCTCGGGGATCGGGACAACCAACTCAAGGGCCGCCGCCTTGGCGCCGACGACTATGTCGTCAAACCGATCGATTTCGAGATCCTCGATACCATCATCCGCGCCCGCCTCGCCAAAGTGGCGCGAACGGAAACCTGGTCGCGGGAAATCGATCTGAGCGATCGCGAAGTCGAATGTCTCACCTGGGCCGCGCGCGGCAAGAGCTCGGCGGAGATCGCGCAGATCATCGGCACGAGCAAGCGCAATGTCGATTTTCACATCGAAACCGCCTGCCGCAAGCTCAACGTGGCCACCCGCGTGCAGGCCGCGGTCAAGGCCGTCTCGGGCCGGCTGATCGAGCCGTAAGCCGGGCATGCCTGTGCCGCCCTTGAAGGACGACGACGCACGCGGCACACGCGCGCCGCGCGCCATCCGCATCCTGCTGTCCGCCGCCTCGCTGCTGTTTCTGTTGCTGATGATCGGGCTGGGGATCTTCAGCATGCAGCGCCTCAGCGACGTCAATCGCGTGTCCGACGAGATCCGCAACCGCTGGCTCCAGGACATTCGCTTGATCGGCGACCTGAACAATTACATGTCGGATTATCGGACAGCCGAGGGTACGCACCTGCTTTCGAATGCCGCCGCGGAATTCACGGCGAGCGAAAAAGAAGTCGTCGGGCTGGACGCGCAGGTCGCGCAGGCACAGCGCGCCTACGAGGCATTGCCGCACGAACTTGCAGAGCAGCAGCTCTACGATGAATTTGCGCGCGAGTGGGCGGCATACAAGGTCATTGCGGCACAGGTTCTCGCCCTGTCGCACTCGGGCGTCAAGTCCGATGCCGTCCTCATGTACATGACGGCCTCGCGGCGCGCCTTTGACCTGGCCAGCGACACGCTCGGGCGGCTGACCGACCAGACCGTGTCGAAGGCCCGGCAGGCGAGCGAACGCGCCGCCGGCACCTACGTGCACGACCGGCGTCTCATCGTGGCCGCGATGATCGTGGCGACTTGCCTGGTGCTCGCAACGATCATCTACATCACGCGCTCGGTGTCGCGGCCGCTGCTGAATCTTGCGCGGCGCATGCAAGCCCTGGCTGCCCACGACACCCACATCAGCATTCCCGGCACGCGGCGCGACGACGAGATCGGGGAGATGGCGCGTTCGGTCGCGGTGTTTCGCGACAATGCAATCGCACTGGTCGAGAGCCAGCAGCGGCTGATCGAACAGGCCGCGGCCCTCGAGACGACCTTGGAGAACGAACGGCGCGCCACGCTGCAACAGCGCAATTTCGTCACCATGACCTCGCATGAGTTTCGCACGCCGCTGACGGTCATCGACGCTCAGGCGCAGCGCCTGATCAAGCTCAAGGACCGGCTGGCGCCCGCCGACTTGCTCGAGCGCGCCATGCGGATTCGCAGCGCCGTGACGCGGCTGACGGGCATCATGGACAGCTTGCTGGGCGCTTCACTGCTGCTGGACGGACAGGCGGTATACCGTCCCAGTGATTTCGAGCCCGCCGCGCTGCTGCATGAGGTGTGTCAGCTGCATCGTGAAACCACGCGCAGCGCGGACATTCGCGAGGACTTCGGCGCGCTGCCGAGCCTCATGCGGGGTGATCGAAAACTGCTGTTCGCCCTGTTCAGCAACCTCGTCTCCAATGCGCTCAAGTACTCGGCGCCGGGCGACCCGGTCGAGGTCACCGCCTACAGCGACTCCGGCGACGGCGTCTCGGTGCGCATACGCGACCGCGGCATCGGCATTCCGGAGCGGGATCGGGCTCACCTGTTCGAGCGCTACTTCCGCGGCGCGAACGCCGTCGGCGTTGCCGGCAGCGGCGTCGGGCTTCACCTGGTCGCCATGGTTCTGGAGCTTCACGGCGGCACGATCGAGGTCGACAGCAGCGAGGGCGCCGGCTCGACCTTTGTCGTGCATTTGCCCGCGGTTGCCGCCGCCGGAATCCCGCCTGCGCAACTCAAAGTCGGCGCGGCCTGACGGCGCAGGCGCCGCCGTGATGGATCCTTAAGAACGAGGTTTATGAATGAGCGATGCCCCAAGCGAACCTGGGCGGCCGCCCGGCGGCCAGGAAGCAATCAGCCGGCGCGCCTGGTCGCAGCAGAAACAACTGCTCGCGGGCGGCATCGGCGTTGCCGCGGTGCTGGTGCTCATGGCCGTCTTCTGGCTGGGCGGCGCAATCTTCGGTAAACGCCCCGCTCCTCCCGCGGCGTCCCCGCCGCCCGGCACCTTCCGAGCGTCACCTCAGCAGATGAAGACCCTGACCGTTGCATCCGTCGCTCTTCACGGTTTTGTCGGCGAGGAACTGACCGAAGGGAAGATCGCTGCCAATGCCGATCGCGCGACGCCGGTATTTTCGCCCTATTCGGGTCGCATCACGCGGATCCTTGCCGGCCTCGGCGATACGGTGAAGGCCGGCGCACCGCTGGCGACGCTGGAAGCGTCGGAATTCGTGCAGGCGCAAAACGATCTGGCGACCGCCGCGGCGCAGCTGAAACTCGCGCGCATCAGTGAGGCGCGCAAACATGCCCTGTACGAGGCCAAAGGCGGCAGCCTGCAGGATTGGCAATCCGCGCAGACCGACCTGACCGCCGCGGAAACCGCGCTCAGCGCGGTCCGCAATCGACTCAGCATTTTGGGCAAGTCGCCCGCCGAAATCGCGGCGCTGGAACAAAACCAGGCCATCAGTCCAGTGACCACGCTGTCCGCGCCCATCGCCGGCGTCGTCGTGGATCGGCAAGTCGGCCCCGGCCAATACGTGCAGGCCGGCAGCGCGGCGCCGCAGTTCACCATCGCGGATACCTCGAGCGTCTGGTTGCTCGCCAACGTCCGCGAGACCGACGCCGCTCTCGTCAAGCCCGGACAATCCGTGGAAGTCCACGTGCCCGCTTACCCGCAGCGGGTGTTCAAGGCGCAGCTCACCTTTGTCAGTGCGGTGGTCGATCCGGTCACGCACCGCCTGCCCGTGCGCGCCGAGATCGGCAACCGCGATGGCGCGCTGAAGCCGGAGATGTTTGCGAATTTCCGCATCCTCACCAGCGACGCATCGGAGTCGCCGGCGGTGCCGCAAAGCGCGGTCGTCTATGAAGGCGCCGCCGCGCATGTCTGGGTTGTCGCCGCCGACGGACTCTTGAGCTTCAGGAGCATACGCACGGGGCGCAGCAACGACGGCCTGGTCGAGGTACTCGACGGCCTGAGGCCCGGCGAAAACATCGTCACGAAGGGCGGCCTGTTCATCGATCAAGCGGCAGCGCCGAGTTCCTCTTGAACGCCATCGTCAGCTTCGCGCTCCGTCAGCGCGTGCTCATGATCGTGGTCTTGAGCATGGTGCTCGTCGCCGGCGTCGCGAGCTTTCTCAAGCTCAACATCGAGGCGTATCCCGACCCCGTGCCGCCGCTGGTCGACATCGTGACGCAAAACAGCGGGCAGTCGGCCGAGGAAATCGAACGCTACATCACGATTCCGCTTGAAATCCAAATGGCGGGCATCCCCAATGTGCAGGCCATCCGCACGATTTCCCTGTTCGGGCTCTCCGACGTCAAGGTGCAATTCACCTACGATTTCACCTATACCCAGGCCGAGCAATGGGTCACGAATCGCCTGTCGCAGCTCGGCAGCCTGCCGAACGGCGCGCAGCCGCAAATATCGCCCACCAGTCCCATCGGCGAGATCTATCGTTACCGGGTCGCCGGACCACCGAACTATTCGGTCACGGACTTGAAGACTTTGCAGGACTGGGTGCTGGAACGGCGCTTCAAGGCCGTGCCCGGCGTGATCGATGTGACCGGCTGGGGCGGCAAGACCAAGACCTACGACATTGCGATCGACCGGCGAAAACTCATCGGTTACGGCCTGTCCGTGCCGCAGGTCCTGCAGGCGCTCGGCAACGCCAACATCAACGTGGGAGGACAAACGGTCAATTTCGGCGCGCAGTCCGCCGTGGTGCGCGGCGTGGGGCTCATCCACTCGGTCGAGGACATCCGCAACACCATGATCTCCGCCAACCAGGGAGCGCCGGTGGTGGTCGGCGACGTGGCCGAAGTGAGCATCGGCAATATGCCGCGTTTGGGAATTGCGGGCTACGACGACGTCGATGACATCGTTCAGGGAATCGTGCTGATGCGGCGCGGCGCCGAGAGCATTCCCACGATCAAGCGCGTCGAAGCGGAGGTGGACAAGATCAACGGCAGCGGGATCCTGCCGCCCGGCGTCGGCATCCAGCGTATCTACGACCGCAGCGACTTGATCCATGTCACGACGCACACGGTCCTGCACAACATGATCGCCGGCATCGTGCTGATTTTTCTGCTGCAGTGGGCGTTTCTCGGCAACCTGCGCAGCGCCGTCATCGTGGCCATGACGATCCCATTCGCACTGTCCTTTGCGATCGGGCTCATGGTGCTGCGAGGCGAGTCGGCGAATCTTCTGTCGGTCGGTGCGATCGACTTCGGCCTCGTCGTCGATGCCACGGTGATCATGGTCGAGAACATCTATCGGCATCTGGCTGAAGCCTCGGCGCATTTGGGAACAGGCCCGAGCGCCTTGCACCGCATGCGCGTGCGCAGCGGATTTCGCGGCAAGACCGGAATCATCTCGGTCGCCGCCGCCGAAGTCAGTCAATCGATCTTTTTTGCCGCGGCCATCATCATCGCCGGTTTCGTGCCGCTCTTCACCTTGTCCGGCATCGAGGGACACATCTTCGGGCCGATGGCGAAAACCTACGCTTACGCGATCGCCGGCGGCCTGATCGCCACGTTCACGATCGCGCCGGCGTTGAGCCTGCTGCTGTTTGACGTGAAAGTGCAGGAGCGTGAAACGCCGGTCGTGCGCTGGCTGCGCCGCGCCTATGAGCCGGCGCTGGAATTCGTGCTGGCAAATCGCATCCTCACCTTCGCGGGAATCGCCGTGCTCGGGCTGCTGGCCCTGATCGCCATGCGCTCATTGGGGCTGGAATTCCTGCCGAAGCTGGAAGAAGGAAATCTGTGGGTCCGGGCGACCTTTCCGCAGTCGATTTCCCTGGAAGACAGCGACACCTACGTCAACAAAATGCGGTTGGCCATGGCCGCATACCCCGAGGTGGAATCGGTGGTCTCCCAGCACGGCCGGCCCGACGACGGCACCGATGCGACCGGATTCTTCAACGCCGAATTCTTCGTGCCGTTGAAGCCCGCTGACGCGTGGCCGCGCGGCATCGACAAGGAGAAGCTCACCCAGGACATGACCCGCGCATTGGAGCAGCAGTTTCCGGGGGTTGATTTCAATTTTTCGCAATACATCCAGGACAACGTCGAGGAGGCCGCATCGGGCGTCAAGGGCGAAAATTCCGTCAAAGTCTACGGCAACGATC
>Ga0210392_10001550_pt1 | contig 12012 bp, 18 predicted proteins | sample IncBWC30OmetaG_FD_161057 | JGI IMG/M metagenome (GOLD analysis project Ga0210392, IMG submission 161057) | Forest soil microbial communities from Barre Woods Harvard Forest LTER site, Petersham, Massachusetts, United States - Inc-BW-C-30-O ...
GGTCGGGCACGTGGAGCGGTTTAATCCGGTTTTTAAATACGTTGCCAGCGTGGCGAAGGATCCGCGTTACATCGAATGCGAGCGGCTTTCGCCGTTTCCGGCGCGTTCAACGGACATCGGCGTGGTGCTGGACCTGATGATTCATGACCTGGACATCGTGCTGGCGCTGGTGAAATCGCCGGTGACGAGCGTGGATGCGATGGGCATGTCGGTCTTGAGCAAGAGCGAGGACATCGCCAATGCGCGCCTGCGTTTCGCCAACGGTTGCGTGGCCACCATCACCGCCAGCCGCGTGAGCGCGGATCGTCTGCGCAAAATCCGCGTCTACAACGGGCCGGCGGATCCTTGCTACATTGCCGCGGATTTCCGGTTGCAGGAAGGCCACATCAGCCGCCTGACCGAAGCGGCGACGACGGGCGCGACCGGTTCGAGCATTGTCAGCGAGTTTGCGGGCAAAAAAATCCTACGCGAACTTGCGCCGATCGAGAAGGCCGAGCCACTGAAGCTGGAACTGCAAAGCTTCGTGGAAAGCGTCCGCGACAAGAAAACGCCGGTGGTCACTGGGGAGGCGGCCAAGCAGGCGCTGGATCTGGCATTTGAGATCACGCGGCAGGTGAAGGCCGGCAAAGCGTGAAGCAAAAAGTCTTCCGTCCAATGTTGGCTTTAGACTTGGCTCACAAGCTCACAGCCGGCAGGGGCATGGCATTCGTAGGCGGATCCTGATTCGCGTTGCGAATCGTGATTCAGCAAACCGTACAGTGCGTGGTCGGCATAATGGTCGCCAAGCCATTCGATTTGCCGGATGATGCCTTCAAGTTTGAAACCCAGGCGTTCGGGGATTGCGCGGCTGCGGGTGTTTTCGGTGGCGCATTCGATGGTGATGCGGTTGAGTTTCCAGATGGTGAAGCCGTGGTCGATCATCGCGCGGCAGCTTTCCGTCATGATGCCCCGGCCCTGATGCGCCGCATCCAGCCAATAGCCCAAGGACGCCCAGCGGTTGACCTGGTCGATGTGCGCGTGGTTGATCATGCCGCACAGCCGTCCATCGTGCCAGATGCCCGCGTAGAAACCCTGTTCGTTCGCATCTTGCTGTTGCCAGGCGGCGATAGCGTGGCTGACATTATTTTCTGACCGCAGAATATCCACCCAAGGGTGCCAGCGACGTATATGGTCGCGGTTGGCCTCCAAAAGCCGGAATAGCTCGGGGCCGTGTTGCGGTTCGATCACCCGCAACATCGTCTGCTGATTGACGGAGGCAAAAAACATCTATTTAGATTCGATTTTCCCGCGCCGAAGCCAGCTCCCGGGAGCTGGCTTGGCAACGGTCAATGAAAGGGGGGATTCGTCAGGCAACGGCGTTCAAACCGTTGCTGACACCGCCGGTCGTGGCGGAACCCGGCGTGGTACTGGTGCTTGACGTCGCCGCAGTAGTAGCGGTGGTCGCCGACGAAGCTTCATGATGATGGTGATGGCCATGGCCCTTGTGGGCGGCTTGGGCGGATTTCAGGTCACTTTGAATGCTGGAAAACGCCTTTTGCGCACCAGCCAGATCGCCGGACTGCAGGGCGGTGGTCAGGGTTTGATAATCCGTATTTGCCTGGTTGTTTTTACCGAAGGGCTGGCTGTTGGCCGACTGCGCCGCGGCCGGCTGATTTTGTTGGAAGGCCGCCAAAGCACTTTGGGCGGATGAGAGATCCCCAGATTGGAGGGCGCTGCCGATGGCCTTAAAATCGTTGACCGACTGGGCGAAGGTGTTCTGGGTTGTGATTTGGTAAGGATTTGTGGCCGGGGTGACACTCGATATGCTGCTCATAAATGATCTGGTTTCGGATGATTCAGTTGCCGGGCGTTATTGCCCGCATCAACGTATCGGCAGAACTTGAAACAACTTAAATAAAATCTGATTCGATCCGTGGAAACCTGTTAAATGCAGGCAAAAAGCGGGCGGGTGTAGATTTTTCTCCATGCGCCCAAGCCTCTGTGGCACCATGAACCCGTGGATCAAAAAACTTTCATGATCATCGCCGGGGAGTCGAGCGGGGATCTGCTGGCGGCGGAGCTTGTCTCCGAACTGCGCGAGAAGTCGCCGGGAGCCAAATTTTTTGGCGTGGGCGGTGAGAAGATGGCGGCGAACGGCGTCGAGACGGTTTATGACATGTCGCAGCTGGCGGTGGTGGGTTTGACCGATGTTTTCAAGAAGGTTTTGGAATTTCGCCGGCTGCTGAAACAGTTGCTCGCTGAGGCGATCAAGCGCAAGCCGGATGTGGTGATCGGCGTGGATTACGGGGGATTTAACCTGCGCTTCGGCCATGCGGTGAAGGAATATCTCCGCGAGAATCCGTTCACAGATTGGAAGCCGAAGGTGGTGCAGTTCATCTCGCCGCAGGTCTGGGCGTCGCGGCCCAAGCGCGCTGACCGGATGGCGCCGGATTACGACCTGCTGCTGAGCATCTTTCCGTTTGAGAAGGAATGGTACGCGAAGCGGGTGCCGCAGTTGCGGGTTGAGTTTGTGGGGCATCCGATGGTCGATCGATTTACGAATGACGATTTACGATTTATGCGCCGTGACGCAGAAACCGCGTCAAACATAACTCGTGAGCCGCGGATTTTGCTGCTGCCGGGGAGCCGGCGGAGTGAGTTGAGGCAGCATTTGCCGGCGATGCTGGGGGCGTTGAAGCTGATCCGTGAAAAAATTCCACAGGTGAAGGCCAGCATGGTTGTGCCCGGCGAAACCACGGCGCGACTGGCGCGGACACTGGGCGCGGACATGGAGATTCAAACCGGCAACATTCCGGCGGCACTGGCGGCGACGGATGTGGCCATGGCCAAAACGGGCACGGTGACGATGGAATGCGCATTTTTCCGGGTGCCGACGGTGACATTTTACAAAGGCTCCTGGATTAATTACCAGATTGCGCGCCATTACATCACGGTCAAGACGTTCACGATGGCGAACCTGCTGGCGGGCGAGGAAGTGTATCCGGAATTCTTGCAACAGACGCTCACGGCGGAAAATCTGGCGAGAGCCACATTGGAACTGCTGCAAAGCGAACCCCGACGTGCCAAAATGCGGGCGCAACTGGATAAGGTCATTGCCTCGCTGGGTGAACCGGGGGCAACCCGGCGGGCGGCGGATGCCATCTTGAGCTTATTAAAATGAAAGACCTCTCCAGTCCATTTTGGATCAAGCTGAAGGGAATCCTGTTTCTGCTCATCGGGATTGTGGCGGCAGTGCTGGTTTTTCTGGATAATCCCAAATGGTCGACGGGACTGCTGCTGGCGCTGGCGATTTGGAGCTTTTGCCGGTTTTATTATTTCGCGTTTTACGTCATCGAGAAATACGTGGACCCAAGCTATAAATTCTCCGGCTTGTACTCTTTTCTAAAGTACATGTTTCAGCGGCGCCGACGCTAGCAGGCAGACCGCATCACGGGAAGATGCTGGCGATGGCTTCGCGGAGTTCGCGCAAGCCGAAGGGTTTGTCGAGGATGTAGTCTACAATCCGGGCAGGGTGCTTTGCCTCTTCAAGCTTATAGATGGAAGCGGTTGCCAGGATGACGGGCTGGCCGGGGCGGAGCTGTTTGATGCGCGCGGCCAACTGGCCGCCGGTCATGCCGTGCATGGAAAAATCAGTGATGACCAGATCGAACTGGTCCTGCTCAAAGAGCGCCAGGGCGGCTTCCCCATTTTCTGCTGTCTGAACTGTGAACCCATCATATTCCAGCAACATCTTGATGGCCTTGGAAACCGACGGTTCATCGTCCACCAGTAAAATCCTTTTCCCAAGATTTTTTTGGTTCTGCATCTGGGCCGATAAGACACTAGGTTCATGTGGATGAATTACAATCTTAAGTTGTCAACATCCGGACATTGGCTGCGGGCCGGATGGGAGGTTTACTTTCCTGCGCCGCCCCGCTAGTTTTGCCCCATGGAATCATTGCATGCGCCATGGCGGATCGAGTACATCCTCTCGCCCAAGCCCAAGCTGGAGACGAGCCTGTTCACGAGCATTGCGCAATCCAGCGATGATGAGGGCAACTATGTGGTGGCGCGTGAGCGCACCTGTTACGCGCTACTGAACCGCTATCCCTACAACGGCGGGCATCTGATGGTGGTGCCTTACAAGGAAGTTGCCGGCATGGATGGCCTTACGGAAGAGGAGTTGTTGGACCTGTGGAAGCTCGTCCGTCGTTGCACCCATGCACTGACGGCTGCCATGAAGCCGGACGGATTCAACGTGGGCATCAATCTCGGCAAGGTCGCGGGCGCGGGCATCGTGGAGCATCTGCATGTGCACATCGTGCCGCGTTGGAACGGGGACACCAATTTCATGCCGGTCATCGCCCAAACGGGTGTCGTGCCGGATGCGCTGAAGGAGATTGCGGCGAAGTTGCGGGCGGAATTGACGAAGCAGAATTGAGGATTTAACGATGAGCAATTTTGATAAGATATCCCTTCTATTGGGCATTCAATTGCTGTTGGCGGCCGGGCTGGTCGGTAGTTTTTGGGCAACAGAAGGGGTCGCCGCCTTCAAGGGTAAAATTCCGAAAGACCAATTGGCTGAACACCAGAACAGGATGAAGCCGGCCCTCTTTTTTCTAGTGATGACCTTTATTGTTTTTGACAATCTGGCGGATTTTTTCCGCGACAAACACTGGCTCTCGTTTGCGTCGGGATGTTGTTTTGGCCTTGTCTGTATTTGTTATCTGATCCGGTCAGTGATCACATTGAGGACGCGGAAAGGCGGCCCAATCCGGTTAAAATATCTGGCCTGGTTTGAATTCGCTTGTGCCTTGATGGGCATGGCCGTCATTGCGGCGATGGGCGCAATGCATCTCTGAACTGGCTGTTGACGGAAAGAATGCCCGCCAGACTCACTTCATCTGCGCGAGGATCTGGTCGGTGATGGCTTTCACGGCGGCTTCAGCTTCAGGGTCCAAGCCCACGGTGGGTTCGTTGGATTGCGGTGCCTGACAGGATGCGCCGGGGCGCCAGTCGCCGCTGTCGCAGAGTTCGCATTCCTTCATGTTGTAACGAGGGTCCACGAAGCCGAGGCTTTTCTTGATGCTGAGAATGTCCTTCATCTGCGGCCCGGTGAACGTCTGGATGGGCTTGCCAAGCTGGCCGGCCACGACAATGGTGCGGCAGTAGGCCTCGATGATTTCCATGCGCCAGTAAGCTTCCTCGATGTTGTTATGGCTCCAGGTCACGACACCATGGTTGGCCATGAGGATGGTATTATACTGGTCCGTCAGTTCAGCGACGAGCTTGCCCATGTCCGGTGAACCGGGTGTGCGATAGGGTGCCACACCGACGGAGCAAAAGACTTCATATTCCGGCAACATGCAGGTGGGCGGAGCTTCACCCACGACCGCGAAGGCCGTGGAGTAAGGCGGATGACAATGGCAGGTGGCGACAGCTTTCGGCTGGTGCTTCATCATCTGCAAGTGCATGAGGATTTCGCTCGTCCGCGGTTTTGTGCCGCAAAGTTGTTTGCCTTCAAAGTCAACGAGGCACATATCCTCGGGCTTAAGCGAGCCTTTGCTGACGAGGGTGGGGGTGCAGATGGCGATATCTTCGCCGACCCGGATGGCCATGTTGCCGCCGTTCCCGTCCACATATTCGCGTTCCCACAGGCGGCGGCCCATGGAGCAGATCTGCTCTTTCAAGCTGTGTGCATAGGGAGAGGCGAAGAAGGCATCGAGTTCCGCCTTGGACGACTTGGAATTGAGCGGCTTGGCGGGCGGGGCGAGCTTGTCCGCGGGTTTCGCGGCCGCAGCAGAGGCGACGGCAGCTTTGCCTTCGCCGCTCTCCCAGTCTTGGATCATTTCGCGGGCGGAGGGCGTGAGAATGGCGTCGGCCGGAAGATTTTTAAGATTCTTCCCGTCGCGGATCATGTCCTGAATGTCTCGGACGCTGATGACTTGGCTCATAATAATTTAAATCAAAATTAACCCTTCCACGGGTTGTAAAACATTTCATCGATCAACGCGCAGTTGATGGCGTCGATGGGCGGCGGCACGTCAAACGGCTGGGCGGCTTCGGCACCTTCCTCATATCCGATCACGTCACCCACTCCACCGCCGAGGTCGTCATAGACGACCAGGCTCGGATCCTTGCCCATGCCCGCGCCGGCGGCGAGGCCCTGGGCGTATTGCTCGCGGCTGAACGGACTGATAACCAGAAAGCGTCCGCCTTTCAGCTTGGCTTCGCTGCGGCTCAAGGTCACCCGACCGATGACGGTTCCCAGTTTCATCAAATTCTGTTGCCAGGCTCGTGTTCATCCACGACACCGACGACCAGCCAGCGAACGGGGCTGCGATCCACGCCCACCGCTTTGCGCGCCGCCTTGCCGTCCGACGAAATGATCACCTGCTGGTGCATGCCGGCACCATGCGCATCAATCGCAATGACCGGCACACCTTCCACTTCGCCGCCTTTGCCAATGGGCTGGCAGATCACAAAGCGCCACGCGTCATAACTCGGATGTTTCCGGGTCGCAACCAAATTGCCTTCGACGCACGCTAAAAGCATGGCTTAGTAAATCCGTAAATTATCGACCATCACGCAGCGACGGACACGGGTGAACGTGCGCGGATTCGTGATGCCTTCGCCAGTCGGCGTGGCGATGGAGAAACTCAGGTAGCCTTCGCCACCCAGGCCGAGGCCGGCGGCGGAAGGGCCGTTTTTCACGAACAAGGTCGTGTCCATCGCGCGGGCCATCGCGGTGATGTTCTCGACATCGTGCGAGTGGATGATGGCGGTGTGTTTGTAACCGTGTTCCGATTCAACGGAGTGTTCGATGCCTTCCTCGACGCTTTTCACACGGACGATGGGCAGGAAAGGCATCATCTGCTCTTCCTCGACGAATGCGTGTTTGGCATCCGTCTCACCGAAGAGCAACTGGGTGCCTGACGGCAGATTGATGCCCGCCGCCTGCGCGAGGAACGACGGATCTTTGCCGATGAAATCACGGTTCACGCTGGCGCTGGCGCAGCCGCCGCCCTGGGCTTCCTTGAAGTTGAACGCAGCCTTGGTGAGCTTTTCCAACTGGGCGGAATTCAATTTCACTGCGCCGTTCTCGGACAACCGTTGCATCAGCTTATCCGCGACCTGGTCGAGGACGAATACCTGTTTTTCACCGATACACAAAAGATTGTTGTCGAATGCCGCGCCGGAAATGATGGCCTTCGCCGCGCGGGTGGGGCAGCAGGTGTCATCCACGAAGACGGGCGGATTGCCGGGGCCGGCGCAGATGGCGCGTTTGCCGGTCTGCATGGCGGCCTTTACGACCATCGGTCCGCCGGTGACAAGCAGTAGGCGGGTGTTTTCGTTTTTGCAAAGGGCGTTGAAGGAATCGAGCGTCGGCTTTTCGATGATGCACGCGATGTTCTCGATGCCGGTTTCGCGATAGATGGCTTCGTTGTAGGCGCGTATGGCAACGGCCGCACAACGGGCCGCGCTGGGATGCGCGTTGAAGACCACGGAATTGCCGGCGGCGCAGATGTTGACGATGTTGCCGCTCAAAGTGGGAATGGAATGGGTGCTGGGCGTGACCGCACCGACGACACCAAACGGGGTATATTCTTCCAAGGTGATGCCGTGATCGCCACTGCGCGCATCGGGGCGCAACCAGTCCACGCCGGGGACGAGCTTGATGATCTGGAGCTTGGCGATTTTGTGGTCGAGCCGACCGATCTTGGTCTCGTCAAATTCGATTTTACCCCAGGCCTCGGCATTTTTTTCCGACAGCGCCTTGACGATCTCTTCGATCTTGCGACGGGCGGCAATGCCTTTTTCCTTGAGCTGCAAGAATGATTCTTGCGCAGCAGCGCAGGCTTCTTCCGCCGTGGCAAACACGCCGTATTTGCCGCGCAAGGCAACATTTGTGCTGGAAGTCTTCTTCGCGCCGTGGCTGCACGAATCCGCTTTCGGCGCGGGCGAAGGAGTAGGGGACGGCTTGGTGGTCGCGGTGGCGGTGCCGCCGAGTTTGCCCAGCACCTCGGATACCACATCACGGATCAAAGTTTCGTTCACGGCGCTCATAAAAATTAAATTTTAACCACGAATTAACACTAATAAACACGAATCAGAGAACTATGCGTTCCCACTCCAGCTTCGGGTTTTTGAAATTCAAAATCACTCCGACCCGATACTTCGTTATCTTCAAATAGTTCAACATCTGGCCCCGTTCCACGTCGGTTATGCGGTCAATGACTTTGGCATCGATCACAACCTGTCCGTATGCGAGCAGGTCGGGGATGAACAACCCGACTTTGTGGCCTTTATAGAGAACATCAAAGCCGACCTGTTGCTGGAAAGGAACTTTGCGGATTCCAAATTCGACGACCAATGCGTTCTCATATGGTTTTTCATGCAGGCCATGACCAATTTCGTTTAGAACTTCAATTGCTGAACCAACGATCTGATACACTTCGTCCTTCAACAACAATTTGCTTTCCGGATTTGTGTTCATTCGTGTTTATTGGTGGTTCAGGTCTTTGCACTGAAGATCTGTTTCCCGAACACGTCCACGTTATCCACGATGCCGATGATTACGGCATCCACGGGGGATTCCTTCATGCCACCGGCGAGGCGGGCGCTGCTGCCCTGGCAGAACAGGACCATTTCGCCTTCGCCCGCGCCAAGCGAGTCCACGGCTACAATGGTGTTGGCACCCGGACGGAACTTCGTCGGGTCCTTTTCGTCCACGAGCTGCGGGCGGAGCAACAGCAGCTTGCGACCCGACATGTTCGGGTCTTTCTTGGTGGCGACCACCTGGCCTTCGACTTTGGCGAGGAACATAGTTTTATTGGCGGGGCGGGCGGCGGCCCGTCCCAAGTTTTGCAGGCGGCGCGGCAGCGCCGCCTTGCCAGCTTACTTTTTCTTCGGCAACACCGCTTCGACATCCGCATGCGGGCGGGCGATGACGTGGACGCTGACGAGGTCGCCTTTGATGGCCTTGATGGCCTGGGCGCCGGCGTCGGTGGCGGCCTTGACGGCGGCGACATCGCCGACGACACACGCGGTGACGAGGGCATTGCCGACCTGGGTCATGGGGCCGACGAGTTCAACGTTGGCGGCCTTGAGCATGGCGTCGGTGCCTTCAACGAGGGCAACGAGACCGCGGGTTTCAATCATTCCAATGGCTTGTGGCATATAGTTATTTTTGGTTGTTGGTTGAGAGTTGTCGTTAATAAATTTAGTTCTTTCGGGTTTCCAGAAACCTTCTGGCTTCGCGGGCCACGACGAGTTCCTCGTTCGCGGGGATCACGAAAATTTTGACCGCTGAATCGGCGGCGCTGATAACGGACTCGGTGGCGCGGGTAGAATTATTTTTTTCGGCGTCGAGCTTGATGCCGAGATTTTCCAGGTTGGCGCAGATGGCGGCGCGCAGTTCGGCGCGGTTCTCGCCGGTGCCGGCGGTGAAGACGATGGCGTCCGCGCCATTCAATTCCAGAAAGTAGCTGCCGACCCAATGGCGGGTGCTGGCGACGAAAACATCCAACGCAAGTTTGGCATTTGGATTGCCCTTGTTGGCGGCATCGGTGACATCGCGGATGTCGTTTGAAACGCCGCTCAAACCGAGCAGGCCGGATTGCTTGGTCAATTGCTTCTGCGCTTCCTCGACGCTGATGCCGAGCGTTTTCATGGCGTAGGGCAGGGCCTCGGCATCGAGGTCGCCAACGCGGTTGTTCTGCGGCAGACCAGACTGCGGGCTCATGCCCATGCTGGTGCCGATGGACGCGCCGTTCAAGATGCCGGTGACGCTGGAACTGCCGCCGAGATGGCAGGAGATCACGCGCAGGGGAGCGCCGGAGATCTTGGTCGCGCCGCTGTTCACGTAAAGCTGGCGGGCGCGCTCGGCCACGTCGGGGCGGCAGAGCAATTCCGCGGAGCGTTCGGCGATGAACTTGTGGCTGGCGCCATGAAAGCCCCAGCGGCGCACGCCGATCTGGCGCCAGGCTTCCGGCACGGCGTAGTTCACGGCGGCGGGCGCGGCGAACTGGTGGAAGGCGGTTTCAAACAACCCGATGAGCGGCACCTTGGGCACGCGCTGCGCGAACAGCTTGATGCCGGTGATGTAGGGCGGGTTGTGGGCGGGCGCGAGGCCGTTGTAATCGGCCATGGCCTGCAACACGCTTTCATCCAACCGCACGCAGCCGGTGACGTTTTTGGCGATGACGGTCTTGAAACCGACGGCGCTCAGCTCGTTTTCATCCGTGATGGCCTTGGCGTTTTTCAACTCCGCCATGCAATCCTCGATCGCCTTGGAATAATCGGTAACGCGCTCAAAGCCGCCCTTGTGCAAAAGGCGCTCGGCGTTGTTTGAAAAATCAAACAACCGCCACTTGAGCGAGGTCGAACCGAGGTTGGCGACGAGGATCTTCACTTGGAGTGTTATTCGAGCCACTTGCCGAGGCCGCTCAATCCGTCATGCGGACGGGGGATGACCTGGACACTGACGACCGAGCCGACCTGGGCGGCGGCGGCGGCGCCGGAATCGGTGGCGGCCTTGACGGCGGCGACATCACCACGGAAGAACACGGTGACGTAACCACTGCCGACCTTTTCCCAGCCGGTGATGTGGACGTTCGCGGACTTGAGCGCGGCATCGGCGGCCTCAACGGCGGCGCAGAAACCCTTGCATTCAATCATTCCAACAGCTTGTTTTGACATATTCGTTTGGAGTAAAAATTATTGTGGGTGGGTTATTTTTTCACAGCCGTGCCGAGGAACGCCTCGAGCAGTTCGTCATGCGGACGGGCGATGATGTGGGAACTGATGAGTTCGCCGACCTTGGCCGCGGCCTTGGAGCCGGCGTCCACAGCGGCCTTGATGCTGCCGACGTCGCCCTTGGCGATGACGGTGATAAGTCCGCCGCCGATGGCGATGGTTTTGACCAACGTGACGTTGGCCGCCTTGACCATGGCGTCGCTGGCTTCAACGCTGCCAACGTAGCCCTTGGTTTCGATCATTCCGATTGCTTCGCTCATAATTTATTTATTTTGGTTGATGGTTGAGAGTTGTAAGGAATTTTATTTGATGAGTTCCACGGGCGTGTCGGACTGCAGGTTGCAGGCGTTGCCTTCGTCGGTGTCGATGTGGACTTCGAGCTTGAAACTTTTATCGACACGGCAAAGCATCTTTTCGAGGGAGATGGCGCAGTCGCCGCCGATTTTGAGCTTCATGAAATCGCCATGCTTGACGCCATAAAACTCGGCATCCGCCGGACTCAAGTGTGCGTGGCGCAGGGCGCGGATGACGCCATCGGGCATCTCAAAAAAGCCGGCCGGACCCATGAGCATCGCGCCGGGCGTGCCCTTGATGTCGCCGGAAGCGCGCAGGGGGATGTCGAACCCGAGCGAGATGGAATCGGTGTAAGCGAGTTCCACCTGGTTCAACGTGCGGCAGGGGCCGAGGATGCGGAGATTGGAGATCACGCGACTGCGCGGTCCGATGAGCGTGACGGTTTCCTTCGCGGCGAACTGGCCTTCCTGATACAGCCATTTGTGGACGGTCAGCTTGTGACCTTTGCCGAAAAGGGCTTCGACTGCTTCCTGGGTGAGGTGGCAGTGGCGCGCACTGACATTGACGATGAGCGGATTCAGACCGCTGGCGACGCGCGGCAGGGGCTTGCCAAGACGCGCATAAACCGCTTGGCGAACCAAATGTTCGACGACGGCACGATGGGGTGCTGGTGCGGCTACAGACATAATCTTTGAACGAATCTGACAACTTTTAAGATTAAGTCAACAATTATCTTGCAAAAACTATCAAAATCTTCCAAAGTATTGAAACTATGACGCCAGAAGAGCGCAAACATCGCATTGAAGCGTACCTTCAACGCGTTGAATTTGCTTCACTGGAGGAACTTGCGCAGCACGTGGAGGCTTCTACTTCCACGGTTCGTCGCGATTTGACCACGCTGGAGGCGGGGGGCAGCTTGCGGCGGACGCATGGTGGCGCACGCATCCTTACACCGAAGACGGATGAATTTGCGTTCACGGC
>Ga0210392_10001553_pt1 | contig 12000 bp, 8 predicted proteins | sample IncBWC30OmetaG_FD_161057 | JGI IMG/M metagenome (GOLD analysis project Ga0210392, IMG submission 161057) | Forest soil microbial communities from Barre Woods Harvard Forest LTER site, Petersham, Massachusetts, United States - Inc-BW-C-30-O ...
GGCGAACGAGTTCAGCTGTGCCGGCTGTCACTTGCGCCTCCACATTATCACGAAGCAGCAAGGTGAGGGCTCGCACTCGAAAACCGGGCTGGTCGGAAAGCTCGAGCACACGCGCGCGCAACGCCGAGTCTTTTTGCGCCGGGTCGGCGGCCAGTTCGATTTCCGCGAGGTCAAGCTGCGCGGTGCGATCAGCAGGCTGCAGCTGCGTCAAAGCGATTAAGTGAAGCTTGGCTGCCTGCGGCTGGTTGATGCGTTTATAAACCTGCGCGGCCAGCCGGTGAAATGCGGGGTCGGCGCGCGAATCCTTCTCTATCGCATTGATCGCTCCGAGCGCATAAGCCGGCACATCGAAACGCAGCGCCAGTCGGATAAGCTCAAGATAGTTTTTCTTGGTCGGTTCCTCCTGGCAGAGACTGTCCTGATACCCCACGGCCTCGGGCGATTCCCGTGCCTCCGACACGGCCGCGGCAATGTGCCACGCCTCGGTGTTTTGAGTTGAAGACTGCAGGCTTTTTCGCGCCGCCAACAAGGCGTTGGGCAGGTCGCCACTGGTGAGAAAATCGCGCGCTTCGCGGTTCATCCGTGCAATGCGCCACGCCTTGAACGCCGGCCAGGCATAATGACGCGAGCCGTAGTAGCCGGCGCCGAGCACCGCCACGGCGAACATGCTGCCGAAGAGCCAGCGTTTCCATCGGGTCGTGCCGGGTTTCATTGGGCAGTGGTGGCCAGCCCGGAAGCCCGGGCCGAGCCCGGGCGGATGACCGTTTGCAGTTCGCGATTGGCAATTTCGCGCGCTTCCTCCGACGACGACGCCCCGAGTAACGCGATGCCGATGACGTGTTGCCCGAGATTGCGCTCTCCATGCCAAACCGAGAGGAGCCGCTCCGATGAGTTCACCTGCCGGTAGGAAAAATTTTCATCAGGATGCAGCGGGCGGTCTTCGATGATGGCGTGAAACACGTAAACATCCTGGCCCCCTTGGCTGAAAAGATACGTCGCAAAAGGAATGCGGACGCCGTTAACCATGCATTCCCAGACGCCCAGCTCCGCCACGAGTTTCAACCCCGTCGCCGGGAGACACACGGTCGGATAGTGCGACCTGGAGAGAAACTTGGAGACCCGGCCGGGCTGCCAGTTGAGGGAATACATCTGCCACGCATAACCTCCGACTTCCCAGGCGGCTGTTTCACCATCGTTGAATTTGAGCAGTGCGCGCGTCCGCTCGGCAAACACGCCTTTTTGAAAGCGTGGGGCATTTTCCGGCCAGACCACGTGCCAGGCCACGCCCGGTGGCACCTGTTTTTCGTGATAGGAATACCAGGAGCCCGTCAGCACTTCCGCCACAATCAGCCACGCACAACCCGCCACCGCGAACCACCGCGGAAACGGCGTTCGGTGAAATTCTTTTGCAGAATCCATCACCGGTGCAGCCGTGTTAACCGCGCGGCGCGGACGGAACCACTCTGAAACTCCCCACAACGCCACCAGGCATACGATCATCGATATCACGCCGACCGTGTCATGCCAACGTTCCCCCGAATCAGCGGTGGCCGTCAGGTAGGTCAGCAACAACGTGCGCAGAAGATTGATGAAAAATGCGATGCCGAAGCTGGCTGCAACCAGGCCCGCCCGTCGGGCGACAGACAGGCGGTGCAACTCACCCAGAAAGAGCGACATCATAAACGCGGTCTGTAGCGAGCGAATGCCGCTGCATGCCTCCTCGACATTGATCATGTGGTTGGCAACCTGGATCAGGTTGCCATCGGCGATCGCCGGGATATTGCACCAGGTGAGCACTTCCGCGCAGATGCCAGCGTTTCCGCGCATCAACCCCTGCATGAGGGAAGTCTCCATCCACACCGGCCAGGGGAGCGCTGAAAAACAAAATAAAAGCGGGAAGGCAAAATAAAGCGCATACCGCATCCCCCCGATCGCCGTGATCGCGAGCAACGACAAGCCCACGCCAAGCGAGGCCATGATCCAGTTAATCTTAACCCAGTCGGGATTGGCCTCCTGGATAACCCGCACCGGAAGGTAGGTCGCAAGCAGCGCGCCGGCCAAGCATATCATGATCAGTCTTGGCAGCGGCGCCATCGCTGCAGGCCGGGTCCGCCAGCGTTCCCGCAGGAGAAACAACGCCATCACCGGCACGGCCCAACCGTAAGAATAGACGACATTAACCGTCCATTCCAACCGCTGTTGATTAAAGATGAGCAGCCACAACAACCCCAGCATTGCGGCCGTCGGTGCCCACGTGGTCCAAAGGATCCGTCGCGGATTTTTTAGCCGGTTGGCTGCAAAAAAATATCCGCTCACGGTGGGCCTCGATTCCATAATTGAGAAGTGTCCTCGTTCTCCGGGAACTCGCGAGCGTAGCTGAATCAAGCAAACACCTATACTGGCATCGGGTGTTCTCCCAAGCCCACGATGGCCGGCCCCGCCACCGTGGGCTTGTCCGTCGGATCCATGGCCGAGCCATGGACGACAGAAAACAGCATTTGCTCAAAGCGCGGCAAGATGGATTCGCGGGAAAATTGCCGCACCCAATCTGTGCACCCAGCCCACGCAGCAAGCTGCGAACGGGATTCACCAAGGTTCCGCAGGATGGCAGCCAGTCCGATGGCATCACCTGGTTGCACAGCGCGACCGAAGCCGCCCGCACGAATCGCGCGCGACAGTTCGCTGCTATCATCGGCCACGGCCACCACAGGGAGGTTGGCCGCCAGCACCGAAAGCAATTTGCTGGGGAAAAAGAACTGCCCAGTGCCCGCGGCCTGGGTGATCAAGGCCACGTCCGCGGCGCTGAGTAGAGCGACATAATGGGCATCGCTGAGCAGCGGCAATAACTCAACGTCCACCCCTGGATGGGAGCGAAGACATTGCTCAAGACCGGGCCGGGCCGCTCCGTCGCCAGCGATGATCAGCTTTACTTTAGTCGCACCGGCCGGTGGCGAGAAAAGGAGCAGGGACGCAGCTTCGATCAATATCTCCAAGCTCTGCTTCCGCCCAAGATTTCCTGAATAGATTGCAAGCAGGGTACCGTCGGCGATGCCGAAGAGTCGCCGGGCCTCGGAGCGGTCTGGCAACTTCTGGCCGGAGACAGGCGCGATGCGCAGCCAGTTGGGCAACAGCACTTGCTTTGTCGATGGCACGCCTTTTTTGCAAAAGGCCGTCATCATACCACCAGAGATGCCCGAAACCACCGTTGCCTTGGCATAGGCCAGCCGTTCCAGTCCATAAAGTGCGCGAACCAGCCAGCCGCGTTTGAGCATGCCGAGCCCCACCGCCGCATCCGGTTGCAGATCCTGCACGTGAAAAACAAACCGACTTCGTTTCAGCGTGGTGACAATCCAGGCAAAAAATCCCAGCCCGAGCGGCGGGCTGACCACCACGTAAACATCCGCTCGAGGCAGGGCGAGGATGCGCAGGGCCGAGACAAACCCGAAGCTCAGTTCGTGCGCAATGCGTCGCAGGCTCGTGACCACGGCAGGCACATAGCACCAGCAGCGATGTACGCTGACTCCACCGGTCGTTTCGGCGCGATGCCAGCAGCCGCGATCGGCGGGTTCCTTCTGCCATCGCGGATAGTATGAAAACGACGTGACGGCCGAGACCTCGTGTCCGCGATCCGTCAGGTATTCACAAAGTTCGCGGTTGAATGGAGCGATGCCGATCGATTCAGGGGCATAGTTGATTCCCCACAGGATGATTTTCACGTTACGGTTTCTCCGTAAGTCGAAGGAGTCATTCTTTCATGGTATCACCGGCGCGATACGCCTGCCATCGGGCTACCTGGAGGATTCCGTCTCAATTAACGATGAGCGGAGGCTAATGAATTGCGGAAGCCCGGGGACACCATCCCGGCCAACCGCCTTTGAGAGTCGGGCAGATTCAATGGCATCTAGCTGTGATAAAATTATGGCAGGGTTCAACCCGACTTGACCCGGGCTTTGGCGGGTAAGTGGTGCCTGCCCGATTTCCCTCACGGGATGCCGGCTCAATTCTGCTTTTGCCGCCGGTCAGCAAGCCTGCAGGCGTTTGTTGTCTTCCACCCAACGAACACAAAACAACACGAGTTGGGTGGCACTGCTAAGATTGACCTTCGTTTTAATGTGTGCGCGGTGCGTTTCCACCGTCTTTACGCTCACATGGAGACGGGCCGCAATTTCTCGCGTGGCCAGGCCCGAGCCGATGAGCGTGACCACCTCAAGTTCCCGGTCACTCAGGCCGGTGACCGCTGAATCACCTTCTTCGTCATGACCCTTGACCATGCGGTTGAGCATCTGGCTGGAGACGCGCTCGCTGACATACATCTGTCCTTTGCGGACTTTCCGAATTGCATCGATCACCTTGCTCCCAATGTCCTGCTTCATCACATAAGCCTTGGCTCCGGCCTTTAGCACCCGCACGGCGTAGATCGATTCGTCATGCACTGAAAATACCACGATATTGATCTTGGGGTCGAACGCCTTGATGTTTTTGATCAGTTCGAGCCCGCTATTGCCGCTCAGGGAAATGTCCGTGACCACAACGTCCGGCCGCAGCTTGCTCACCTCGCTCGTTGCGGTGGCACAATCCGCGGCCTCGCCACACAATTCCAGGTCGGCCTCAACCCCGATCATGGCGGCCAGGCCACGACGTACCATCGGATGATCCTCGGCAATATAAACACGGGTTTTCATCTTAAAAATTTTTATTTGAGCGCCGGAAATACAATATTGGGATAATTCACCGTTACGATGGTGCCGCCCGTTGGCGGCGAAGAGATCGAAAAATCTCCCCCGATCTCTACGGCACGATAATGCATGATGTTCAAACCGAGCCCGTCCTTTTGGGCTATCGTGGAGGATAGGCCGCAACCATTGTCCTGGATCGTAAGTATCGTCCCGGTGCCACTGCGCCGGAAATTCAACCGAATCTTCGTCGCTTTACCGTGTTTCACAGCATTGCTGATCGCTTCCTGCGCGATGCGGTATAGGTGCAGGGTCTGATCAGGTTGGTGTGGAAAAAGATTGCGGCTAAAAACTATTTTAACGGTCAGGCCCCAGCAGGTGTGGGCCTGCTTGGCCAGCTCCGCCAGCGCTGCCGGCAACCCCAAGGCAATCAAGCGCAATGGAACCAAGCAATGGGCCAATGTGCGCGTCCGTTCCATCCCTCCGTTTAACTGACTGACTAATTCGTTTACGGTGGGTGTCATGGCAGGAATCGCCGTCTTTACCTCCCGCCCAAAAAGCTCCAGCATGCAGGCCAGGCCGGCCAGAATCTGGCAAACATCATCGTGCAGCTCCTGGCCGATTTGATGGCGCTCCAGTTCGCTCGCCCTGACGCACTCCGCCTCCAGTTCCTTCCGCTCATCGATTATTTGGACGAAACCTTCTATTTTGCCGTCGAGACGAGCGGCCGGAGAGCGGCTGTCCTTTGACCACCAATGGCGCACCCAGACGATACCAGCTTTTTCGTTTACCATCCGATACTCAAAAGACAGCGAAGGCTCCCCGCGGCTCATACTGGCAACGTTTTTATGCACCCGTTCCAAATCCGCGGGAAATACGCACTCGAACCAGTTGTTACCCCCGCGCGCAAACTCGGAGAGCTGATCCGGCACCGGCGACTTTACGTAACCACAAAGAGGAGTCAGCGTGCCCGACCAGCGGCAGGCCCCAAGCTCGAGCAAAATGTGGCCAAGATCCTTCGCATTGCCAAATTCTCCGTCCGTTCCACCCACGAGTGGGTATGCGTCCATGGCCTTAGCAAGTGTGGCAGCGATCATAATAACTAGACGTCTCTCATCTGAGCTGAGAGGCAGGCGGAGACCGAGCGAGCTGAGAAAGATAATCTCATGGTTCAGATATTTAACAATAACTCCCTATGCTTTGTATGGGGTGATACCCTATGGACAGCCGGCTGCATGGTCGAAAATGAGCGAGTTATGAAGGTGCATTTCGCGCCGCGCGCGACGTCAGCAATGACTCTCGGCATCTCTTCCCACCAATGGAAAACGAGGATTAACGGGGACATACCATGGGCCGAGGTGCCGGGCAAATTACGCCCGCCCTTAAAATTTTAGCCGTCACACGTTTTTCACACGGCAGTAGGAACAATCGTTGTGGCAAAAGCCAAACCATCCTCACCCTAATACCTCAATCGTCAAATTATGACAGCTCTCAAGCGGCGGCCAAGCTCGACAGTCCCGCGATTATAAAATTTGATGGTGCCAAAGCCGATGCTGATACGATGCCGCGGCGTGTCGAACCATGAAGAAATCCGCTCCCAAAAAACCGCGGAAACGCCGATCGGACGGGATGACAGCGAACTCCGCGTCCGCCTCTTCAGCGAAAAATAAACGGATTGCGAATCGCTGCTTTCCGATCGTGGGCATTGGCGCTTCCGCCGGGGGATTGGAGGCTTTGGTGGAGTTCTTCGATCATATGCCAGCGGATAGCGGCATGGCTTTTGTCATCATCCAACATCTGGATCCGACGCAGAAGGGCATGATGCCAGAATTGCTCCAACGAGCGACCGCCATGAAAGTGGCGCAGGTGAAAGACCGCACCAGGGTCAAGCCCAACTGCGTGTACGTGATCCCGCCCAACAGCGATATTTCGCTGCTCCACGGGGCACTGCACGTTCTCGCCCCGGTGGCGCCCCGCGGACTGCGCCTGCCGATCGATTTCTTTTTTCGCTCACTCGCCGAAGACCGGCATGAGCACAGTGTCGGCATTATCATGTCGGGCATGGGCAGCGACGGCATGCTGGGGCTCAAGGCGATCAAGGAAAAAGCCGGTGTGGCCTTAGTGCAGGATCCGGCTTCGGCGAAATTCGATGCCATGCCGCGCAGCGCCATCGAGGCGGGATTGGCGGATTTTGTGGCTCCGGTCGATGAACTGCCGGGCAAACTTATCGGTTACTGGCGGCATCTGCCGCGAATCGACAAGTCCAAGCAGCCCATTGGGGAAAAAGTCCAGAGTGCCTTGGAAAAAATCGTGATCCTCCTGCGCACGCATACCGGCCATGATTTCACCTTGTATCGCCGGAGCACGTTGTACCGGCGGGTCGAACGCCGCATGGGAATCCACCAGTTAGACAAGATCGGTGCCTACATCCAATATTTGCAGGAAAATCCCCAGGAGCTGGGCATACTTTTCAAGGAAATGCTGATCGGCGTGACGAGTTTTTTTCGGGATCCCGCAGCCTGGCAGCAGCTGGCAAAAAGGGCGCTTCCGGCGCTGCTCGCCAGCCAACCGGCAGGCGGCACGCTGCGAGCTTGGGTGACCGGATGCTCAACGGGCGAAGAGGCCTACTCGCTGGCCATGATGTTCACCGAAGCACGGAAGCATATCAAATCCGCGCCTAGTATTTCCCTGCAGATCTACGCCACCGACCTGGACAAAGACGCCATTGATAAAGCCCGCCAGGGCTATTTTGTGGAAAATATTGCTGCCGATGTCTCGCCCGCACGGCTGGCTCGGTTTTTCGTCAAGGAGCCAGGCGGCTACCGAGTAAACAAGGAGATCCGGGCGATGGTCGTCTTTGCCCCTCAGAACCTGATCATGGATCCGCCGTTCACAAAACTGGATATTTTATGCTGCCGAAACCTACTGATTTACCTGACCCCGGAATTGCAGAGAAAACTTTTCCGTCTTTTTCATTACAGCCTGAATCCCCAAGGCATTCTATTTCTCGGCAGCGCGGAAAGCATCGGGGACTTTGCCAATCTATTCACTCCGCTGACGCTGAAAGAGCGAATTTTTCAACGGAAGGAATCCACCTTGCTGGGCAACGAACCCTATTTTCCAGCCACGTTTGTTCCGACTCCGGCGGATCGGACAGACAGGCCCCAAGCATTGCGCCGATCCGGCCCCAGCCTGCAATCGCTGACGGATCAATTGCTCCAGGCGCGTTTTGCGCCGCCAGCCGTGCTCGTCAATGATCAGGGGGACATTCTCTACGTCAGCGGACGGACGGGCAAATATCTGGAACCGGCGGCCGGCAAAGCCAACTGGAATGTCATTGCCATGGCTAGCGAGGGGCTGCGCTACGATTTGGTCGGTGCCCTCCAAAAAGTGCACCGGAAAAAAAGCACGATCACCATTCGGGGCATCAAAGCCAGGAGCGAAACCGACGCGCCATCGGTGGATATTGTGGTGCAATGGCTCGAAGAACCGAAGGAACTGCACGGGATGGTGCTGATCGTGTTTTCTGACACCGTGATCCCGGTCGAAACAAGCCCGAGAATCGGGACCGATAAAGGCCAGCCCCGCAACGCCCGGCAGATGGAGCTGGAGCACGAACTTAAGCGTGCACACGAAGAGATCCAGGGGAGCCGCGAGGAGATGCAGAGCTCGCAGGAAGAACTTAAGTCTATGAACGAGGAGCTGCAGTCCACCAACGAGGAATTGCAGTCCACCAACGAGGAACTCATGACCTCGAAAGAAGAGATGCAATCGCTGAACGAGGAGCTACAGACGGTCAACTCCGAGTTGCAAGCCAAGCTGGACGAGCTTTCCGGAGCGAACAACGACATGAAGAATTTGCTCAATAGCACAGACATCGCCACGGTGTTTCTGGATAACGATCTGCACGTCCGTCGTTTCACCCTTCAAGCAAAAACCATCATCAAATTCATTGCGAGCGACGTGGGCCGGCCGATCACTGATCTGGCTTCCGACCTCCTCTACCCCGCACTGGTCACGGACTCGCACAAGGTGTTGCGGACCCTGCTCTCCTCCGAAAGATCCATTACCACCAACGATGGACGCTGGTTCACAGTGCGGGTTATGCCCTATCGGACCATGGACAACCGGATTGACGGCGTGGTCATCACCTTCGCGGATATCACCGCAGCCAAAAAAGTGGAAGCGGGGTTGCGCGAGCAGCACAGCGATTTAGTCAGGCACTCGACCGAGCAGCGCTTCGCATTGGATCGAGCCTTGGGCCGTTTGCAGGTCCGGGACACCAGGCGGCAACTCCGCAAGGCAAAGGGTAAAACAATCCGGAGAGCGGCCGGCGGCGGCGGGAAAGCCAAATCATAAAAAAGCATTCCAATATTTCGGGAGACGCAGGCAAGTTGCGCCGCCATGCTGAACACCGACTGCAGCAGCAACCGGTGCGGGGAACACCGATCCAAAACAAGGCAAACGCGCAGCGAATGCTTCATGAACTGCAGATCTACAAAATCGAGCTGGAGTTGCAAAACGAGGAACTGAAACAATCCAAGAGCGACGTTTCCGCGGCTTTGGAAAAATACACCGCCCTCTATGAATTCGCTCCGGTCGGCTACTTTTCCCTCGATGAACAAGGCCTGGTCCTGGAAGCGAACCTCACCGGGACGGTCTTGCTCGGAATGGAAAGATCCAGCATAACCGGACGGCGCTTTCAACTCGTTGTGGCACCGCAGAGCCGCCCGGTTTTCCAAGCCTTTCTCGAAAGAATATTTATCGAGCACAAAGGACAGGCTTGTGAAGCGCTGCTGCTGAACTCCCTCCGCGCGCCCTTTTGGGCCAGCCTGGAGGCCAAGTCCGCCATCATCATCAGCGGCGAGCGAAAATGGTGTAGGCTGGCCGTCATCGACATTGCAACCCGCAAGCAGGCGGAAGAAGCGCAACGACGCGTCGATATCCTAGCCTCCATAAATCGAGATCTGGAAAAGGAAATTGTCCGGCGGAAAACCGTGGAATTGGCCCTCACGAAAAGCGAGCAACAGGCCCGTCAATTGTTGGAACAGTCGCGTCACTTGCAAAAAAAATTGAGCGATGTCACCCACCAGATTCTCCTGATGCAGGAAAACCAGCGGAAGGAAATCAGCCGTGAGTTACACGATGAAATCAGCCAGCTGCTGCTGAACATCAACGTCCATTTGACGATTTTCACCAAGGCCGCGGCGATTGATCCAAAAAGCATTCGGCGGACCATCGTTCCGTTTCGCCGGCTGGTGAAAAAGTCATTGCAGATCGTGCATCAGTTTGCCCGCGAGCTTCGGCCTACGATGCTGGATGATCTCGGTTTAATCCCGACGCTCCGATCGTATATCGATGGTTTTCCCAAGCGGAAAGGCCGGCAAATTCAATTCACGGCCTTTGTCGGCGTCGAAGTCCTGGACAATGACAAACGGACGGTACTCTATCGGGTCGCACAAGAAGCCCTCACCAATGTCGCCAAACATGCACGAGCCAGCGTGGTGAAAGTACGCATCTTTAAAGTTCGGGATGGCGTGTGCTTGGAAATCGCCGACGATGGCAAAGCTTTCAATGTCGATCGGCTTTCATCGGCCAAATGGGGCCATCGCCTCGGATTGATTGGCATGCGCGAGCGCGTTGAAATGGTCGGCGGTCGGCTCAGCATTGTATCACTGCCCGACATGGGCACGATTATCCGGGCGGAGATTCCATTTGGCAAAAGCAAGCTGCACGAATAATGACGCGCGCTCTTGAGTGGCGCCTAGCGCATTCCCTGATGCGCAGAGTAGGCGATCGCCCAATAGCGCTCGAAAGGTTTATGCGCTACAGTGAAAATGTGGGAAAAGCCTTATTCAGCCTCAGCGCACCCGCAGCCCGCGGGCGCTTGAAATTCCCAAAGGGTGATTTCAGGCCAGCGCAGATCAGGAAAAAAAAGACCGCAGCCATATTTGGGGAAAACGCGAAATAAAATGAAAAAACACCACTTGATCCTCCGGATATGCACCATTGCGGCTTCGGCTGTGATTCTCCTTACCGCCACACCGGCTTCGGCCCAGCTACTCGGAACCGCCGGAAACTACGGCGCCTTGGGCAGCACCGTCATCAAGGGAGATTTGGGATCCGCACCCGGCCTGGCGATCACCGGTTTTTCCGCGATCGATGGCGGTCCTGGACTGTTCAGCGGAGCGCTCAATTCAGGGAATCCAGCATCGGCACAGGCCCGGGCTGATCTCACCTCGGCCTACGTTAACCTCGCCGCCTTAAAATTCACCACCGACCTGAGCGGCAAGGATCTCGGTGGCATGACCCTCACTCCCGGGGTTTATTTCTTCAGCTCGTCGGCGCAATTGACCGGCGCGCTCACCCTTGATGCCCAAGGGAATCCCGATGCGCAGTTTGTTTTTCAAATCGGCAGCACGCTTACCACCGCAAGCAACTCACTGGTAAACATCATTAATATAAGCCCAAGCGAATGCGGCCCGGACAACGGCCTTTTCTGGCAGATCGGCAGCTCTGCGACCGTTGGAACCGACAGCAAGTTCGCCGGAAATATTCTCGCGCTCACCACCATCACTTTGGACACCGGCGCCTCCATTGCCGACGGCCGGGCTCTCGCGCGAAATGGCGCGATCACCCTCGATGACAACCTGATCGATGCCAGCGACACCGACGGCGGATTTTGTGCTGATAGCAGTGTCACTATAACGCCCGTTCCCGAAGCGAGCACTTACGGCCTGGTCGGATGCTGTGTAATATTGTTCGTCGTCTGGCGCCGCCAAACCGCGGATCGACGAAACGTCGCACTGGCCCAGGGCATCGGATGAGCCAACCCGAAAAGGCGCTAACCTCACACAAGCCGGATGGGACTCTCGACAACGCCTTGAGCGATGGCATAGCGCGTCAATCCGGCAACGTCATGAATATTGAGCTTGTCCATGACCTGCTGCCGGTGTTTTTCCACTGTTTTTATACTGATGCCAATTTCCAATGCCATTAGCTTGTTGGACTTCCCTTCCGCCACGAGTTGAAGAACCTCCCTTTCGCGAGACGTGAGCTTAATGATGGATTTCTGATCGAACAGTTGTTTCCCCGTCTCAAGAAAGGACTTGCGATCCCAGGCCTGCAGCATTTTGGCAATAGAAGAGCTGAAGTAGGTATTCCCTTTCTGCACGTTCCGGATACCGGTGATGAGATCATTGGCCAAGGTCTCCTTGGTGAGATACCCAACAGCGCCCGCATCGATTAACTGGCGCACATACTCGATCTCGCCATAAGACGACAGAACGAGCACTTTGGCCAACGGCATTTTCTTCCTAATCTGACG
>Ga0210392_10001554_pt1 | contig 11994 bp, 7 predicted proteins | sample IncBWC30OmetaG_FD_161057 | JGI IMG/M metagenome (GOLD analysis project Ga0210392, IMG submission 161057) | Forest soil microbial communities from Barre Woods Harvard Forest LTER site, Petersham, Massachusetts, United States - Inc-BW-C-30-O ...
CGTTGTGATCCGCATGGTGGACCGCGCTGCCAAAGGTCCGCAGGTAATCGTGTCCCGCGCGGATGCGGCTTTAGTACAGCGCCTGTTTGAAATGGAAGTTCCGGAAATTTACGACGGCACGGTGCAGATTCGCGCCGCCGCTCGTGAATCTGGCGAACGCACGAAAGTCGCCGTCTTCAGCCGCGACAAGGATGTTGATCCCGTTGGCGCGTGCGTGGGCATGAAGGGCATGCGCGTTCAGTCCATCATCCGCGAACTGCGCGGGGAAAAAATCGATATCATTCCGTACAGCGAAGAAACCGTTGCCTTCGCGCAAAAAGCGTTGAGCCCGGCCAAAGTCACGCGTGTACAAATCACCGATCCGGAGAGCCACAAACTTGAAGTGATCGTCGAAGATTCGCAGCTCTCACTGGCCATCGGAAAAAAGGGACAGAACGTCCGCCTCGCCAGCAAATTAATCGGCTGGGACATCGACATCAAGAGCGAAGAAGAGAAGCGCCGCGAAATCGAAGAGCAGATGACCGCTTTGACCGCGCCGACGACTCCGCTCACCGCTCTGGCTGGCGTCGGTCCCAAGACTATCGAAAAAATCGAAGCTGCTGGCATCACTTCGCTCGAACAACTTGCTGGCATGACGCCGGAACAGCTCATGGAAATTCCAGGCATCGGCGAAAAAATGGTGGACAAAATCTACCAGGCCGTGAATCAGTTCTACGAAAGCGGCGGGACTGCAACCGAAGGTTCCACCGAAACTGGCGAAGCCGCTGAGGGCGAGGTTGCCCGGGAGAGCGAAGCTGCGGCGGTAGCGGAGTCAGAGATCGCAGCTCCCGAAACAACAGAAGGCCAATCGGCCGAAGCAGAAACATCCGAAACCGCTGGCGCCGAATCACGCGTTTCGCAACTGCAAGAAGCCTCCGCTAACGAAGAAGTACAGACCAAATTGACTCCGGAGGCAGCCGGGGCTCCCGATGAAGCCCCGGGCGCGAATATGGCTTCAGAAAAACACGAAGAGAAGAGTTCAGAGTAACAGGTGACCCACACGGAACTAATGACCGACGCCAACCAAGTTCGAATCAACGAGCTAGCCCGTGAGCTCGAAGTCAAAGCAAAGGCCATCATCGACCTTCTGCCAGGCTTCGGCGTTACGGAGAAAAAGACTCACTCCAGCTCGATACCGGTCGACGTTGCTGAAAAAGTTCGCAGCGCAATTCAGGGACAAGCGCAAGCTGACGCAGCCGCCGAGTCCGCCGCAGTCTCTGAGAAGCAAGCGCGCGATGCCGTCGCAAAAGCTGCCCGTCAGAGGCCTGTTGTTCCTCCGGCCGCCGTTGCACCACCTTCCGCTGCGCCTGTCGCTCCGGCCCACGTCCCTGCACCCGCGGCTCCCGCGCCGACAGCGGCAGCCAAGCCCGTTGCCCCCGCTGCACCGGCCGCTACTCTGCCACAAGCCCCGGCGACTCAAACTCCTGCGCCGGCCGCTTCCGCGCCAGCCGCAGCGCCGAAACCGGCGACTGCACCGGTCGCTCCTTCAGCCCAGACCCCTGCCGCTCCAGTCGCGGCTCGGCCTGCAGCTACCCTGGTTCAACGTCCAAGCGCTCCGGCTGCGCTTCAGACTCAACCGCCACCCGGACCGAGGCCGATACAGCCAGCTCCGCATGGACAGCCTTTACGCCCAGCCGCCCAGGGTACACCCGGCGCTGCGCCCCCGCAGCATCCCGTCTCGCCCGGCCAACAACGGCCGGGTCAGCCAGGAACCGCCCGGCCTGCGGCTGGCGCTTCCGCGCGACCCGGCACTCAGCCCCAACGTCCTTTGCCAACTGGCAATCGCGGTCCTCTTCCCACCGGAAATCGCGGACCGTTGCCCACCGGCAATCGTGGTCCTTTACCGTCCGGCGATCGTCCGAGCGGCCCACGTCCCGGCCAGCCCATGCGACCGAATCAGCCGATGCGTCCGCAACCAGGTGGACCCGGCGGGCAAGGTCGTCCCTATTCTCCGCGTTCTACCGGGCCTGGTGGCCCCGGCGGTCCGCAAAATCGTCCATACGGCCAACGCCCTGGCGCGGTTCCGTCCGGCCCGCGTCCTGGCCCACGCCAGCCCGGCCGGCCCGGCATGCTTCCCGCTCCGCCGCCGGACAAAATGCCGTCGCGCGCCGAGCCCGGCAAGCCGCTCTATACCCGCCGTCCCACGCAGCGCCAGCGTCCCGGCGCCGATAAGCGCGAGATGGAAGGTGAGCGCAAGCTCCATCCAACTCGGCAACGTCCCGGTGCAGGCGATCGCCGTTCCGTTATGCCGATCGCTCCGCCGGAGCCCCGCGCCCCGCGCGACATTCAGATCACCGAAGGCATTACCATTCGCGAACTGGCCGAAAAACTGGACGTTCGCGCCAAAGAACTTCTGAAAGTCCTGCTTGACAAGGGAATTTTCGCCAGCATCAACCAAGCACTCGATTCGCCAACTGCCACCCAGCTCGCCGAATCTTTCAACGGCGTTGTCACCGTCGTCTCTTTCGAAGACGAAATGATGCTCGAAGTCGCCAAGGAAGAAACCAAGGAAAATCTCAAGCCGCGGCCGCCTGTCGTCACCGTCATGGGCCACGTCGACCACGGAAAAACCAGTTTGCTGGATGCCATTCGCTCCGAAGATGTAGCTGCAGGCGAAGCCGGCGGCATCACCCAGCACATCGGCGCTTACAAAATTCAGGTCAACGATCGTGCTGTGGTTTTCGTTGACACTCCCGGCCACGAAGCCTTCACCCGCATGCGTGCACGCGGCGCAAAAGTTACCGACATCGTTGTGTTAGTCGTCGCTGCAGACGATGGCGTCATGCCGCAAACCAAGGAAGCCATCGACCACGCCAAAGCCGCCAACGTTCCCATCATTGTCGCCATCAACAAAATCGATAAACCCGAAGCGCAAGTTGAACGTGTCAAGCGCCAGCTCAGCGATCTAGGCCTGATGCCCGCAGAGTGGGGCGGCGACACGGAATTCGTCGAAGTCTCCGCCAAACAGAAAAAAGGCCTCGACCGCCTGCTCGAAATTATTCTTCTCGTCGCCGATTTGCGCGAACTGAAAGCCAATCCAGACGCGCCCGGCAGCGGTACCGTTCTCGAATCCCGTGTGGACAAAGGCCGCGGCCCAGTCGCCACCATCCTTATTCAAAATGGCACGCTCAAGGCCAGCGACTTCTTCATCTGCGGCGCAGTCTTCGGCAAAGTGCGCGCTCTTTTCGACGACCATGGCCGCTCCATAAAAGAAGCTGGACCGTCCACTCCCGTCGAAGTTCTGGGCTTGCAGGGCGTTCCTGAAGCCGGCGACCATTTCCAGGTTACCGATGAAGCCAAGGCGCGCCACATTGTGGATTATCGCCAGGGCAAGCAGCGCGACGCACAACTCCGCGCCAGCGCCGGCGGCCGCATCACTCTTGATCAGTTGCACGAACAATTGAAGACCGGCGAAGTCAAGGAACTGGGCGTGGTCATCAAAGCCGACGTGCAGGGCTCTGTCGAAGTGCTCAGCGAAATGTTGCCCAAGCTCTCGACCGACCAGGTCAAACTCAAGATCATCGGTTCCGGTGTAGGCGCGGTCAGCGAAAACGACGTGCTGCTCGCGTCCGCATCCGGCGCCATCATCATCGCCTTCGGAGTTCGACCCGAACGCAAAGCCGCCGACCTCGCGCAGCAAGAGGGCGTGGACATTCGCACTCACAAAATTATTTACGAAGTTTCCGACGAAATTAAGAAGGCCATGGAAGGCTTGCTCGAACCGGTTTTCCAGGAGAGCTACCTCGGCCGCGCCGAAGTACGCAACACTTTCCGCGTCAAGGGCGCTGGCACCATCGCCGGCTGCTACGTAACCGACGGCGTCCTCAACCGCACCGCGCAAATTCGCGTGGTCCGCGACGGCGTCGTAATCAACACGTCGAAGCTCAGCTCGCTCAAACGCTTCAAGGATGACGCCAGCGAAGTGCGCACCGGCTTTGAATGCGGCGTAGGCATCTCCAATTTCAACGACGTAAAAATCGGCGACGTACTGGAAGCCTTCAGCATCCAAAAAGTAAGCGGCGCAGAAGCGGCCGCCCAAGTCGGCACCGCCGCTCGCCGCTAAATTAGACTGTTTCTGCCCGTCGCCACGCTTGTACTTTTGCACTCTTACACTCTTATACTTCTGTTCTGAAATGCCTGTAGGCCTCCTCACTCTCGAGCTCCGCCTCCCCGACGCGCACTCTCTCAAGGACAAGCGCCAAATCGTCCGGAGTCTCAGAGACCGCCTCCGACGCAAATTCAACATCGCTGTCGCCGAACTAGATTTCCAGGACGTCTGGCAATCCTCCACCATCGGCATCGTCACTCTCTCCAATGCTGAACAGCACGTCGAAGAATCCCTGCAACACGTCCTGCGCGAAGCCGAACGCCTCCTCGGCCCCATCCTGATCGACCACTCCGTAGACTTCCTCTAACGCGCAGCTGACCTGGGTCTTGTAGCGGCCCCGACCGGGTCGGGGCCGCTTTTGCAAGCTTGCATTCACGTTGCCCTTATGCCTTACGTTCCTGGTAGTGGCCGGTCTTCAGACCGGCGCTTTAACTTTAGTCGAATCGTTCGACCGCCGGCCGTGACTCGGCTTGAACGAATTTCTCTCCAGTCGCTGTTGTACTCCCCATTTCCATTACGCTAAAAAACAATTCATAATGTTTATGTCCTCGCCGTCGCGCAGGCCAACATGACCACCGTCAACCATCGTCACGAACGCATCGGCGAAGAAATCGCCCACGAAATCAACGCCATGCTGGCCGGCGAACTAAAAGATCCGCGCCTGGAAATTTCCGTCGTCGTCAATCAAGTCTTAATCGCACAAGACATGCGCCACGCGCGTGTCCTGGTCGGCGCGCGAGGCACCCAGGACGAACAAAAAGGCGCCATCAAGGCTCTCGAGCACGCCGCAAATTTCATTCGCCACGAGATTATCGAACGCCTGCAACTCCGTCGTGTCCCAGAACTCCATTTCTCCCTCGACAATTCCCAGGAATACACCGAACGCATCGACCAACTCCTCAAAGAAATGAAAAAGGGCTCCCCACCCACGTCATGACGCGTTCGTCCGCGCTTTCGTCCAACCACACTCGTTGTTCCGTTCTTCGGCTTCGATTTTGGGCGTTCGACTTTGCACAATCGATCGGGGGCTCGATGACCGTCGCCCGCCTCGATCCGCCACCAGTCACAATTCACCAGTCACGAGTCACACCGAACTGGTCGCTGGTCTCTGGTTCGCTGATCGCCTCTTGATTCATGCCCCGCAAACCACAACCCGCCCCCTTCGACGGCGCTCTGGTCATCGACAAGCCGCAAGGCAAAACCTCGCACGACATCGTTGACGCCGTCCGTCACCTCGCCGGAATGCGCCAAATCGGCCATCTCGGCACGCTTGATCCGCTCGCCACCGGCGTTCTCGTTCTTCTTCTCGGACGCGCCACGCGCTTTGTCCAGTTCTACACCGGCCGCCGCAAACGCTACACCGCGGGCTTCCGTTTCGGTTTCGCTACCGACACTTACGATTCCGAAGGCCTGGCGCGAGGTGCAGACAGTCCTCCGGTTCTCGATCGCGGTGCTCTCGAAAAACTAGCCAACGAACGCGTCGGCCTGTTCGCGCAAATGCCGCCCATCTACTCCGCCAAAAAAATTCATGGCCGCCCCGCCTATGAACTAGCCAGAAAAAATCTGCCAGTGGAACTCAAACCAGTCGAAGTAGAAGTCTTCGAATACCGCCTCGTAGAAATCGAAGGCGCCGTCGCGCGCTTCGTCATCGAGTGTTCTTCCGGCACCTACATCCGCTCGCTGGCGCACGAAATGGGAGAAAAATTAGGCTGCGGCGCGCACCTCGCGGAAATTTCCCGCACCGCAGTGGGCGAATTTTCTCTCGACCAGGCCCTCAAGCTCGAAGAATTAGCCGAAGCCGCGCGCAACGGAAAATTCGCATCCTGCGTCATCAAGCTCGAACATCTTCTGCCAAATTTTCCCAGCGTCACCGTTCTCCCGGTAGTAGAAAAGCGTGTCCGCCATGGCTCCAAATTCACCATCACACTCTCGCAACTCCAGCCTGGCCGCACCGAACCGCCTCCGGGCGCCACTAGCCAACTGGACTCAGGTGAACCCAAACCCCCGCGCCTCCGTGTCTTCAATCAACAACAAAAATTAATCGCCATAGCCGAAGCCGTAGTCCCCCGAACCTATCAACCCGCCGTAGTTTTCGATCCTTTACCGTGAGCGCAGTTTTTCCGTAGCGGCGCAGCATGTTGCGCCCCATTTCGGCAAGATTCCGCCCTCTTTCTACCTTCTTCCGTTGCGTGCTAAATTCAATGCATTCCCGCCCAGTTCGCACGAGGACCTCATGCTCGCCAAACTAGCAATCGGCATCGCAACTGTTTCTCTCCTGACTCTCGCCCAATCCACCGCGCTCCTCGCCCAGACCACGCCTCGTGAATCCCTCCTTGTTCTCTCCAAACAAGATCACACCGTAGCCATCGTCGATCCCGCGACTCTCAAAGTTCTAGCGCGCATTCCGGTGGGCAACGATCCCCACGAAGTTATCGCCTCCTCCGACGGCAACACCGCCTACGTTTCAAACTATGGCGGCGGAGCTTACAACACGCTCACCGCTGTCGATGTCGCCTTGCAGACTCCGCTTCACACCATCGATCTCGGCCCGCTCCGTGGTCCCCACGGGATCGATTTCGTCGGCGGCAAAGTCTGGTTCACCGCCGAAGCCGCCAAAGCCATCGGCAGCTACGATCCTGCCGCAAGCAAAGTCGATTGGATTCTAGGCACTGGCCAAAATCGCACCCACATGATTTACGTCTCGCCTGACACAAGACGCATCATCACCAGCAACGTCAGTTCCGGTACCGTCAGCATCATCGAAAGTTCCGGAATCCGTTCGCCAAACGCAGCTGCAACTGCTGCGCCGTCCGGCCCGCCCCGGGAAGACTGGAATGAAACCGTCGTCAAAGTCGGCAACGGCTCCGAAGGATTTGATGTTTCTCCCGATCGCAAGGAAATTTGGGTCGCCAACGCGCAGGACGGCACCATCTCCATCATCGATGCCGCACAAAAAAACGTCACGCAAACTCTTAACGCCAACGTTCCCGGCGCCAATCGGCTCAAATTTACGCCCGACGGCAAACTGGTATTTGTTTCATCTCTCCGCAGCCCGGATGTCCTAGTCCTGGACGCCGCCACCCGCAAAGAAATCAAACGCATTCCCGTGGGCCATGGCGCTGCCGGAATCCAGATGCAACCCGATGGCTCCCGGATCTTTGTCGCCTGCACTCCGGACAACTACGTCGTCGCCATCGACTTAAAATCCCTCCAGGTCACTGCCCACATAGACGCCGGCGGCGGACCCGACGGTATGGCCTGGGCTGGCCGCCGCTAGTCACTCACTCTTGTTGTCCGAATTCTGCAAATGCGCGCGCCTACTTCGTCCTAGATCTCGATCGCACGAGAAAAACAATGAGCAGTAGTCCGCAGGGCGCCGCTCAATCCGCCTTCGTGCCTGTCCCGTTTTGATGTAAGCTACCGCCGCCAGATCTGTTTCACCGCGCAACTCTGTTTCCCCGAGGACCGCATGATTAAATACATTCCAGCCCTGTGTGCGCTTCTCATCTCCGCGATGATCGCGTCCGCCGCTCCCGGCGACAACGCCAAAGTTTCCGATCTCGCGGAACACGCCCTCAAGCAATCGCAACTGACTCTTCCCGGCAGCCGTCCATTTCACCTGCAAGCTACGCTCGTCGAAACCACCAATCCAAAATCCGAGTACCAGGCGAAAATCGAGGAGTTCTGGCTTTCTCCCACCAAGTGGCGTCGCACCATCGAATCTCCCGGCTTCTCACAAACACTTATCGTCGACGGCGATCGCGTTTCAGAAAAAAATGTCGGCGACTACTTCCCATGGTGGCTCAGCGAATTTGTCACCGCCATGTTCGATCCGATTCCCATGCTGGACCGGCTTAAGCAGAGCAACTCGGAAATGCCAAAGCTCGGCACGGGCGGCGCGATGCCGACTTGTTCCGATTTGCGCACTCGCACTGATCGCTGGGTGATCTGTTTCGAAGGTAACCACGGCCTGCTCGACTCTATCTTCATGAAGGGCTATGGTGCCGAGTTCAAGGATTACAAAAAATTTGGCGACAAACATGTCGCTCGCACGATTGAAAACGACCCCGAGCCCGGCACCCACCTGCAAGCCAAAATTACAGAGTTATCGGAACTCACCAGACCGGACGAACAAAGTTTCGCCGTGACAGAATCTACTCCTCCGGAAGGGCGCCTCAAGACGATTCGAATTGACGAGGACGCTGTCCGCAACCTAGCCGTCAACAGCACCGAGATCGACTGGCCCACGGTAGGAGAAGGGCTCACCACCGGCGGCTGCGCGGTCTACATTTCTGCGGATCGAAAAGGTCGGGTCCGCGAAGTCTGGCCCAGCGGCTGTGATAATGCTGGTCTGCAGGATCCTCTTCGCGACCAAGTCAAACAGTGGAAGCTCAAACCTCCGGTCTCAAACGGCTCTCCTGTCCAAATTCATTCTCTCGTCACCTTCACTTTTCACGCCGGTCAGGATAAATCCAAGGCTTTGCCGCAACTTTCCGACGCCGATGCCCGTAAACTCGCCTTCTACACAGTTGATCCGATTTTTCCGCCCGGTACCTCCGGCAAACTCAAAGAAGTCATAGTGAATATTTCTGTGGACCAAACTGGAAAATTCACCGGCGGTGGACCCGCCTTGGAAATGCCCAACGATGTCTTTTTTGCCGCGTTGAAAGCCGTAAGCCAGTGGCGTTTTAATCCCTATATGCTCAACGGCAAGCCGCAATATTTCCACGCGACCGTCACTTTCCCGGTGAAGTGAGCCCAGCTTGCCATTGAGGACGGTGCGCGCCCATCCTAGCACTCTTACGCTTTTGAACTTTGAGACCTTTTCTACCTCGCAGTCCTCTAAGGCTTCGCAAGCGTGATCTGCTCCGCCACGCACTGCCATCGCCCATCGCGCAAAATCCAGGTATCAATGAATCGTTCATAGCGATGCGTCGGCGCACCGTTGCTGCCCTTGGTAGTGATGTCATCCAGGCCGCTCGCGATCACCGTGTTTGTTGCCACTGCATGCGCCACCAACACCTGCATCTTTAAACTAATCACCCGCGGCGCTTCTTCCTTGTACCCCGCCACCATTGTCTCTTTATTTCCCAAACTCCCATCCGAATCCACAATCACAAAATCATCGGAAATCATTTTCGAAAGTTTTGCCCAGTCATTGGCCTGCTGAATCGTAAACCATTCCTGCTCCAGCTTGGTGACCGCGCGCTCCGCTTCCGCAAAGCCGGACGCTTTGCCAGCTTGCCCGGCACTTGCGTTACTGATCCATAGGCCCACGCACATCAGCAAGACCGCCGATCCTGCGGCAATCTTCCGCACAACTTCGTGATTCATTTCCGCGTTCTCCTTGCCATCCGTAGCTAGTGCCGACAGGATAAAACCAAAGACACCTAACGATAGTCGCATAGAAGCGAACGATGGAAGTTGTTTCTCGAATGCCGCTACGCAAGATTCACGGCGGCGAATTACAGCTAGATTTATGGCTCTGAAGGAGCCGGCGCGGGTGACGGCGCGCCTGCACCGCCCGCTCCGCCGCGTCCAGCGAATCTGGTCAACGACGTCCTCACGCGGTCACTCATCCTCCGCGGCGTCACCACAATCAGCAATTCCGTGTCGTTCAACGATTTACTCCGTTGCCCGAACGCGTAGCCCACACCCGGCAAGTTCGCCAAACCCGGAATCCCGCTCAGCGACTTCGTCTCTTCGTTGTCGAGCAGCCCCGCCACTATCGAAGGTTCGCCTTCCTTCAACCTGACCGTCTGCGAGACCGTCCGGTTGGTGATCACCGGAATCCCGTTTACGTTGCTCCCCGCCAGCGCCCGAATCTCAAATTCCAGTTGCAGCGTGACCTCGTTTTCTTCGTGAACCGTCGGTGTGGCTTTCACTTTAATTCCCAGATCTATATATTCCGATCCCGGATAGGGAGTCTGCTGTGATCCACCTCCCACTGCGAAAGTCGATGGATCCAGAAGCACAGTCACAAAATTATTGCTCCCAGAGGTAGCCGTTAGAATCGCATCCGGCAATCCGCTTGAAGTCAACACTGCGGTAATCAACGCCAGTGGCCCCTGCGGTGTGCTCAATTCGATTCGCGATGAAAATTGTCCCGAGCCCAGGCCCGCGTAAACGCCTAGCGTGCTCGCTCCATGATTGGTCACCGCGATGTCGCCGATTCCATCGTTTGTGAAGTCCGCAATGGCCACGCCCGCTGGAGTTGCTGCCGTCGCCAGAGGCGAGCCGGCAGCCGCAGTAAACACGCCGGTCGTATCGTTCAGTAACACCGTCACTGTATTCTGCGATTGGTTCACAACCGCCAAATCATCAATGTTATCCGCATTCAAATCGCCCACTGCAAACGCCACCGGATCGGGGCCCGTTGCCACCGGCGATCCGCTCAATTCCGCGAACGTCCCATCAAACGCGTCGGCGCCTGTGTTCACGCCGCTAGCTTGAAAAATTCCGACATTCTGCGTCGTCGCATTTAGCACCGCAATCTCCGGCTTGCCCGACTGGTCAAACGTGCCGGACAGCACTGCAATCGGCCCCTTTTCCGTGCTTGGCAGCGGGAAGGGCGACTTCGGAAACGGTGTGAACCCTCCTTGCCCGTCGCCCTGAAAAACCGAAATAGTGTTGTCTCCCTGATTGATCACCGCAAAATCCAGAAAGCCATCGCCGTTGAAATCCGCAATCACCACGCCGCTCGGTTTGGCTCCCGCCGCGAACGGCGAACCGGTTGCCTCGGTAAACGTGCCATCAAAATTCTCGCTGCCCAGCAGCACGCTCACCGTATTCGATCCGCTGTTCGCGATCACCAGGTCCGCCGGTTGTACCAGGTGAGTCGCGTCGGTCAGACGAAAGATTTTGGAAGCGATTGCCGAAGGCAGCTGCTCGTTCGTGCCCAGTTTGATCGGCGATCCCGTGGTCGGTGTGAAATTCCCATTATCGTGGCTGAGCAAAAGGGAAATGGAGCTGTCCGCTTGATTCACCACCGCCAGGTCCGCCAGCGCATCGTTGTTGAAATCCTGCGCCACAACTGCAACCGGATTATTCCCAACGGGAAAATCCGTTCGCGCGAATACCGTCGAGGAAACTGCAGCGCCGAGCGTCGTTCCGCCCAGGCTCGTGGACAACAGCGACAACGTCACCGGAAATCGCTGCCCCACAAAAAATGTCGCCGCCTTTCCATCCTGCGCCCGCATCAAGATTTGCCGCCCGCTCTTCACCAGCGGCAGCGCGTAAGAAAATGTCGCGGACGCGCTCGGCATGGTCAGCAAAAACGTGCTCTTTCCTCCCCCCACCGGCAAAACACTCGTGGGACTTGCGGTGATTCCCTGCGCCGAAAAAACCTGCGCTACCAATGTCAACAAATTCGCAATGTCGGTGGCTTGCTCCAGTTGGGCCACTGCTTGGGTGCTTAACGGGAATGCCTGCACATTCGATGGCGGCGTTATGCCCAGCGTCGTCGCCGCGTTTCGATCCACTTCCAACAGCTCGATATCCAGCATCACGTCCCGGCGCGCTTGTTCCAGTTCCTTGATCAACTGCCCGGCCAGCGCCACTTTGTCCGCACTTTCCCGCACCGTCAGGCTGTGGTTGGCGGTGTCTGTCGTGATGCGCGTTGAGTTCGTGATTTCGCGAACCACCCGGACCATCTCCGTTATGTCTTCCGGCGAAACGGTATTGTCCAGCCGGAATGTCTGCTCCACTTCCTGCTCATACTCTTTGCGCTTGGCGATCGTGTCCTCGGCCACGAACATCAGTGTCGGATTCACCGCCCGGTAAAATGTTTTTGATTCCGCGCCCAGCAATTGCATCGCGGTATAGAAACCCACGTCGTTTACTCGCAG
>Ga0210392_10001558_pt1 | contig 11985 bp, 10 predicted proteins | sample IncBWC30OmetaG_FD_161057 | JGI IMG/M metagenome (GOLD analysis project Ga0210392, IMG submission 161057) | Forest soil microbial communities from Barre Woods Harvard Forest LTER site, Petersham, Massachusetts, United States - Inc-BW-C-30-O ...
CATCAGCCCGCTCAAGAGCGGGCTGATGCTACGCACTAGAAACGTGAGCAAAAAAAAGAAGCTTGCCACTACGCTGAGCAGGCCGCGCACGCGGTAGTTCTTGGCAAAGCCCAGTAGCCCCAGCCAGCACGGCAAGAACACGTAGAACGCGACCACCCAGCCCTTGTCGATGTGCAGATAGCGGTCGAACAGCTTCCAAAACGTGGTGTCAGCGCGGCTGCCGTCGTCCCCATTGCCGATATGGCTGGCGACCACGATTGACGCGCGGCTGTGGTAGCTGGTGAACACTCGGTAGGCGAGCGTTTCGAGAGCTAGCCCGATCAGTAGGACGCCAAAGAACACGAACAACGGTTTCAGCGTCGCCTGGAGCGACAGGTGCTTGCCCGAGCTCCGCGCGGCGAGCCAAATCGCGATTGCCATGCCAGGGTAGAAGAAGACCATCGTCTCCTTGGCGAGGTAGCCGACGAAAGCGACGAGCGCGCTGCCGACCAGCCAGGCCGTGCGCGCCTTGCCCTGCGCGTCCGCGTAACGCAGGTACAAGTAGGTCATGACGATGCCGTACGTGCCGGTGAACAGATCGGGCAGGAGCTGAGAGCCGGCCGTCGCCATCAAGCTCGTGTAGATCAAGAGCAGCGCTGCGAGCACCCCGGCAAGCCGTCCGGACAGCCGTCTGCCGCAGGCGTACACGAAGAGGACTTGCACTACGCACGCCGCGAGCGGCGCCGCGTAGTACGCGCGGATACCGTGGCCGAGCAGTAGCTGCGAGACATAGGCCGGCAGCAACACGCCGAAGCGGGTCATGTGGTGGTTCCACTCGGCGTGCGCAAAGTCGTGCTTGAAAAACCACTCGCGCACGAACTGCCATTTGGTCGCTGCGTCGCCGCCGGTGTTGACCGGCTCCAGCGTTTGGATGCGATGGACTAGGCACAGCACCGCGAGCGCCACCATGATCGCGATGTCATGGGCGTTGCCGGTCAGCCAAGCCAACGCGGGGCGAACCGAGCTTGGGCTCTGCGTGGGCGCGGCGGGCGAGCCGGACGGCGCAGGACCTTCGCTTTCGAGGGCCCCGCCCAGGCTGTCCGTGTCCGGCATTGGCCGCGCTTTTAGCGCGTCGGCAGTAGCGTCGCAATGGCGCGGGCCGGGCCTCGGAACAACGCGAAAGACCGCGCGAGCGCGGTTGACGGTGCCATGAGCCCGTGACAGCTTCGCGCCACTTGGAAGGCCAGTTGAAAGGCGACGCAGCGTCTCGTGCGGGCGGCGCGAGGGGATCGCTTCGCTCAACCTGGGGTCGTCTGACGGGCGTGCTCGGGGCGCATCTCGGCATGCCCGCGTTGGTTGGCTCGATCTGGTTCGGGCTGGCTTTGGCCACACTGCTTTGGATGTGGGGCTTGAACCCGCTGGTCTTCCCGTCTCCAGACGAGGCGGTCGTTCGCTACTCCGCGCAAGTGATCTCCGAGCATGGCAGCCCGATCTTGCAGGTGCCGTTTCCAGATCCGGAAGACATGGCTCACCCGCGCAGCTGGGTCACTTTGGGCGACAAGGTCGTCCCGACGTACGCGCCGGTGTCGCTCTACTTGCTCGGTTTCTTGCTGCGCCTCCGCCGCTTTGGGCTGTTGGTCGTGGCTGTCTTTCCGGCCAGCGCAATCGCGGCGTTTGCCGCGGGAACCGCACATCTGCTTCCCTCCGGGCGCCGTTGGCTTTCGTTTTTTGCGCCGCCGCTGGCGTTCCCAGCTTTGTATTGGCTACTGCGGCCATGGGTGAACGTCTCGCCGCTGCTGGCTTGCCTGTGTTGGGCGTTCTTCTTTTGGGCGCGTTGGCGTCGGACGGACAAGCTGCGCGACTTGAGCTTGAGCGCGTTGAGCGTCGCACTAGGCACGGCCATTCGGCCTGACTACGCGGCGTTCCTGCTGCTCGCGGCGCTGCTCGTTTCAGTTGCTGCCAGTCCTCGGCGCTGGAAGCAGGTGTTCGTGGTGTTTACGCTCGCGGGCCTGTGCGCGCTGGGTAGCAACCTGTTCTTGAACAAGATCCTGACCGGGCACCCGCTGCAAGCCGCCTATCAAGTCGCACTCGACCGACAGTGGGGGCCGCAAAACGCAGGCGGCACGCCGGGTTTCGGCGTTTTGCGCATGCTGCTCGTGCCCATGGGCTGGCCGGTTCCGAAGGTAGCGCTCACCGCGTTCGCGAAATATTGGCTCAAAATGGGGCCGATCGCGCTGGTGCTCTTGGGGCAGCTCGCGGTGATCCCGCTGCTCATCGACAAGTCTCGCCTGTCGCGAGTCTCGTACGCGCTCGCCTTCCTGCTGTTCGTGTTCTTCGTCTACACGCGCTTGCACGACGACGTGTTCGGCGGCCACGAGCGCATCGGTTGGGCCGAGCACAGCGTGCCACGCTACCTGACTCCGGCCTACCTGTTCGCGGCGTTGCCGCCGCTGCTACTGCTGGGCCGTCTCAAGCGCAAATGGGCGTTGATTCCGGGCGCTCTCGTGGCGTGCGGCGTCTCTTTCGCCGGCTTGTACGAGATCGGAGCGCGCGAGCCCACTTCGTTCCAGTTCGTGCACCGCTTCGTGCCGGTCCATGAAGCTTTGCTCGTAGATCTGAAGCGCGAGATCCCAGCCAGCGCCATGGTGTACACGGTGACGTCGGACAAGCTCGTCTGGTCGCATTGGCGCTTGGGCACGATTGAAGACCAGAACCTGAGCGCGGCGTCCATGGAGCGCGCGGTCAAGGCCGGCTTCCAAGTGTTCATGCTGGACCCGAAGTACGAGAGCCTGTCCCATCGTCGGCTCGGTCAGCTCTTGGCCAAGCGCGGCTTGGTATTGAACCCGGTCGACCTACGCCACGGGCTGTATCGTCTACGTGAAGGCGTGTCGATCTCGCCGCCGCGCCGCCGCTAGCGACTCTTGCGCTGCTGGAGCCACGTTTCGAAGCGCAGCTGCCAAACTTTGGTCACCGCTTCGAGCACGATCTTGCGGTCCATTTTGGACGCGCCGACCTGCCGATCCACGAACACGATCGGCACTTCGCGCACGTTGAGGCCGAGCTGCAGCGCGCGGTACGTCATCTCGATCTGAAACGAGTAGCCGTTGGATTCGACGCGGTCGGCGAAGATGGCCTCCAGCGCCTCGCGCCGGAACGCTTTGTAGCCGCTGGTCAGATCGCGCACCGAGACGCCCAGGATCAGCCGTGAATACAGCGAGCCGCCCTTCGACAGCAGGTGGCGGCCTGGTCCCCAGCCCACGATGTCGCCGCCTGTCACGTTGCGCGACCCGATCACGAGGTCCGCGCCCGCTTCGAGCTCGCGGAAGAAATCTGCGAGGTACTTTGGGTCGTGCGACAAATCCGCGTCCATCTCGAAGAAGAAGCGGTAGCCCTCGCGCAGGCCGAGCTGGAACGCAGCGTTGTAAGCGGTGCCCAGGCCCAGTTTGCTCGGGCGATGCAGGACGCGCACACGGCCGTCACGCTCCGCCAGCTCGTCTGCGAGCGCGCCCGTACCGTCCGGCGAATTGTCGTCCACGATCAGGACATGCGCGCGCGGCGCGTTTCCGAGCGTCGCTTCTACGAACGCCTCCAGGTTCGAGCGCTCGTTGTACGTGGGCGTGATGATCAACGTGCCAGCACCCAGCTCCAGCTCGGGCTGATTCGGTAAGCTGCCGTCACGTGCCACGCCAGCCGTTTAGCATTGTCGGGAGCTCCGCTCCCGCCCCAATGAAATGTCCCCCTCCGGGGATCACGGGGCGCGTAATTCATTGGGGCTCCCCAGGACCCTTGGGTTTTGGGGCCTCGACCCCAAAACATGTACTTTTTTGCGCGATAGCGGTGCTAGAGCACGCAGTAAGCCAGCATGACCAAGCAGACTCTGAAAATTGGCCTGATTCAAACCAGTGTCGGTCTGGACAAGACGGCAAACGTCGAGAAAACGGCGCTCGCCATTCGCGATGCGGCGGCCCGCGGCGCGTCCTTGATCTGCCTGCAAGAGCTGTTTGCGTCCCAGTACTTCTGCCAGACGGAGGACGCGGCGTTCTTCGACTTAGCCGAACCGCTCGACGGCCCGACCGTGTCGGCGATCGCGCGCGTGGCGAAGGAGCACAAGATCAGCGTCGTCACGCCCATCTTCGAGAAGCGTGCGCCGGGCGTGTATCACAACAGCGTGGTCGTGCTCGGGCCTGACGGCGCGCGCCTCGGCCTGTATCGCAAGATGCACATCCCCGACGACCCGCTGTTCATGGAGAAGTACTACTTCACGCCCGGCGATCTCGGCTTCACGACCTTCGAGACGCCGACCGCGAAAGTCGGCACGCTGATCTGTTGGGACCAATGGTACCCGGAAGCTGCTCGCCTCACTGCGATGCGCGGCGCCGAAGTGCTCACCTACCCGACCGCGATCGGTTGGCACCCCGCCGAGAAAGCCGAATACGGAGCCGCTCAAGTGTCTGCTTGGCAAACCATGCAACGCAGTCACGCTATCGCCAACGGCGTGTTCGTGGTCGCGGTGAACCGCGTGGGCCATGAGGGTCCAAAGGATGGCGGCCTGGAATTTTGGGGGCATTCCTTCGTGGCAGATCCCTTCGGCGTGGTGCTGGCAGAAGCTGGGGAGGGAGAAGAAACGCTGGTCGTCGAGTGTGATTTGACGCGCCAAGAGTGGGTGCGTAGAAATTGGCCGTTCTTCCGCGACCGCCGCATCGACGCCTACGGTGACCTCACCCAGCGCTTTCTCGAGCCGAGCAGTAAGCGATGAAAGCACGCTCGCAGCCGTTGCCAGAGCCGACCCTGGCGACGCCGCACACGCTCGGTTACCGCATGCCCGCCGAGTGGGAGCCGCACGCCGCGACCTGGCTGGCGTGGCCGCACGAGCCGACGGACTGGCCCGGCAAGTTCGACGCGATCCCCTGGGTGTTTGCCGAGGTCGCGCGCAACCTGCAAGACGGCGAGCGCATCCGCGTGATCGTCTCGGGCAAACCCGAAGAGGCGCGCGCGAAGAGCGTGCTCAAGCGCTCGGGCGTGAATCCGAAGCAGGTCGACCTCGTGCACTTGGCCACGGACCGCTCATGGACTCGGGATTTTTTGCCGCTCGGCGTCGTGAAGGGCAATGGCAAGAAGCGCGAGACCGCGCTCGTGAAGTGGAAGTTCAACGGCTGGGCCCGTTACCCGAATCATCAAAAGGACGAAGCGGCGGGCCTCGCGGTCGCGCTTCAGCTCGGCGCGCCGCTGGCGCTGCCGGAAGCGCAAATCGGCCGCAAACGGGGCCGCGTCGTGCTCGAAGGCGGCGCTATCGACGTGGACGGCGAAGGCTCGCTGTTGTGCACCGAAGAGTGCTTGCTGGACGGCCGCCAAGCGCGCAACCGCGCGCTCGGCAAGGCGGGCACGGAGAGCGTGCTGCGGGATCACTTGGGCGCCGAGCGCGTGCTGTGGCTCGAGCGCGGCATCGCTGGCGACGACACGGCCGGGCACATCGACGACTTTGCGCGCTTCGTGGCGCCGGGCAAAGTCGTGCTCGCCGAAGAGAAGAACAAGAAAGATCCGAATTTTGCGGTGCTGCGCAGCGCCGCCCAGCGCTTGCGAACGGCGCGCGACGCCCAGGGCCGCAAGCTCGAAGTGATTCGCCTGCCCATGCCAACGCCGCTCGTGTTCGACGGGCAGCGCTTGCCGGCGAGCTACGCCAATTTCTACATCGGCAACGCGGCTGTCTTGGTGCCCACCTTCAATGACCCGAACGACCGCGAAGCGCTCGGCATCTTGAGTGAGCTATTTCCCGGCCGCCGCGTGGTCGGTATTCACTCGACCGACTTCGTGCTCGGTCTGGGCACGATTCACTGCTCCACGCAGCAAGAAGTTTGTTGAACCGCCAAGTCGCCAAGATCGCCAAGTCGCGCAGAGCGTCAAAGGCACCGAGGGAATTGGGGTTACGCGGGTAGCGGAGCTCGAGCGCATCACCCCTTCGGGTATCTCGAAGCGAGTCGTTTAAGGCTTGCTACGAATATCACCGCGCCGTGAAGCGCCGCTCTTCACGAGCAATCACCCTTGGCGACTTGGCGACTTGGCGACTTGGCGACTTGGCGGCTCGTAACAAGCCAGCACGGGCACGTGCCGCACTCCGCGCGCAACGTCAGTGCGGGGACCAGGAGCACAAGTGGTTGTCCCCGCCCGCGACGATGCGCCCTTTGACTGCGATGGGCGTCGTCCATTTGCGGACGTTGGCGCAGGCCTCGGCGCTTTGATACAGTTGCTCGCCGGTTTCGCCGTCGACAGCTGTCAGCTTGCCGTCGCTCGTGTACCAAACTGTAGGGTCCGACATGCCGTCGGAGGTCGTCGCCATGACACCGGTGACCATCTTGCCCTCCATCGGCGCGCACCACTCGATCACTGGAGTGGGCGGGGAGCCTGCATTGAGCAGCACCGAGACGACGACGTCTTGTGTCGTGGGTCCGTTCGGCGGGCACATCGCGCCGGAATTGGTCGACACCACGTAGTGCACGCCGGTTTGGGTCGTATACGTGGCCGGCGAAGAGTGCACCTGCGTGGCGAGACTCAATGACGTCACCTCGCCGCCCATGCCGCCCAGGTGCGAGCTGTTCAAAAGGTAGAACGTGCCGTCCTTGGCAATGGCTGCGATGTAGTTCTTCGGCGTCGAACCCGGGATGCTCAAGTAGATCGCGTTGGCGGCCGAGAAATCCGCGTCGTCGCTATCCATTTGCTTCCAGATCGACGGAAAAAACAGATTCGTATCTGAGCGCGTGACCTCCGCCAGGCCGTTCAGTCGCACGACCTGTTCGCTATCGCTGACGGTGCGATCGGCTGCCAGCACCGTACTATTTCCGGTGACTGCGAATACCGACTGGCCGTCAGAGGGCATGCCACCAGGCGACCAAATGCCTTCGCCCTGGCCGAGAGTCGCCCAGGCGCCGCGCTGCGACGGATCCGTCGTATCGATTCCGACCACCCAACCGTGATACGGGCCGCAGTCACCGACGTGGCCGCCGTAGGTGACGTACAGGATGCCATTCACGAGTGACAGCGCGCTGCGTTGATTCTCGGGCGGCGCCGCAAAGATTTGATCGCCAGACTGCATGCCGGTGACGTCGACCGGGAAGCCAGCGCGCTCGGTGCCGTCGTCGACGTTCAGCGCATGCACTTCGTGTCGTTCTATCGTGTCAGTTCCGATGGCGCCCGCGACATAGATGGTGCGCGTGCTCGCGTCGATGATCGGCGTGCTGATGATGCCGAGCGGGTGGATGTTGCCGCAGCTCACGCCCGTCGCTGCCGCAGCCGGGCCGATGTTCGCGGTCCAGATAGTGTCGCCCGTGTTCTCGTCCAACGCGAGCACGTCGTTGCTGGTCGTGACGGCGAAGAACGTGCCCACATGGCCCGGGCCGTCCACCATGTATAGCGGCGACGCCCACATGTTTCCAGCGAAAGCCGCGTTGAAATCCGTATCCGGCGCCATGGTCGCGATGGCGTCTGCGGTGAGCAGCGGCTGCAGGAAATTCGCGTCGCGCGAGGCATGGTGGTTGCGTTGCAGCACCGAGTCGTCCGTCTCGACCTCGACCTCGACATCTGGGTTTACGTTGACTTCGACGTCCGCGTCGGCGGAGTCGTTGCCTGGATCTGTCTGGGAGGTCGCCGTGTCGCTGCCATTGGGCTGTGACGAGCTGCAGGAGCAAAGGCAGACAGCCAAGCCAGCGAGTAGCGATAAGCGACCGAAGCGAAAAAGCATAATAATAGAACGTCTATGCCTGGTTCCGAATCAGAGCAACGGTCCGCAGCGTTTCGAAATGCGTATCTCAGTGGCTATTCCATACGGCCGTGAGAGCGCGGCTTGCGCTCCGAGCCGACAGCCTGAACGGAATCGCGGATGAAAAGTTGAAAAAGTCCGCATAATAGCGCACCTTTCGGGCACCTTGAGCAGTGGTCAGAGCTTGGTTTCGATGACGAGTCGGGCGCGGCGTGCCGTGATGGGCGCGGTGTTGGGGGCTCTGCTGTGTCAACGCGCCAGCGCCGCGTCCGCCCAGGGAGCGCCCCTCCAGAGGCTCGTCAGCTACACGTACGTCGCGCGCAAGCCAACACCCGGGACGCAAGTGCAGAAGACGGCCGCCGAGCGCGGCGTGAACCCCTGCGACACGCCCGACCCGGGCTTCGGCATTTACGGCAAGTGGGAGGGCGGCATCGGCATGGGGCAGCTCATCATGCCCAAGCATGGCGGTGTCACCCGCGCGGGTGATTTCGACGTCATGGTCCATTTTCATGGTCATGAAGCGGTGCGCAAGGAGTGGGTGCAAGTGATGGACGGCGCGGTGCTCGTGGGCATCGACCTGGGCATCGGCTCGGGCTCTTACGAGACTGCTTTTCAAGCGCCAGACGTGTTTCCGCGTTTGATCGAGAGCGTCGAGAAAGCGGTCGCCAAGAAGACGGGCAAGAAGGACGCGCACGCGCGTCACATCGGGCTCAGCGCGTGGAGCGCGGGTTACGGCGCGGTGCAGTGGATCTTGGGTCAGGACTATGCGCGGAAGAACGTCGATACGGTGATCCTGCTCGACGGCTTGCATTGCGGGTACATGGGCCCGGCCATCAACGGTGCGCCGATCGCGATGTTCACGGATTTTGCCAAGCGCGCGGCGGAAGGCGAGACGCTGATGTTCGTCAGTCACTCGTCTATCATCCCGCCGGGTTACGCTTCGACGACCGAGACGGCGGACTACTTGGTGCACGCAGTGGGTGGCGTGACGCGCGACGTGCACGGCTCGGGGCCGCTCGGGATGGACCTGATTTCTCGCTATTCCAAGGGCAATTTCCACGTGCGTGGCTTCTCCGGCAACGACAAGATGGACCACTGCGCGCAGATCGGCGAGTTTCGAGACGTGCTTCGGGTGCACGTGAGGCCGCGCTGGAATTCGCCGCGCGGGCATGGCGATTGACGGCTTCGGAACAGCGCTTCATCTTCAAGGATCGGTCGTTTGCCGCCGTCGAGGGGCGCGGCGCGCAGCCGCTCGATCGCCTGCTGCGCGAGCAGCACGAGGGCGCGAGCTGGGCGGAGGTGAGAAGGCTGATTGAGACTGGCAAAGTGTCGGTCGACGGCAACGTACAGCGCGAGACGGCTACGCGCGTTGCCGGCGGGGCGCAGATCGAGCTGCGCATGGCGACGGCGCGGCATCGCGTCGGGCCGCGCTTGCCGGTCGGCGCGCTCGTGCACGTGGACGCGCACGTGGTCGTCGTGCAAAAGCCCGCGGGCATCAGCACCGTGCCGTACGATGAAAATGAGACGGGCACACTCGACGAGCTCGTGCGCGCGGAGCTCGGTCGCAAGGAGGCCCCGCTCGGCATCGTGCACCGCATCGACAAAGAAACGTCGGGTTTGGTGCTATTTGCGCGCTCTTTGGCGGCCAAGCTCGATCTGAAGAATCAATTCCGCGTGCACTCGGTGCGCCGACGCTACCGAGCCATCGTGCATGGCAGCGTAAAGGACCGCACGATCTTCTCGCGCTTGGTGCAGGACCGCGGGGATGGTCGACGGGGCTCGACCAATAATCCCACGCTCGGCCGCGAGTCGATCACACATGTTTTTTTTCGCGAAGCTCTGAAGGGCGCGACGTTCATCGAGTGTCGGCTCGAGACGGGTCGCACGCATCAGATCCGGATCCACCTGTCCGAAGCCGGACATCCGTTGGTCGGTGAGCGCGTGTACGCCAAAACCACCCCTTCGGGTGTTCCGCAGCGTCATGACTCGCACCCGACGATCGCCGCGCCGCGCTTGATGTTGCACGCACTGCAGCTCGGGTTTCGTCACCCAGTGACGAACGTCGAGCTCGACTTCGAGCAACCGCTGCCGGACGACATGCTCGAAGTGCTGGCCAAGCTACGCGGGTAACGCAGCGCTCAGCGGACACACTGCACGCGGTTCGTGCTGGTCGAGGCAGAGGCTTCGCTGGCTCCGGTGATCCCGCCTATCCAAAATGAGTCGGGTATTGCCGGGATCGTCGACGAGCTCCACGCGAACTCGTTCCCGGGCCAGCCGGGAAACACCGTTGGGTCCAAGACCGGCGTTAGGATCGTGAGCAGCTCGGTGATACTCGGCACGCGCGCGCCGTTGCCGAGAGCCGTGCAGCGGCTGAGCGCGTCGGCAGCGGTTCCGTTCTGGCTGGCGGCGGGCAGCACCAGCCAGCTCAAGCCGGTGCCCGTGTCGTTGACGTGGTCGCTCGCGACCTCGAAGCGCGCCCCGTTGGCCGATGCATTGCTGGTTCGCACGCAGAACGCGCCGCCGACGGCTTTGCTCGGATCGCCCAACACGCCGATGCTACACGCCTTGGCGGGGCCGCAACCGTCCGCGTCGAAAGCGACCATGCGCACGAGCTCTGGATTGGAGATCACCGAGCTCGTAGACCAGTAAGCACCACTGGCTTGGAAGACCGCGGCGATGTAGCTCGGGTTCGCGCCGGCACTCGGCACGACGTTGAACAACGACACCAGCTCGATGAACGTGGGCAGCCGCCAATCGTCATTTTCGCCGAGCGACAGGGCTTCGCAATAGCTGACCGCGTCGGGGCGAGTGTACAGCGTGACGCCGGGATTCTGCAGCCAATCCAGCCCCGTCACCAGATCGTGTACGACGCCGGGCGTCGACGTGTCGTCGTAGCTTTCGGTGTTTGGCAAGCCGAGGCCCGGGGCATTCGGCATCGGCCAAACCGCAAAGTCCGTGAGCTGAGCATGGGCGCCGCTGCTGCCGCCCGTGGCGTTGTCACCAGCGGCGCCTGCGTCGCCGCCGCCCTGCGCGCCGCCGCCGGCTTGGCTCGAGGGCTCGTCGCTCGTGCTGCTGCCGCAAGCAGTGAGCGAAAGCAGCACAGCAAGTTGGAGACACGCGAGTCCGCGACGAGCAGCTACGGAATTGCCCACCGCTCAAGACTACGGTTGGGGTAGCGGGTCGTCAAACTGCGGGCTTGAATGCCCAGTAGCGCGAAGCAGCGAAGTTCAAGACAGTGATCACTACTGCCACAGCGAGCCAACACGCACCCGAGGGCAAGTGCGCGCGATCCACGAGCAGACCGAGCAGCGCCGAGCTGAGCAACATGAAGCCGATTTGCAGGCTGAAGAAGCGGCTTGCTTCGCTGGCGACTTTGCCCTGGCTCTGGAATGTCCAGCGCCGGTTCCAGTAATAACTCCAGAGCGTGCCGAGCGTGTACGCGACGCCCTGGGCTGCCGCGGCGGGGACTACGTGGTGCAGGCTCCAAAACACGCCGAAGCCGAGCACTGTGTTGCTGACCCCGACTACGCCGAAGCGAATCACCGACACTTCGCTGAGCCGGCGCGCGAGCGCGATCAGTGGGGAGTCTGAGGGCAGGGTCATTGACGCTCGAAACAGCACCATTTTGCGGCGCTATCCGCAAGCGATGTGCGCTTCGCAGGCGTCGAGAAATGGGCTTTACTCGGCGCATGGCAATGACCACGACCTCGACCGGGCTCTCCTACGAAGACACTCTCGAAGGCCAAGGCGCCTCGCCGACCAACGGCCAAACCTGCGTCATGCATTATACGGGTTGGCTGTGGGTCGACGGCAAGAAAGGCGAAAAGTTCGACAGCTCGCTCGATCGCGGTCGCCCGTTCAACTTTCCGATCGGTGCCGGCCGCGTCATCAAGGGCTGGGACGAAGGCGTCGCGACCATGAAAATCGGCGGCAAGCGCACCCTGCTCATTCCCGCCGCACTCGGTTACGGCGCGAGCGGCGCCGGCGGAGTGATCCCGCCCCACGCGACGCTGCTGTTCGAGGTCGAGCTGCTCGGCGTGCAGTGAAAGCGCACTAGCGTGCGGAGGGCGCCAGGCCGTCCGACAGCGGAGGCACTTCGCTCGCTGGTCTGAATGCAAAAAATTTACATTGCAGCGCGTTACTCGAAGTCGCGGTCCATCACGGTCTTGCGACCGTCAGCCTGCGCGACCTCTATCGCCGCATCGCAAAGCTTGCGGATCTTGGTGGAGAGCACGTCGGTGACACCGTCGGACGTG
>Ga0210392_10001559_pt1 | contig 11979 bp, 7 predicted proteins | sample IncBWC30OmetaG_FD_161057 | JGI IMG/M metagenome (GOLD analysis project Ga0210392, IMG submission 161057) | Forest soil microbial communities from Barre Woods Harvard Forest LTER site, Petersham, Massachusetts, United States - Inc-BW-C-30-O ...
GCTCTTAAGCCCGTCCGCTTCGGTAAAGACTTCGGGGTCCACTCGACCGACAAGGCGTTCAGCGTATGCCGTCCACTGCTCACGCGCTATGCGGGCAATCGCGCGCGCGGTTACGATCCACAGATTACCTGCCTCGTCGTCCAGAATATCAAGCACCATATTGCCGGGCAGCCCTTCATTCTGAGTAAGCATCCGCCCGGAACCGCTGCCGCCATAACGCACAAGCAATCCATTGAGTGTACCGACTGCTACGCCATTCGCAGGCCAGGCAACGCAGATCGCTGGCGCGGACGCTGCGAGAACGTGCTCAAAACGATCGCCATTCCAGCGCTGCACTCCCGCTGCATCTCCCACCCACGGCATTCCCCTGGCATCGACTCCAAGCGACCACAATTGCTTTCCAGTAAGGCCAGCATCGGTCCCCAGGTGAGCTGCCTTTCCGTTTCTCAATCTGAAAAGGCCTTGATTCTCGATACGAAACCAAACGCTCCCATCATGACATGCGTAGTTACATACCCATGCGGAATCGATGGCATCTTCGTGAACTTGTTTCCGTGCCACTCAAAGATTCCGTAGTCTGCAATCGCAATTGCTGGCGCAGTTCCATGTTCGAAGAAGCCGCGCACCTGCCCCGGAGACAAGCCCTGGGCCTTGCCGAACCTTTGCCAATGCCCGGATTTCCATTGCACGACACCTCCTTCCAGTGTCCCCGCCCAGACAGAACCATCCTTCTGCTCGAAGATGGATTCCGTCTGGCTTCGTCCTCCCGCCTGCTTGTCCACCGCAGAATAGCTGGTGAAAATACCATGATGCAGACGCTGTAAGCCGGCAATCGTTCCCAGCCAAAAATCACCATCGCGATCCTCAAGAATCGTGCGAACGTCGTTACTTGCGAGACCGTCCGCATCCGTTAGCACCGCCTTCTCGTCGCCCGTCTTTCGACTCAAGCCGTGAAGACCGCCGCTTGCCAGCCACAGGCGGCGATGGCTATCCACTATGACGCTGATAAAGTTGTCCAGCCCCGGGTCTTTGACATCTTGAAAAACATTTCCATCAAAGTGAAACAAATGATGCCCATCGCCCGCCCACACTTCTCCAAAGCGGTCTGCATAAATCAACCGGCAGTCCGGTATACCATACTTTGCAATGAGCGATCCTCCTCGCATGCGGAAGATATTGTCGCGGTCCGTCATCCACAGAGTTCCATCGCGGCTTTCGGCTATATCGCTAAGACGGTGGACACCTTCAGGCAGCGCTGCCGGCTCGAGTTTGTCGGCATGGGTATGCTGCAAGCCGCCATCGAAATAAAGCCATAGCTCACCATCATTCGAGCGCGCCAGCGTCTCGATGCGATAGTGTGCTCGCTGCCCAAATAGAATCGGGACAAAGCGCTGATGTTCGTAGTGAAAGAGACTGGACGCAGTCACGATCCAAAGCCCGTCGCCGCCGTCTTTGACCAGAGCGCCGATGAAGCCTTGCAACTCAGGTGGGCCATCCTGGCTGAACCCGCGAAAATGAAGGCCGTCGAAGCGGACCAGACCGTTCATTGTGCCTACCCAGAGGAAGCCGTCGCGCGTCTGCGCCAGAGAGGTAACGAAATTCTGCGGTAGACCTTGCTCGGTCGTCCAGGTCGTCAGCACTTCGTCGCGAAGCGGGGTCGAGCTCTCAACTGCACAGATTTGAAGTGTGCTGGAGGCGATCCCAAACGTCAGGAGAGTTTTGTATACCGATGTTTTCTTAAAGTGCAAAATTTGGTCGTAAAGAGATGCTTAACTCCATGATAAATGCCGCAAAGTGTCCTAAAAAACATACAAAAACAACTCGTTTTTTTGATAGGCGAAATGCACTTTCAACTGGCGCGACAATGCGTAGAACAAGTGTCACATCCAGAACTATCGATCAAGGCACGTCGCGTACAAATTTTCTTGACAGATCTTCTGTATCCCAAATAGAGTTCCGCACGCGGTTGTAAATCGTTTTACTGAAAAGCTGAGTGACGGTCAAAACCGCGTCGCATGTCCCACTTGTACCAATGGAACAGCGAACTTACTTGGGAGGGAATAAATGGAATGGAGAAATGACGCAAAGCACAGATTGCTTCTTTTACCTCTGTTTCTGGTACTTGTTTCCGTGGGCGCGTTCGCGCAGCAAAACTCGGAAATCAGTGGCACAGTCACAGACAATAACGGGGCAGTAGTTCCAAACGCACACTTAACGTTAACCTCAATCAGTACGGGCGTTGAACTCAACACGGATACCAACTCCAACGGAGTCTATATTTTCCCAGGACTCAACGTTGGCACTTATGACCTTTCAGCTACAGCCAGCGGCTTCGGAACATACCTGCAAAAGGGTCTGGTCGTAAACGTTTCTCAAACCCTGCGCGCTGATGTCACTCTTACCGTAGGCAGCATCCAACAGACAGTCACAGTCACCGCGAATGCACTGCAAGTGCAGGCCGACTCGAATGTGGTGAGCACTCTGATCAATTCTGAACAGATCAGCGAGATCGCGACTGAAAATCGTAACTTTGCGGCTCTCGCAGCTCTTGGCCTGGGTGTCAGCTCGGCTTTGCCCAGCAACAACACGCCGACCTCGGTTGCTTCAAACTTTACGATCAGTGTCAATGGTCTACGCCAAAGTCACAATATCTGGTTAATCGATGGTGGCGAAGCGGATGACCGCGGCGGCGCCGGCGGCATGGACATCATGCCTTCTCAGAACTCCATCTCTCAATTTGAAACGCTCGCCAGCAACTATCCACCGGACTATGGCATTTCCTCTGGTGCGACCATCACGCTCGCCCTCAAGAGCGGAACGCGGAACTTCCACGGTCAACTCTGGGAATTCAATCGTAATACTGCTTACGACGCCAATAACTACTTCAACAAGCAGAACAACCCTGTCACGCCCAGGACGAAGCTGAATTACAACATTTACGGCTTCAATATCGGCGGTCCGTTGTTTATCCCGAAGGTCTATAACGAAAGCAAGTCAAAAACCTTCTTCTTCTGGAACGAAGAATGGCGCAAACTGATTCAGGGCAGCAGCCCCAATTCGCAGAACACGCTTCCTACGCAGGATTTTGCAACTTCCGGGCAGGATCTCCATTATGTTTACCCTATTTTTGCCGATCCTGTTAAGAATCCGCTCAAAGTTCCCAACGTTACAGATCCAGCGTTCAACGCAAAGCTGGTTACTTTGGGATTAACTCCTGGCGGCGCATTTCCTAACAACACGATTCCGGCCGCATTGTTCGATCCGAACGCCCTGCTCTATCTGGGCACAGGCCTGATTCCCAAACCTACTTCGGCCAACGGGCAGGCCGTAACTTCAGCGAACCAGCCGATCGATGTGCGGGATGACATCATCCGAATCGACCACAACATCAACGACAAGTGGCACCTGCTCGGGCACTACATGCACGATGCTGTAACGCAGGCCTATGCATCGCCCATGCTCGGTTGGTCTGGCTCGAGCTATAACACGGTTACAAGTACGCTCTCCAACCCCTCCTACAGCGCGACGATCAAGCTGGCCGGAACCATCACCCCGAACCTCCTGCTTGAAGCGAGCTTCAACTACGACGGCAATATCATCGACATCGTGAACAGTCCCAATTCGCTGACTCCCAGCGGCTGGTCAGTGGACAAGTATTTCACTAACAGATTCAACAACACCCCGAACATGCACTGGGGCTACCCTTACGGCACATCAGAAAGCCCCGGATCGGCACCCTGGCACAACGCGGCACAAGACTATATGCCAAAGGTGGATGTCTCTTATACGGTGGGTCGGCACTCGATGAAGTACGGCTTTAGCTACAACCGTTACACCAAGAATCAGCAACTCTTCGGCGAGCCTGGCGGCAACTTCAGCTTCGGGACGCTGAGCAACGATTCCATGATGGATATGCTGATGGGTCTTTCGAGCAATTACGACCAGCATCAGGATCTTCCCATCCGCCATTACGTGAACCAGACCCCCTCGATTTACGTAAACGACAACTGGCGCACGACGCCGAATTTCAGCCTGCAGCTTGGATTCCGATACGATGCGCTGCCGCACGCATGGGAACGCCAGAACTACATCGCGAACTTCGACCCGACGCAGTACTTGCCAAGCCTGAGTCCTACGTGGAAGAGTGATGGTTCTCTAGACCCCAATGGCCCCGGCTTCCAGACCGTCAACGGCACACCGTTTTATCTGAACGGCATGTACTTCGCTGGGCAGAACGGCTACCCTCCTGGCCTGGTGAACAATTATTACGGGACTTTCCAACCTCGCGTTGGCTTCTCCTGGGATGTCATGGGAACAGGCAAGACGGTTCTGCGTGGCGGTTTTGGATCGTTCTACGAGCGCATGCAAGGGAACGATATCTATAACACCGCAACAAACCCCCCGTTTGCCAACGATCCATCGGCGAGCAGCGTCTATCTCTCTAACCCGCATACTTCTTGGGTGACGGGACAAACAGCTACTACTCCCAACTTCGCGCAGGGCCTTACTACACTGGCTCGTTTTTATCCCGCTCCCGCTGTTACGCAGTTCAGCCTGGGCGTGCAGCGCGAAATCGCTCCATCTGTCATCTGGGTTGTGCAGTACGTTGGTAACCTGGCCTGGCATCAGAACGTCGACCGGCAGATCAACAACTATTCGCTCAACACTCCTTTGATTTTGCCGTATGACCCTGCTAACCCGCTTGCCAGTGCTTATTCACGCGCGAATGCCGGGGATCCGAGCAACAACTCCGGCACGAACCCTCATGGCCAGAACATTCCAATCCCGAATCAGTTGCGTACTTACCAGGGCTTCGCTGGCATCAACCAACAGGAGAACACCACTAACGGAAACTACAACGGCTTCCAGACAGGAATCCGCGCACAACACTGGCATAATCTGAGCGGTGAACTCGATTACACGTACTCGCACGAAATCGACATCACCAGCTACGACCTCAACGGAGTAAGCAACCCCTATAACCTGAAGTACGACAAAGGATCTGGCGCATTGGATCGCCGTCACATCCTCGTCGGAAACTACATTTACAAATTCCCGTTCTTCGAGCAGGGCAACGGCTGGCAAAAGGCTGTACTGGGAGGCTGGGAAGTTGCCGGCACGGCAGTATTTCAGTCGGGCGTGATCATCCAGAATCAGGGTCCCGGCCTGTCGATCTCCTACGACCCCATAGGATTGGGCGGAGGATATACCAACCGTCCAAGCATCGCTGGAAAAGTCAGCTATCCGAAAAATCCAACGCAGTGGTTCACAACGAATCAGTTCAGCGCACCCACCCCCGCTTGGGCCGGAGGCGCAAACCAGGGCTTTGGCAGCTCACGCAAGGACTCGGCCCTAGGTCCGGGGCGTACGGACTTCAACACCTCGCTCTACAAGAACTTCGCCATCAAAGAGCGGGTAAACTTTCAACTCCGCTTTGAATCGTTCAATACCTTCAACCATACGGAGTTCAACAATGTCCATGCCAGCTTTGGCACCAATAACTTCGGAGCCATCAGCAACACGTGGGATCCACGCGTTCTGGAGCTAGGCGGAACACTGAGCTTCTAAACCTCTCTCTAACCGAAGAGCGCGGCAGGAATTCCCTGCCGCGCTTTTCTTATGCGTCCTAACTTTGACGGTTGCCACCGGCTGATTGGAACAGATAGCGTAGTTTGTAACCGCGCAGGAGGATTTGTAGTGAATCGGGCTCGCCGCATGAGGCTGCACGTATGTTTTTTGTGGACAACCTTGATTGTGGTTCCTGCGGTCGCCCAGGAGACTCGTCAGGCCGCGCTCGCTTTGGAGACACAGGGGCAAAACGCCGAAGCCGAGCAGATATGGCAACAGATTGCAAAGAGCGATCCGCACAACGCAGAGGCCTTTGCGCACATGGGGCTGCTCGAATCCAGACAGGGACACTATGACCAGGCCGTTACTTACTATCGCCAGGCGCTGGCGCTTGATCCGTCCTTCCCCGGCCTTGAAATGAATCTCGGACTGGCTCTGTTCAAGAGCAACAGGTTTCAGGAAGCCATTAAACCTTTTACAGCAGAACTCGAAAAGCATCCGGGAGACCAGCGTCTGACCATTCTGCTGGGGATGACCCATTACGGCATGGGCGACTATCTTGTGGCGATTCCTTATCTCAAGCAAGCCGCCAAGATGGACCCGCAGAGCCTCCCTCTTCGCCTGACTCTGGCACACAGCTGTTTGTGGAGCAAGCAATATCAATGCATTCTTGACGTCTATAAAGAGATTCTGGCGCTGAACGCCGAGTCTGCCGAGGCGGACATGCTTGCCGGTGAGGCTCTCGACGAGGAAGGCAAGATTTCGGAAGCTACAGAACAGTTCCGCGCCGCAGTGAAGGCCAATCCTAAAGAACCCAACGCGCATTTCGGACTGGGCTATTTGCTTTGGGAGCAAAAACACTACGACGAGGCAGGGAAGGAGTTCCTGGCCGAACTGGATAACGACCCGGCGAGCATACAGGCGCGCGCCTACTTGGGCGACACGTATGTGGAATTGAACGACTATACAAAGGCGCAACCTGAATTGGAAAGGGCCGCCGCTGCTGATCCGTCTACGGCCTTCGTGCATCGCGACCTGGGCGTTGTCTACGCCGATCTTGGGCGCAAGGACGAAGCAATCAATGAGCTGCAGAAAGCGATTGCTCTTGATCCGAGAGATGTGGCGCCGCACTGGCGCCTCGCGCGGCTTTATCAGTCGATGGGAAGGAAAGACGAGGCCAAGGTTGAGTTTGACAAAGCAAGCTCAATGAACAAGGAAGCTGATCAGGCTCTGGTAGAAAAGCTCAGTAAGGGTCAACCGAGACCGCAATAGATGCGGCGCTCTCCGACGCTCTATTCCTTGCGCATCCTCTCTTTCAGGCTTTTAGCCAACTTTTCGATTTCCTCTGCTTTTTTTGTTACAGCAATGGACAAGGTATTCTTGTTACTCTTCGCCACTTCCAATTTCAGTTCCTGGGCAAGCTGATACAGCTTTTGTGAATCCGCAACAAATTGCGCCTGGCGCACTTCTTCCGGTGACATTGCCTGGTTCGTTGCGGGTTTGGCGTTGGCCGAGTCGTTCCCTTTTTCATCCGGCTTTGGCGCGGACTGCTGAGATGACGTTTCACTCTGGGTGCTCTGTTGCGGCTCTTGCTGTGCATGCGCAGATATCAGGATTGCCCACAACGGCAGCACAAGCAACGCGGCGAGGACTGCGCGAAACGGATTTAGTCTTATATCTCTGCTTCGCATTTAATGGCCCTCCCCGGTCGATTAACACGGCACTTAACTGAACAGAACATTATTGCGCCTTCGTTTTTTCCTTTACAGTCTTTGCGAGCTTCTCGATCTGTTCTGCCTCAACTACTTGAGGAGTCATCGCAACACCATTTTCGTGCTTGCTCACATCGGCCTCAAGTTCCTGCGTCAGCAAAAGCAGTTTATCCGTAGCAACTATGACCTGTTGTCTGATCTGAGCAGCCTTAAGCGCGGCCAACTGCTGTTGGCGCGCTATCTCTGGCGAATCAGTTTCGTATTTTTTCTCCAGATCGGGTGGCCGGGGAGTTGGATCGGGCAAGTTAAGCTGCTGTGGTGGTGGTTTAGTGGCTTGGGCAACCGCTTCTGCGTCACACATAGAGATCATCATTAGAGATGTTAAGAGAATTCGGACGAGGCGCAGGATGGGATTGAGGCTTTGCATCGACTCACCCTCGACACTCAATGAAAACAGACTCACTCACCTTCAGTCCAGCAAAATGGTGCTCCCCACGAAGGTCACTTTCTCCTGGTAGAAGGCAGCCGCCTCACCGCGTCGATGTGGACGGATAAACTTTGATCCAATGGTTTCGCATCGTTGCCCGTACCTCTTTGCCGGCAGTTTCGGAAACGATGACATTCGTTGGCTCCACCGGCATGTGACAATCGATGCAGTTTGCCCTGATTTTTGGCCCCATCGTTTTTGCCATGCCGCAGCTTTGCCACTTGTGGCAGGTGAGGCATCGCTCGGAATATGAGGCTGCGGGTCGTTCAGCCGCGTGTACATCATGGCATGTAGAGCAAGTCATGGATTGGGAGGAACGATAGCAGCGGCTCCTTTGCAGCAACCCGACTTGATTGCCATGCACGTCTGGGTGCTCTGCTGTATCCGAAGGGATTGGCTTGAAGTAATCGCTCAAAGGCCGTCCCGGCACGTAAGAAAATGCTGGTACCAATGCCTCCCGCTGAATGCCGTTGTGGCATAACGCGCACAAATCCACTTGCCTGTCGCGGGAGAACTTAGCCGGATTGAGTATAGCTTCGTCGGCTATCGCGGCTGGCGCTGCCTTATGTTTCGCAATGTGATCCGCGCCGGGGCCGTGGCAAGTCTCGCAGGAAATTCCGGTGATCAGGCTGTCTCTGTCATAGGAATTTGTCAGAGGGTCGGACGAGAGTGGTTTTATATAGGTCGCGTGGCACTCCAGGCAGCCCGGATTCACAGGCCGCGAGAAATTGGCGGAGCTGTTTTCGTACCCAGGGCTATTGATCCACTGCCGCCCATCCCTCCAGTAACTCACCGGCAGTTCATACAGCTTGTCTCCCTGCCAGTAGAGATAGGTAACGCCTCGAACGCCGGAACCGGTGATCAGATCGATCTTCTCCGTACGCGTCTGCAGATCCGTGCCCCAGCCCGTCACCGCGCTTTCGTAATAGTCACCGTCTTTCTTCTCCATCTTGAAGAACAAGCCGGGTTGAGCGGTCGCCTTGGCTGGATCGACGATCGTCAGGACATTCGATCCGTCCTGAAAGGACCCGAGTATCGAGTCCTTGTTTGCAATTTGCGACGTTAAATGATGCGAGGTGTGCAGATAAGACAGGCTCTGTCTTTGATGACATGAGATGCAAGCGGCATCTCCCACATACTTGCGGCGGTCGGTTCCATTTTTCGCTTCGTAGGCCGCAGCGCTTTGGGGAACCGTTTCTGAATAAGCTGCTTTGCCCCATTTCATAGCGACACAGAGCAGCGCGACAAGGCCCACGCAAAGAACAATCCTGGCTTGAAGAGTCGAGTTACTCCGTGGCAGTTCCATTTATCCGGAAGCCCGATGATACAGGCGAACGAAGTGCTCAGTCCACGCTGAACTCGGCGATCGTCAGGGATGAGGAGCTGAAGACGAACCAACAGCATGCGAGCTGACAATGCCCTTTCCTTCTTGCAGAGTGTAAAAGCGGTCGGATGACATCTGCGAGAGAACTTCTTTCGCTCCGGAGGGCCATATAATCTCCACTTTGTCGACGCTTTCGTGTTTGCCCAGACCAAAGTGCAAGCGAAGATCGTTCTGCGACAGATAGCTCCCGCCACTGCGCACTTCGTCCTCCTCGACCAGCTCACCAGCAGTAACACGGACGCGTGCATTCAAAGCAAGGCGGTTGCTTTTCGTGCCCTGCAGGGCAAAGCTTATCCAGTGATTGCGCGGACCACCTTCGGGGCGAAGAATCATTGGTGCACCTTCAAGGTTCTCCACCACGAGTTCAAGTCGCCCATCGTTGAAGAGATCCCCGACCGCAAGCCCCCGGCTTACCTGTGGAATCTGAATCGCTGGTCCGGCATCCTGGCTGATATTGCGGAAGTTTCCATTGTGTTGATTGAGGAATAGCAGTTTCGGCTCGCGATATTTCGTGCCGATTCCCGCGACATTCACCTGCGGGTAGACATGCCCGTTCACCATAAAAAAGTCAGGCCAGCCATCGTTGTCCAGATCAATGAACGCATCCCCCCATCCGACATAGGAGGTCGTGCTCTGCGCGATTCCCGATGCATGGGAGACGTCGGTGAAATTCAGATCGCCATCATTGCGATAGAGGGCCGCATACTCTTCACTGAAATGAGTGATAGCGATTGAGAATCGGCCAGTGTGCAGGTAATCGCCGAGTGCGACTCCCATGTTGGCTTGCTCGGACCCATCCTCGTTTACAGCCACTCCAGCCTGGTAGGCGATGTTCGTGAAACGGCCACCGCCGTCATTCCGATAGAGATAGTTAGGCTCGCCATCGTTCGCTACAAATAGATCGAGGCGCCCGTCTTCATTCAGATCTGACCATACGGCTGTCAATCCAAAGAAGCCTTGTGCATCGTCCACGCCTGCCTGTTTTGAAACTTCGGTAAAGGTCCCGTCGCCATTGTTGTGATACAGATTGTCGCGAAAACCTTTCAGTCCCCTCGGACCGCACTGAACAGGAACGCTATGGTATTGGCATGTTTTGCGCGAGCCAAAGGTCGGGAGATCATTGATGTGAAAATCGACGTAATGCGCGACGAAGAGATCGGCCCAGCCGTCGCCATCGTAATCGCCGAACGACGCTCCCGTGGCCCAGGCGGTATCCCCACCAAGGCCAGCCTGTTTTGTGACGTCGGTAAAAGTGCCATCGCCGTTGTTGCGATAGAACACAATGCCGCCAAAACATGTGACCAGCAGATCAGGCCAGCCGTCGTTGTTGTAGTCACCGACCACAGCCCCCATGGTCCAGCATGGATAGCCAACACCACTCTTGTCCGTGACATCGGTAAACGTGCCGTCGCGATTGTTATGGTACAGAGCGCTCTTTGCCTTCTTGCCTGCAAGCGCCATCTCTACATTTTGCGCATTCGTGAAGTAGATATCGGGATAGCCATCGCGGTCATAGTCGATCAGCGCGACGCCTCCACTCATCGACTCGACAATGTATCTCGCCTCAGGGGTAGAGAGGTGATTGAAATGAATGCCTGTCGAGGCGGTGATGTCCACGAGTTGAGGAATATCTGCTGATGCGGCACCAGAAGCCGGTGACTGGTGCGAAGTCTTTTGACCGACCTGGCAATATATGCGCCCCTGCACTGACAGCATCAGCACGAGCGAAAGGACGGCGGCAGAAAAGACGGCGCGTTTACTTAGGCAGATCTGCGTCATCAGAATTTTTCTGGCTAGCATCGACACGCATGTCATGAAACACTTTCTGCAGCTGATCCTTCATCTCTTTATATTTCTTATATTCGGCAATTTCTTTGTTCGCCTCTTCCGTTTTTCCCTGGCGGCGATACAGCGTACCGAGCCGGTAGTGAGCAACAGAATCTGAAGGATCGATTTGGATTGCGTGCTCCAGCAACTGTTGCGCCTTCTCATTCTGATTCATCGTAACGAGAAGCTTGGCCATCTCCAGAGATGCATCTCCATCATCGGGCTGCAACTGCAGCGCGCGCGAATAGTAATCGTACGCCGCCTTGGTATCTCCGCGTTTCGCTGAGATCATTCCCAGCATGACATATGCCTTCTCATTGTTCGGGTCCAGAGCCAGCTCTGCCTTGAACTCAGCTTCCGCTTCCGCCTTTAGCTTCTCATCCGTTGAGTTGTACAAGAGACTCCCAAGTTCGAAGTGAGCACCAGGAAGTTTCGGATCGATCTTGATCGCCTCACGATAGTTCGCGATAGCCGGAGTTTCATCTCCATGCCTCGCCAGTTCCCGCGCCATTACTTGATGCATCTGCGCGCTATTGGGAGCTGTAAGCGCCAGCGTAAGCATCGTTTTGTCGGCTAAGTCCGAGTACAGACGATACGCGGTATAGAGCAGAGACTTGTCTGTAGGCTGCGCGGCCAGTAATGCGGATGCGACGCTTGCGGCTTTCTCAAGATCGCCAGTCGCCGTATAGTTATCCATCAGCGCGCGGCCCACTTCATTTTTAAATTTTTCTTCCGTGAGATGTGGAAACGCAGCTTCCAGATCCTGGCGGCTCGCATCGCCATCGCCCGATCTTCCTTCCGCCAATCCGAGCAGTCCCTGAATCTTCCATAGCTCTGGCTTTGCTTTGACGGCTGCGCGCAAGTGAGGAACAGCGCCGGCACTGTCGCCGCGAAAAAACAGCAATACGCCGAGATTTGCCTGTACGTCCTCGTTTTCCGGTTCAAGAGCAACAAGCGCCTGAAGCTCGGGAATTGCCAAATCCGGACGCTGCTGGCTCAAA
>Ga0210392_10001560_pt1 | contig 11979 bp, 12 predicted proteins | sample IncBWC30OmetaG_FD_161057 | JGI IMG/M metagenome (GOLD analysis project Ga0210392, IMG submission 161057) | Forest soil microbial communities from Barre Woods Harvard Forest LTER site, Petersham, Massachusetts, United States - Inc-BW-C-30-O ...
GGTGATCGGGCGCGTGGGCGCTGGACCCGGACGAACTAATCGAAGGTTGAGAACCATTGAGCACATCAAACTCGAGAGTCAACCTCCTCCCGGTTCGTCCTCGGGGGGGGCCTGTGGTTGACATCTCCGCGACCAACTGTTTACAAACTTTTAACAACTTCCAAACGCGCGCATCATAAAGGGGCTGATTTGCGATTGCAAGTGAAAAATTAAAATTTTCCCTGAGGCAGAGCAATGTTTCTGGAGAACTAGCACTAGTACTGGCTATGAATTTCCCCTTTGCGTACGGTATGTGATGCAGGTCACCAACTATCGTGGCACGATGGGTTGTCGCGGAGTGCGACCCAGAACAGGCAGAGTTGCCAACTCTTCGAGAGTAGGCAATAATCCCGACGCATTGCTCCCAGCAGAGTGAGAATAGGGTCTCGCCGAACTTCTATGCTTGCCGCATTCCATCCTTATCAATCCCGCCGCAATCTCCAGCAAGGCTTTCGCGTTTCCAGCTCCTTAGGTAGTAGCGTGATCAAGCGAGTATCCATCGCGGCGTCCATTTGTCTGCTCGCCGCTCTATCACTGTTTCCTGCGGACAAAACACAGGCTCCGTCATTCATCGCGGTGCTCGAAGGGAAGGAACCCGACATCGTTGAAGCCGTGGAAGCGGTGGTCAGCGATACGGTCATTCACGGAACTTACGTGTATGACCGTGACACTACTCTGAACGGAGCCGAGGAGGAAAAATCCTCGAAGGCTTTTGAGAACTGGACTGGCGGCGGCCGCGTCTACTACAAGGTTTATCAAAACGCTCTGGCACCCCGAAATTTCAAGGACAGCGCAGACCAGGGAGCGATCACCGTCCGTTACGTCATAATCAACGAAGCTCCGGACCGTTTCCGTATTCAAATCGACGCGGTCTATGTCGAAAAGGCGCACCGCACGATTCACCCTTCCGACGGAATCGTGGAATCCAGCGAATTCAAGGAAATCGCCGAACGCTTGCGCGCCATTCAGCTACAGGAGCAGCGCGACGCCCAGGCCAAAGCACGCATCGATTCGCAAATCGCCGCAAAGCAGGAGCTGCTGCGTCGCCGCCAGGAAGAAGTCACCAAGCTTGCCGACGCAGAGTCTTCCGCCGAGGATTTGACGAAGCGCATCCAGGATCTACGACACAAAGTGGAAATGCGAGTTGGCGCCGATAGCGCTCCGGTGAAGTCCGCGCCGTTCGAAGGCGCCGCCACGTTGCTCTCCTTGAAGAAATCGACCGACGTCGTGGTGATGATTCTTACCCCGTATTGGCTCGGTATTGAAACTGCCGACGGGCATCGCGGTTGGGTTCGCAAGGAACAATTGGTGCCTCTGCCGTGAGCCAAACCATCTACAAAACTCCGCGAGGCAGGTTGGTGTTTTTGTTAGCCGCTGCCGCTTTGTGGTTTGCCTCCGCCGTTCGGGCCCAGAATGACCCGATTGGGCGAACTTTCAGCGAGCCTCGTGCCGACGTCGAAAAAGCGGTGACCGCCGCAAAAGCCAGTTCCAGCGGCAAGTTACCTGCACTGGAAGGCTTTGTCGGCCAAACCCAGTTTCCCGTCGAGCGCTACGAACGCGTTTACTACCAATGTCTCTTTCAGGTCATGCCAGCCCTCACCGGCGAGACCACCGTCCGCGTCACTGCGAAAATCACCGCGTGGTACGCCGATCCCGATAAACAGAAATCCGGCTACGAAATTCTCCCGTCCAACGGCCGCCTGGAAAATGACGCTCTGGACCGCGTCGAGGAAATCCTTGGCGGGCCGGCAGCTGGGTCTTCCAAAGCAGAGCCGCAAACGCCACCCAAATACAATTTGTCGATCGGACCAGCCATTCCGCGCGGCTTGGTCGCTGGCAGAACTTCCAGCGCTGCCTCCGCTGATTCCAGGCCGCCCGCCGGAGCGACCTCTTCCACTCCCGCGACCGAAGCCGAAATCCAGGAACTGCGAAACAAACGTGCCGCCGCGGAAAAGCGCGTGCAGCAGCTCAACAACGCGCTGCAGAATCTACAGGAACTTTTTGACAACCAATCCAAGCCTAATGATCTGGTCGCCGTCAAAAAAAACGGAACTCCGGTCTACCCGCGGCCGGAAGAACCCGGCAAGCCGCTGTTTGTGGCAACCGCCAGGGACCAGTTCGAAATGATCGAACTGCGCGGCGAATGGGTGCACGTGCAGATTTCCGGCGAATCGCGCGGCTGGATCCGCAAGGAACGGTTGGAATTCCCGGAAGACTTTCCGTCACCGTCTACCATCCCCGCAATCGCCGCGGCGAAATCACCCGATCTCTTCCACATTGTCCGTGAAGAGGCTGGCCCTTTTCCCGGAAACTGGGAGCCGTTGCGCGGCAAGGCCGTCAAAATATATTCAGTGCAGCCGCTGCAGTCGCCGACACTTGAAACAACTCCACGCGAGAAACGCGCCTTCGCAAGGGAACTTTTCTTGCGCGCCTGGCAAGCACACACTCCGGCGGACGCGGAGACGGCGGGCGTCGTGGTCGTTTTCGATTCCGCGGACGGCGGCTTGGCTGCCGCTACCCTCAGCTCTCTTCAGCAGTGGCAGGACGGAAGAGTTTCCGAAGCAGGCTTCTGGCAAATGTGCTCGCTCGATCCACCCGAAGTGTTTTCAACCGCAGCCAAGAAGTAAAAAATAGCTTAGCTGGATACTCGGGTGCGCCGTGAAAAGGCGGTGGTCCACAGCGGGGGTATACCCGCCCGGGAACTGGTTCGCTCCACCCGGTAGCAATCAGAGCGGCAGTGGAGGCAACGAGACTGCTGAAGCCTCTGGTACAGAGGGTCGCAAAGGCGTGGGAAGGCCGAAGCGGATGGAATCGTACGAGCGAATAAATTCCATTTGACCTGCCGGGGTATTGGCGACGGCATGCAGGCAATGGGGACCAAGCGCAACGCGGGAAGTCCCAGCGGTGATCGCAGTATGGATCAACTGGCAACTCGCGAGAGACAGGCCGGGCCGTTTGGGATGGCGGAGAGGCCCGTTATACCGATGAAGCCGGGTAACTCCGGTGGAGGGAAGGGGCCTTAGTTGAAAGGAAAGGCAAGAAGCGACAAAGGACCGAGGGATTGGCGATGAGCCTAACAACTCCACTAAGCGTTCAGAAGTTGCAGACGGCGTTGCACGACAAAGCGAAGGGATCGCCCAAGTTTCGCTTCTATGCGCTGTACGACAAGGTGTACCGAGAAGATGTGATGGCCTTCGCCTATGAATGTTGCAAAGCGAACCGCGGAGCAGCAGGCGTAGACGGCCAAACATTTGAGGACATCGAAGAGTACGGGGTGAAGAAGTGGTTGGACGAACTAATGCAAGAGCTGAAAAGTAGAACGTATCGACCGCAGCCCGTACGGCGGGTGTGGATACCCAAGCCAGACGGGAAACAGAGGCCGTTAGGGGTGCCCGCTATCCGTGACAGGGTGGCGCAAAGTGCGGTAGTTCTGGTTCTCGAGTCGAGCAGGTGTTGATCGATGTACCGTTGTGGGTTATCAATTGCCGAGAGCAAGTCGGAGGTCAGTCCAATAGCGGCGGGCGTAAGAGGTCTCAAGCAACCGACGCTGCCCAGAATCTGGAGGCGTTCGGCCTTGGTCAGTTTGTGCAACGAAACGAGTGCTTGGCCTTGCCAACTAACAAGAAGTAAGGGATAATTCAATAGGTAAGGAGCAATTATAAAAGTAAGGATATCGCGATGCCGCATTCTACGGTCACGAGCAAGGGACAGACGACCATTCCGGGGAAGATTAGAAAAGCATTGCGAATCAAGCCGGGTGACAAGCTAGAGTACTTGGTGGAAGGGGACCACGCCACCATTCGCGTGCATCTGGGTGCGCGATCACTCAAGGGCGTGCTCGCCAGCAAAAAGGGCAAAGGGATGTCCTTCGCGCAAATCCGCAAGGCCGCAGCGAAGACGGCCCGTGGTCGGGAGGGCGCCCGGTGAGCAAACGAAGGCTTGTCGACACCAATCTGATTGTTCGCTATCTAGTGCAGGACCATGAAAAGCATGCCAAGGCAGCTGGAAAGCTGTTTGATGCCTGCGACTGCGGCGACATGGTGATTGTGGTGTTGCCAGCTGTTCTGGCCGAGTGCGTGTTTGTGTTGGAGTCTTTCTACGAGCATCCGCGTGGAGATATCGCCTCGGCGCTCGGCAGGCTTATTTCCAGCCCCGGCGTCGAAATTGATGCGGCGATTCACCTGGACGCCTTGGACCGCTATCGAAAAACAAAGGTCCATTTCGTGGACTGCCTGATCGCCGCCACTGCAGCCACCAAAAACCTGCCGGTAGCCTCTTTCGATCAGGACTTTCGAAAGTTCACTGACGTTCGCGTAGAAACCGAATAGTTTTGCGCTACGGTTTGTCGATTGAGCAGCTCGAAAGCAGGCAAGTTTAGTCAGAAGCTGCGACGAATCGTATAGTTGACTGCCTATTGCGGCACCATGGGTCGATGCTGAGCTCGACTCAGTCCGGAACGGATTCTGATCTAGGCGCTGGCTCATTGCCTGCTGAAAACCGGTTCGGTCTCGGGCGATAGCCGTTCCGCGTGCGGATATGATACTTCTTCCCGTGCTCGCCCACGAGTTGTACTTTGATCGAGCGCCATCCACGGTTGGGATTCGGCTTGGGATAATAACTGAACGAATAAAGATGCGCCAAATCTTCCCGAATGGAGGCAAACGCTTTTTTTTCGTCCCGCCAGCTCTTGGCGAAATAGGCTTTGCCGCCGGTGGCCGCGCTCATTCGGTCGAAAACAGCAGTAGAAACCGGCTCAAGTTGCGCCTGGGTCGTGCTTATCATGTAGATAGGTATACCTGCCGATTGGGCCAGCTCGGCGACATCCTCAGGGGGCACCATGCTGGCATTGTCGGGGCCATTCGAGAATACTACGATGACCTATAGAGCGCCGCATCATCCCCAGCCACGCTCGTGCGCACGCCGCGCACTACCTCGGACCGGTCAGAGGTCAAAGCGGCGGCCCGGTACAGGTCGCGACTGTACGAATAGAAAGCTACTTTGTCCGCACTTTCAAGAGAGCGAACGAAATCGGCAATGGCATCTTGCGCGAAGACAAAGCCCCGGTACATGTAATTGCTGGTATCGAACAAAATGAAGACATTCGCGCCGACAACAGCCGAATCGAGCGTTTCGGGCCGCGAGTCGTGCAAAGAAGGACCTGACGCGGAATCTTGCAGTCCAGCACGCTCTTGCGCAGCGGGAGGCTCTTCCAACAATCTGGTTGTAGGTGCATTCCCTTCTTCAAATGTGGCAATGTTCTCCGGAATGCCATCTTCGGTGATTGCAAAATCCAAAGGATGAAGGCCCCGAACATAGTTGCCTTTGTTGTCAATCACGGCGACATTCAATTGCACCAGGTTAACCACAACCCGAAAGCGCGTTGTGTCTTGCTGCGCACTGGTTCGAAAGGTGGAAATGGGCAGCAGTCCAAAAAGAAGTGCCACGATCAAGCGGTGTCGTTTTCCCATGGTTGTTTTTTCTCGGCCGTAACGGCCGGGCGAAAAATTGTGCCAACAAAATTGATCTAGGGCTGGGAAAAACTGTCGTTTCCTGACAAGACAGCGATCTTTCCCTGCCGGAACTCTTCGCCGGTTTCTCGAGCGGCGCGCAGCAGCGCCGGCCAATCCTCGAAATCGGAGGCAAAAATCTTCTCGACCATGCGACGTGTGAGTTCAGGAACCAAGCGGTTCAGCATGACCGGCGATAACCCTTTTTCGTCGGCCAGGCGGGCCCAGAATAAGTTATTGGAATCCCAGGTCTCCGCCAACAAGCGGCTGGAGTAGCCCATGAAAACAGGCAAAGGCGGCAGATTCAGCAGCTCTCGCGCGTAACTCTGCGCCAATAGGCGATGTGGCACTCCAAAGTCTTGCGACAGCCGCTTCCAGTTAACGTCGTCGGGGTAGCGCTTCGAGAGAGTGGCAAGCTCATTGCCGGCGGGTCCCAAGGAACTGGGCTCTTGCGGAAATCTTCGTTGATATTCAGCCGCCAGATAGAAACTGTCCGCAGGCATCAACTGCGAGGACAGTTCAGCCAAATGTCCTGAACGCAGAGCTTGCTCCACCCTTTCGGAGCGTTGCGGAATCATACGATCGGAAAGGATTGTCACGACCTTACTCCGCATTTCGCCGTCGTGAGCGGAAGCGGCCAAGAGCTCCTCGCCGAACCGTTGATACAGGCTGACAGCGTGAAGCTCATTTTGGCTTACGTTCCACCATCGGGGCACGACTGCGTTGGTCAAAAGGCCGGGCACCAACTCTTGCCAGATCAGCGCCTGCACATTTTGCGGCGCGATGAAACCCTGCTCCACGGAGGCAAGGACATAAGGCAAATCGGCGAGCGAGCCGACCAAATGGGCGCCTCCGCCTGCCGGGGTGCCCTCGCCGAATAACTGAGAAGCTTGCCACAGGCGTTCGACGCCCATGACCGTCTCTCCTGCAAAATCGTGCGAGCGCACGAAAAGTGGATTGTGGTGGAGAATCTGGGCGCCGGGAGGCTCATAGTAGGCGTAGTTAAGGCCTACGAGGGTGTCTCGCAGGAAGGGAGCGAGTTGGCCGCGGGCCTCGGCGAGTTGTTCGGGAGAACGCGGCGACTTGATGATCTTGGCCACGTTGGTGTGCATCTGCAATTCCGTATGATGGTTATTGTAAATTCCCGCGGCCCACTGATCTCTTTCGCTATTTCGGAAAATTGGCTGGGGCATCTCGAATTCCCGGAGATCGCCGGCCAAAGAAAGCAAGTTATTGCCTGGATGCGCGTCTTCGCGCAGGCCGTCACCCAGGGCCAATAGGGTGTCGAGAGAAACCAAACGCTGTCCATCCAAAACGGCTCGGATTCTGTTGGCCATCAGCTCATGCAATCGCTGGGCGTCTGGAGCTGATTGGTAGGGACCGGCAAGCAAATTGATGATTTTGTCTTGAGAAGCATCGGCGTTGCCGGTTGCGGCGAGCACGAGGTGTTTCAGCGCCGTACGGCCTGCGTCGAAAAGCTGCGTTGAGGAGCCGATGTTTCCAAACGGCTTGATCACCTCTTGCCAAGAATCGTTCAAAGCGGCAGCAGGTATTTCACCTTGACGCGCCAATACCTGCCAGAGTCCGACGCTGGCTTGAAAAGTTCCGAAGGCGTTGCCCCTTAAAGTGCTCCTGGAAATATTGCCCAGGCTGGTCATAACCTGGAGGAATGCAGTGATGGAAGCATCGTCCAAATCTGGAAATTCCGAAAAGATCAGGTATTGGTCACCGAACTCAGAGAACTTGCCGGCCAGCAAGGCCACTGTTTCAGGACGCAGGCGATGCTCGGGAGAGCGCCCGCGGTCGAGTTGGCTAAGCATCAAGTAGCTTTGCAAGGGACCAGTGCTGGTGGGCACGCGAGAAATCGCGAACAGGGCTTCCAGCAATTGATCCGGATGCTCCCAGTCTGCGGCCTTTCGGCGGATAATTTTGGAATCCGTCTTTTGTCGGAAGATTTTCTTCCATACCTCGAGATTCCCCGGAATGTATAGATCCCCATTGGGCTCCCACCGAAGGCGGGTCAGCAGAAGCAGCAGGCCCGCGTCGCGCCGAAATACCCCCGTTCCAGCATCAGAAAAGTCTTTTCCGCGGAACATCTCATAACAGTGCTGCAGCCGGACAGGCTCAGTGAAATGAGTTCGCTGTGACAGAGGTACACTCCACAGGTCGTCGAAATATGCCGCAAGCCAGCCGCCATCCTTCGCGAGCAACTTAGGAATGAATTGTTCCGGGAAGTCAGGACTCGCTGAGACCATCTCCGTCCAAGCGGAGGCCGCGGCTGATCCCCCAGGCACAACCACTCGCCCAGATCGAATGCAGATGTGGCTACCGTAGAAATCGAAGACCGGGGCCAGCGGCAACATTTTTTTAATCATGTGCGATTGCCGCAACGTAGATAGAGTTTCGGCATCCATCCGTGTCAACGCCCAATACAAGCGGGCCATCTGCGGGTCGTCTAGGAGCGTATCCAGTACATCAGCTTTTTTTCCTTTTTCGGTCCAGTCGATTTCCACAGGCAGCGCAGGTACGCGGGACGTCGAGAAGGAGTAGGCGAAAGTCCTTCCCTCCTGGAGACTTTTTTCAAGGTCCGACAGGGGGAATCCCGAGTCGATGGTAAGAAACGCTCTTTCGGGATCGGCGGTCTCCAAAAAAGTACTACGCTGCCCGCAGTCAGCCCGCGTTCGATAACCCAGGATTTCCAGCAGTGGTTTCGCTTCCTCGCAAGTGGAAACATGAATGATACCGTCGGGACGTGCCAGAGCCTCCAACTCTCGCGCCTGCCGCACATAGCGCGCCAAGAGAATAAGAAATTCCGTGCGCGCCCCCCGCGCATAGCCCAATACAAATACGTTGCGAGCCAGCAAAGGGATAACCTCTTCATTCGAGACCTTCTGGCTGATCCCCGCCATGCGTAAAAAAGGGCGCAACGGCCCTGGAATCCCCGCACTCGCCGATTCGGATGACCCGCCCTTGCCATCCGATGGTGACGAAAAATCAGGCGGAGCGGCGCACCGAACCGTAGGAGCGAAGTACGAACCAACGGAAAAAGTGGCGCCAATCATGGCGACGAGGCGGAAGAGAGACTTAGCGCATCGCTTTGCCTGCAAAGCGGTTAGAAGGAGTGTGCGGACCTTCAAAAGTTTCCTCCTCAAAGCGGAAGCGAGCCTGTGAGACGAAGAGAACGAACCGAATCGGCGACGACTATTCAAGTTCGCGGCTAAGGAGTGAATTCATGCGGACCCTGCACCGTGTGGGCGGACGGTGGCCTCGTCAACACCAAGCACACTCTGAAGAAAACTCGTACTTGCACTATTTAAGCCCTAACTGCGCTCATGTCAAACTGAAATTTTCAACAACCGAAATTTTCAAAAGTACGTCTTTGGGTTAAATGTCGCTCACAGACTTCAGGCCTGACGAGGTCAGTTTCGGCCACGCACTTGGACCATTCGCTCAGCGTTTGGCGGGCCATTAAAAGTGACGGATGCCTACTTGCTAGGACTTGCGATGCATAAAAAAGGAGAGCTTGCCACCATGGATCGTGCAATTCGAGCGCTGCTGCCGGACAAAAGTCTGTCAACGGCTCGGCGCGCAAACAGTCGAGCGGCAGAAATCGATTGTAGAAGAGGCAAGTCCAGAAGCAGCGTAAGCGTCAGCTGAATGAGACCAGATGCTTACGAAGCGGCGCTCGCAGATGTGGGTGAAGCCCAAGAAGTCGAAGGTTACGGCATGGTGAAACAGGCGGTTGGATTCTCAGGTGACGCAGTCACCGCTAAGGTTTGGCTATGTCCGCCTGAACCTGACATGTAGCCGGTGAATCGTGTAAGGAATACCTTCCTGCTTCGAAAGGTTCTGTAAAGCCTCTTTTACTTTTTGATTACACTCTTCCTTGGTCGCGGGGGGCATTTGCACAAAATGTCCTTCGATCCGGACCCACCATCCCCAGTGGCCTTCGAGCGAGTCGTAATAGGTATCGTAGGATTCCTCTACCGACAAGCGGGAGGGCTCAAAGGCTTGGGAAAAGAGTCGGAATGCCTCCTCTTTTTTCAATTGCTTCCGCAGGCCTGCCGACTCCAAAAGTCGTTTCGGCCCTAGGTATTTCAAGAAGATTGAACTGGTCTTTTCGATAAATTCGCGGCCGTTGTTTCGACCGATGAAGAACAAATCCATTTCACCTTCTGGTTTTAGAACACGTGCCATCTCGGCGACAGACTGAGCCAAATCAGTCGTCCAGTGAAAGGCGAAAATACTAAATAAATAGTCCACCGAAGCTGATTCCATCGGGAGCGATTCAAAACTACCTTCGCGGATTTGGATATTGGAGATACCGGCGGTCCGCTCCACTGCACGTTTCCGCATGTTTTCAGCGGGATCGACGCCGATGAGCCGGACGTCACGGCTGCTCAGGGAAGCCAGCCGGACCAGAGCCCGTCCTGTGCCGCAACCCACGTCCAGAACTACGCGATATGCAGAAACGATATGGATGGCGTTGAGAGCTTGATCCGCTGCTCGTCCCCAGCACGAATGTATATTCAACTCGTCATCGTACTGGTGAGCGAGCCGAGAATAAGTTTCGACGATAGGGTTTGTCATCTGTTTGCTTACCCCAAATGATCACCATGCAATGCGATCCGACACAATCCCCTGACTACGGAGAACTCACCCGGGTCTGTATCTGCCAACTTCACCGCACATCCTGTTTCACTCTCGATATAAACTATAAGGTCAACAAGGCCGAATGAATCGATGGCCCCGCTCTTAAACAGGTCGGTATCCTCGTTGATTTCAATCGCCTCGGTTCTGCGTTTTGGGTTGTTTTCCTTCACCCACTCAATCACAAGCTCGATCAAATGACTTTCACTCAATCCGTTCACGATTGCATCCCCCTATCAATTTCAGAAGCCCAGGACGGTCAATCTTTCCGTTCGTATTCAGTGGTAAATGCTCAACAAAATAAATCTTGCTCGGAACCATATAAGGGGGTAACAACTCTGAGCAGAAACTCAAGATTATCTTTTCGTCCAGTCTCTGCTTATCTGCAATGATTGCGACGGTGCCGTCGGCGCTGCCCTCGCGGACGGGCCATGGGATGGAGATAGCTTGGTCGGTATTACAGACTTTTCGCAGCACCGCTTCGATCTCCTGCAATTCAACACGATAACCCCGGATCTTGCATTGATGATCAGTCCTTCCGAGATAACATATGCACCCGCTTTCATCCTTTCGGACCAAGTCACCTGTCCGATACCAAACAGCTTGTCCTTTCTCGATGAGATGGATAAATTGCTCGCGGGTCTTATCTCCATCGTTCCAATAACCCGTGGTCACCTGCGATCCATGCAGACACAGCTCGCCCGTGCGACCAGGGGGCAGTTCAACCCCGTTCTCTCCAACGATGCATGCGATTTGTCCCGCAAAGGGCCTCCCAATTGGGACAATCCCGTTCACGCATTCCTCGGGCGAGCGCTTCTGATCCCAGCGATAATGGGAAATCGCGATGGTCGTTTCGGTCGGCCCGTAGAGGTTTTCTAACAGAGAATTGCATGCTGCCTGCAACCACCGCTCAGCTGACGCTGCCGGAAGAGGTTCGCCGCAAAAGAGACTGTATCGTAGCGAGGGGAAGGATTTTGGTGCCAAGAGTCGCAGCCGTGAGAGTAGCCCTATCACCGAAGGGACCGAGAACCACATGGTTAGCTCGTGATCACGGATGAATTTAGCTGGTGCCATTGCTGATTGTTCTGGCACACAAAAAAGGCAAGCGCCGCGTTCCCAGCAAACGAACATGTCATGGACGCTCAGATCGAAGGTCAGGTCGAATTCTTGAGAGAACCGGTCCCGCTCTGTTACTTGGTAACGATCACACACATATTGAACATACGATTGAACATTCCGATGGTAGATGGGAACACCTTTCGGCACTCCTGTGCTGCCAGAAGTAAACATCAAGTAGGCAATCGCATCCGCTTCGATATCGGTCCAAGAGGAGTGCGGCGGAGCTTGGGAAATGTCACCAGCGAAAACAAAGCGATGATTAGAAAACTCCGACGAAATAGAGGCCAGGTCCGAAACGTCCGGAAGGATTACGGTCAAGCTCTGTTCTAAGCGGGGTAGGAGTTTTGCCAATTGGGAGAGGCATTCGCTCCCTACGACGAGGGTCCGGCAGCCAGAAAGAAGGAGCATTGATCGGGTACGTTCCGGTGGGAACTTAGGGTTCAAGGGAACATATCCTTTGCCCGCACGCAAGATGCCGAGGACCCCAGCGTAAGCATTGACGCTCCGGTGGGCCAGCAATCCTACCAGCGGGTAGGAATCTTCCTGAACGCTGTCGATCACAGAGGCCAGAGCCACTACTTTTTGTGAGAGTTGTCTGTAGGACAGACGCTCACCGTTTACCACGAGAGCTGGATGTTCCCCGAATCGCGCGACCGAGTTCGCG
>Ga0210392_10001561_pt1 | contig 11977 bp, 10 predicted proteins | sample IncBWC30OmetaG_FD_161057 | JGI IMG/M metagenome (GOLD analysis project Ga0210392, IMG submission 161057) | Forest soil microbial communities from Barre Woods Harvard Forest LTER site, Petersham, Massachusetts, United States - Inc-BW-C-30-O ...
GAATCGCGCCGGGTCGCTCCGGACGCAGTGTGACGTATCACCTTTGTGGGAGCGTATAAAGAATGAATCGCAACGCAGCTAGATTTTCAAACTCGCGGTCACGGTATTGGCACTTGTTCGCCGTGCTCGCGCTATCCCTTGCTTTTGCGACGACGGCGTCGGCGCAGCAAGACAAAAAGAAAAAGCAGGCGGACCAGGCGCAACCGCAACCCGACGCCTCGAAATCGCTCCCCGATGAACAGCGCATCGACCTGCTGATCTCCGACATGCTGGGGGCGTGGCAAATCGGAGATACCGATAAGCTTCATAAAGACATCGCGGACGATGTTGTGGTGGTGAATGGAAATTGGGCGCCGCCGGTCGTGGGATGGCCGGAATACCTAAGGGCTTACCAGATGCAACGAGCGCGCGCGAATCAGGTTCGGCTGGAACGCACGAACACGCTGGTCCGCGTGACCGGAAATGTGGGGTGGGCCTGTTATCAATGGGAGTTCTCAGGAATAGTGGACGGCCAATCGAGCGGCGCGCGTGGACAGACCACGCTGATCCTTGCGAAACGAAACGACGCGTGGATCATCGTGCACAATCACACTTCATTGGTGGAAACCGCGCTGCAGCCCAGCCCTGCAACGACTGCGCCCGCACCAGCAGCCAAGCCATAGAGCGGCACTGACCTTTTGCGGCGCGGCCTGTCGAGATCAGAAGTTCTTGAGGCCGTTGTAAACGAAAATGCCGGCAATCGCCAGCAACAGCACGCCTGCCATGATCCCACTGGTTAAGATAGGCGAGGAGAGTTTGTTGATCTTGGTGACCAACTCCCTCTGCTCCCTAGCCATATGTTCCTCAGCGGCATCCAGGAAAATTTGGTCGTCCTCGTGACTGGCGAGCAGGCTGCGCCAGATTACCAACATCAGGAATATGGCGGTTACGACTCCCCAGGTGATTAGAAGATAAAGGAAAGGCCCCTTCAACAACCCTTCTATAGCGTCCATAGAGTCCTCCCGTTCGGAAACGGTCGGCGATGCCTGCCTCCCCAAGGCAGACAGGGCTGAATTGCGCGCAGTATAGCACTCTGCGTGGAGAATGGAAGTGCAACGAGGCCTAGAGGGCCTAGCGGGCCTAGAACCAGGTTGGAAAGGTCGCGGCGGGCGGCGCGTGGTTAAGCTGATTGGGAAAGCATCGGGCTGATAACCAGGGGAGCGGGGCCACTCAGGTAGATAAGTATGTTATTGCCCACTACGCAAGCATTAGTACAGTGTAATCGATGGTTTAGACTGATGGTGCCGAATGCAGTGGCTTGAGGTGCACGGCTGCATGGTTTGACCACTTTGCCGGTTGTTTTTGATCCCGGCGCGTCTGGTTCCGCGCAGATAGACGATTGATGCGGCGAATTTCTGTGCCGGCTGGCATTCGTTGCGGAAAGCGGCGCGAACAAGGTAGAATCAAAACAGTGCCCGAATGGCGGAACTGGCAGACGCGCCAGGTTCAGGACCTGGTTCTCGCAAGGGAGTGGAGGTTCGAGTCCTCTTTCGGGCACCACACGAATCAAAGCAAGAGTTCGCTGCCAAATCCCCTCCTGCCTCTCAATCTGCTTCGCGTTCAGTTCATTTTTCGCATCCTTTATCAGCTCGCCGGTACGGCTTTCGCCATACTCGGTAACTCTGTTATTTTCGGTGTGTTGCACGCTAAGGCCAGGCAACGACCGAGATTCTCTCATTCAGCGGCCAAGTAGGCGTAGCGCAAGATGAACAGCGCGGTGAGGATCCACAACAGGAGGCTGACTTCGCGCCACTTGCCGGCCGCAACTTTTGCGAGCGCATAGGTAATCACGCCCAAACTTAATCCTGTGGCTATGCTGAAGGTTAATGGCGTGGCCAGGAGCGTGACGAACGCGGGAAACGCCTCGGTGAATTCTGTCCAGTCGACCTTGGCGATCGACTGCGTCATCAGGGCGCCCACTAAGATCAATGCCGGGGCCGTTGCAAATGCTGGAATGGAAGCCGCGAGCGGAGAGAAAAACATGGCAGCCAGAAATAGTCCTGCTATAACCACGTTGCCTAGACCGGTGCGCGCCCCTGCAGCGACGCCCGCGGCGCTCTCGATGTAACTCGTTACCGTTGAGGTTCCGGTCAGGGCTCCGAAAATCGTGCCGACTCCATCGGCGAGCAACGCTTTTCCTACGCGTGGGATTTTGCCATCCTTGACGAACCCACCCTGCTCGCAGACACCAACCAGGGTGCCCACGTTGTCGAACAAATCCACGAAGAGAAAAATGAAGATGATTTCAATCAAGCCGAGGTGCAACGCTGCGTGCAAATCCAGCTTCAGAAAGGTGGCTGACGGGTGCGGCAGGGCCATGAACGCCGTTGGCCAATGCGCGAGGCCTCGAAAGATTCCGAATAAGGTTGCGCCCAGGATTCCCAGGAGGATCGCTCCATTCACGCGGCGCACCGTCAGCACCAGGATCAGAACAAGGCCGACGCAAGCTGCTTGTACTTCGCGGTTACTGAAATTTCCCAGACTCACAAATGTGGCCGGATTGGCGACGACGAGTTTCGCGCTGCGCAATCCCACAAACGCGATGAACATTCCGATGCCGCCGGCGGTGGCGTGCTTCAAGCTTTCCGGGATGCCGTTCACGATTTGTTCGCGCACGCGTGTGACGGTCAGGAGCACAAACAGGACACCGGAAAAGAAGACCGCGCCCAGCGCCACGGGCCACGGCACATGCATTCCCAGGCACACCGAGTAGGTGAAATAGGCGTTCAACGACATTCCCGGGGCCAGTGCAATGGGATAGTTCGCATACAGGCCCATCACCAGCGTCGCGACGGCCGCGGAAAGGCAGGTGGCAAAGACCACGCCTTCGGGCGGCATACCCGCTTGCGCCAGGATTTGCGGATTGACGACCACAATGTAGGCCATCGTGAGGAACGTGGTCATACCACCCAAGATTTCTTGCCGCAGGGTGGTCTGATTCTGTTTGAGTTGAAATAGCTTCTCGATCAACGTGGGCGCCCGCCGCCGCTTGCGTTTGTTTCTTGGAGACGCCACTGTAGGTGCGTCAGTTGACGAAGTCAATCGTGCACCGGCTTCGCCGTATCCGGGGTTGGCGGTGTAGTATTGGCCTCGGTCAAGAAGAAGATAGGTGGAAGAGAGGCGATCGCCGTGTCGAAGAAGAGCTGCGGGCTATTTTGTGTTGTGGGAATTGTGACGATCGTTGGAGGGCTGATGGTTGCGGCGCCTGGCGCGGCGCAGCAATTGACGAACGAAACGCTGTCATTGAGCGTCAATGCGAAGGACGGATCGTATCAATTGGCTGTGCGTGGTGGTCAGCCTATATTCACCAGCCAAGTGGCGGCGCAGGTCGATCACCAGTTGCTGCGCTCGAGCGAGTACCCTCGTCACCAGGTTTCCGAATCTACGTTCAGCGATGAGCTAGGACCGGGACATGCAATCACCGTGACGTTCAGCGGGCTCGATGGCAAACCCGAGCTGATTTATGTGGGGCAGGTTTATGACCAGCATCCCTATGCTGCCGTACAAGTGCAGGTGAGGAATACCACGAATCGGGAATTGACGGTGCAAGCCATCCGAAGCGTCGACGCGATTGGAGATGCATTAGTCAATCTGGGTGGCAGCGCGTCGGCCGATCGCATCCTCTCTGATAGTTTCAGCGAAGACTGGCCCGAGCTGCATGTGTATGACCTGGGAAAAGCGCCGGGAGGAATGCACCGCGGTGCGGGCAGTCAACTGATTTACAACCGCGAGAGCAAGCAAAGTCTCTTTCTCGGCGCCCTGAGCTCTGAGCGGTTTCTCACGCTGCTACACCTGCAAGCTGCGGGCACGGGCGCGGAAACGAAAATCGCATCCTTTAGTGTGGACTCCACCGGAACCACAGAAGTGCAGAAAGAGTTCGATATGAAAAATGCCCCGGCAGAGGATCTGATCGAGCTGAGTCTTCCCGTTGCGCCCGAAGCAGAAATGCATTCCGAGAGGCTGATGCTGCAGGCCGGGCCGGACTACCACAATCAGCTGCTGGCGTACGGCGAGACGATTCGGCGACTGCATCACGCGCGCGTTTCCGTGGACACGCCAATCGGCTGGTGGAGTTGGACCGCATTCTACGGGGGCATTAACGAAGGTGTGACGCTTGCGAACGCCGATTGGCAAGCCGAGCATCTGAAAGCACTGGGCTACAAATATTTCCAGATCGACGAAGGCTACCAGTACGCTCGTGGAGAGTACGCTACGGCGAACGCCACACAATTTCCCGATGGACTGCGCTTCGTGGGGCATCGCATTACCGGGGACGGACTGACGTTCGGAATCTGGACCGGTCCGTTTGAAGTGACCAGCCGGGCGTGGGTGTACGAGCACCACAAGGATTGGCTGGTGCACAACGCCAAGGGCGGTCCCATCCGCAATCGCCAGGTGTGGAACCAGAAAACGGATGTGCTGTACACGCTGGATACCACAAATCCCGGCGCGCAGGAATATCTGCGACAGACGTACAAAACGCTGGTGCGGCAATGGGGAGTGCGTTTCATTAAACTCGATTTTATGGATACGACCGCGATCGAAGGATATCGTTACCGGCCGAATACGACGGCGTTGGAAGCGCAACGCATCGGGTTGCAGATTATTCGCGACACGGTCGGCGAGGACGTGGTGCTGGACAAGGATGGAAGCCCGATGCTGAACGCGGTGGGGTTGGTGGACACAGGGCGCATCTCAACGGACACGGCGCACGCGTTTGAGGCGACGAAGGAAGCGGCACCAGGGATTGCGGCGCGCTTTTACATGCACCGCAATTTTTTCGTGAATGATCCGGATGCGTTCAACACGACGTCGCAAGCGTTTCCCGATATGCGCCGCGAGCTGCCGGCTTCGCTTGAACTATCAGCGGCGCAGGCTTCGATTGCGCTTTCGGCAGTGTCCGGCGGGATGTATGAAATTGGCGACGACATGGTTGTGCTGGGTTCACAGAAAGATCGGCTGGCGCTGGTTGAGAACGTGGACCTTCTTAATGTGGCGAAGATTGGACGAGCTTCCACGCCCATCGATCTGTTGACGTACGAAGCCGAGGACGAGCAGCCGAGTGTTTTCTTTTTGCAGGAGAGTCCGCGGCAGTCGATCCTGACGGTGTTTAATTGGACCAAGAGTCCGCGGTCGCACACGTTGAAGTTGGCGAACCTGGGGTTGCTTGGCGAGCATACGTACGCGGCGTCGGACGTGCTGAACCAGAATGCGCCGACGATTGTCACCGACGGCACCGTGCGCATCGAGAATCAAGCGCCTGAATCGGTGAGGGTGATCAAGCTGATCGACAGCAGCGTTTCGCCGGCCGCGCCAACCGCTAAGGCCGAGGTGCCCGCGGGCGCCAACGCTGGAGAGATCATTCACTTCTCGGCGCAAAGCGAAATCGCGGGTGCGCCGGGACTAGCGTATCGCTGGGATTTTGGAGACGGTACTAGCGCAAGCGGTTCCAAGGTTTCTCACGCGTATACGCGAGCGGCGCAGTTCACAGTTCGTTTGACGGTAGATGGAGTGGACGGCGTGCCCGCGGTGCGGAATTTTCCCGTCAAGGTGACCGGCAACTTGACAGCGTTTCCGAAGCTCAGCGATAACCGACGCTATCAGGAGCCTACCGACCACTGAAGAGTGCGCAACGACGCAACGCAATGTAAGCCGGTAAAACCCGGCGCTACATAAAGGATCAAAGACAGCGAGCCCGCTGGTGTTTCGAGTCGAACCGATTTCGGTGTGAGGCGTTCCGGCATTCTCGAGCATCTAACCGTTCGAGGAGTGCAAGAAAATGCGAGATCAAGAAGTGCTGATCGTGGGAGCCGGGCCTACGGGACTCAGCGCGGCAATCGAGTTAAAGAGGCTGGGAGTGCCGTTTCGGCTGGTGGAAAAATCGCTGCAGGCGGCGCAATATTCGCAGGCTTTGGTGGTGCAGGCTCGGACGCTGGAGCAATTCGAGCGCTATGGCATTGCAGAAGCCGCGGTGCGACGAGGGGTACCGCTGAAGCACGCTGCGGTGATCAGTGAAGGGCGCACCATTGTTTCGTTTCCGTTCGACAAAATTCCAGGCCACTATCCATTCGTTTTATTTCTACCGCAAAACGAAACAGAAGCATTGCTGATCGAGCATCTGGAATCGCTGGGAGGGAAAATTGAGCGCGGAACAGAGATGTTATCGATCAAGGAGAAGGACAATGGGGCTGAGGTGCAACTGCGCACGGCAGACGGCAATGTTGAGAACACAGCAGCTCGATGGGTGGTGGGATGCGATGGAGCGCACAGCACCGTCCGCGAAGGTCTGAAGATTCCGTTTTCTGGAGCCAAAGTGGGCTTGAACTTCTTTCTGGGCGATCTGGAGTTGGAAGGGGCGGACCTGCTGGGCGACGAGCTGCGAATTTACCTGCACCACGGAGATGTGGTGTTCATCGGGCGGCTGAAGGAAAAAGTGTTTCGAGTGATTGTGGCGCTGCATTCCGAGCAGGGAGCGCCAGAACGCGAAAGGCAACTGCAGCTTTCTGATTTTCAGGAGCCCATGGACCGCGCGGGAATTTGTTTGCGGGCAACCTCTGCGTTGTGGATGACGCCTTTCCGGGTGAGCGATCGTCGCGCGGAACACATCCGGTGCGGGCACATTTTCCTAGCGGGCGACGCATCGCACATTCATTCGCCGGTGGCGGGGCAAGGAATGAATACGGGCATTCAGGACACCGCCAATCTGGGGTGGAAGATTGCCGCGGTTGAGAATGGGGCGGACGAGAGTCTGCTGGAAAGCTATGAAGAAGAGCGGGGGAAGGTGAGCGAGCAGCTGCTAAGCAACACGTCGCGCGTGCTGAAAGCGGTCACAAGCACAAGTGTTTTGCTGGAGAAGTTGCGCGACGCTTTTGTGCATACGGCGACGCAGATTCCGTTTGTGCAAGAGGAAATTGTGGGATTCGTGTCGGAAACGGCGATTAACTACCGGCATTCGCCGATCGTGATGGATGTGATTGGACTCGGGTCGTTGCGTGCGGGAGATCGCATGCCGAATCCGGAGCTGGTGTGGAAAGGGCGGCGGATGCGGCTGCTGGATCCGTTGACGAGTGCGCGAGCGCTGCTGGTGGGGTTTGATGTGCAAGAGCCGTTTCGGCAACAAGCGCTTTTGCCGCGCGCCGGGCATCTGTTCCTGAATTCCGACGATCTGCAAATGGGGAAAGAGGAATTGAACGGGCTGATCGGCGAGAGCGGCGTGATCGTTGTTCGGCCGGACGGATATGTTGGCTTCCGCGGGACGGAAGCAAATCTGGATGGCCTTGAGGAGTTTGCGCACAAGATCGGCGGCACGTTTGTCGGGCCTGCGGAAGAATCGCCGGAAAAAGGGAAAGCCGCCGACGCTCGTTAAATCACTGTTGAGGCCCGCCGTCACTCGGATCAGTCGAAGACTACCTGTTCGTAGAAATTTCGCTGGCACGCAAGCGCCGGTTCGCATAGAGTAGCCCCCGGATTGCGAGGCGTGTGCCTCTCGCCATTCTTGGCGACGTGCCACGTTCCTGCTCGACTCCCGCCCGACTTGGAACGCGACACGCCGTGTGACCGCTTCGCGAATCCACTCACACTTCGGAGAACACAATGAACAAATACCTGGTGGAACTGATTGGAACCTTCTTCCTGGTTTTGACGGTTGGTTGCACGGTCATCGAAAAAGGAGCGGGCCCGTTGGCGCCGATCGCAATTGGCGCCGCGCTGATGGTAATGATTTATGCCGGCGGACACATTTCGGGCGGCCACTACAATCCCGCGGTAACGCTGGGTGTTTGGATGCGCGGAAAATGCGACACGAAGGATGTGGGGCCGTACATGGCGTTTCAGATTGTGGGCGCGGTGCTGGCAGCGGCCGTGGTGAAATTTTTTAAGGTCGGCGTGACGGTGACTCCTGGCGAACCTGCCATGGGTGCGGCGCTGCTGGCTGAGTTTCTGTTTACCTTTGCGCTGGTGTTTGTTGTTCTGAACTCCGCCACCGCCAAGGGCACCGCTGGGAATTCGTTTTACGGACTGGCGATCGGTATGACAGTGATGACCGGTGCGTTTGCTGTTGGGAACATTTCTGGAGGCGCGTTCAATCCCGCAGTCGCGATCGGAATCAGCATTATGGGACTTTCCGCGTGGTCGAACATCTGGATATTTCTGGTGGCCGATTTCGTGGGCGGAGCGGTGGCGGCGCTGACGTTCAAGTTCGTGAACCCCGGCGATTGAGATTCGTTGGGGTGCACCTGAAGGAAGTTCCATGCCAGGAAGAGTGGACCTCTACGACAGCGCTTACGCGAACTATGATGCCGAGGTGTACCGGCAGATACGCGTCGAGACGTATGGAGAAGATCTCGGGCAGACAAGCTGGGTAACCACGGAAGAATCCCAAGAAATACCTCGGGCGCTGCATCTCACGCCCCGTTCCTGCGTGCTGGAGATCGGGTGCGGTTCGGGGCGCTATGCGCTGCAGGTTGCGGCGACAGTGGGTTGTCGCGTGGTTGGTTTGGACACCAACGCACCGGGCATCCAGACGGCCAGCCAGCTTGCGGCGGCGCGAAACATGGCGTCGCAGGTGCGGTTTGAGATTTGCGATGCCGCGAAGAAGCTGCCGTTTAGCGATCCGACGTTTGACGCGGCTTTTGCGAACGACGTTCTGTGTCATGTTCCTGGACGACCGAGCGTTCTACGTGAAATTGTCCGTGTGCTTAAATCTGGCGGACGGATGCTGTTCAGTGACGCTCTGGTGATCGGCGGGTTGATTTCGCAGCAGGAAATTGCGACGCGCAGCTCGATCGGCTTCTATGTTTTCAGTCCACCGGGGGAGAACGAACGAATCATAGAGGAGGCAGGTTTACGATTGGAGAGCGTATCGGACACAAGCGAGCAGGCGGCGTTGATAGCGAGCCGGTGGCGAGACGCGCGGGAAAGGAGAAAAGACGCGCTGCTGGCCATCGAAAGCCCGGCAAACTACGAAGGATTACAACAATTTCTTTCCATGGTGCATGCGCTGACCAGTGAAAAGCGGCTGTTGCGCTATGTCTACGTGGCGGTCAAACCGGGCGAAAGCTCGGCGTTTAGCTGATCGAAGCTCCCAAAGGCAACTACAAGTTCCTGCCTCGGGCCGATACAAGGGCCGAGGGGGACCAACCTAAGGGTCGGCCACTACAAAGAGAAAAACAAAGGCCAAGGCAAAGGCAAACCGAACGGCAAAGGCAACGACAACGGCAGACCCAAGAGGGCACCATGTATTGTGCCCCTGTACCCGAACTCGGTTTAACGGCGGAAGGCGCCGAAGCCGATTCTCACCTGGATGGTGTTGATGCCGGGATTGGGCTTGGTCATTCCGGCGTTGGAAATGTGCATGAACCTGGCTTCGGCGGTGAAGTTGTGTTTTGCACGGAGGAAGTGAACGCCAAAGACCCCGCTGGACGTGAAATTAATCTGCGAAGTACCTTCCGGGACCTTGGTGTTGGTGAAGAGAGTTCCGCCTTCGATTTCGAAGTACGGTTTCACTTTTTTCGGTGAGGTCAGAATCCATTTGAAGGCGAAGGGATTGACGCCTCCGCCGTAGGCGGTGTTCGTCTTCTGCACAATCACCCACGCGGGCACAACGTCTAGCGCATACTCCAGTTGGCCTCGCAGAAATCCCGGGCCATGGGGCGAAGTAATCACGATTCCGTAACGCAAGCCGAGGTTCCACACCCCTGTGTCTGAGGTGCTGCCGTTGATTCCGTGCCCTCCGCCGGTCCAGACCTGCCATTCGCTGCTGGCACCTTCCGGCCCAGGCTGGGCCAGGGCGCGGGATGCAGTGATCGTCAGCAAAGCGCCAAGCAGTATCTTCCACGCGCAACTTTTCTTCACGAGTGTCTCCCAAAATTGTGGATGCACGATAACCGAATCGCGGCATACAGACAATCGCGAAAAAGCCGGCGGGTTATCGGCGGCCAGAGCGATTTTTGCCGGAGATTTGCTGCTCTTCCCACCGCCGCTCTTGCCCACGTAGACGTCATGGAGCCATCGTAGAGTATGCAAATGCCCTTGCCGCCCTCTTTGACTGGAACCTTATTGATATTCTCTTGGTTCCTTGCCCACATCTCCCCGAACTTGCAAATAAGCTTCACAGGACCGTCCGTTGATCTCCCTATACCACGAATGCTAGCCTCTCGCCATGACGCCCAGACGGCCAAAAATCGAGCCCATCCGCAACCCAACCTTGTTCGAGATGGAGAAGCTAGAGCGTGCGCCTCAGCTTGAGACTTCGCTCAAAGTTGAGCGACGATACTCTGAACCCGGGCTTCTGCTTGGCACCTCATCATTCACCGCGGACGGCTGGCAAGGCTCGTTCTACCCACCGGGCATGCAGACGGGCAACTTCCTCTCTTACTACGCGACGCAATTCAAGACCGTCGAAATCGACAGCACGTACTATGGCACACCGAGTGCAGCTACAGTCACCAACTGGTACGAGCGCACACCGCCTGATTTCATCATTGCGGCAAAGGTCCCGCAAATAATTACGCATGAGAAGATGATGGTGAACTGCGAAGCAGAGTTCGATGAATTCATTGGCCGGATGCATCTGCTGGGCGAGAAGTTAGGGCCGTTGCTGTTGCAATTCCCGAGGTTCAACAGATATGAGATTCAAGCAGATGAGTTCTTCCGTCGTCTGCACCTTTTTTTGAAACACGTGAAGCATTTGCCGACCGTGCGGCTGGTCGTGGAGATCCGCAACAGGGCGTGGCTGGATAAGCGAATAACGGATCTGCTCCGCGAGTACAACGTGGCACTGGCACTGACTGATCTGTCCAACATGCCGCGACCGTGGGAAGTCAAGAATGGACTTGATTTGGTGACGACTGATTTTGTTTATGTGCGTTGGCTGGGAGACCGGAAGGGTATCGAGGCACTGACGATGAGGTGGGATAAAACGGTTATCGACAGGACCGGGGATCTGAGAAACTGGGCCGCGCTATTCCGGAAGTTCCTTTCGAGGAATCTCAAGGTCTATGCCTATGCAAATAATCACTACGCCGGACACGGGCCGGGTACGGTCAAGTTGTTTTGGGACATGTGGGCGAGGAGGTAAGCCTATAGCGCCGTCCCTTGCCGCAGAGCGGGGAGTATACCACCAAGCGTACTTACATTAGTGCCCATCAGGCATAGCGGCGGAGATCTTTAATCTCGCTCCAGAGCAACTGGTTGGAACATCTGACCCATTCGCGTGCGGCCGAGCAAAGCGGCAAGCGCCGGCCGTCTCAGCCTCACCGTCGGCGTCTGGTTAGTGCGTCGGGCAAACCGGAGATTTTTGCTGCTAGCAACGGCGTTTCCGATTACAGCGCTACGCGGACTTGTGTGCTGGGAGTCTCAGACGAAGATCATTGCGAGCGCCTATTTAATTCGGAAGTTAACCTCGATGTCAGTCCAAACAGGCACAGGTTTGTCCTCCAGGCCAACGACGGGCTTGAACTGCCAGTTTCTTACGGCCTCGATTGCGTTTTCGTCCAAGCCGTAACCCAGCGAACGTTTGACTTGGCATACCTACTATATAAGCGCCGTCTACGAACATTGGGGCTTGGGCAGGCTTATCCACGGACTTGCACGCGGGCGAACTCGACGGTCTCGGAAACGCTGCTGCCGCTGACTTCGGTGTGCCCGGGTCACCAAAATTGTCCGCTAGAATTGCTGGGGCGAAGTCCACGGCAGTCGTCCCATCGGTGTTGAAACGTACCAATGCTCGCGCCCGAGACCAAGTCACCTGTCCTTGTACTTCATTCGGCCGGAACTTCCATTGACGGATTGCATCCATCGCAGACGGAACGAGCAACGGAGGACCATCGAGCACGCGCGAGTTTTTGCCTACATCACCCTCCGGCGAAACGCCGATGGCTATGTCTACTGTGCCGGTTATATGAGAGTCGATGGCCAACACGGGATACTCAGGAAAAAC
>Ga0210392_10001562_pt1 | contig 11975 bp, 5 predicted proteins | sample IncBWC30OmetaG_FD_161057 | JGI IMG/M metagenome (GOLD analysis project Ga0210392, IMG submission 161057) | Forest soil microbial communities from Barre Woods Harvard Forest LTER site, Petersham, Massachusetts, United States - Inc-BW-C-30-O ...
ATTTCTCGGAGGTCACGGCATTTATCTGCTGCTCAAACAAAATGAGAAAGGTGCCGTGCGAGTCCGAATTTGGAGGGACGGAGCCGTCGCTTTTTTCAACATTTGCCTCGACCCATGACGGCGGCGCCCCAGTGTTCACGGTGGCGACCGACGCCTGACCTTTGGCCGCCCAAGGTGCCAGCACCGATGCCAGAAAAAGGAGAATGGAGGCGAGGCGGATGGTTCGTGTGTTTAATTGCGCAAGATTTTTCCCGGTTACAGCATGCCACATCCAACGAGGTTGGCAAAAAACGGTCGGGGGGCGGAAGCCTAAAATCAAACCGGTTCAACGAGGCGCAATCATCAGGTGGCAACGAGGCCGGCGGCCTGGGCATTCGTCCGGACTTGCCCGGGATTTTTGCAACCGGGGATCAGGGTGGTGACGACGGGGTTGCGGAGGCACCAGGCCATGGCCCACTGCGCCATGGGCACGCCGGGCGGGACTTCTTCTTTTTGCAGGCGGGCGACTTCGGCGAGGTCGGTTTTCAATTTTTCGGCGTCGAATTTCGCGCGGACGTCGTTGCCGGTGAAGGTGGCGCCGGGCCGGTATTTGCCGGAGAGCAGGCCGCTGGCGAGCGGGACGCGGGCGAGGATGCCGAGATTATTTTTCTCCGCGTGCGGGAAATAGATTTCTTCCGGGCGGCGGTCGAGGCGGTTGTAATAGACTTGGAGGGCTTCGACGCCGAATTGGGCACAGTCACGCGTCTGAAGTTCGCTGCCCTTTTGCATGATGGAGACGCCGAGGTGGCGGATTTTACCGGCGCGCTTTTGGGCGGCGAGGAAATCCCAGAGTTCCTGGTTCTGGAACACGGCATCGGAGCCGGAGTGGAACTGGTAGAGGTCGATGACGTCCACGCGGAGGGCCTTGAGCGAGGCGTCGAGCTGCTTTTGGATGCCGGCGAGGGAGAAATCGTCGTCACGGTTCAGGAAGCTGTTGTAGTGATGGCCAAACTTGGTGGCGACGATCCAGCGGGAGCGGTCGCGGCGGGCGAGGTAATCGCCGATGAATTTTTCGGAGAGGTGGTCGCCGTAGCATTCGGCGGTGTCGATGAGGTTGATGCCGCACTCGGCGGCGGTATCGAGGATGGCGTCGATCTGGGCCTGGGTGAAGTCGATGCCCCATTCGCCGCCGAACTGCCAGGTACCGAGGCCGATGACGGAAGGGCGAAGGCCGGTGCGGCCGAGAGGGCGGTAGTGCATCATAGTGAGGAGTGCATGACTTCGATGTTACACAGTCGAATGAACTGGTCTACGGTTCGGCTGGGACTGGTGCTGCAAAAGGCGAACCGTTGACCAAGACGTTGTCAAATTTCAAGCTTTTGACAGCACCGGCGTCAAACTTTGTATCCTTTAGCTTCACGTCCACATTTTTTACCGCGATGTCGCTGATGTCCGTGTTTGGATTGCCGATGATTTTTCCAAAGGAACCGCCGGAGCCGTGCACGTCGGAGATGGTGATATTGCGCACCAAGGACTTCGGCGGCGGCTGGCCTTGCAGGTCAAAATACTGGCGCCACGGCGAGACGTTGAAAATGACGCCGGCACCCTCCATGGTGATGTCGTGAAGGTGGATGTTTTCATATTGCTGGGCCGTGTCGGGTCGCAGTTTTAGCCGCAGCACGGTGGGGCCGCGTGTGGTGCAGCGTTCCACATCCACATCGCGGACAATGGTTGCTTCACTGCCGGCCGTCGCGATGCCGCCGCCGGTGACGAAGATGGAATCAAGGATATGAATGCGCTCGACCGGCGGGCTGTCCTTGTCCTGCATGGCAAAGGGGCCTTTCGAGCCCTTGAGCGCGATGTCATCGTCGCCAACTTGAAAGAAACAATGGCTGATGGTGATATCCTGCGAGCTGTCCACATCGATTCCATCCGTGCTGGGCGCGGGTCCCAGCGCGATGAAGCGGCAGCCGGTCACGGTTGCGTTGCGGCATCGGTAAAGATGCAGGTTCCAAAAGCCGGAGTTGGTAAAGGTAACACCGCTGACCTGGACATCCGCCGAGTTTTGGATAAAAGCGAGCCGGGGGCGCTCGACGTCGAGGTTGGTCGTCTTGCGATCGGCCCGGAACCGTTGATAGAATTCATGCCAAAAGGGAGCGCCGCTGCCATCGAGCATGCCGGGGCCGGTGATGCGAAGATGATCCACCTGGTCACCGTTGAGCAGGGCCGCGCGCCATGGCTGGAAATGACCTTCGATCCGGGTGTTCACCTTGGGATAATCGTTGATATTGGTCGAGCCCTTCAGCACCGCGCCGGCGAGCAGATCGAGGTTCACGCCGGGCTTGAGAAAAAGGGCTCCGCTGAGAAATTCACCTTGGGGAATCACCACCGTTCCACCGCCCTGATTTGCACATTGGTCAATCACCGCCTGAATCGCCACGGTATTCAAGGTTTTGCCGTCACCAACCGCATTACGTTCGGAGACATCAACTTTTTTAGACTGTGGCGCCAGCGTGGAGCATCCACAGAACGTGAAAAGAACAATGAAAGATGCGGCCACGATGCCGGTGAGCCGCGGCTTGAGCCAGAGGCCAAATGCCCTGACGCGGCGCGGATGTTTCGTTTTCTTCATCGTGGTTAACCGGCAACCCGGGGGCTTTGAAAGTTAATGTTACAAATGATGCGAGGTTGTGGGCGAGAAGGGAACTGTAATTTGCCGGCTTTTTTGCCAGGCGCAACAGGGTCGCAGAATTCAATTGTTTCGGCGGCAAAAAGACTGGTAGCGTTGAGCCTGTTCCCAAACTTAACTGCGCCATGAATACACCGCTTCTTTTTCCACGTCTCCTGATCGTGACCCTGGCGGCGTTTGCCAGCTTTTGGGTCTGCGCTGCTGAATCCGTTTCCACGACCAACACGGTCACGCTGCCACGGGCCGATGCGAACGGCAATCCGATCCGTCGGGCGGCGACCGGGCACGTCTCGAATTACGACGAAGCCAAGGTGGGATCTTACACGTTGCCGGATCCGCTCGTGCTGCAAAATGGCAAGCCGGTGAGCACTGCGGGCGACTGGTTCAAGCAGCGGCGTCCGGAAATCCTCAAGCTTTACCAGACCGAGATCTATGGCCGCGTGCCCAAGCGTGCGCCCACGGTGAGATGGGAAGTCACCGAAATGATCACAAACGCCCTGGACGGCGTGGCGGTGCGCAAGGAAATCGCGGGCCACATCGGACCCGGCACAAACGGGCCGACGGTGCATGTGCATCTTTATCTGCCGGCGAATGCCACGAAGCCGGTGCCGGTGTTGTTGCACCTGGTTTTCTTTGGGGGAATGTCACCCGCCGTTGCTGAAAGCGCAACCAACGCGGCCCGTCCGCGTTTCAGTGAAACCGGACCCATCGCCGACATCCTTGCGCACGGCTACGGTTACGCCACGTTTCGCTACTCGGAAATCGAAGGCGACGCGCGAACCAACAATCTCACGCTGGTCCGCAAGCTGGCCCTCGCCCCGGGGCAGACAAATGTCACCGCCGACGAGTGGGGCACCGTCAGCGCGTGGGCCTGGGGCGCGAGCCGGGTGATCGATTATTTTGAAACGGACCGCGCGGTGGACGCCAAACGCATCGCCGTCATCGGGCATTCGCGACTGGGCAAGACGGTGCTGTGGATCGGGGCGTCCGACCCGCGGGTCGCGCTGGTGTTCTCGAGTTGCGGCGGCGAAATGGGCTCGGCGCTCGCGCGCCGCGATTTTGGCGAAACGGTGGACGACATGGCCGCAAATTTTCCGTGGCAGTTCGCGGGTAATTTCCAAAAATATTCCGGGCATTGGAACGACATGCCGGTGGACGCGCACATGCTGATAGCGCTCAACGCGCCGCGCCCGGTGTTCATCACCGGCGGGACGCAGGATCAATGGGCCGACCCGCGCGGGGAATTTCTTGCGGAGGTGGCCGCCGGTCCGGTTTACCGCCTGCTCGGCAAAAAGGACCTGGGCACGGGAGAATTGCCGCCGCTCGACACGCCGTTGATCGCGGGCGAGCTGGGTTTCCATTATCACACCGGAGGCCATACGATCACCGCCTCTGATTGGAAGGCCTTTCTGGACTTTGCGGACGGCCATTTGAAACCCGGGCGTTAAAATTCCATGAACTCGCGATTATTTTGCGTTCTCGCCGCGCTGCTTTTGGCCGGGCCGCTGCAAGCGGAGAAGCTTTCGCCCGTTACTCTCGTGGCGCTCACGTGCGAGCATCTGCAAAATCCTATTGGCATCGGCACGCAACAACCGCGGCTTTCATGGAAGCTGCGTTCTGACCGGATGGGTGAAGTGCAGACGGCCTATCAAATCCGCGCCGCCGCTTCCGCCGCCGGTTGCAAAGCCGGCCCGCCTGACCTTTGGGACTCGGGAAAAATAGAATCCGATCAATCTGTCATGGTTCCGTGGGCCGGCAAGCCGCTGGGTTCGCGCTCGCAAGTTTTTTGGCAGGTTCGCATCTGGGACAAGGACGGCCAGCCGTCGGCGTGGAGCGCCGCGTCATCCTTTGAACTGGGCCTTTGCGATTTCACAAACGATTGGAAAGGAAAGTGGATCACGGCTGATCTGCCGCGCTATGACATCGAGCAATCCGCCCTGGCAAACGCATCGTGGATCAATGCCGGCTCCGTTGCCGGTCAGGCTGCAGCCGTGCGTTCTGTTGTCAAGTTGCCGGCCAATGCGGTTGTCCGCTCGGCGACCATTGATGCCGCCGGCGACGGACTCATCACGATTTACGTCAACGGCCAGCCGACGCGGCAGGGCAGCAGCAGCCGCACGGCACCGGTCCATGGGGATGTGCGCACGCAATTATCTGCGGGCGCAAATGTGATTGCCGTCGGGTCCGCGGCGGTGCGCAATGCCGTGCGTCGCGACGGGGGAGGAACCGGACGGAATGCAATCGCCGCCCATGGCGTCATCGAGTTGGAAAATGGCGAGCGCATCGAATTCAACAGCGACGGGTTGTGGAAAGCCGCTGTTGCGCCGAGTGGTGACTGGTTTGCCACCGCGTTCGACGATTCCACCTGGCTGGCGGCAACGGTCGTGGCCGCCTACGCGGCGCAATCTTCGAAATACACGGACAACACAATCGGGCCGGGACGCTACTTGCGAAAAAATTTCACCGTTGAAAAACCGGTCGCCAAGGCCCGCCTCTACGCCACGGCGCTGGGCGTTTACGAAGCCTCCATCAACGGACAACAGGTGAACGGTGATTCGGTCCTCGACCCGGGCTGGACCGATTACACGAAGCGGGTCATGGTGCAGGCTTACGATGTCACGCACTTGCTGACGAGCGGGCAGAATACGTTCGGCGCCGTGCTGGGAGACGGCTGGTATGCCGGGCGCGTCGGCTGGATGGGGCCGGCGCAATACGGCACGCGGCCGGTTTTCACAGGGCAACTGGAAATCACTTACACCGACGGCTCGACCGGGGTCATCAACACGGATGATTCGTGGAAGGCCGGCCCCGGTGAAATCACCGGCTCCGACGAACAGTGGGGTGAAATCATTGATGCGCGGAGGTTGGCGGACTGGGACAAGCCCGCGTTCGATGACTCGTCATGGGCGGGCGCCATTGTGGAGGAGCACACGGTCAAACTGGATCCGCAACGCGGGCCGCCGGTGCGCCGGTTGTCCGAGTTGACGCCGCAAAAAATCACGCGCGATGGGGACACGTGGGTCATCGACCTTGGGCAGAACATGGTTGGTCATGTGCGGCTCACGGCGCGCGGTCCGGCCGGCACAACCATCCGCGTTCGCCACGCTGAAATGCTCAATACCAGCGGCACGCTCTACACCGAAAACCTCCGTCCCGCGCTGGCGACCGACACGTTCATCCTCAGGGGCAATGGTCGCGAAACTTTTGAGCCGCATTTTACATTTCACGGTTTTCGTTACGTGGCGGTGACCGGCTACCCCGGAAAACTTACGGCCAATGACCTGCGGGGGATTGTCACCGGGTCGGATACGCCGCAGACCGGGACGTGGGAAAGTTCGGACACCAACCTCAACCGGCTTTTTTCGAACATTGAGTGGGGACAGCGCGGAAATTTTCTGAGTGTGCCCACCGATTGTCCGCAACGCGATGAGCGCATGGGCTGGATGGGCGATGCGCAGGTGTTCGCACCGACCGCCGAACGCAACGCCGACGTGTCCGCCTTCTTCACCAAATGGATGGTGGACGTGAACGACGCGCAAGGAGCGAAGGGCGAATTTTCCACGGTTTCGCCGCGCGCGAACCAGAACAATTCCTGGCCGGTGTGGGGCGACGCGGGCGTGATCATTCCCTGGACGATGTACACGGCCTATGGTGACAAGGCGTTTCTGGCGGACAATTACGAACACATGGCGCGCTGGGTGGATCACTGCAAGGACACGGCGTCCAACTTGATCCTCTCCGGCGGCGTTGGCGACCATCTGGCGCCCCGCTTCACACCGGTGAGCATTGTGGACACGGCTTACTTCGCCAACTCCGCGCGCATTGTCGCCAAAGCCGCCGATATCCTCGGCAAAACGGAAGACGCGGCAAAATATGAGGCGCTGCAACGGGACATCACTGCGGCGTTCAACACCGCATTTGTGGGCGCCGACGGTTCCATCACCGGTGTGGGCGGCGGCTTTCGCGGTGCACGCACTGCCGCGCCGCCAACGGATGGCGGAACCAATGCTGTCCGCACGGGCAACACCCAGACGGCGTATTTGCTCGCGCTGCAGTTTGGTTTGCTGCCGGAAAATCTCCGCGCCACGGTTGCGCAACGACTGGCGGACAATGTTTCGGAAAACGGGCATCTGACGACCGGGTTTGTCGGCGTGGGGTTGATCTGTCCCATGCTCACGCAAATCGGCCGCTCCGACCTCGCGTGGCAACTGGTGCTGACCGACACGTATCCCTCGTGGCTGTTTTCGGTGAAAAATGGCGCGACGACGATCTGGGAACGCTGGGATGGCTGGACCCCGGAAAAAGGGTTTCAGGATTCTTCGATGAATTCCTTCAACCACTATTCGCTCGGCTCGGTTGGCGCGTGGCTTTATTCCGGCGCCGCGGGCATCCGGCTGGATGAAGCACACCCGGGGTACAAACAGTTTGAGTTGGCACCACAGTTCACGGCCCGGCTTACGCACGTCAAGGCTTCACTGGAATCGCCCTACGGTCGCATTGTCTCCTACTGGCACATCGAGCACGATCAGATGTGCTATGACGTAACCATTCCGCCCAACAGTTCTGCCGTGCTCAAACTGCCGGTGCCGCCGGAAACTGTTTTGCAATCCGGCCGGCCGCTGCCCGCTGGCAGCGGGACGGCCACCACGATGGTGAACCTGACGGCGGGCACGTATCATTTTTCCTTTCCGCGGCAGTTGATTCATTAACACAAACTGAATATGCCTCACGCAAAGGACGCGGAGGACGCAAAGGTGGTTGCAGTTATTTGACGCGGTTGACGGACGGCTGAATGTTGAGACAGGGGGCACCGAACCTCACTGCGCTGGTCCGGTGGGAAGTTTGGGCGGCGCGGCAGCGCCGGCCCCACCAGATTTTAGATGTCACACGAAACGAGGACATGCAATTGGCCGGAAATATGGCAGTTTATCAACACTCCATACGTATGTTTCGCAATAATTGCTTCGTTGCCGGTCGCCTCAGGTTTTGGACGGTGGCGGTGGCGATGATGGCCGGTCTTTGGCTGGCGCCGATGGGGCATGCCCAGAGCCTGATCATGAGCGACGATTTTGAGGGGGCGGGGACCACCGTTGATCCGACAATCTGGCCGCTCTCCTTGAGCACGCATGTCGAATCGGGGCTGACCTGGTTTGGGGCCACGAACCGTTATCTGCGATTGACCGGCGGCAGCACGGAGGCGTTGACGGTCAACTGGAGCCCGCAATTGAACGGCCAGCCCAGCACGTTCGCGTTTGATTATTACGAGCCTTCGACGTCCTCCGGCAGCGTGACGCTGGGTTATGCGGGAGGATCGGACATCAACGCGGCGGGGGCGTTTGCGCGGCTGGCGCTGACGGCCGGGGCGCTGTCGATGAGTTCGGCGAGCGGCGTGGTGATGACGGCCTCAAGCACGCTCACGTATCCACGCGACCGGCGGCTGACATTCAGCCTGGCGTTGAATCATACCGCCGCCCCGTTGTCCTTCAATGGCGGCACGCTCGCGGGGAAGACGCTGGATGTGTGGTATTACGACTGGGTGACGGGGTTGAAGTCGTACGTGATGACGTTGTCCGTGACGAACGCCATGCTGACGCCGCAGCGGGTCGGCTTCCGCACATTCTCGGCCGAGACGGGTGTGCAGGCGTATTTTGACAACGTAAAACTGCTTAACGACCTGGAGGTGGTGACGAATTTTTTTGCGCCCAGCAATCCGCCGCCGCCGGCAGTGACGGCGGTGGTGCCGCAGCGGGGCTTTGTGCATCCGAGCGTTTTCAACACACAAGAGGAACTGGACCGGATCAAGTACCGGGTCATCAACGAGCCGACGTCGGCCGCGCGGCTGGGGTGGAACAAGATGACCAATTCGACCTACGCGCAACTTAGCTACCAGTATCACACGTTTTCCAACGTGGTAGTGGCGGCGGGCGCGGGAGATGCAGGCGGTGAGGATCAATTCCGACAGGATGCGCACGCGGCGTATGCGGCGGCGCTGCAATGGACGGTCACGGGCAACACGCAATACCGGGACAAGGCACTGACTATCATGAATGCGTGGGGTTCCACGTTCATCAAGATGAGCCCGGACACGAACACCGTGCCGCCGACGACCTCGCAACAAATCCATCTGGAAGCCGCGTGGGTGGCGCCAATCTGGCTCGTGGCCGCGGACATCATTCGCTATTACAACCACGGGGCGGCGGGCTGGAATTCCAACGACATCGTGAAGTTTGACGGCATGTTGAATTACCTCTACGGGCAGGCCGCGCAGGCCACGACCATGCAAAACAACTGGGGCGCCTCGGCGGCGTTGACGATGATCGGGACGGGCGTTTACCAAGGTGACCGGACGCGCTTCAATGCCGGTGTCCAGACGTGGCGCACCATGATGATCGACATCAACGCGGAGGTGGACAGTTACAATGACGATTCGATCTATGAAGTCTGCCGGGACGTCACGCATCCGCAATACACGCTGCAAGTGTGGCAACAGGCGGCGGAGGTGGCGTGGACACAGGGTACGAACCTGTACGACATGCTGCTCGACCCCTCGGGGCCGCCGCAATTTTCGCGGAACCTGGAATATTTCGGGCAACTGTTCATGGGTTTGCGGGGGACGCCGTGCGGCTCTTCATTTGATTCAACGTACAGTTATCCCGGTAAACAGACCCAGAGCGGCGCTTATGACATCGCGCACAACCACTATATCTACCGGGAGGGGCTGACGAATCTGCCCACGTATGCCGACATGGTGGTCAATCACTACCGGACGAACCTCAGCGACCTGCCGGATGAACATTTTGTGGGCTGGTCCACGCTGACGCATGGGGATCTGTCGGCGGGCATCCCCATCGTCAACGCGCTGTTGTGGACGAACACGCTCACGCACAGCGGCGGGCCGTTGGCGGATGGCGATACGATCAATTTGCACACCAATGCAGGGTGGGTGATTGGCGTCCAGACGACTGGTACGGTTTCGTGGGTGAAGTACCAGACCAACGACATCCAGTTTTCGGTGACGGTGTCCAACGTGCCGTTCACGCCGACCAACCTGCCGTCGCCGGGCGACCATTTCCTGAGCGCATTGCCTTCGCAAGCGAAGCCCGCGGGCAGCATACCGGGTGACCAGTTTGTGCGCTTCGTGCGGGTCATTGACCTGTCTTCAAACTGGGGCTTGAACGACATCGGGGTGCCGGCGTTGCCGTCGTGGGCACAGGAGACGGCAGCGGTGCTGACCGTGGCGTCGCCGGGGAGCGGTGCGGGGGGAAGCGCGGATCAATGCGGGTTTGTCGCCGCGACCATTGCGGGCGATCTGCAAATCACCGCGCAACCGACCAACATGGGGGCGCTGACGGCGAGCAGTGTGGCAGGCATCATGGTGCGGGAGGGGACGACGACGGGGTCAAAAAATGTGTTCCTGTCATTTGCGCCGCTGGCGGCGAGCGGATTGACGCTGAGTTGCCGCACGGCGGATCAGGGCGCAACAACGAATGTGGTTGCGACCGGGTCGGGCGGGATACCGTGGCTGCGGGTGATGCGTTTGGGGGATGTCTTTACCGCGTACGCTTCGCTAGATGGAAAGTCGTGGACGAACATCGGTTCCGCGACTGCGGCCATGAATGCACAGGTGCAGGTGGGGCTGGCGGTGGCCAGTGGCGTTTCAAATGCGGTGATGCAAACTGATTTTCGCAATATGCTGATCGAACCGTTGAGCGTGAGCTATGCCGAGTGGCAGAACTGGATGTTCACCCGGCGCGGCATAACCGATCCGGCGGTCACGGCCAGCACGGCAGATCCGGATAATGATGGGCGTTCAAACGAGGCGGAGTATCTGGCGGGATCCGATCCGCTGGTTCCAGACCTGTTGCCGCCGGTGCAGGCGCTGAATCCGGTGAATGGGTTCGTCCGGTGCCGGTTCACGGAGCGGCAGAATGCCGCGGCGCTGGGACGGGTGTTTTTGCATTCGACGGACCTGGTGAACTGGAGTCCGATCACGCCCAATTCAATCACGGTGGTCGCGGATTTTGGAGCGGTGGTCACGCGGGAAGTGACGTTTCCGGTGGCGGCGACGTCAGGGTTTTATCGGAGCAGTTATTGAAGGGGGACGTCAGCAGGTGGGAACTAGTTGAGAGTTGAGGGAGGCGGTTTGGGATGTGTAAGAATCGCAGGATTGGTGATGCCACAAAGTGCCCGCTACGCGGGTAGACAACGTCGCAGCGCGACATTATCCACCAGCCGCGGGTGCAAGGAGTTTCATCACCGATAAAAAATGCTCGCGTGGGGGCGGAAGATTTCGGACATTGCCGCGCGTGAAACAAGGCCAGCCAACCCCGGAAGCACCGGTTGTCGAAAAGGAATATGAACTGCCGCTGGCCGGGTTCACCGGCACGCCCGAGGAAAAAGACCGGCAGTGGTTCGAGCAGTGTTATCGCGGCGATTCACAGCGGCAGCTCACCGTGCGCGCAGTGGTGATGGGCGGCATCCTGGGGATGTTCATGGCGGTTTCCAATCTCTACACCACGCTGAAGATCGGCTGGAGCTTCGGCGTGTCCATCACCGCCTGCGTCATCTCGGTGGTCGTATGGAACACCATTTGCAAACTGCTCGGCGGAAAGCTTTCGCGGATGAGCATCCTGGAAAATAACTGCATGCAGTCCACCGCGACCGCCGCCGGTTCCTCGACCGGCTTGACGATGGGCACGGCGATGGGCGCGCTGCTGCTGATCACCGGTGTCCATCAACCGTGGCCGGTGGCGGCGGCGTTTGTTTTTTTCACCGCGCTGCTGGGGGTGTTTCTCGCGATCCCGATGAAGCGGCAGATGATCAACCATGAGCAGCTGCGTTTCCCCTCCGGCATCGCGACGGCGGAAACGCTCCGGAGCCTCTATTCGAAAAGCGGCGAATCTTTGAAGCAGGCCCGTTCGCTGATCATCGCGCTCGGCGGGGGGGCGCTGATCGGGTTCCTGCACACTTACGCCACCTTAATTCTGCAACTGAAATTGAAAAACCGCCTGCCGCACTGGCTGGAGTGGTTTTCCGGCAAGATGTATCTGCCGGACACCTGGGACTTCACCGGCTGGCTCAATCCGCTGGCGCGCGGACAGATGGCCGGCCTCGGTTTCGAGCCCAGCGTGATGCTGGTGGGGGCGGGGATGATCACGGGCTTGCGCGTGTCGCTCTCGATGTTCGCCGGCTCGGCGCTGCTGTACTATGTTGTCGCACCGCAACTGCTCGCGCTGGATGTGGCGAACGCAGGAGTCGCGGGCTGGATGCCTTCGTTCAAGCTGAGTCCTGATGGTAGTGGCAATTT
>Ga0210392_10001564_pt1 | contig 11972 bp, 16 predicted proteins | sample IncBWC30OmetaG_FD_161057 | JGI IMG/M metagenome (GOLD analysis project Ga0210392, IMG submission 161057) | Forest soil microbial communities from Barre Woods Harvard Forest LTER site, Petersham, Massachusetts, United States - Inc-BW-C-30-O ...
CGATGGCCAGTGATGAGGTTGACCCTACGCTCCAGGCCGGCCAGCGACCATGGGGTGTAACCCGAACGCCGGAATTCGCCGGCCCGGTGGGGACTACACCCCATGGCAGCCGACAGCCATCGACGCTTACAGTGTGAACATGACCGCAAAATCTATTTCGCAATTTGAACCTGCCGCCGAACCGCTGCCGAACCGCCAGCCCAATTCCCGCCAGCGCATCCTCGTAGTGGACGACGATTCCATGATCCGCCGGATGAACACGGAGACGCTGACCTATTCCGGTTATGAGGTGGATGCCGCCGAGGACGGGGCCACCGCCTGGTGCGCCATCCAGCAGGAAAACTACGACCTCATCGTCACCGACAACAACATGCCGCACATGACCGGCGTCGAACTGCTGCAGTTGCTCCATGAAGCCCGTCTGTCCGTGCCCGTCATCATGGCCACCGGATGCGTTCCGCAGGACGCGCTGGACCGGTATCCGTGGCTGCAAATCGATGCGATGCTGCTCAAGCCTTACAGCTTCGATGAATTGTTGGCCGCGGTTAAAAATGTCTTGTCGGCGACCAACGCCAGTTCCGGGGAATTTGCCCCGCCGCCGAACTGGCGGCCCCAGGCGGGACCCGAGCCCTTGTCACTTTGAGACCCGGCCGGCCGGCTGGGTGTTACACCCCATGGCACCCGCCAGCTTTCGGGTGGATGTTTGAAGCATGAAAAGGGATCCATTTAAGAAAGCGGCTGATGCCGGAAATACCGCCGGTTCGACGACGGTGACGCAAAAAATGGTCGAGGAGCGCGCCGGAAAACTGGCCGAGCTCAAAGGCCGGCTCGCATGTGACGTGACCGCGGCTGACCTTGCCCAGGCCCGCCGGGAATTGACAGAATTACTGCCGGCGGCGGATCTGTGACAGGCAGGGTTACACCCCATGGCGAGGCCACCAACCAACCGGTAACGTCGCTTCGAAACCTAAAAACCTAATATGAAAATAATCCTGTTATTCACCTGTATCATCACCCTGCTCACCTCAAGCGGCTGCCTCGTGGCCGATGGCGGCGGACGGGGCCACTACGAACACAGCCACTACGAACGTCACGACGAAGTGCGCGCCGTGGTGGTCGGCCCACCGGTGGTCGTGGTGCGCCCGCCGGAAGTCATCGTGCGCTAATCCTGGTGGCGGGCGGTTGAACGCCGGCCGGCCAAGCAGGCCGGCGTCACCTGCAAATCAAATCCCCGTGAGGGAAACACCCCATGGCCTCTGCGTTAACTTCTGACTTACTCTAGGAACATGAACGAAAATAATTTTTTGCAACCGGAAACCATTCCGCAACCGCGCATCCTTGTGGCGGAAGATTCACCGGACATCCGCCGCCTGAACACCGAAGCGCTGACCGCCGCCGGTTACATCGTGGATGCCGCCGAAGACGGGGCCGCCGCCTGGGGCCTGGTGCAGCTACACGAGTATGACCTGCTGGTCACCGACAACGAAATGCCCAAAGTGTCCGGCCTCGGGCTGCTGCAACTGCTGCACGATGCGCGCGTGCCGTTGCCGGTCATCATGGTCACGGGCACCTCACCGCAGGAGCAGTTGGAACGGCAACCGTGGCTGCAGATCGAGGTGCTGCTGCTCAAGCCTTACACCTTCGATGAGTTGTTGAACGCGGTTAAAAATGTTTTGCGCGCGCACAGCCACGGGCAGACGGAGATCGCGCCGCCCAACCGGCGGCATCCGCCCGTCACGGACGGCCGGCGGCTTGAATAAGCTTCTGTTCGGGTTACACCCCATGGCCCGCCCCGGTTCATGAGGTCATGCTGTCGGTCATGAAAAATAAAACCCTCCTCCTCACCTTCCTTTCCGCCGCCAGTTTCATCGTCGGCTGCGACAAGGATAAAAGCACCGCCCAGCAACTTGAGACGGTCAAAACGGAAACCACGCAGGCCACCGCGGACATGAAGGATTACACCTTCGCGCAGAAGGACGAATTCGTCAAAGTCATGCAGGCCCAGTTGACCACGCTCAACCAGGACCTCGACAAGCTTTCCGCCAAGGTTGACAGCTCCAGCGATGCCATGAAAGCCGAGGCCAAGCCGAAGCTCCAAGCCCTGCGCGACCAGGCAACCAAATTGAACCAGCAGCTGGCCGATGCCTCGAACGCCACCGAATCCACCTGGGAGAGCGTCAAGGCCGCCACCAAAAAAGCCTATGCCGCCACGGCCGATGGCGTCACGGATGCCCGCAAGTGGGTCAGCGACAAAATTGCGCCGTAAGCCGCGGCACCAAGGAAAATTTTATGAATCAGATCAAACTTTTGGCCGGCCGGCTGGGGATCGCGTTGTGTTGCGCCCTGCCGGGATACCTCAGCCGCGCGCAACCCTCGGTGGAAGTCGGTGTCAGCGTGCCCGTGGTGGTGGCACCCACGGTGGAGATCCGCGTCGAAAGTGATTTTTATGAACCGCTCGCCCCGCAAGGGGAATGGGTCGTCATCGGCTCCTACGGACGCTGCTGGCGGCCGGCCCATGTCGCGCGCGACTGGCGGCCGTATTGCAACGGCAACTGGGAGCGCACCGATGCCGGCTGGTATTGGCAGAGCGATGAACCGTGGGCCTGGGCCACGTATCATTACGGCCGTTGGAATTGCTCTGAAGACGGCGGCTGGTACTGGGTGCCGCAGGTGCAATGGGCGCCGGCCTGGGTTTCCTGGCACAGCGGCGGCGGCTACATCGGCTGGGTGCCGTTGCAACCGGCCGGCGTGACCGTCATCCTGCCGCAAGCCTATGTTTTTGTCGGCGAAGCGGACTTCATGAAGCCCGTCCGCAGTTCCACGGTGATCGTCAATAACACCACCATCATCAAGCAGACCGTCATCATTCAGCAGGGGCCGACCACCGCCGTCATCGAAAAGGCCAGCGGCCACAAAATCGCGGCAGTCCCGGTCCAGGAACTGCGCCACAAGACGGAGGCGGCCGTTGTCATCAAGCAACAACATCCGGCGGCAACGACCGTTGAAAAAAAGGCGCAGCCCCCGGTTCGCAGCGAGGCGCAGCCGGTCGAAAAGAAAGCCGTGGCTCCGCGCGAGCCGGCACAAGTTGAGAAATCCGCCGCCGCGCATGAATCAGCCGCGCCGGCGCCGCAGGAACGCAAGTCCGTTCCAGTCCCCGCGGAATCAAAGCCCGAGGTAAAACCTGAAGGCAATTCCCGGCCCCCGATCGCGGAACCGAGCCAGCCGAAGGCCGAGAAGCGCAGCGTGGAAAACCCGTCCCAGCCTGCCGTCAGGAATGTGCAACCGCCGGCCCGGGAAACTCCGGCCGCCAGCGAAAAGGGCGGCGCGAGCCCGGACGACAAGGGCAACGGCCAGGGCAAAAAAGATAAAGAATAGCACACGCTTGGCCTGATCCATCCGGCTGACCGAAGCATTGAACATGGACGACGCCAAGTTGACCCAACCCGCCGCGGCCGCGCAAGACCCTGCGCCCGCGGCGGGACTGCCGGCAGAACCGGTGACCGCAACGGTGACCAGGGCGACGCTGGTGCAGGTTGCTTTGGTCGCACTGGGGATGACCGCCTTCTTTTATTTCGCCCGGCCGGTGATCCTCCCGGTTTTTCTGGCGTGCATTGGCGCGATGACCTTGAAGCCGCTCATCCGCTGGTCCACCGCGTGCCGCCTGCCGCCGGCGCTCTCCGCCGCCATCGTGCTCGCCCTGCTGGCGGCCGCCTGCGGAATCGGCTTCTTTGAATTGGGCCGCCCGGCATTGAAATGGATGAATGAAGCGCCGCAGCACATGACCGATGTGCGGCAACGGGTCCAGAAACTGTTTCCGCGCCTCGCCCACTTCAACGAGGCGGCGGCGGCGGTGAACAATCTCGGCGCCACTGAGGCGGAAAAAGATGACGCGCAAAAAAATGCGCCCACGGTCGAGGTCAAGGACGAGCGCGGTACAAGATCCATCCTTAACTGGACCGGAACATTCCTCGCCGGTCTGGGCGAAACGTTGGTGCTGCTTTACCTGTTGTTGGCCTCAGGCGACCTGTTCCTGCAAAAACTGGTCCGGGTGATGCCCACGCTGACCGACAAAAAAAGCGCGGTCGAAATCAGCCACGAGATCCAACAAAACATCTCCCAATATCTGTTCTCTGTTTCGCTGATCAACATGGGGCTCGGCGTCCTGGTGGGTGGCGGCCTCTATTTCATGGGCATTCCCAATGCCGCCATGTGGGGCATCTTCGTGGCGGTGTTGAACTTTGTCCCTTACTTTGGACCCGTCGCGGGGGTCATCGTGCTGGCCGCGGTCGGCTTGCTGGCTTTCGACTCGCCATGGCAGGGACTCCTGCCGCCCGCCTGGTATCTGGTATTGCATTTGTTGGAGTCGAATCTCGTCACGCCGGTATTGCTCGGCCGTCGCTTCACGCTCAATCCCGTGGTCATTTTTGTCTCCTTGATTTTTTGGACCTGGCTCTGGGGCGTCCCGGGCGCCTTGTTGTCGGTGCCCATCCTCGTTTCGGTCAAGGTCATCTGCGACCGCATGCCCGCGATGTCGCACGTCGCGGAACTCCTCTCCCGTTAAACCCGGTAGAAATCTCTGCAAAACTCCGTCGACGATCGGAGCGCGGGCGGGCCGCCCGCGCTCCTTTTGCAGAGATTTCCGGTAGGGTTACACCCCATGGTGAAAGGTTGGGCGGAGGCGAAGAATCATTCAGCTCATCAAAGCGCACGCAACTCCCGCACAAACATGATTTCATCATTCCACCGCCATGTCCGTCGAAGCCCATAAAGCTGCCGATGGCACCCGCCCTCCCCGCCTGCACTGGATTGGAAATTTGGGCGCGGAAGTTTGGGAACGCTGGGGTGAACTGCGACACGCTGCCGCGGTGATCGGGACGGTCCTGCAGTGCATGGTCCAACCAAGCTGCTGGTCACGCGCGGTATGGACGGCGTTTGCGCGACAGGTGCTGGCCATCGGCTTTGAACCGCTCTGGTTCGTCGGCGTAGTGGCGGTGTTCGTCGGCATTTCGGTGGTGGTGCAGCTTACATTTTGGGTCGGCGAAACGGGCCAGTCACAACTGCTCGGGCCGCTGCTGGTGGCCGTTGTCGCGCGCGAACTTGGCCCGGTGTTGATCAACCTCATCGTGATCGTCCGCAGTGGCAGCGCGATGACCACCGAGCTGGGCGTCCTGAAAATCGACGGGAAAGTCGGCGCGCTGGAGACGGAGGGCGTCGATCCGTTCCTGAATCTGGTGCTGCCGCGCGTACTGGGCATGGCGGTGGCCACGTTCTGTCTGACGGTGGTTTTCATCTTCGTAGCTTTTGCGAGCGGCTACCTGTTCGCGGCCTGGACGGGGAAAGGCAGCCGCGACCTGATCCTGTTTGCAAACACGATCTCCAATGCGGTCCAGCCCAAGGATATTTTGAACATCCTCGCCAAAAGCATCCTGCCGGCATTGTTCGCCAGCGCCTCCTGTTGCATCGGCGGGCTCGGGGTCGGCAAGTCGTTCACGGACATTCCGCTGGCGACGGAACGGGCGCTCACCCGCTGTGTCGCCGGGCTGTTTGTCATCTCCGCCGTGATATCGCTGCTCACCTACCTTTGATCATGAACGAAATCCCCGCCATCCCCGAACCCCCAAACCCCAATGACCGGCGGCAGCGGTTGCTGGAACGCTTCAAATTCCGGCGGGTCAACGAAATCACCGGCACGTTCGTGCTGGTGATCGTGGCGGTGCTGGTCGCGGCCATCATCTGGATGGGACACAGCCAGCGCTGGTTCAAAAGCCGCGTTCCGCTGCGGATCGTGCTGCCGGAGGCCGGCGCGGCGGGGATCTGCCAGGGCTCCGAGGTCTACTTCCTGGGTACGCTCGTGGGCAGCGTTTCGGATGTCGAGGTGGATGCGCAAGGCCGGATGCAGGCGCAGGCGAACATCCGCCGCGACTTTTTCCGCTTCGTGCGCGCGGATTCATCGGCGGTCATCAAAAAGAAATTTGGCGTGGCGGGCGATTCGTTTTTTGAGGTCTCGCGCGGTGAAGGCAAGCCGTTGCCGGAACAGGATGCTTCCATCGTCTGCAACGAGCAGTTTCAAAGCGCGATCGAATCGGCGATCGAGGACATCCGCCGCGAGGCGTTGCTGGCGTTGAAAAAAACCAGCGTGGGCCTCGACACGTGGACGCAATTGGGGGCGAACCTGGATGAAACCCGGAAGCATCTGGACGAGATCACCGCCCACCTGGAGAACCTGGCGAGCGGCATCGAGGCGGGCAAAGGCACCGTGGGCAAGTTGATCACCGATCCCGCCCTGGCGGACGAAGCGCAAAAGCTTTTAACGCAGGCCAACGAAACCATGGCCGTGTTTCAAGGGGTGGTGACGAACCTGGATGTCACCGCCATGAATGTCCGGAAAGGTACGATGCGGCTGCCGGAAATCAACGACTCCGTGGCCGATACGACCAAGAACCTGCCCGAACTCGTCCGGCAAATGCAGGTTTCGACGCGCGAAATGGAGCGGTTGACCGAGGCCATGGAACGGCATTGGTTTATCCGCAAATATGTGAACCAGACCAATCCGCCGCCATCTCCTCCCCCTCCGGCCAAATTCATCGGGCCGGTTCGGTGATGTGGTGCGGTAGGGTTACACCCCATGGCCGTCTGCCATATGGCTGTTAGGTTCAGCGCCTAAACCAAACCTATGTCACTTATCTCCCTGGCTGTCACCCTCATCGTCATCGGCGTCCTGCTCTGGCTCGTCAACACATACATTCCGATGGACGGGAAGATCAAAAAGATCCTGAACATCGTGGTCGTCATCTGCGTCGTGATCTGGCTGCTGTACGCGTTCGGCATCATCAACCACAGCGGCGACATCCGCGTGCCGCAAGTGCGCTGACCGGCTGCGCCACAACAAAATCATGAATGCCAAAGTATTTGAAGTGGCCCTCCACAAGCTGCCGTCCGGCAAGTCGCCGGCGAGCGCCCTGGAGGAACAGCTGAACGGATTTTTGGAACCGCGCCCGAACCTGCAGGTGGTGGCCACCCACATGAACACCATCGTGGCCCCGGCGGAACCCAACGCCATGCCCAGCTCCACCGAATCCACCGTCATCATTTTCTGCACGGTGTTTTACAAGGAATAGCCGCGGCGGCCTCCAGGGTGGGGAGAACACCCCATGGTTGCCGCCGGATTTTAAGGGACAATCATCCGGTCATGAACACCCTCGAAAGCATCTGCGTCGAAGCGTCCCCCAACGCACCCCTGCGGCATCAACCCGCGTCACCCCGCCGGATTCTGGTGGTGGATGATGACAGCGACACGCGCCAGTTGAGCGTGGATCTGCTGGTTGATTCCGGCTACGACGTGGAGGCCGCCAAAGACGGCGCCGCGGGCTGGAAAGCCCTCCAAGCAAAAAATTACGACCTCGTCATCACCGACAACAAGATGCCGCTCATGACCGGCATCGAAATGATCGAGAAGTTGCGGGACGCCTACATGCCCCTCCCGGTCATCATGGCCACCCAGTTTCCGCCGGTGGATGAATTTCACCGCAAACCCTGGCTGATACCCGATGCGACCCTGGAGCGGCCGTTCACCAATGATGAACTGCTGGGGCTGGTAAAACGCATCCTGGGTACGGACGACGGCCGGGACGATGTCAAAGAATCGCCGGTCGCAAAATATCTCTGACGCGCTGCGACAGCACCGGGCGGCGGTTTTAAAGGGAAATGAACTTCAATCAACCATCCGCGAGCGGAACATTTTTGCGAAGCCCGGCCATCAGCCATCGGCCCGCGGAAAGCTTCGAGCAGCCTTGGCCGAGGAAAGGGCGCCGCCCAGCCATCCCGATTCCGGATGAATATCACCCCTTGGAAAGTTTTCACAAATGAGACGGGCCACACCACACCTGCGGCATTTTGCCAAGCGACTCATTGTTTTTGAGACGCAAGGGAAAAAAATTTCCGAAACCAAAGCCCAGGCCAACTTTCCCGTTCCGGAGAAGCTGCGGCCGCAACTCACCGCGTTGGCCGGCAACGGCGGTTTTCAGGCCCTGCTGGCGCGGGCGCTGGCCCTGGCCAAGGTGGAAGTCCCCTGGTTGCGCGCGGTCCACGTAAAAGCGGACGGATCCCTGGAAGGGCTGACAGAAATCCAGTCGCAACTCACCCCGGCCGAATTTCTGGAAGGCAAGGTGGTGTTGCTGGCCCAGCTGCTCGGGTTGCTGGTGGCCTTCATCGGCGAAACTTTAACGTTGCGCCTGGTGCGCGAGGTCTGGCCGAAGGTTCCGCTCGACGATCTGGCTTTTGACAACCGGGAATCCCCTGAAAAAAGGCTAAAATGAAAACACAACATAAGGCGGCCCATCTTAATCTTCCAAAGAAGGCCATTCAGCCGCCCCCCAAAGTCAGGATCCACAAGCTGCCGACCGGCGTGCGCGGGCTGGACGAAATCCTCGGCGGCGGCATCCCGGAATTGTCCTTCAACGTCATCGCCGCCGCGCCGGGCTGCGGCAAGACCACGCTGGCGCACCAGATCGTTTTCACCAATGCCACGCCCAAAAAACCGGCGCTGTATTTCACCGTCCTCGGCGAACCCGCCCTGAAAATGTTGCGCCACCAGCAGCAATTCTCCTTCTTCGACGAATCCAAACTGGGCAAAGCCGTCCGCTTTTTCAATCTGGCCGATGTGTTGCAGGAGAGCGGCGCGGATGGCGTTCTCCAGGAGATCATCAAGCAGGTGACCGCGGTCCATCCGGGCATCGTGGTGGTGGATTCCTTCCGCACCGTGGAACGCCAGGCGGCCGGCGGCGCGCAGAATCTGGAGATGCAGTCGTTCATGCAGCGGCTGGCGCTGTTTCTCACCAGCTGGGAAGCCACGACCTTTGTGGTCGGCGAATATGAGGAATCGGAGATGCGGGACAATCCGCTGTTCACCGTCGCCGACGGCCTCTTCTGGCTCTGGCAGGTGACGGAGCGGAATTCCGTGGTTCGGAAATTGCAGATCATGAAACTGCGCGGACAGGCCACGGTGCCGGGTTTGCACACCGTCCGCATCAGCGGGGACGGAATGCAGGCTTTTTCGCGCACGCTGGGATTGGTCGGCAACAAAACGAAGCCGGTGCGGAGGCGGCGCCTTTCCATCGGCATCCCCGAGCTGGACACGATGCTGGGCGGGGGCATTCTCGAAGGCGACAGCCTGCTGGTAGCCGGACCTTCAGGAACCGGAAAATCGGCGCTGGCCACCCAGTTCATCGCCGAGGGCCTGCGCCAGGGCGAGGCCGGGATCATCGCGGTCTTCGAAGAACGTCCGCAAGGCTACACCGAGCGCGCGGACAGTTTTGGTTTGAACCTGCAAAAACCGCAACGCACGGGGAAGCTGGAAATCCTTTACCTGCGTCCGCTCGATCTTTCGGTGGATGAAACCATGCGGGAAATCCTGGATGCCATCGAGCGCGTGGGCGCCAAGCGGCTGGTGATCGATTCGCTGGTGGGTTTTGAGATGGCGCTGGCGCCGGGATTCCGGGAGGACTTTCGCGAGTCGCTCTACCGGATGATCGGGGCGTTGACCGGGGCCGGCATCACGATCCTTAGCACCGTGGAAGTGGAGGATACCTTCACCTCGATGCCGTTCAGCCACTATGCGATCTCGTTTCTGACCGATGACATCATCCGGATGCGTTATGTGGAGATTGACGGCCAGCTGCGCAAGGTGATGGTCGTCATCAAAATGCGCGGCGGCAATCACAGCAAGGACATCCGTGAATATGTCATCACGGAGAAGGGCGTGGTGGTCATCCTCCCGCGCCAGACGGATTATACGGGGCTGACCAGCGGGTTGCCGGAGCGGATCGGCCAGCGGGAAGAGGCCGCGCCGGAACCGAAGGCGACCAAATAAATTTATGCGGGCAAACTCGACAGCCTTGATCGGCAGCCGGCTCGCCGGCCCGGCGGAGAGAGGTCTCAGCATCACCGCCATGAACGAGGCGTTGATGCTGGGGGCGGTGCGCCAGCACGAACTCGCCGAAGCCGCCGACTGGGCGAACGCCCAATTGCGGAAGGAGATCAACGAGCGCCAGCACGCGGAAAACGAGGTCCGCCGCCTCAACGCGGAGCTGGAGCAGCGGGTCGTCGAACGCACGGCGCAACTGCAGGCCGCGAACCATGAACTGGAGGCGTTCAGCTATTCCGTCTCCCACGACCTGCGCGCGCCGCTGCGCCATGTCATGGGTTTCGTGGAACTGCTGCAAAAAGAGATGGGCCCGTCGCTTTCCGAAAAACATCTCCACCATCTGAAGACGGTTTCCCAGTCGGCCAAACGGATGGGACAGCTGATCGACGACCTGCTGGCCTTCTCGCGGGTCGGGCATGCGGGAATCAAAAAAACAAAGGTCAACCTGGACGAACTGGTCCAGGAGACGCTGGGTGATTTTCTGGAGACCATAAAGGACCGGCAGGTCGCCTGGAAAATCCACCCGCTGCCGGCCGTCCAGGCCGACCGCGCCCTGCTGCGGATGGTGCTGGTCAATCTGATTTCCAATGCGGTGAAGTTCACCAGCGGGCGCGCCGAGGCCAAAATCGAAATCGGCTGCGTTCCCGGTAACGACGGTGAGACGGTGGTTTTCATCCGCGACAACGGCGCGGGCTTCGACCCGGAATATGGCCACAAACTGTTCGGTGTATTTCAGCGCCTGCACAGCCATGATGAGTTTGAAGGCACGGGGATCGGGTTGGCGAACGTGCAGCGCATCATCCAGCGGCATGGCGGCCGGGTCTGGGCGGAAGGCGTCCTGGATGGCGGCGCAACTTTTTACTTTTCAATCCCCCAACCCAACGGAGACAGCCATGAATGATGAAACCAAAAACGCGGAAAAAATCCTGCTGGTCGAGGATGATCGGAATGACGCGGAACTGACGCTCGCCGGGTTGGCGGAAAACGATCTGGCGCACAAGGTCGCCGTGGTCCGCGACGGGGCGGAGGCGCTGGATTATCTATATCGCCGGGGAAAATATCAAACGCGCGGGCCCGGCAATCCCTTTCTGGTGCTGCTCGACAACAAGATGCCCAAGGTCAGCGGGCTGCAGGTGCTGAAGACCATCAAGATGGACGAGAACCTGAAAACCATCCCGGTCGTGGCGCTCACGTCCTCCCGCGAGCGGCCGGACCTGACGGCGTTTTACCAAAATGGCATCAACGCGTATGTGGTGAAGCCGGTGGATTTTTCCGAGTTCATGCGCGCGATCAAACAACTGGGCATTTTTTGGGCAGGAATCAACGAACCGCCGCCGGTGGACGAGCCGGCCACCCATCAAAACGGCAAGGCTGTTTCCGCCGGCAAGGACGAGGCAAAAAATGAAATCCCCGCTCCGCATCCTGCATCTGGAAGATGATGCCCGCGATGCGGCGCTGATCTGTTCCACCCTGGAGTCCGGGGGCATCGCCTGCGCCATCACGTGTGTGCAGCGGCGCGACGATTTCCTGGCCGCGCTCGAACGCGACGGCTTTGACCTGATCCTTTCTGATTTTTCGCTGCCCACGTTTGACGGGCTGGCCGCGCTGAAAGTTGCCGGCGCACGCTGTCCCGACGTTCCCTTTATCCTCGTCTCGGGAACGCTGGGCGAGGAGCGGGCCATTGACGCGCTCAAGCGCGGCGCGACGGATTATGTCCTGAAGGAACGCCTGGCCCGCCTCGTTCCCGCCGTCCAACGCGCGATGCAGGAAGTCGGGGAGCGGGTGGAGCGCAAACTGGCCGAGAAAAAGCGCGAGGAATACAGCCGCAAACTCCAGGTGCTTTCCCGCCGGCTGGTCGAGACGCAGGAAACCGAACGCCGCCACCTGGCCCGGGAACTGCATGACGAAATCGGCCAAGCGCTCACCGTCGCGCAACTTAACCTGCAGGCACTGTTGCAGTCGCCCCGTACAAAGACCCTGGTGCCGCGCTTGAAGGAGAGCCTGGCGGTGATCGAACAGGTGCTGACCCAGGTGCATGACATCTCGCTGG